>Ga0111538_10002481_pt1 | contig 25921 bp, 30 predicted proteins | sample SoiMethybrSBSTD1_FD_79669 | JGI IMG/M metagenome (GOLD analysis project Ga0111538, IMG submission 79669) | Bulk soil microbial communities from a Populus tree surrounding site in Tennessee, USA - Soil MetaG P. TD hybrid SBSTD1 (version 2)... | ecosystem: Environmental > Terrestrial > Soil >...
CCCCGTCGAACTGTCGGTGGGCTGGATTTCATATCGCTCGACGTATTTCTGCGCCTCTGCGATACCCATGCCGGCGCCGGTCAATGCGCGCAGCAGGGCCTCAGTCCCCGATTTCACCTTGCGGGCGACCTCGCCTTGCTCGCCTGCATTCAAATAGGTTTTTACCTTGCCGGTGATGGTATCGGTCGCCATCCCACTTGCGATTTTTGCTCGGATGGCCGGGGCTTCATCGAGAAACTTGCCTCCCATGGCAATTGCTGCCGCCGTTTCAGCCGGTAGCGGTTTGCCTTCCTCGTTGAGCGCGCCACCACCAGCAACCCAGTTTCTTACCTTTGGATCGTTGGTATCCAACCCCTGCGCCTGTGCGATAGCGCGGCGCTGGTCCGCCTGCGCTACAAGATTGCCCTCGGTTTTCGATTTATAGAAATCCTGCATGAACGCGGATTTCTGCTCGGGTGTTGCATCCGGCCCGAGCACATCGCGCATGGCCGTTTGAGCCGGGGAAACTGCGTTAGCCGGATCGTTGCGGGCAAACGTGCGCTCGAAATTGGATTGCGACTGTGCCGCCTGTGACCGCTGGAATGCATCTTGCGCCTTCTGATGCGCCAGCACCGCCTTGGCTTGCGCCTGCCGGGTATCAAGCCCCGCCCCACCCATGTAGCCCTGCAGGGCGTTGCCCCAGGTGCTCTCGCCCCGCAGCGGGTTGGACGGCGACAGCAGCCCCAGCCCCAGCCCGATCAGGCTATTGCTGCGGCTGGTGACCGCATCGCCAAAACCCACCGGCTCGCCGGCGGGGTTCTGCGCCTGAAACATGTCCATGAGGCTATTCGGCATCTTGCGCCCCTGTTGTGGTGGTGGCCCTTCGGCAACAGCGGTCTGGTTGTCGCCGGGTACGCCGCCGTTCCATTTGGCGGCCAAGCCCAGGCCGGTCAGGTCGATTGGCTCCGCCTTGAAATTGGCATCGGTGGGAAAATTCTTCGGCGTGTATCCCATCTGGTGGGCGCCCGCCGCAGAGATATCGATGCCGCGCCCGGTCGATGGCGCCGGGCCGATATCGGTCTGCTGCATCGGAAACGGCCGGTCGGATCCCGGCGGCGTCACGTTGTACCACTTGCCCAGGCCGCCCCGCGTCGGCAGCGCAATGCCCTGCTGGCTGTCAGGGATCGACCGCCCGCCGACCTGATAGGCCGCCGAGCCGGGCCGGTCCTGCGGGTCGAACCACCCGAACGGCGGTAGCTGCGAATACCAGGAGCCGCGCGGCATCAGAGAAGGCCCAGAAGACCGCCGCCGAGCGCACCTATGCCGGCTCCCGCCGGGCCGCCGAACGAGCCGCCAATGCCGGCACCCGCGGCAGCGCCGCCGAACAGCTTCTGCAGTGTGGATGGCTGATTGATCGGTGTGGTGGAGGTTCCGAACTGCGTACCACCAAGTGCGCCGGCCTGGCCGGCGATTGCCGACAGCCGCGCCACCTGCTCCCACGGCCGCGCTTGCTGCGCGTTGTACATCTTGATCTGATCGTCGAGTTGTTTCTGCGCCCGCTCCGAATAAAATTGCCCGATATTTGCCAACCCCTGCGCTGGGGCCAATCGAGCCTCATCGAGCGTCGGCATCAATTGCGACCATTGGCCGGCGCGCTCCAAGCCGCCGGTGGCAATCTTCTGCATCTGATCCTGTCTGCGGGCGTAGTCTTGCGCCAGCACCGGATCCGCGGCCTCTGCCATTGCCCGCGCGGCCACGTCTGTGTGCTGGCCCGAGCCATAGCGGCCGGCACCGCTCATGCTTGAACCGATCTTGTCGCTGATCTGCCGATTGCTGGTGTTGAGAATGTTTTGAAGGTAGGGGTTCTGGTCGCCCTGCGCCTGCTCATAGAGCGACTTCAATTCAGGGGAGAGCCCCTGATTTTGGATCATGTTGAGGCCGAGCGCACGTCCGGCATTAACCCCCGCAGTGCCGGTGGCGGCGTCCGGGCTTAAAATACTGGTCTGGCCGGCGAGCCCTGCCTGGGTCAGGGAATGCGGGTCGGCCAAGGTCGCCCCGGTCCACGGCTGATAGCCGATGTCGTTGTCGGAATACCAACGGGCGAGGTTCATCGACTGCTGCAGTTGCGGCTGCGCCGGCGCCCACGGGTCTTTGGTTTGCTGGGTTTGCTGTGTGACAGGTTGCTGGCCGCCGCTGCTCATAGCGGTTTCTCCATGATGATATGTTTCATGCGATAGCCCCGCGTTTTCAGATACCGCGACCAGCCGGGCCGACAGATCGGCCGACACATGACGCAACCGGCATCGCGTAGCATCTGCTCTAATTCAGGGATCAGGGTTTGCCATTGCTCGCGGCCAAATCCGGCGGTCCAGATGATGTCGCCGCAATTCTTGCCGTTCATCTGATGGACGCGAACACCGATCAACGCCTGCGCTATCTCGCCGTCCATCACCAGCACAAGCCGCGCTTCGCGGCGCCGGATTTGCCCGATCAGGTCGGCTACGCTCTCATGCGATCGTTTGGCAATCCGGGGTAAGAACGGCAACCAATGATGCGCCCATGCTTCGTGCTCGGTCAGCGGGATCGCGACCAGGCGCACGTCATTTCAACCGCGGATCATGGTTTCGACAGCTGCTTCAAAATTTGAACTGCCACCACTCGCGGAACAAAATGCAGAAATCCAATGAAATCCCTCCGATAGAGTTGCCGAGCCGGCACATGAGATTGCGGCCGCATAGCTAGCAATGGGTTGAAAGTTCGTTGGTACAGTTTGGTTCATCTGTGTTGTGGCATCGGCGTAAACGTACAAATGCGACACTCCAAACCCGGCTGTGTCGTTATTGGATGTTCCATAACAGCTTGCAGCAATATCTTCCTCGGCCCAGGTCAGAAAATATGCTTTACTGTTTACTATCTCGTATGGTCCTCCTGGCGGGGCCAGGCCGCTACCGGCGGGGCCCTGAACTCTGATATTCCTGCGATTGAACCAACTGATAACTTGACGGTGCGCTGCATCATTTGCAAACTGTGCTGATCCGTTTGAATAGCACAGCCCAATCAGCGAGCGGGTGTCGTCCCCGGTCAGGATTTCGGTCCCGATATTACCGGCAGTGGCACTGGTTGAATGCGCGCCGGTGCGAAAATCGGCAGTGATCACTCCTGCATTGTTGAACACATAAACATAGTAGAGCGTAGCCGCCGCAAGATTTTGCGCGGCCACGCCCCCGACGAATGCGCTGGTATTGGCCAGCCCCGTAATGCCTGCGGATGGGATGGAATAGTTTATGCCGGCAATCTTGATCCGGTCGCCGTTGACCGGCAAATAGCTCAGTGCCGTTGCGCTGACATACGCCAGCCGCCCACACTGCGGCACCGCCCCTGATGCACCAGACCATAACGAAACCCAACTGGTGCCATTGTAGATAAATTCGAAGTATTGATCAGCCACCAAGGCACCGGGCCCCAAATCCGCGCCGATCTGATCCTTGATTGCAACCGCGCCGATGCCGTCCATGTTGAACGTGACAGCGCCGGTGTTGGTCAGTGATGGCCCGATCTTGAGCAGCACCCGTAAACCGGTTGGAATGGTGGTGTAGGTAAGCCCGGAAAAGAACGCCTGCGCGTTGGCAGTCCCGCCGGTGACGATTGATCCGTTATGCAGATTGCGTTGCTTGGCATGCGCCGCCATCATCGAGCGCGCGGAATTGTTCACTGATGCGCGCGGTTGGCCCTCGGCAAAGTTTATCGAACTGTCAGCATTGCCGTTGTTGGTCGCGGTAACCGACCAATCTTGAATATTTTCACCGGGCATTGCTTATTCCTCACAGCATCTTGTTGACGCTATTCTCCACGGCACTTTGCAATGCCGTGTCGGTGATGGCAGCACCATCGGCTTGCACCGCCGGGTCCATGACCGTTGCTGGCGTGACGGCCGCCGCCGACGAGTCCGGCATTGCGAACGTCTGCTGCGCCCATTTGATCCGGCTCGAGTGCGCCGGCACGCTCGCCGCCTCAAGCGAAATAAAATCAGCGTACTTGAGGCACGCCACCTTGATCCGACCGATGAAAATCGCATCGCTCATCAACTCGGCCGATTGCTCATAGGTGAGTGCCATCATGATCTCCTGCGTGCCGCTATGTAGGCGTTCGAAATCGAGCAGCCCGTCACGCCCGCCCGGTAATTCAGATTAATCGTTGTGGTTGATGCCAGCACGAACTGCACCGGAGGAATGTCGATGGTATGGCCAGCGCCGGGAGCAGACATGGTGGTGGCGACGTATCGCAGATTATTGCCAGATAAGCTTGCCCCCGTCGTAAGCTCCAACTCAAAGCCCGACCCGCTCCCACCGGCACAGGTGACCGTGCTGTGAACCCAAACATCCCAATCGCCAGCAGTCAGGCTGGTGCTGTGATAGGTGCCGATCACAGCAGCCGTCAGCGCACCCGAACTGGTGGTCTTGTTGGCTTGAACGAATTCGCTGACCGTGCTGGCCTTGATCTGTCCGGCCGTTGCCCGGTTCCAGGTGACGGTGGCGGTGTCGGTCAACACCCGCTCGGCGGTCAGCGTGGCATCGGCAACCGAAGTGATGTACTCCGCGCCGACCGGCGCATAGCCGCTCAGATTGATCGTCAGGATCCCGCCGACGACCGACAGCGGCGGACTTACCGAGTTGATGCCCGCGCCGGTGCCCAAGAGGCCGAGCGCATTGCGCGCGGTGTAGGGATCGCGCGCATTATCAAAGGCGATGCGGTACGGAGGCCGCAGATCGTCAGCCACCGACGCCCTCGCCATCAGGCTGCACGTTGACCAGCACGCCCTGCGCGTGCGTCCACGTCGAGGCATAGGGAATTAACCGGCGGAAACGATGCAACCGGGCAGAAGTCATGATGAAGGCCGATCCCACCGCCTGCTCGATGTCAACGGGTGGCGACCAGACCGGCGGCCCTTCCTGCAGGGTTTCGCGGGTACCATTCGCAATCGAGCCTGGCGCGGCGGCATCATCCAGCGGATACACCTCGTTGACGAAAGCACGCAGGCCCGGCGCCAGATGCACTTCGGCGGTTTCCAGCGTGGCCGGCATGTTGGGCCCGGTGAGCGTGGATAGAAACCCATCGGGATCGATGGCGCCAATCAGCGGCCGGCCGCCCTGATAGGCGAAACTGTCGAGCGATTGCGCGGTGCTGTCGAGCAGCACATCGCCAACTTCCGAGCCGGTGGTGTCAAGGTCGAGCCCAGGCGAGGCGAGCAATCCCCAGACTTGCGCCGGAACCGACGCCTTGGCCCAGCGGCCATTGCTCCAGTCGAAGATGATTTCCTTGTCGTACATCGGCGAGGCCGACGAGGCATGAAACGCCCACACCACCCGCGGCTTGTTCACCCCGGCAAGGCAGTGAATGACATCGCGCCGCGTGACATCGGAATTCGCCAGGAACCACTCGTTGACCTTGTCGGCGCCGATCGGCGTGACTTGCTGGCCGCTGGCGCTGTAGAAGCCGTCCTCGGCGACGAAGTAGAGCACGTTGCCTATACTATTGAAGCCAAATTTCGAAACGCTGCCGCGATCGTGCAGCACCCGCGAGAAATTGAAAATGAAGGTGGTGTCCCCGGGCAGAAACTGGATCGTGCGAATAGTGCGTTCCTGCACGACGTAGCCGATCTCGGCGCCAGCCACGCCCTGCACCGGGCCGCCGTCTGGGGCCTCCTGCATGTCACATAAATTTAGGCCGATGGTCCATCCGGTTATGTCGTTGATGGCCGACCAGATCCAGCAGCGATTATTGAAACCGCCGCTGTTGTCGAGCCGCGACAAGAACAGAAAATCGCCGATCTGGCGCACATGCCCGGCGCGCGGCGGTGAGCCAGGGAGCACCACAAAATTCGCGCCAGCATTGACATCGATATATTGCGGCACGTCGTTGATATTCACGGCCACGACGTGAGTGCCGCTCTGCTCGAACGACCACAATTCTGTTGGCGGCACATTGTAGTCGCCGCCGACCGTGCGGCTGACATCCACCCAGCCCGCCAGCGACCAGGCGAACAGCTTGGTGGTGGTGCCGGCGTAGGTTTTCCAGGCGCCGGTAGACGTGCGCGCGGAATACAGGCCACAGACGCGCCCGCCGGCATTGAAATACGCCGCTGCGGGCGGCGTAAAGGTATCGGTCCATCGCGCCGTGCCGACCGACAGCCGGAACGCATCGATGCGCCCGTTCAGCGTCCCGGTGGTACGCTCGCCCAGCGCCCCGACGCGGAAGGCATTGGTAGAGGTATTTATAGCCGCGCCATAGCTAAGGGATGCGTCCTGCACCCCGTTGATGAACAACCGCAAGATCGCGCCCTGACGCACAAAGGCGACATGGGTCCAGCCCGAGGCCACCGTCACGGTGGATGTGCTGATAACTGAACCGACCCCGCCGGGAGTGCCGAACGACGCATAGATTTTATTATCAGTGTGCCGGTAGGCGCCGATGCTGAACGAGGCGGTGCTCGTTGCCGCATCGCATTGCCCGAACAGGCCAAGCTGCACGCCGTCGCTCGCCACCTTAAGCCAGAAGTCCACGGTCCAATCACTGGAGCCGAGCGTGAAGTTGGCGTGATTTGGCGTCGTGACCCAATCGCCGGTGCCGTCACACAGCAGCGATGCCGCGCCGAATACGAATTCGCTTGTGTTGCATGTCGCATTCCCCGCGGCCGTCCAGGCATGCGCGGAGCCGCCAATATTGGCATCGGTGATAGTGGTCGTGGGGCCGTCGAACTGCAGCAGTATCTTGGTGAAGCTATCGTTGCCGGCGTTTACCAACGGCCCGACGCTGAACGGCGACAGCGACGGAAACGGCAGATAAGAATTGACCCCAGCGAACACGTTCTCAACCTCGGATGCAAATTTGGTATCGAGCAGGGCGATATCCGGCCGCCATTCGGAAAACTCAACCGGGGTCGGCTTCATGGATGCTCCCGCGCTTGTTTGACGGCCCGCAGCATGTCGGCATATTTCTTGACGCTGCCGGCATCCATGGCGGTGATGCGGGCGCCGATCTTCTTGAGCATGAACGAACCGGTGCGCTCGCCCAGCAGCGAGCGGAGCAGTTGCGGAGTGTGAAACAGCAACACCACTTCCTCGCCGAGTTCCAAGATTTTTGTTTGCTTCTCCGATATCTCAATGTCGGCGATTTCGTTTCCATCTCCATCGAAGATGTGCATCAGAAATACTCCGCGGTCCGCACGCTCGGGCTGGTAGCGCCGGTGGTCATGGCATAACGCTGGATGATCTCCATGAACTGCTCGTCACGCCGCGCCTTGTAGAGTTGCGCCATTTCGAGATTGCGCTGGGCGGCGGCGGCCTCGGTCATCAGCCCGAAGATGTAGGCGTTGGGGAATTCGGTCAGCAGCCAGTTGGTGTTGCCGTTGCTTGCCGGCGTGGTGACCAACGTGGGGATTTTCTTGTAATAGAAAAAATTCCAAGCGTCGGCGGTGTTGTCAACCGGACGACCAAAGAAGGTTGAGCCGCTGATGTTGAACACCGGAGGTTGACGGTTGGATGTCGCGGCCGGCAAATAGGCGCTGTGCACATAGTCCACTTCCGGCTCGCCTGGTCGCCCGGTCCTCTTGACCGATCTCCATGCGAGATAGTCGGTCGGCAGAGTCACGGCGCCATTGGCGGTCGTAAGCGATACATTTTCTTCCATCGGCAGCACCCGCAGCCGGGAATTGGCCGCGGTTTCAAACTGGATGGTGAAATTGTCGTAGCGCGCGGCAAATCGCGGATGAAACAGCAGAGCCGAGATTTCGTTTTTCAACTCGCCGTAGTTACTGATCGACATTGATCCTCACTTTCGGCGGTCGGCCGCGCTTGCGCTTGATCGGCGGGAAGTCTGCCGGATCGGCTTCGGTTGCCGGCTCGCGCCATTGCGTCGGCCGATCCAGAAACGGGTCGTAATCCTCCACCCGGAAATTCGGATTATTTCGCGCCTTGTTGACCATGTACGGGTCATCGATGTCGATCGGCACGCTGGGCTGGAACGTGACCTTATTCCATCGGCATTCGGCGTCGCCGAGCCAGGTGATTTTCGGCATGCTTGCTCCTTGAGGAAGTGGCGGCATTTGCGCCGCCACCTCCAAGGTGTAGAACCCGGTGAATTCTGCTATCAGTCTGATGCAGAAGCAAAAAATCCAGTGGCGACCCCCCACTGTTTTAGGGCCGTACCAGCTTTTGGTACTTTTGCGAACATTTTTCCTACACCGTAGGCGGCCTCGATGCCGCTGCCGGTGATGAAGCCATAGTCATCTTCTTTTCTGAATGTGGGCTTGGCCATCTGCCCGTAGGCGATCACCGCGGCTTGCTGGCCGCAGAGGAACACCGGCTCGACGCGGGCCGACGCCGCGCCAGCAGTTAGCAGGTTCGTCCAGGTCGAGGTAACGAAGCCACTGATTTCTGGAACGAGCCGCACGATCACGCCGTCGTAAAGCTGATCTCCGTCTTGGAACAATGGATTGTTCGGAGCGGAGTGCCATCCAAGAGTTTCGCGCGGGCGCGCGTCCTTGTTCACGGTCTGCAGATCGATCTTGAGATCGCGGAACGTATTGAGGCCGGCGAAGCAGACATAGTTCTCGTAGCCGTCCTTGGTGCGGAATGGACGGATACGCGGGTTGGCGCCCATCGCCACGCGCTTGAGCAACGACAGGTTAGCCGCGGTGAACTTGTCCGCGGTGGTATCGACGAGCACCAGCGACGCCGCGTGGTCGGTAGCCACGGCCGACGCAACACGGTTAGCGGTGGTGGCGCCGAACAACACGCGGTCGGCGTTGTCCGTTTGCCATTGGCCTTTCTGTGTGGCCGTCGATGTCTCGTACAGGATGCCGTTGACACGAACGCCGGCCGATGGCTGGGTTTCCGAAGGCAGCGCCATGAACGCCTTGATGATCTCGTCCCTGGTCAACTCCATCAGCCAATCGGTGAGCAGCGGCTTGGCCTCGCCGAAACTGTCGGCGCTGTCCTTCTGCTGCTCGGCCTTGGTGGTCACCACGGCGTTGCGTGCCCACTCCAGCCAGATGCGATAGCCGTAATCTTCGATGGCTTCTTCCGCGTTAACCAGGGGCCCGGTGGACACCCCGGCGCCGGCGAGCCGCCGGACCAGCGGGATATTCATCTGCTCGCCGCCGCTCTTGAGCTCCATGCGGCGGCGGATGATCGAGGTAACATCCTCGCCCATGTAGGGCGAAAACATATTCTCGCGCACCCACTCTCGATTGATCTGCTGGGTGAACTTGATCAGTTTATTGTTGGTCTGGATCGTGCTGGTGGCCATGGCCACGCCCTTTCTGTGCTATGGCCGCAGCAATCCAGACAACAAAAAACCCGCCTCGATGGGCGGGTGCTTCGTGTCGGACAGGTACGGCCGGTGTTATTTGATCGCGAAGTTGAACAAACTCTCGCTGCTCAGATCGCCAAGCCCTCCCTCGCGGCCCGAAGACGACGGGACCGACGAGAGTGAAGGCGGGAGCGAAACATTGGGCGGATTATTACCTGAGCCACCATTCTGCTGTTGCTGTGCATGCTGCTGGCGCAAGTGTTGCGCCATTGCCGCTTGCACCTTGGGATCGTTGAACCAGGCCTGCTGTTGCTGTTTTAGCCACGCCTGCGGATCGCTGCCGATCGCCTGCTGTGCCTTGGCCTGGTTATGCCATTTGACCAGTGCGCCGTAGGGATGCCCTGCCGCCATGATCTGCTGGAACACAAAATTCCCTTGCGGGGTTTGTCTGATCCGGCTGATATCGGCGAGAGCGGAATTCACCGCCTCTTCTCCGAATTGCGCGTTGGCAAATTCCCGGCTTTGCATATCGGTGCGTCGCATCATTTCCATCTGCATTTCTTGGCGCAGTGGAGTGATCACCCGTTGATTGAGATACTCGTCGGGGGCATCGAAGATGGTTTCCGGGCCCTTCGGCTGCTGCTGTTGCTGAACATGCGCCAGCAGCTGCTGATATTCCGCCTCGATCCGCTGGCGTCGCTCGCGCTCGTCCAGCATTTCCCGAAGCGGTACGCGATGATCCTCCGGTTGCCGCTGTTGCTGCGGCGGCGGCTTGGGCGCGAATTTCCCTTCCGGGGTTCGCGGTTGCTGGCCCGGTTGCTGCGGCTGTTGTTGCTGCAGGTCCGGCCGGGTTGCCGGCGGCGGCGCATCCGTTGCTCCACCCGTGTCTGACGGGGTTTGCGCGGGTTGCGACGGCGCCGGGGTCGGCGTCGGGTCCGGTGAACTGGTCGCGTGGTCAAATAGCTGTTGATCCGTGATGGTGTTGCCACCATCACCAGTGTTTTCGGTGCTCATGGTTTTCATCCTCGGCCGTATCGTGGCCACTACGGGAAACGCCCAATGTCGCTTGGACGATGCGATGCGGACCTTGAGTGCGCCGCCCGTGGCGCCCGGCCGTGTCGTGGCCGGTTACGAAAGCAATTCAAGCAACAGTGCGATTTCGTCCTCATCCTCGTCGGGGAGCGATCGCAGGACGGTTCGAAGCGGCGCCGGCACATCGGCCAGCAGGCCGGGCTGCGGCGGCAGCTTTTGCAGCGCCTCGACCAGTGGCTCCGATGGCGTGACGCCAATGGCTTCTAGAAGCTCTTCCAGTTCCTCGCGCTTGCGCTTGAACTTGCGGATCATCCGGCCGCGGCTGACGCCCCCAGCATAATTCGACGCTGGCGGTTCGACCGGCGGCTCGATCGGCCCGGTAACAAGTGGCCGCGTCAGTGCCAGCAACAGCCCGATCGACGTGCGGCTTGCGGCCGGGGGCGGCCCGCTGCTGACTACCTTGAAAGCGTTGAGTGCCAGCAACATTGATTAACCCTCACGGCGGGTTAGTCGCCGATGCCGTCAGCGTTCCCGTTAGCGTAAAGCCACCGCCGGTTCCCTTGTTGGTGTGCCAAGAGGCAACGGGACCACGAAAGAAAACCATCGGCGCATTAGTGGTGGGCAGCGATCCGGTGGCTCCGAGATCAACCGGCGCCAAGCTGGCGCTGATGAACTTGCGCCGGTTGGCAGTAGTGGTGAAATCTAAAAATTCCACGGTGTTGAAGTAGTAGTCCGCCATGTCCATGTGGACGGGGAGGCTGCCACCGGACCGCGCGCCAAAGTCGAAATTGGTATCGGGGGTCAGATAATCGATAGTTGCTGTGCCTGATGTCGATGGTGGTGTAACGGGACTGTCGTTGACATACAGACTAGTCACCCCTCCGCTGCTCAAATCCCATGCCGCCAGTATGTGAACCCAATTTGACATTGATGATGTGTAAGCGGTGACGCCGGTCCAATTGAGCGCAACGCCGGCAGAAGTATTGTTAAGCGTAAACCCAAAATGGCCTGACGGATCGCGAGATAGTCCAATAGAGAACGACCGGCTTTCCATTATGATCTGATAGACACCATCGTTGCCGGTGAACTTGAACCAGAAAGCCAGAATGCCCTTCTGGCCATCCACCAGGCCAGTCAGCGCACTGGCGGTCATGTACGTGCTGCCGTTGAAATGCACGCCCTGCGCGGTGTAACCGGCCGCCGATGCCACGAATGGCACCCGCACCGCTCCCAGCCGGCGGCGATTGTGGAACATCAGGTAAAGTCCCCGGTGGCGAGCACGCTCACGCCGGCCGCCGTGGTCACCTTCCATCCCGGCGTCGTGGCGTTGATGCATTTGAGCCCGAGCGGCACGTAATAGGTGCCCACACCAGGCCCAACGGCATTCGGCAGCACGATGATGGCCGAGCCGTTGCCGTCCTTGATCTGCACCTGTGAAGTGGCCGCGGTCGAAACGACGCAAAGCAGCCCCTCGATATAATCGCCGACCGCGCCGGTGGCGCCCATGATCTGGTCGGTCTGCGAGGCGGCGACGGTTTCGTATTCAAAACCACCCGAGGTGGTAGGAATGGCCGTGCTGCTGCTGACCGGCAACGGGTTGGCCGACGACAGAAAATTGGCAACGCCATCAGCCCCGGTCGCGATCTTGATCACCTGATACTGAACGCCGCCGACATCATCAGTTGCAACCGGCTTTGCGCTGCCGCCAGTGCCAGGATCAACCAGAATATTATCGGTCATTTAATCCTCCGAGATCGACATCGCGCCGATCACCTTGCCGGTGCGCGGATCGCGGTGAATGACCGCCTTGCGCGGCTTGCTCATTGCCGACATCAACCCCTGATGCGACTGCCCGATGACGCCGACCAGTTGCGCCAATGCCTCGTCGAGCTTGCGGTCCTGCTGCTTGCGCTCCTTGTCGCGATCGAGCACCAACCCGTTGCGATAGTGCAGCGCCCGCACGTCAACATCATCCTGCGGCTGCTCAAGCGGCAACTGCATTTGCTGCTGGGCGGCCTGCTCCTGCTTTGCCTGTGCATCGACTGCGGCCTTCTCCCTCGCCAGTTGCGCCTGCGTCGTGGCCTTGAACTGCTCGATCTGCATTTGGTTTTGCGCTTTCTCGCGCTCGATCTGCATTTCCAGCGCGGCCTTTTCGCGCTCGGTCTGCTGATTGATATTGGCCTCCTGCTGCTTCTGTATCAGCGTGGCCGTTGCCTTCTCCTTCTCGATCGCCATGCGGGCTTGCGCGGTCTGCTGCTCGAGCATCAGTTTGGCCGCAGCTTCCTGTTGTTTCGGATCTACCTGCTGCTGCTCGTCCTCGCTGGCGTCGCGGAATTGCTTCTTAACATCGGCCGGCAATGGCGACGTTTCGATCAATACTCTCATCACCGCCTTTGCCCCGCTGGGCGACAGCATCGGCGCCACCGCGGGCAATGCCTGCGCGATTGCGTCGTAGGTGTCCTGCATCAGCGTGACGGTGTCGGGGCCTTCGTCCAGGATGATGTCAACGTCCAATTCGCCGATGGCATTACGCAACATCGGCGTTCCGGTGACCGGATCGACCGATATGGTTTCATTGATCTTGACGAATTGCGGTTGGCCCTCGGCGTCGGTGACCCTGATCCACCGCTCGTTGGTCCAGTACTTCTGCACCGAATTGAACAGGCTGCGATACACCCGCATTTTCCAGGCGCGCAGGTTGAGCATGTAGGGGCCAAGTTCGGCAATGCCGGCCTGCTGCAGCAGCGCAATGGCGCGGCCGGACGAGCCCGCCGTCAGCCCACCGCCCTGAGCACCGCCGGCCAGCGCCGGGTTGGGCCCGAAGTTCTCGATTTCCTGCGCGGCATCGCGCATAAACTCCAACTGGCCCATGATCTGGGCCTGCTTGGCCTGATCGTCGAATTTGATGTCGTCCAACGAGGTGTTGACCAGCACGATGCCGTCGGAGCGCGCCGCCTCGCGCCGCATCGCCTCCACGTTGCCATCGGCCACCGCCGCCTTGGTCGCCATGATGCGGCGGTTATTGAGTTCGTGCAGGCCCTTCGATCGGCGTTGGTTCACCTCGTCCTGCGCCGATTGCAGATTGCGCGGGAAGCCGTAGCGGTCGCCATCGTGATCGACCTGGGACGAAAACATCAGGTATTTGCAGAACGCCTTGCCGTTCTCGTCCATGAACGGCGAGTCGCCGGCCATCAGGATCTTGGAGGCGGTGAACAGCGCCCACTTCCAGCCGCCCTTCGACTTATACCAAATGTCAACAAGCCTGACCTGCTTGAAGTCGCCGGCGGATTGGAACCATCGGGTGTCGCGGTCGGAATTGGTCGTCAACTCTCCGCTGCTGTCGCAGGCGGCCCGGATGTCGTCCTCCATGCCAGGCAGCAACTCGACCAGCATTTCCTCGTCCACGTATTTGCCGATGCCCATGTAGCGGGCGTCATCGAAATCGTGCTTGAACGAGCGCGGGTCATAAAAAAACCCGTCATTATCGACGGGTCCGAACAGCACATCGTAGTCGGGTGGCGGTGGTTCCAGCGGTGGCCCGCCGTTGTGTCCCATGCCGGGAAACGGAACGACGTTTCCACCCGGCTGCGGGGGCTGTTGCTGTTGCTGCTGCGGTTGCTCCTTTTGCGGCATCACTTTGAGGTCAAGCTCGATCCCGGCCAGGCCGTCGATCGCGGCAGCCTCGGCAATGATCGGGCCAACCTCGTTCCACTTGTTGCGATCCATCAGATAGCGCAGCACCGCGGTCGCCAGGTCGGCGCCCTGCTGGTGTTGCGGCGTGCGCGGGAATGCTTTCGGATCCTGCTTGAGCCGTTCCACCAACCCCACGATGCCGTCGATCTTGCGCCCTATCTTATTGTACGTCACCACCGGCTGCTTGCGGTCGTTGAGCGTCTTGACCTGCTCCGCGGTCCACTGCGCGCCATGGCGATAGCGACGCGCGTTCTGCTGCTCCTGAATTTCCTGCGTCTTGTTGTCGAGGTAGGTGGTGTATGCCTTGATGCACTTTTCCAGCGTCCATGTGCCGTCGGCATTCTCTTTCGGATCGTCCAGGTCGGCGGGCCCACGACCGGCCGCTGACCCGCCTTGGCGATAGCCGGTGGCATTGGGGACCGACGTGGTGACCATTATTTTGCCCCGTATGACTGACGGCCGATCTGCAATTGCGGCACATACTGCTTGGCCTGATCTTCATGCAATTGCTGTGCGTAGGCGTCGCTCTCTGCCGGCGTATCGAACTTGCCGAGGTGCTGGCCGGTCTTGCGGTAATGCGCAATCGCATCATCATCCGACATGATGTAGCCGTCGGGATGCACGGTCGGGATCAGCACCTCACGACCATCAATGTTCACGCCCATCGAGCGCACGGTGGAAATCGAACCGTCGGGATTTTTCACCACCGGCCGCTTTTTCAGGTCGATGTTGCCTGGCTCGGATGGCATGGCGCGGCCCTCAATACTGCTGCCGGCCGATATTCATCGTCGCCGGATCGGGCGGCGGTAGCGGCGGCCCGCCCGGAATGGCGGACGGTGGCGGTGCGGCGGCCGGCGGCTGCATCGGCGGGGCATCGGTCGGTGGGGGAATTGCCCCCCCTTCATTCCCCCCAGGCTCACCGCCCGGCTGCGGCCCGCCCATCGCGCCGGCAAACGTCTGCATCAGCGGCGCAACGGCGCGCTGTTCCTCGGGCGTCAGCAGACTCACGAAGGTTGCAAATTTCTGTTCGACGGTGGGCATTGGTGTATCCTTGTGAATGGTAGGGCAGTCATGGCCTGACCCGTGCTAGGCACTCATCCGCCCATTGGAAGCGCCCCGCTTACCCAAGATGGGAGAGCCCGGAAGCATGGCTTGGCGAGCGGGGGCCCTACCGCTTAATCCAATCGTGCGAATTCGCCCTTCAGGCGCCGCGCGGCCTCGCAATACGCCTCATGGGCGATGCGCTCGTCATCGAACACGCCAAGATGATACTTTACGCCATCATGGCGAATTTGAGCGGTCCACTTCGGCCCCCGCTTGAACCGGAACGCTCCCTTTGGCCCCGTGCGGTGTTTCTTCCTGTTATCGACGTTCTGGCCTCGGGTGGCTAATCGCAGGTTGACGATCCGATTGTCAGATTTGTTGCCGTTGATGTGGTCGATCTCGCCGGTTGGCCATTTGCCGTAGTGGAGCCACCATGCGAGCCGGTGGCCGTAGTAAAACTGACTGTCCACCATCAGTTGAATGTAGCCGGCAGTATTTGTGCCGGTCAGTGGCCTACCCTTGCGGGAGAGCACTCCCGTCACAGGATCGTAGGAAATAACCGCTCTAAGCCGATCAGACATGCTGCCATCCATACGACGTAGGTCCGCCAATCCCCGGGTTGCGCGGTCGGCTGCACGGGGGCATAGCCGCTGATGTCCTCGGGCTTCTTCGGCTCCTTCGCCTTCGCATACGGCCGCGACATGCAGGCATAGCGCCACTCGTCGCCGGCGTGGTCCTCACTGTCCGACATCACATCCTCATATCGATCGGGATCGTGCTGCAGGAACGGAATGGTGCGGATGCTGTCCACACAGGTCGAGAACGTCACGATCATTGCCTGGCCGTCATCGTTGCCGACCAACCGGGCGCGCACCTGATCCCAGCCGCCGAAGGTGCCGGCGACCCTCCGATTGATCCGGGTGTTGTCCGCGCGCTTGAACCACACTTTGCCGGCGCTGCCGGTGCCCATGCTCTCGGCGATCGACGGCCCGCCGTCCTCGGCGAAGGCCGAAGGGTCCAGCACTCCATAGGAGATATCTTCGCCCTTTTCCCTGGCAGATATCTCCTTGCCAACTTCCGCCGCGTGCAGCTTGATCCCGACATTCGGTTGCCCCGGCTTCATGCCGTACCATTCGCGATAGCGCACCATGCAGCCGCGCGGCAGGGTGCGGCCCTGCACTTCCCAATCGTCCGACACCACCGCCCACCAGCCAACCGAGAATGGCGACGCGGATCCCCAATCCATCGAACGGAAGCGCATCCAGTCGCTCGGGATTTCAAACGGCCGAATGACGTGGCGATCGGAACTCCAGCAGTCGAAGAACGCGCCGAGCGTGACCGACCAGTCACCCGCCAGCCATGCCGCCACCAGTTCCGCGCTGCCCGAGGCGCGCAGCCGCTGCTTGTAGCTCTCGGCATCGATAAAGACGTTGTTGTCCACCTTTGACGGAATGAACACCCGTGCGAGCCCGGTCACCGGGTCGGTGACGACCTTGTTGCCTAGGGGGGCTGGGTCAACGTATCTGGCCTTCACCCACTGATGACCGGGACCGCCCGGGTTGCCGGTCAGCCGCATGCCGACCGGAACGCCTGCACCCGAGCGCAGCGTCGCCATCAATTTCATGATCGGCGCCGGCGACGGGAAATTTCCGCATTCCTCGATATAGACCCGCGTATAGCTGTGGCCCTGGTACAGCTCGGCGTCGGCGTCGCGCTCGAGATAGGCGAACCGCAACCGCGCGCCCTTCGGATCGCGCCAGATCTTGTCCTGCTCCTGATATTTCCAGCCCAGCGGCCCGTAGATCGCGCGCGATCGCTCGATCGTGTCGATCAGTTCCGTGCGCGTGCGCCGGACCATCAGGCCGGCGGCATTGACGCCATACTGGTTGGCGTGCGCCAGCCATTCGCCGAGCACGCCGTCAGTCTTGCCCCCTCCGCGCGCGCCGCCGAAGAAGATCTCAAAGACCGGGCATTGGATCATCGCCCATTGCGGCCAGTTGGCCCCAGGCGACCAGATCACCCGCTCGACCGGCGGCATGGTTACTGCAGGTTTCCGCTGCCGTTGGTGATGGCGAGCGGCTTGGGATTGGGGTCAAGGTGGTCGATGGAGTATTTCTTTTCCCATTCCTCGCGCGACAGCATCGGCGGCAACTCCGCGACGTAGCGCACATTGAATTCGGCCGTGACGGTAGTTGTGGTCAGATCGGGAAGGCATTTCCGCAACAGGATCTCGATGCCCTTGATCTGACTCATGCTCAACTCGAGCCCCTCGAAGATGTGCGCCTGCAGCCGGTGGATCAGCAACGACGCCTTGATTTTCGCCCGCACTTCCTCGGTGTGGTAAGGCACGCCGGGGATGCGCTTGCGGACGCCATTTTTGCGGCCTGTCGGCTTGTATGAACTGCCCATGATGTCGTCCGTCTAATATGTGGGGGTTGAGGTCGTTGCCCACGGGCTCAGTCCCCCGATGTGGCCTTGCATCGCGCCTTGCGAGCCGATTGGCGTCATCCACTGCCCTCCCCCCATGAAGTTATAGCCGGGGAAGCCAGTGCCCTCCGTCCCGAGGACGGATTTGGGAGCCAGCGCAGCCTGTGCCGCACGACGGCTAACAATGTCCCCGTCAATCATAAAGTAATCGGGGTTTTGGTAGTCCTTCGGCAGCAATCGCCAATTGTTGGTCGAAAGCATAGTGCTGGAGCCGGGGCGGGATCTATTACTTGCCCCGATGCCCTGGGTGTTTCCCTTGTTGTAATCCGCCATGGTGAACCAGCCGCCATCGGTGGGCGCTCGCGGATCGAAGACGGCATTATAGCCGCCCGCCGTTGTCCCTGGATTGTAGGCCGGTGCGGCCCCGGCCATGGGAACTTGTTCAGACATCGGCCCGCCGCCGCCTCTGCCGCCGCCGTCCATGGCGTCCTGCGCCATTTGCAGCAGGCCCGGCACCTGGGGCTGCGCCTGTTGCCCCACTTGCCCCAACCCCAATTCCGGCGGCGGTCCACCACGAAATGGCATGGCACGGCTCCTATGATTTCAAACATTCTAAACTAGTAAATCTGACGGCCGATCTGCATGGGCCGACGCTTGATCGACCCGTACCCGAGCGCCTGCGCCATCGGGTTATTTGGATCGGGAGGCCCAGCGGCAACGGCCGGCTCGGGTTCCGGTCCGCCGTTGGTCCTGTCCTCCATGCGCGACCGCCCGAGGGCGATCAGGCTCGGATCGTTCAGCATTCTTTGCCAGTTGGCGGCATTGAGCGGCAACCGCCCGCTGTCGATCAGGTCCATCAGGCCCGGCATAGGGTTCTGGGCTTCGCGCGTCTGCCGTTCGATCTCGCGCTCGACGCCGCCATAGCGGCCGGGATACAGCACGGCCGGCAGTTTGGGCCAGCGATCGACATTCTTACCTTTTCCCGGCTGCGGCATGTGCGGCACCACCGTGCCCGGCTGATCCGGCACGAAGGTTTCCGGGCCTTCCTCGCCCACCACGACAGGCTCGTCCTTGGCGACGTGGCCGCCCTTGGCCAGCGCACGCCAACCTTGGGATTGTAAATCTTGCTGGTATTGTTGCTGCTCCAACTGTTGGAGCATGAAGATGTAGGGATCAATACCCGGCCTGTTAGGGTTGGGTGCCTGGAGTGCTGAAGGTGGCGGCGGCGGCGTGGATTGAGGGCCTTCTATCAGAACATTTGGGTCAAACCCCATTGGCCCCCCTGGCCTTGAGCTTTCCCACTCAGCCCTTCCGGGTCCAAGTTCTGGTCCTATCGCAGGCGGCACCCCAGCATCACGGCCGCCGGCCACGAAATGGAGCAATCCGAATGGCGCCGCGCCCTGTTTGCCGGGTGCGAATGGCGACGGCGGCCCCTGCACCTCGCCGGGCCTGGCCGGTTGGTAACCCTGCAGGGCGGCTGCAATGCCGCTATCAATGGCGCCCTTATATATCGCATTCCAGCCCATCGAGGATGGGCCGTAGCCGACTTTTTCGGCACCCGCATAGGCTGATCTGGTCATCAGGCTTTGCGCCATAGCGAGCGGAACGCCCGCCGCTGCGAGCCCCTTGGCGGCTACAACACCGGCGGCGTTAAACTCCGCTTGCCCAGAATTCGTATTCAGCTTTGCTGTGGATTGCTGAATGATGTTCAGCGCATTTTGCGTCTGCACCGCGGGGTCCAAGCGCCCACGGGCGGGCGGCGTCAGGGTCACCGGAATATCGGCCGGCGGCCGCGTTTCGGGCGCGAGCGGCATGGTCGGCGGCGGCAATGCCGTGGGCGCGGGGATATCGGCCGGCGGTCGTGCAACATCGGGCGGCTGGAGAACCGTCGGCGGGATGTCGGCCGGCGGGCGCGGAACATCTGGCCGCGCGGCTTCCCGCTGCGCGCGATCTTGCGCCTCCTGTTTTCGTGCAAAATTCGGGTCCGGTTTGCCGTCGTCGGTCTGGTATTTTCCCGTCAGGGGATCGAACCCTTGGCGGATTTTAGCGGCCAAGGCGCGGAAATCGCCAACCGGCTGGATGTGCGCCGGGTCAACCGACCCGTATGGGCGGCTGATGTTAAACTTCGAACCGTTTTGGTCGATCCAGTTCCAAACTTGATTTTGGTTTCCCCTAACACCCGTCACATCCAGAGCCCGTCCCAATCCGTAGGTTTCTCCTCCCCTCGCAATCTGCTCCTTGGTAGCCGCGTTTTTGGTATCTTCCCGAGACTCACCCTTAATGCCGCCTCGGAGGCCCGGCTCAGTGGGAACCGTCGAAGTGCCGCCATGCCAGGAACCCGACGGCTTTGCTCTGAACCCCTCTGTGATAAGCCCTTGCCGATAATTATCGCGAAAGGCCGCAGTCATTGTCCAAGGAATGCCGGCCCTATCTATGGCCTTGCCCATGGCCTCAACGATCGTTTTGACATCAGGATTTAGGCCGCCAATGGCATATTGCGTTTTTTCCATGCCGAGCCGGCCGGCACTATCGATATCCTTCCAAGTGAAATCGCCGGTACTATCGCGCTTCTGTGGCACCCGGTCGTAAACCTCCGACAAGTACCGATCGCCGGTAGTCGGCCCCTGCCATGGGGGGGCGTCGTAAGTACCCTTGGCCCCTCCCATTTGTCCCGCCGGCTGGCCTCCTGGCGTTCCCGGCTGCGTGTCCGTTGGTGTTTGAGTGGGCGGCGGCAGCGCCGGTGCCGGTTGCGTCTGCATATCGACCAGGCCGGGCGGCTCCGCGGCCGGCGCGGGCGGCGAGGGCGGCGAGGGCGGCGAGGGCGGCGAGGGCGGCGTCTGCGTGCCCGGTTGTGCCATGTCCACTAGGCTCGGCGGTGCCTGTGTCGATGGCGCATATTGGAAATCTGTTGCCCGGCCGCCTGCAATTGTAGAAGTGGTGCTAGGCGCCTCTGGCCCAAACGGTGCGCCTGGCTGCTCGGGGCCGGGCGGCGCCTGTTGCTGCTGCGCTGGCGGGCCAGGGGTAAATCCGCTCTGGCTGTTGGCAGCGTTGAGAGCCGCGGCTGCAATCGCATCAGCCTGTGCCTGCGTGGCGCCCGCCTCAAGTGCCGCCGCCATTGCCGCGGTGGCAATCTCGCTCGGGCTGTTCAGATTGAGCGAGGCGTTGTATGCGGCCTGCGAGGCAGCATCACCCGCTTGCGGTGGAGCCCCAACGTCCTGCGCCGCATTGGACGTTGCATTGGCAATGTTATTGGACGCCTCCGTAGCAACAGTAAGCGACCCGCCCTGCGCAGGTGCGGTAGCCGGCTGGCCCTGTGTGCCCGGCTGACCGGCCGTTGGCTGGCCCAGTGTCGCATCGGCCGGATAACCCGACAGCGCAGGATCGCCGCCCTTGGTGGAAGCGTCGTCGGTGGTCGTCTGTTGTCCGGGCTGGCCGGTGTCCAGCGTTTCGGCGTAGGGGTGCGCAGCATCCAGCGCGGGCGCAGGCTCGGCGGTTACCGCCGGCGCATAATCGAAGTTTGTTTCCTGTCCACCGGGGATGAATGCCGAAATTTGCCCACCCGGCAAACTCTCGTAACCCGTGAAATCGGTTTCCCTGCCGCCGGGGATAAATGCTTCGATGGCAGGCGAAGCCTCTACAACCCCGGTCTGCTCGGCGCCGGGGTTGATGCCGCTATCAGGCGCGGCACCCTCAAACACCGAACCCCAATTGACATCCTGCGGCGCCAATGCCGATTGCGTCAGATTGCTGAGGTCTTGCGTGCCCTGCTGGTAGGCTTGGCTAGGACCGGCGGCGCCCTCGAACACCGAACCCCAATTAGGCTGCGTCGCTTGGTCATAAAGATTGCCTAGGTAATTAATCACCCCCTGATTTTGCGGTGCCAGCCAGGTGTTAATGTCAGTTATCGATTTCCCGAAATCTTGCGCCCATGCCGGCGTCGTTACACCGGGGATGTCCGAGATAAGGCTTTGAAACCATCCCGGCTCGGCAATTGGCCCCATGGGGCCTTCCCGCGCATCTGGTTGGTATGATGGATCACTGGGCGCCTCAAACACCGATCCCCAGTTAACATCCGCCGGCGCCAATGCCGATTGCGTCAGGTCGCTAAGTTGCTGCGACGCCTGTTGATAGGATTGGCTTGGGCCATAATCGAAGTTTGTCTCTCGGCCGCCAGCAATAACACTTTGCGGCCCGAAGGCCGAAGGCGCCGCATCTGGTTCAGACGGCGCGGGCCGGCTTTCCGACGAGGCTGGTCGACTTTCCGACGGCGCGGGCGCGTCCTGACTAGGAGCCGGCTCGTCGCTCGGGGGAGCGTCTTGAGCAGGCGGGGCACCTAATGGTGCGGCATCGGGTTGGTCATCGGGCGCCGCCACGGGTCCGGCATCGGGAGCATCGGGAGCCGCGGGCGCAGCATCGGGCGGTGCCTCGTCGCCGCCCTTACCGGCCGCGGCCGGTTCCCACCCCGGGCTGGCCGTGGGACTGCCCGCATAACTTTTTCCGCCGCCCTCGCCGCCGAAGTTGCTGGCGCCGAAGGGACCGGCGCCGCCACTCTTGCCGCCACCACCGCCGGTGTAACTGCCGCCGCCGCCACCGCCGCCGCCGCCGCCGCCGTAGAGACCGCCGCCACCCCCGTAGTCGCTGAACGGACCACCGCCAGGGCCGCTGATGCTTTCGCCACCCCACAAGCCGCCGCCACCACCGTATGAGCCACCGCCGCTGTCACCCCACAAGCCGCCGCCTGGCCCGCCGCCGGTGCCGGCAAAGCTGGTCGTGCCGGCCGATCCCCAATCGCCGCCGCCCGTGGTCACCCCAGGATTGGGCCCGGCAATGTCGGCAAAGGTCGGATTGGTGGCATTGAAGCCGCTGTAATTGGTGTCGCCGAAGGTGCCCCAATCGCCGCCAGCGCCGGCCCCGGTGCCGAAGGTGGACGCATCGTAGGCCGTGCCCGCCCAGGCCCCGAGGTCGCCGCCGGCATTGAAGCCCGAGGCATCGTAGGATCCGGAACTGCCCCAGTCGCCGCCGCCGGTAAAGCCGCCACCGCCTCCGTCGCTCCAACCACCGCCGCCGTCGCTCTCGCCGCTGCCGCCCCAGCATAGCCGCAGGCTTCGCGGCAACCATTCATCCAGTTGCGCGCGATCCCACGGATGATGCATGATTGCTGTGCCAGTCGGTTAAAAGGGAAAATACCGGGCCCGGCCGCGGGTCTAGGGCATACCGCCGCACGGTCCTTGAAAGCCCGAAGGTGTGCTGGGGACGACCCAGCCTTAGAGTGGTGCGGAACCGGCTGGCACTATCTCGTGGATCATTCGGTCAGAACCTTCTTGCGCCTGGTGCCGCAACTCACCCAGCCCGGCATGACCTTGACCCAGCCGTCACGGCCCCAGCCGATCAGCCAGTCGCAGCCCTGCGCGCGGGCGTATTTCTCGATCATCGGGTACATGGTCTTGAGCTCCTCGAGCTCGCCGCCCTGTAGCCAAACACTGCAGCAGCGGATCCCGATCGGATAGGTGACCATCGTTGTCAGGATGACGGCTTTCTCGCCCGGCCACAGGATGGCGCCGCGGCAGATCGCTTCCCAGACTTGATCCTTGGTATGGGTGGCGCCGAACTCGTTCAGCGAAGCCTCGAGCCAGGGCCAGCAGCGATTGAATTCGGTACTCATTCAGTCCCACAAAGCGCATCCCTTTGCTGCTTTGCCCCACGGCCCTTGACGCGCACTATAGCGTGGACGTCATAGTCGCAAGCCCAGCCGTATTCATTCGGATTGGTGACGAAGTTTTTCGGATCGCATAGGCGATTGGCTGTCGTCTGCCCTTTATCAAAAATGAAATGCTCAAACTTGCGGATGCATTCGTTGCGATCCTCGGCCTGCGCCACCGTGGCCGCGAGCAACACGAAGCCGAGCGCAAGTGCTCTCACGCTTCACCATACGTTTTGCGGCCGATCTGCAGCAGCCCAGAAGGTGGCACGATCGATCCAAGTGGTCCGGCCATGGCCGTCACGGGCGTGTTCACCGCAACCTTGGTGCCGCCCTTGAAGCCTTCCGTTTCGCCCTCGCGGAACGGATTGTCCTGACGCTGATAGCGATCGGAGTACCCGAACGGCGAAATATCGCCCTCGACCACATCGCAGCTATGGCCCTTGCTGTCGAAATAGCCGCACAGACCGCAACTGCGCTGCGGGTTGCCCTCGCGATAGTTGGCCTCCTGCTGCGATTGCTTGGCGCCTTCGCCCGGCTCCGACGCTTCACCCGGCTCAGTGGCGTCGTCCGGCGCCATTTCTTCGTCCATGGTGTAGGTGTCGGTCATGGTGAGCACCTCGGATAGCCCATCGCCCACAGGTCGCGGTCGTACATCGTCCAGTAGCCGTCGAGCGGCAGTTTGTGCCAGCCGCCATGGTCGTCGATCCAGCGTTGGATTTCCGGCGGCTGCATCGAGTAGGCGCGGGCGGTTTGGTCCGGCATGAGCTCGCGCCTTTCGGCCGAGCGCACCGCGTGGAACGCAAAGAATGCGCCGTCGCCGATGCACAGACTATCCTTGCCGATGTAGGCGGTGACCAGCGTGCAGGCAGAATAACAGGGCCCGCGTATCTCCACCTTGGCATGAGTTTTCCGATAGTCGGCATACATCCGGTTATGCTCGGCGACCAGCCCGCCGCGACCGTAGTCGATCACTACCTTTTCCGGTGGCGATGCAACGTAACGCGGCACAGCGGCCGCCAGGTCCGCCGTGGTCGTCGCCTTCACCTGCCCGAAGGCAGCGCCGGTGATGCCGATGGCGAGATAGATGCCGAGAGTGTAACGGCCGTCGCTCACGACACGCCCTCAGCCTTGGCGATGGCAGCGCGGGCTTGCTTGAGCACGTCCACGAAATGCGGATCGTCCATGCCTTCCATCATGCGGGTGGCATGTTTCAGCGCGGCCAACAGATCGGGCGCGGCGGCGATCAGGCGGGCGTCGTCGCGAGAGGCAAATTTGGCGACCATTACCGTTCTGTCGCCACCGACAGATTGGGGGGCTGTGCTGGTAACAAGAAACGCCATTTCATGGGATGAATGGGGTTCGGCCGTCCACGGCCCCGGTGTGTGCTTGCTCATGTTTGCTCCATTGCTCCAACTGCAATGGAGGCTACCCAACGCCGTGTTGTGTTGTCAATAGCTATTACTTGACATCCCAACAGTGCGTGGTGATACTTGTAACCCTGGATCGCGCGTTCCGCTACGGTTGTCCGCCGCACGCGGTTGTCGATACAGCCAGCCGGGGGGTCACCGGCAGGGCCGTGCGAGCCGGCCTACGGAGGACACATGGCCAAGAAACGCCGCAAGCCGAAAGCCCGGAAGCGCGAGAGCGAAGCCGCGAAGTTGGCAGGGATGCGCGCGCTGATCCGCCAGGCGGCCAAATCCGGAGCAGCCGAGGCGATCGAGCACTGTCGCGGCTTCTGGCAGACCGACCAAGGCTACAAGCGATATATCGACGCCCAGATCGAGTCGCAGGCCGAAGCCCTCATGGCTGCGGTCCGGACCGTACTGCGCGCAGAGTTGGACCACCGCGCCGAGCCCGTGATCGTTCAAACCAAACGCCGCAAGAAGTGAAGCAACCGCCGGGGGGTCTGTTCACCGGCGGTTGCCACGTTACCGCGGGAGGAGGACACCAACCGCGGATTGGATCAGCTCGGCGGCAAGTTGCACTGCTGGAACGCTGGCAACTGTTTCACCCGCTGCTGCATCTGCACGAATTCCCCAGCGATCTGGTAGAGCTCCAGCGCGGTCATGCTGGCCGGATGCTCGATCAGCAGATCCAGCCCGCAGCACGGCAGCCCAAGGCACAGATGCACGGTCACCTCGCCGTCAGCCCCCACCTCGTAGCCGCGCAGCCGCGGGTAGTGGTGCTGGCGCATGGTGTGCATCGGCAGATTGCTCATGTCACAGCTTCCCGTCCTTGCTCGAGCCGATCGCGATGACGATCTGGATATAGCGATACAGCAGCAGCCGCAGCAGCCGCCTGCGCGCCAGATCCAGCGCCGACAGCGGACCCTTTTGTTCCATGCGGCGTTGTCTATGATCGGGATCGCACCAAACCCAAGGAGCCCCAGATGTACACCGTCAAGAAGATCGAAACCCCGGACCGCGGCGAACTGTTCGCCGTTGTCGTCGGGGAAAACATCATTAACCGTTGGATCACCGAGGAAGACGCAAAAGAGAACTGCACCCAACTCAATGGCGGCGAGGCCGCCGAGAAGAAACTAGCCGCGGCCGAAAAGAAGGCCGAGGAAGACGCCAAGAAGGCCGCAGAGGAACACAACACCCGGGTGGGTGCGGCGGCCAAGGACAAACCCAAGACAGCAGCCAAGCCCCGCGCGGACCACGAGGACAACCACAAGCCCCGTGCACAGCCGGCCAAGGCCAAGGCGCATGTGCGCCGCATGGCCCCGAAGCCGAC
>Ga0111538_10002483_pt1 | contig 25912 bp, 21 predicted proteins | sample SoiMethybrSBSTD1_FD_79669 | JGI IMG/M metagenome (GOLD analysis project Ga0111538, IMG submission 79669) | Bulk soil microbial communities from a Populus tree surrounding site in Tennessee, USA - Soil MetaG P. TD hybrid SBSTD1 (version 2)... | ecosystem: Environmental > Terrestrial > Soil >...
ATCTTCCTGGGCGACACGGGCAGCCTGTTCATCGGCTTCATGATGGGCGCGCTCTCGATGCTCGTCTCCTACAGCCACCACAACCCGCTCGCCGCGACCGCGCCGCTCGTGCTGCTCGCCGTGCCCATCTTCGACACGTGCTTCGTCGCGCTGCACCGCGCGCGGCAGGGCATCCCCTTCTTCCGCGGCTCGCCCGACCACTTCGCCCTGCGGCTGGCGCACTCGGGCCGCAGCGTGCGGCGCACGGTCATGGGCGTGTACCGCACGAGCATCCTGCTCGGGCTGCTCGCGCTGCTCATGGTGTTCGGGCCCGCATGGCTCGTGCCCTGGGTGCTCGGCACCACGGTCGGCGGTGCGCTCGTGGCCCTGGTCGTCCTCTCGCGCCTGCCTCCGCCCGGCAGCGATCGCCCGCGATGAACCGCCCGGGCCGAGCCGCGCACGCGTCGCGCTGGTTGTTCCCCGGCGAGCCCGCCGCGCCGGCGGGCCGCGCGGACGCCGGCGAGTTCCTCGCGCGCCGCGACGCCACCGAGCGGCAGCTCCTCGCGCTCGTCTACGGCTACGCGCTCGACGTCGGCCTCGCGGCCTGGACGCTCGACCTCGACGTGGCGCTGGCGCACTGGCGGCTGCGCGCCGCGCTGGCCGCGCCGGGCGCGAACGGCGCGGGCGGGCCGCAGAGCTTCGAGCGCGGCGTGGCCGCGCTGCTGTCGGGCCCCGCCGGCCCGTCGGAGGAGGCGCGGCGCATCGCCGACGGGCTGCCGGCCGACGCGCGCGCGCGGCTGCAGGCCGCGCTCGACGGCACGCGCGTCGACGCCGCGGCCGAGGTCGCGCGGCCGGGCCTGGGCGTCGGCTCGCTCGTCATCGTCGCGCTCGCGATCGCGGCCTTCCTGCTCTACGGCGTGATCCGCGACACGAACCCGCTCCGTCACGGCAAGTCGCTGGTGCGGCTGACCGACTACGAGAACGCGCGCCGCGCCTTCGAGGAGCTGGGCGAGCTGCCCGAGGCGCGCGCGTGGACGGCCATCGCCTGGCTGGCCGAGGGCAACTACGACCGCGCGCTCGAGGCGCTGCGCACGCCCGGGGCCGCCAGCCACCTCGCGCTCTTCCGCCCCATGGACGAGCCGCTCGAGACGATCGAGTCCGACCCCGCGAGCCTCGCGCTGCTCCCGCGCGGCCTGATCTCGACGCCGGAGCCGCTAATCGTGTACCGCGCCGGCCCGGCGGGCGAGATCGTGCTCCTCGGCCATGCGCTCGACGGCGCCTCGGAGACCTTCCGCCCGCTGCGCATCCGCGTGCCGGACACGACCTCGGGAGCGGCGCCGATCTTCGTGCTGAGCTGGCCGGACGACCTGGGCGCGCTGCAGTCCGGCAACTACACCTGGTCGGTGCCGGGCAGCGAGCTGCACCCGGCCAGCTTCACGCTGCTGCCCGAAGAGCAGCGCCTCGAGCTCGAGAGCCACGCGCGCGAGCGGCTGAGCGCCGAGATCCCCTACCAGGCGATGGTCTTCCTGCGCGCGCACTACTTCCTGCGCAGCCGCCTCTACACGCAGGCCGGCCAGCTCTTCGCGAGCCTGGCCCGGCGCTTCCCCGAGCAGGAGTATCCGCGCACGATGGTGGCGCAGGTCGCGGCCGCGCTCGGTGTCGATCCCTCCGCCTTCCTGCGGTAGCCTGCGCCGGATGGTCCTGATTCTCGGCGCCGGCCTGGCCGGACTCTCAGCGGCCTGGCACCTGCGCGGGCGCGACGTGCTCGTGCTCGAGCGCGAGGCGGAGGTCGGCGGGCTGTGCCGCTCGCTGCGCGAGCAGGGCTTCACCTTCGACCTGACCGGGCACCTGCTCCACCTGCGCGATCCGTCGATCCGCGGCTGGGTGACCGGGCTGCTGCCCGGCGGCTGGGAGCTGCTGCAGCGCAGCGCGTGGATCCGCTCGCACGGCGTGCTCACGCCCTACCCCTACCAGGTCAACACGGCCGCGCTGCCGCTGCCGGTGCGCCTCGAGTGCCTGCTCGGCTTCGTCGAGACGCTGCGCCACGCCGAGCGCCGCGGCGTGCCCGTGCCGCCGGCCGCCCCGGTCGCGCCGGGCCTGCCTTTCCTGGCCGTCGCGCCCGAGGCCGCGCCGGACGAGCCGAGCTTCCTCGACTGGGTGCTGGACAACTTCGGCGCCGGCTTCGCGAAGCACTTCTTCCTGCCCTACAACACCAAGCTCTGGCGGCGCGAGCTGTCGGAGATCACCGGCGACTGGGTGAGCTGGTCGATCCCGCGGCCCGAGCTGGCCGACGTGCTGCGCGGCGCGCTGGCCGGCAACGAGCGGCGCTTCGGCTACAACCCCGAGTTCCTCTACCCGCGCGCCGGCGGCATCGACGCGCTGCCGCGCGCGATCGCGGCGGGGCTGGCGCCGGGCGTGGTGCGCACGGGCTGCGCGATCGCCGCGCTGGACGCCGGCCGCCGCACGGTGACGCTCGAGGGCGGCGAGCGCCTCGACGCCGAGGCCGTGCTCACGAGCCTGCCCCTGCCCGCGCTCGCGCGCCTGACGAGCGACCTGCCCGCGGCGCTGCGCGCCTCGGCCGCCGGGCTGCGGCACGTCTCGGTGCGCGTCGTCAACCTCGGCGTGCGCGGCCCGCCGGCGCACCCGGGCGCGCAGTGGATCTACTTCCCCGAGCCCGACGCGCCCTTCCACCGCATCGGCCTGCCGGCCGCGCTGACGCCGGCGATGGCGCCCGCGGGGCACCACAGCCTGGTGGCCGAGATCAGCTACCGGCCCGAGTCGCCGCCCGGGCGCGAGGAGTCGGTCGAGCAGACCGTGGCCGCGCTGCTGCGCTGCGGCCTGCTCGCGAGCCGCGCCGACGTCGTGCTGACGCGCGTCGTCGAGATCCCCGAGGCCTACGTGGTCTTCGACCGCGAGCGCCGCGCCGTGCTGCCGCGCCTGCTGCGCTGGTTCGTCGAGCGCCGCGTCGTGCCGATGGGACGCTACGGCGCCTGGGACTACCTGGCGATGGAGGACAGCCTCCGACACGGCCGCGACGCGGCGGCCTGGCTGGCGGGCGCTCCGACGTGAGCCGGGCCGACGCGAGCCGGCGGCCGGTTCCCGTCGTCCACGTGATCACGCAGCTCGAGCTGGGCGGCGCCCAGCAGAACACGCTCGACACGGTGCGCCGGATCGACCGCGGGCGCTTCCGGCCGCAGCTCGTGTGCGGCCCGGGCGGGCTGCTCGACGAGGAGGCGCGGCGGCTGGCGGACGTGCCCGTGCACTTCCTGCCCGAGCTCGTGCGGCCGGTGCGCCCGCTGCGCGACCTCGCGGCGACGCGGCGGATTGCGGCGCTGCTCAGGCCGCTCGCGGCGGCCGGGCCGGCGATCGTGCACACGCACAGCAGCAAGGCCGGCGTCGTGGGCAGGCGGGCAGCCGCGCTCGCGCGGGCCGGCCCGGTCGTGCACTCGCTGCACGGCTACGGCCACGCGGCATTGAGCCCGGGACCCGTGCGCGCGCTGGGCCTGTGGGCCGAGCGCCGCGCGGCCCGACACACCGACGCCTTCGTGGCGGTCTCGCGCGCGACGATCGACACGGGCCGGCGGCTGCGGCTCTTCGGCGACCGGCCCGTGCACCTCGTGCGCAGCGGCGTCGACCTCGCGCACTACGCCGGCGCCGACGCCGCGCGCGCCGCCACGCGCGCGCAGCTCGGGCTGCCCACCGACGCGCCGGTCGTCGGCCTGATCGGCAACCTCAAGCCCCAGAAGGCGCCGCTCGACTTCGTCGAGCTCGCGGCGCGCGTCGCGGGCCGGCGCCCCGAGTGCCGCTTCTTCCTGGCGGGCGACGGCGAGCTGCGCCCGGTGGTCGAGGCGCGCATCGCCGAGCGCGGGCTCGGCGGACGGCTGACGCTCCTCGGCTGGCGGCGCGACGTGCCGGCGCTGCTCGGCGCTCTCGACGTGCTCGTGCTGACCTCGGCCTGGGAGGGTCTGCCGCGCGTCTGCCCGCAGGCCATGGCGGCGGGGCGGCCGATCGTGGCGACCGCGGTGGACGGCATCCCCGAGGCCGTGCACGACGGCATCAACGGCCGGCTCTTTCCGCCCGGCGACGTCGAGGCCGGTGCGGCCGCCGTGCTCGCGCTGCTCGACGACCCGGCGCTGCGTCGCCGGCTGGGCGAGGCCGGACGCGCCGCGGCCGGCGAGTTCGCGGTCGAGCGGATGATCGCGCAGCTCGAGGCGCTCTACGACGAGCTGCTCGCGGGCCGCGCGGCGCGCTGAGCGCTCAGGGCAGGAACTGCAGCAGCACGGTATTGCTGATCGCGACGTCCTGCGGCAGCGACCAGTCGCGCACGCGGGCCTGCAGGTAGAGCGGCGGCACCGCCAGCCCGCCCGGCACCTTGAGCTTGACCGTGCCCGTCGGGCCGCTGAAGCCGACGAACTCGAGCACGGGCGGGAAGGTGACGAGCACGCCGCCCGCGAAGGGCAGCGGGTTGACGCCGGTGCCGACCGAGAGGATGAGGGGCGAGTGCGGTGGCGCGCCGGCGAGGAGGAAGGTCGCGCTCTGGCAGGTGGCGAGGGGCTGGCCGCACACGGTCAGCACGACCGAGCCCGGCCCGCCGAAGCCCACGTCCTGCTGGCAGGTGGCGCAGGCGTCGCCGATGCCGTCGTCGTCGAAGTCGGCCTGGCTCGCGTCCGGCGTCTGCGGGCAGTCGTCCCACTCGTCGGGCACCGCGTCGCCGTCGACGTCCTGCTGGCTGCGACGCACGCTCGAGAGGCGCACGTCGTCGAAACCCCAGCCGAGCGCGCGGAACTGGTTGTCGGGGTCCGAGCCGAGGCGGAAGACGGGGCTGACCGCGCCCGCGTCGAAGGGCGCACCGTCCGACGTGGCCACGTGGTCCGGGTTCCAGGGATGGCCCACGCGGAGCTGCAGCAGCCCCTCGGATGCGGACCACTCGGCCTGCACGTGCTGGAAGCCGTTCTGCAGCTCGGGGTCGTCCGGGCCCAGCAGCGGCGTCTCGACCTCGTGCAGCAGGCCGCCGCGGTCGACGATCGTGAAGTGCAGGTCGCCGTCCTCGACGAAGAGGTCGAAGCTGCCGGAGCGGTCGTGCACGGTGCCGTAGGACGTCGTGCCGCCGACGATCGGCGTGGCCGAGCCGATGCCCTCGCCCGCGACGTTGCCCTGGCTGGGCTGCGTCTGCAGCTGCAGGCTCGGCAGCTGCTGGCCGCTGCCGTTCATGCCGGCCTTGCTCAGCCCGAAGGCGTCGAGATAGAAGACCGGCGACTTCGCGGCGCTGCTCGAGCGGTAGAAGAGGTCGTCGAGCCCGTCGCCGTCGAGGTCGCCGAGCGCGAGGCTGACGGCGTCCTGCACCTTGAAGACGCGGCTGGGCGGGGTCAGCACGACGGTGCCCGAGCCCGGCGCCGGCTTGGCGAACGGGCCGAGGAACACCGTCGAGGTCGGGGTGGGCGTCGAGCCCTGGCGCCAGTTCGCGACCGCGATGTCGATCCAGCCGTCCTGGTTGACGTCGCGCGAGGCGTTCAGCGTGAAGGGCCGCGGGGTGACGATGGCGCAGTCGGGCGTGCTCGAAAAATGGCCCGTGCCGTCGTTGAAGTGGATCACGACGCGGCCGTGCGGCTCGCTGCCGTTGTCGTAGAGCGGCTGCGCGAGCACGGCGTCGGGCCAGCCGTTGCCGTCGAGGTCGCCGAAGGAGACGCCGAGGACCTCGTTGCTGCGCTCCGACGAGGTCAGCGCGACGTCCTGGAAGGTGTAGCCGCCCGGCCCGATGGCGCCGAGCAGCACGCGGCTGCTCGGGAAGCCGAAGCTGCCGTAGAGCACGTCGAGCACGCCGTCGCCGTTCACGTCGGCCGCCGCGAGGGCCTCGGCCCCCGCCTGGAGCTCGGAGTACGGCAGGCTCATCAGCGAGAAGTGGCCGGTGCCGTCGTTGGCGAAGCCGAAGACCGCGGTGAGCGCCTGGTTGAAGCAGGCGGCCATGAGGTCGAGGTCGCCGTCCTGGTCGAAGTCGGCGAGCACCAGTCCCTGCGGCAGGTCGATCTCGATCACCGACGCGGGCGCGTAGACCTGACCCGGCGCGAACGGCCCCTTGAAGATGTGGATCTCGCCCGGCACCTGCGTCTGCGGCGAGGGCAGCGTCGAGGCGTAGTTCATGCACACGACGAGGTCGGGGATGCCGTCACCGTCGACGTCGCCGGTCGCCATGCCGCGCGGCGTGACCGACGGGAAGAACGCCGGCTGGCCGAGCTCGAGGCCCGCGCCGTGGTTGAAGTAGAGGCGCGAGAGCGTGGTCGTGGGCGTCGTCGTGGCCTCGCCCACGAGCAGCTCGTTGAAGCCGTCGCCGTCGAGCGAGCGCGCGCCGCGCAGCGAGAGGAGCTCGGCCCGCGTGACGTGAACCGTGCCGGGCTGGACCCACATCTCGATCGTGCCCGTCGAGACGTCGAAGCCGGCCGTGCGGTAGATCGAGACCGAGGCCCCGTTGGAGATGCGCAGCCCCGAGGTGCCGAAGAGGCCGCCCGGCGTCGTGGTCGAGGTGACCTTGACCAGGTTGCTGCCCTGCGGGTCGAGCATCGCGGTGCCGTTCTCGAACTGGCCCAGCACGACGGTGTCGGCGTCGAGGCCCGCGATCGGCGCATGCGTGAGCGGCAGCGCGGGCGGCGGGCAGGCCGCAGCGGCGGTCAGCGGCCGCGCCTGCCCCGCGGCGGCGGCCGCGAGGAGACCGCCGGACAGACCGAGGGCGCACAGGAGGGAGGAGCGGGGGACGGTCATGGGAGTGCGCGGACGACCGGGAGCGCGCTGCGATTGTCGCCCATCCCCCCGCACAGTCAACTCGACCCGGCCCCGAGGGCGGCGCGCGGCGGAACGGCGCTACTCCAGGCCGATCCGGCCCAGGCCGTCCTCGTCGAAGCCCAGGCAGTGGCCCAGCTCGTGGAAGAGCGTGATCCGGATCTGCTCGGCGAGCTCGGCGCGCGTCGTGCAGCTCTGCTCGAGGGGCCGCTGGAACAGGTAGATCACCGCGGTCTCGGGCGGCCCGTCGCTGCGGTTCCATTCCGACATCGGCGGCCCGACGTACAGGCCCATGAGGTCCTCGGTGCCGCCGCCGTCGCCCACGCTCTCGGCCAGCTCCTCCGACGGCCAGAGGTCGACGACGACCGGCACGACGTCGAGCACCGCGCGGAACTCGTCGGGCAGCGAGGCGATCGCGCCGCGCAGCACGTGGTCGAACTCGGTGCTCGAGACGCTGAGCGGCGCGGGCTCGCGCGGGCGGCCGCCCGACGGCGGACGCGGCCCGCCGCGCCAGCTGCCCGGCCGCGGCGAGCGCCGGCTCACAGCTGCACGTACTCGTGATCGAAGGGCAGCCCGTTGATGCCCTTCGGCGGCGGCGCGATCCAGCCCGCGATCTTGCCCGGCTCGACGACCTGCACCATGAGCGACTCGACGTAGGCGCGGTCGGAGTCGCTGGGCAGCCACTCGTCCTGCCGCGACTGCCAGGTGGCCTCGTCGATCGGCTGGCCGTCGGGATCGAAGCGGCCCTCGGCGTAGCTGCCGATGCGCCGGTTGAAGCGGCGGTGCGGCAGGCGCAGCCGCTCGGCGAGGCCGTGCTCGGCGAGGATCCGGTTCCAGTACTCGATGCCCTTCGTGTTGTCCTCGATGAACTCCTCGCGCAGCACCTCGTTCATCGCGTTGCGCAACGGCACCGTCTGCCGGACGAGGCGCCCGCCCTCCCAGAGCTCGAGCTCCTTCTCCTGGTTCAGGCCGGTGTGCTCGGCGTGCTTCTTCATCTCCCAGGCGCGGCCCTTGAGGCTGCTGCCGAAGAAGTTGGCCGAGTTGCTGCTGACCTCGGCGCCGTAGAGGTCGTTGCTGCTGCTGGCCCAGAAGCTGACGTACTTCTGCAGCGTGGGCAGGTCGATGCCGCCGAAGTCGCGCGGGCTGCGCCCGGGGTGCGCCTGCATGAGCTCGGCCGTGCGCTGCACGACGCGGCCCACGCCCGTCTGCCCGACGAACATGTGGTGCGCCTCCTCGGTGAGCATGAAGCGACAGGTGCGCGCCAGCGGGTCGAAGCCCGACTCGGCCAGGCTGAGCAGCTGGAACTTGCCGTCGCGGTCCGTGAACATCGTGAAGCAGAAGAAGTCGAGCCAGCTGCGGCAGGGCTCGTTGAAGGTGCCCAGGATGCGCGGGTGGTCGGGGTTGCCACTGCGCCGCTCGAGGAGCTCCTCGGCCTCCTCGCGGCCGTCCTTCCCGAAGTAGGTGTGCAGCAGGTAGACCATCGCCCACAGGTGGCGGCCCTCCTCCACGTTGACCTGGAAGAGGTTGCGCATGTCGTAGAGCGACGGCGCGGTGTGCGCGAGCAGGCGCTGCTGCTCGACGCTGGCCGGCTCGGTGTCGGCCTGCGTCACGATGATGCGCCGCAGCCAGCCGCGGTACTCGCCCGGCACCTGCTGCCAGGCCGGCTCGCCGAGATGGTCGCCGAAGCCGATCTTGCGGTCCTTCTCGCCGTCGGCGAGGAAGATGCCCCAGCGGTAGTCGGGCATCTTGACGTGGCCGAAGTGGGCCCAGCCCTCGGCGTCGACCGAGACCGCCGTGCGCAGGTAGACCGGCTTGGTCTCGAAGTCGGTCGGGCCCATCTCGTGCCACCACTGCAGGTACTTCGGCAGCCAGTGCTCGAGCGCGCGCTGCAGGCGCTTGTCGCTCGACAGGTCGACGTTGTTCGGGATCTTGCTGTCGTAGCTGACCTGGCTCATGTGCGGGTCCAGTCGAAGTCGGGGCGGTTGGGCGTGCCGTAGCACTTGAGGGCGCCGTGCTCGCCGACGGCGTTCGGCCGCTGGAAGATCCAGTTCTGCCAGGCCGAGAGGCGGCCGAAGATCTTGGTTTCCATCGTCTCGGGGCCGGCGAAGCGCAGGTTGGCCTCCATGCCGGTCAGCGCGTCGGGCGAGAAGGCCGCGCGCTCCTCGAGCGCCAGGCGCAGCTCGTCCTCCCAGTCGATGGCGTCGGGCGCGGCGGTGGCGAGGCCGAGCTCGTCGGCGCGCTCGGCGTCGAAGACGCCCGGCTCCGAGAGGATCTCGCCCACGCGGCCGGGCTCGCCGAGGAAGCGGCTGGCCAGGCGCGACAGGCCGTTGCCCATGAGGTAGGAGCCGCCGTTGAGGGCCGAGACGCCCAGGCGCACGGGGTGGTCGGCGTCGTTGAGCACGTAGCTGCGGTCGGCGGCCAGCGCCAGCTCGAGCAGCGTGCCGGCGAAGCAGCTGCCCTCGTCGACGACGGCGAAGAGGCTGCGCGCGGTGAGGTCGAGGCGCTTGAGCACGCGCTGGGCGAGCAGCCGCGTCTCGCGCACGAACCAGTGGCTGCCCGGCGTGCCGGCGTCGCCGCCCGCCGACGCGAGCAGCGCGTCGATGGCCAGGACGACCTCGGGGTCGCCGCGCGTGTGCAGCGTGATCGTGCCGATCGAGAGCTCGGCCAGGCGCAGGCGCAGCAGGGCGTCGTCGAGCTCACGGAAGGCGGCCAGCGGCCACCAGGCGCCGCCGAGCGCGTGCGCCGCGGCCGCCTCGCGCGGCCCGGCCTCGGCCGGCGCGGTCAGCGTGATCGCCGCGGTGCGCGCCGGCCGGTCGAAGGCCACGCGCACGTGCTCGTACTCGAGCGCGTCGCGGCCGGTGCGCGGCGCGAGCCTCGGCAGCGCCACGCCCTGTCCCGCGGGCACGGCCGGCGACGCGGCGGCCAGCTCGCGCGCGCTGCGGCCCACGGCCTCGTCGAAGCGGCTGAGCGGCACGAGCTCGTCGACGAGGTCCCACTCCACCGCGCGCTTGCCCTTGATGCCCTCGGCGATGGCGGAGAAGACGTCGGCGCGGTCGCGGCGCACCTGGCGCTTGTCGACGAGCCGCGTGAGGCCGCCGGTGCCGGGCAGCACGCCGAGCAGCGGCATCTCCGGGAAGGAGACCGCGCTGTTGCGGTCGTCGACGAGGAGGATGCGGTCGCAGGCGAGGGCGAGCTCGTAGCCGCCGCCGCTCGCCGTGCCGTTGAGCGCCGCCAGCGACTTGAGGCCGGAGTGCGCGCTCGCGTCCTCGAGGTACAGGCGCGTCTCGTTGGTGAACTTGCAGAAGTTCACTTTGAAGGCGTGCGCCGACTGCCGCAGCATCATGATGTTCGCGCCCGAGCAGAAGACCCGCTCGAGGGCGCCGGTGATGACCAGGCAGCGCACCTCGGGGCGGCTGAAGCGCAGGTGCTGCAGCGCCGCCGCGAGCTCGATGTCGACGCCGAGGTCGTAGCTGTTCAGCTTGAGCACGTAGTCGCCGGCCAGGCCCCGGTCCTCCTGCACGGCCATGACCAGCCGGGCGACGTCGCCCTCGACGGCGAGGCGCCAGTGCGTGAAACCCTCGGGGCGAGGGTCGAAGTCGAGGGGCTCCGGCACGGGCGGCTCCGCAGAAAGGATCGGAAGGTCGACACCTCTCATAGCAGCATATTGCCACGCACTGGTCAAGCTGGCAGGATATTGCCATGCGTCCCGAGGCCCTCCTGTCCGTGATCGGCAAGCGACTCGCCTCCGCGCGGCAGCGCGCCGGCCTGACGCTGAGCGAGACGGCGAGTCGCGCGGGCCTCTCGCGCCGCTACGTGTCGATGGCCGAGAACGGCGAGGCGAACCTCTCGATCCTCAAGCTCGCCGCGCTCTCGAGCACCCTCCGCATCCCGCTGCGCGAGCTGTGCGACCTCGACCTCGGCGCCGCCCCGGCCCTGCGCGTGGCCCTCCTCGGGCTGCGCGGCGCCGGCAAGAGCGCCGTGGGCCGTGCGCTCGCCCGGCGCCTCGAGGTGCCCTTCTTCGAGCTCGACCGCCTCATCGAGGACCGCGCCGGCATGAGCCTCTCGCCGCTGTTCGAGATCCACGGCGAGGCCCGCTACCGCGAGCTCGAGCGCGCCGCGCTCGAGGACTGGCTGGAGCACCATGGCAGCGGCGTGCTCGCGACCGGCGGCTCGATCGTGCGCGACGAGCCCGCCTTCGCGCGGCTGCGCGGCACCTGCCGCACCGTGTGGCTCAAGGCTGCGCCCGAGGAGCACTGGCAGCGCGTGGTCGACCAGGGCGACATGCGTCCCATGCGCAACAACCCGCGCGCCATGGCCGAGCTCAAGCAGATCCTCGCGGCGCGCGAGCCGGCCTACGCGCTGGCCGACTTCACCGCGCTCACGTCGGGCCACGACGTCGAGGGCGTGGCCGACGAGATCGCGGCCTGGCTCGGCAGCGCCTGAGGTCGGCCGGCGCGCGCCCGGCGCGGCGCCCGGCGCGGCGCGGCCCCGCGCGCTACGCCGGCCAGCGCTCGAGCTGCCGGCGGTGCCGCAGCAGGTGGCAGACCGCGTGCTCGAGCAGCATGTCCGGGTCGTACACCACTCCCCACGAGACCGTGAAGCGGATGACCGCGACCTGCTCGTCGGACTGCCCGTAGAGCCCGTCCAGGCCGGCCTCGGTGTAGCGCAGCATGGCCGCCAGCTGCGGCCGCAGCTCGGCGGGAGCTGCCGGCACGCCCGGCTCGATGCTGTAGCCCTCGGTGAAGGGCAGGCCGCGCGCACGGCGAATGCTGTCGGAGTACTTGTGCGCGGCCCGGAGCACGTGCCGGCAGATCGCGAGCGGCGACGCGGTGTGCGCCGCGCCCCCCGGCACGGCGCGCTCGAAGCGGCCGGCGTCGAAGCCCTCGACGACGCGGCAGAAGCCCTCGGCGGCGAGCGCGTACTCGTCCATGAGCGCGCCCATCGCGCCGCTCTCGCCTGGCCGCTCGAGAAAGCTGCCGCCCTGCATCGCTTCGGTGCTCCGGTGTCCGCTGCGCCCCCGCGGTGCGAGGCGCGCGATGCTAGCGCGGCGCGCCGAGCACGACCAGCTCGGCGCCGCCCGTGCGGCGCGCCAGCTCGGCCAGCGCCGCGCGCCCGGGCTCGCCCAGGTCCGTCGTGGCGTCGTTCACGTACAGGCGCACGTGGCTCCAGATCACGTCCTCGTCGAGCTCCTGCGCGTGGCGCTGCATGGTCTCGAAGGCCTCCTCGGGATGCGACCGGGCGAAGGCCAGCGAGGCGCGCAGCGCATCCGCCAGGACGCGGTGCACGGCGGGCCCCAGGTCGAGGCGCGCGAGCAGGCCGCCGAGCGGCACCGGGCCACCGGTCAGCCGCTCCCAGCTCGCGCCCAGGTCCTCGAGCAGCGCCAGGCCATGGCGGGCGAAGGTGAAGCGCCCCTCGTGGATCGCGACGCCGGCGTCGGCCTCGCCGTGCTCGAGCGCCGGCAGGATGCGGTCGAAGCGCACGTGGCTCACGGCGCCCGCCGCGAAGAGCTCGGGGTGCAGGGCGCGCAGCAGCAGCGTCGCCGTGGTGCCCTCGCCGGGACAGAGCACGGTGCGCGGCGCGCCGCTCAGCGCGGGCCGCGCGAGCAGGACCGGCCCGACTCCGAACCCCAGCGCCGCGCCGACCGCCAGCACGCCGTAGCGCTCCGCCAGGCGCAGCGCGGTCGCGAAGCTGGCCTTGCCGACCTCGAGCGCGCCGGCGGCGAGCGCCCGGTTGAGCTCCTCGACGTCCGCGAGCCGGAAGTCGAGCTCGAGGCCGGGCGTCGCCACGCGGCCGGCGAGCAGCCCGTGGAACAGGAAGGTGTCGTTGGGGCAGGTCGACAGCCCGACGCGGAGCTTCACGGCCGCGGGCGCCCGCGGCTCATCGCGACGTAGAGGGCATGAGCGCGACGAGCGCGCGGTTCAGCGCGTCGAAGGCCGGCGTGAGCTGCCAGTTGGAGAGGTCGCGGTCGCCGGCCACGTTGCTGATCGCGCGCACGACGGAGACCGGCACGCTCGCGTGGCGGCAGGCCAGCGCGACGGCGTAGCCCTCCATCTCCTCGACGAGCGCGTCGGGGTGACGGCGCCGCCAGGTGACTCCCTGGCTCAGCGAGTCGGAGGCCGACGCCACCGAGCCGAGCACGCAGGGGAAGGCGCCGGCGATGCCGGGGTCGTCGAGCGGCAGCAGCGAGGGCAGCGCGTCGCCGTCGGGCAGGTTCATCTCGTGCAGCCCGAGGAAGGTGCGCCCGTGTCCCGCGCCGAAGGCCTGGTCGCGCACGGCCGTGCCGGCCACGAGCGTGCCGAGCGGGACGCGGTGCCGGTCGCGCGTGCCGGCGAGGCCGACGAGCACGCAGCGGTCGACGCCGCCGGCCAGCAGGCGGCGCGTCGTCGACAGGCCGGCCGCGAGCAGCCCGACGCCGCAGTTCATGACCTCGACGCCGGGCCGGTCGGGCAGCGCCATGCGCGCGCTCTCGAGGTGCGACGGGACGAGCAGCAGCAGCGTCACGGGCCACTCTCGAGCAGGTCGGTCAGCGTGACGGGCGCGGCCGGCGCGCCGTGGCCGCGGTCGAGGCGGGCGACGACGCGGCGTCCGTCGCCGGCGGGCCGGTCGCCGAGCAGCACGATGCTCGTGCGGCGGAAGGTCGGCAGCGTGTCGGCAGCGGCGAGCAGCGGCTCGAGGGAGGCGGCGAGCGCCGCGGCGTCGGGCGACGGCGGCAGCAGCAGCGCCGCGAGGAAGGGCCGCGTGCCGACCTGGGCGCGCACGAAGGCTGCCAGGCTCGCGAGCGCGTCGCCCGACTCGGGCGCGACGATCACGCGCCACACGCTGCGCAGGCCGTCGACCGGCTCGTCGCGCGGCGGCTGCACGAAGAGCGAGACCGCGCCGCCTTCTGCGAGGCTGCGGGCCACGACGGCATCGTCGAAGGGGGCGAGGGGCCCGTCCCCCGAGGCCAGCAGCGTCCAGCGCAGGTCGGCCCGAGCCTGCTGCAGCCGCTGGGCCGCGTCGGGCGTCAGCCCGGGCGCCGCGACGACGAGCGTGCCCTGCACGTGGCTCTCGCCCTCGATCCGGCGGACGCTGAGCACGCCGGCCGCGAGCACCAGCGCCATGAGCACGAGGACATGGGACAGGCGCAGGGCCACGGGCGGCATGCTAACCGGCTGCGGCCCCGCGGCGCGTGACGGGCTCGGCTTGAACGATCCCGCCAACCGTGCTTGAATGCGCGGTTTCCATCTGCCCCGCGAGGTGGGCCTGCGCCCGCCGGCCGCCTCAGGCGGGAACGGCCCCGGCGCCGTCCCCGCTCACGAACAGGAATCCATGAGCAACGCACCCGTCTCCACCGCCCCCAAGCCGCGCGCCCCGCGACTCGCGATGCTGCGCAACATCGGCATCATCGCGCACATCGACGCGGGCAAGACCACGGTCAGCGAGCGCGTGCTCTTCTACACGGGCCGCACGCGCAAGATCGGCGAGGTGCACGAAGGCGACACGGTCATGGACCACCTGCAGGAGGAGCGCGAGCGCGGCATCACGATCACGTCCGCCGCGACGAGCTGCCAGTGGGGCAAGTTCGCGATCAACCTGATCGACACGCCCGGCCACGTCGACTTCACGGCCGAGGTCGAGCGCAGCCTGCGCGTGCTCGACGGCGCCGTCGGCGTCTTCGACGGCGTGGCGGGCGTCGAGGCGCAGTCCGAGACGGTGTGGCGCCAGGCGAACAAGTACAACGTGCCGCGCATCGCCTTCGTCAACAAGCTCGACCGCGTCGGCGCGAACTTCGACTTCTGCGTCGACTCGATGCGCACGCGGCTCGGCGTGCACCCGGTGCCGATCATGCTGCCCATCGGGCTCGAGGCCGAATACAAGGGCAACGTGCACCTGATCGACATGCAAGCGCGCTTCTTCGGCGACGGTGGCGACGACACGAAGTTCGTCGTCAAGCCGGTCCCGGCCGAGATGCTCGAGGCGGCCCAGGAGGCGCGCCACGAGATGCTCGAGGCCGCCTGCATGATGGACGACACGCTGCTCGAGCGCTTCCTCGAGGACGAGACGCAGATCCAGCCGGCCGAGATCATCGCCGCGCTGCGCAAGGGCACGATCGCGGGCAAGCTGCTGGTGGTGCTGTGCGGCGCCGCGCTGCGCAACAAGGGCGTGCAGTCGATGCTCGACGCCGTCTGCGACTTCCTGCCCTCGCCCATCGACCTGCCGCCCGTGCACGGCCACGACGACCGCGGGCAGCCGGCGACGCGCGAGTGCGACGCGGCCGAGCCCTTCTCGGCGCTGGCCTTCAAGACCGTCTTCGACCCCAACGGCGACCTGACCTTCATCCGCATCTACTCGGGCAAGGTCTCGGCCGGCGAGCTGGTGCTCAACGCCCGCTCGACGCGGCGCGAGCGCCTCGGGCGCCTGTACCGCATGCACGCCGCCAACCGCGAGCCGATCGATTCGGCCGAGGCCGGCGACATCGTCGCGGCGGTGGGCCTCAAGGACACGCACACCGGCGACACGCTGTGCGACGAGAACAAGCCGATCACGCTCGAGTCGGTGGACTTCCCCGACACGGTCATCTCGATGTCGATCGAGCCCAAGAGCAAGGGCGACCGCGACCGGCTCGGGCAGGTCCTCTCGGTGCTGGCCAAGGAGGATCCGACCTTCCAGTACTACACCGACGAGGAGACGCAGGAGACGATCATCGCCGGCATGGGCGAGCTGCACCTCGAGGTGCTGCGCCACCGCATCATCCGCGACTTCAAGGTCGCGGCCGAGTGCGGCAAGCCGCGCGTCGCCTACCGCCAGACGCTGGCGCGCGCCAAGAAGGTCGAGGCCAAGCACGTCAAGCAGACCGGCGGCCACGGCCAGTTCGCCGTCGCGCGCGTCGAGTTCACGCCCACGCCCGCCACGCAGGACGTCGAGTTCATCGACGACGTCAAGGGCGGCTCGATCCCGCGCGAGTACATCCCGGCGGTCGAGAAGGGCATCATGGCGCAGAAGGAGAAGGGTGCGCAGTACCCCTTCCCCTTCGTGGGCTTCAAGGCCTCGCTCTACGACGGCAAGTCGCACGACGTCGACTCGTCGGACATGGCCTTCCAGGAGGCCGGGCGCCTCGCCTTCCGCCTCGCGGCCGAGAACAACCACCAGTTCCTCGAGCCGATCATGAAGATCGAGGTGCTCGTGCCCGACACGAACCTGGGCGACGTGATCGGCGACCTGAACAGCCGGCGCGCGAACATCGAGGAGATCGCCGACCGCATGCACCTCAAGGTCATCACCGGCAAGGTGCCGATCGCCGAGATGTTCAACTACAGCAGCCGGCTGCGCGGCCTGACCGCGGGGCGCGGGACGTACTCGATGGAGCCGGCGGGGTATTCGGCAGTGCCGGTCTCGGTTTCAGAGCAGATCGTGAAGGAGCTCGAGGAGCTCAAGAAGAAGCGTTAGCGGCGAGCTTGGCGTCCGGGAGGGCCGCTGCAGCGGACGCGAGCGGCGGGAGGCGCCAAGGCCCGAGGTCGTTGACGCGCCGCTGAGCGCCCGTGCGAGTCGGGCTCCGGCTCTCCGGATGCGCGAGCTGGCGTCGGGCAGCGGCGCTGCAGCGGGCGCGAGGGGGGCAAGCGCCAACTCGCGGAGTCGTTGACGCGCCGCTGCGCGCCATCGCGCGCCGGGCGGCGGGCGGCGAAGAGCCGCAGTGGGCGGGAGCCGCTGTCTACGGGCGGGTTGGCGGGGGATCTTCGGCCGTGGTCGGATCGCCTGCGGCGGGCGCCTTCGAGTAGAGCCGCATCTGCAGCAGCAGCAGCGGGATCTGCGAGGCGTTGATCAGCGTGTCCGCGAGCTGCGGCTTGGAGCCCGGGTCCGCGCCGGCCCCCGCCGCGTTGCGGCGGAAGATCGCGCTGAGCTCGTCGAGCCGCCGCTCGACCTCGGATTTCAGGGCGTCGCCGCCCGCCGCCGCCTTCTTGCCCAGCAGCACCTGGCCGAAGCTCTCGAGGCCCCCCGCCACGCCGCCGGTCGCCAGGCCGCCGCCGACCTGCGCCAGCGCGTCCTTGTCGCCGAAGCCCTCGAGCTGGCTGGCCATCCAGTCGTAGTTCTCCTTGAGCTTGTGCGTGAGCTCCTGCTGCTCGGCCGCGAGCGCCTGCACGGTCTCGACGTCCTGGTGCTGCGCCGCGTCCTGGATCTTGCGCATGAAGTCCTCGTTGATCCGGCCGAGCTCGTCGTTGTACGTGGACTGGATGCGGGCCTGGGAGTCCTTGCGCGCGGCCTCCTCCTGGCCGCGCATGAGGGCGTCGCCGGCCCACAGGCCGCCGACGACGATCACGAGCAGCAGCACTCCCATGGAGACCGGCTGGTAATGGCGGCGCACGGCGCGCATCCCGCGGCGCATCGAGCTGATCGGCTCCGCGGCGATCGGCTCGCCGTCGAGGTAGGCGCGCAGGTCGTCCGCGAACTCGCGCGCGCTCTGGTAGCGGCTCGAGGGGTTCTTCTCGATCGCGTGCAGGCAGATCGTCTCGAGATCGGCTGGCACGCGCGACTCGACGCGGCCGGGCCGCCGCGGCTCCTCGGTGAGGATGCGGCGGATGACCTCGTGCGCGCCGTTGCCCTGGAAGGGCTGCGTCAGCGTAAGGGTCTCGTAGAGCGTCACGCCGAGCGAGTAGACGTCGCTGCGGTGGTCGATGGACCCGCGGCGGCTGTCGGCCTGCTCGGGCGACATGTAGTAGGGCGAGCCCGCGAAGTCGCCCGTGCGCGAGAGCTCGAGGCCGTCCTCGACCTTGGCCAGCCCGAAGTCGGAGAGGCAGGGGCGACCCTCCTCGTCGAGCAGGATGTTGCTGGGCTTGACGTCACGGTGGACGATGCCGCGATCGTGCGCCTGCTGCAGCGCGCCGGCGACCGACTCGAAGCGCTCGGCGACGGTGCGGAAGTGCCCCTTGGGCGGCGTGCCCGAGGCGCGCAGCTCGTTCAGCTCGTCGGCCAGCGTGCGGCCGCGCCCGACGAGGCGCTGGGCGATGAAGAAGTCGTCGCCGGCCTGGCCCCAGGCGTAGACCGACACGATCGCGGGGTGGTCGAGGCGGGCCGCCGCGCGCGCCTCGCGCTCGAAGCGCGAGAGCTGGTCGTCGGTGTGCGTGAGGTGGCGGAAGAGCACCTTGACCGCCACCGGCCGGTCGAGGCTGACCTGCCGGGCCCGGTAGACGATCCCGAAGCCCCCGCGCCCGATCTCTTCGCCGAGCTGGAAGTCTCCGAGGCGATCGGGAGTGCTGCCCATGCGCCTCTCCGCCGAGAGGGACCGATCAGTAGCTCCGCACGTCGAACGAGGCCAGGAACTGCTCGTTCGTCTTGGTCTCCTTGACCTTGGCCAGCAGGAGCTGCATGGCCTCGACCGGGTGCATCTGCGAGAGCACGCGCCGCAGCAGGACGACCTTGCGGTACACGTCCGCCGGCAGGAGCAGCTCCTCCTTGCGGGTGCCCGACTTGTTGATGTCGATCGCCGGGTAGATCCGGCGCTCGGCGAGCTCGCGGGACAGCACCAGCTCCATGTTGCCGGTGCCCTTGAACTCCTCGAAGATCACCTCGTCCATGCGGCTGCCGGTCTCGATCAGCGCGGTGGCCAGGATCGTGAGCGAGCCGCCGCCCTCGACCTTGCGCGCCGCGCCGAAGAAGGCCTTGGGCTTCTCGAGCGTGCGACTGTCGACGCCGCCCGACAGCGTGCGGCCACTGTTGCGGATGGTCACGTTGTAGGCCCGGCCCAGGCGGGTCAGGCTGTCCATGACGATGACCACGTCCTTGCCCGCCTCGACCAGGCGCTTGGCGCGCTCGATGGTCAGCTCGGTGACGCGCGTGTGCCGGTCGGCCGGCTCGTCATTGGTCGAGGCGATGACCTCGCCCTTGACCGAGCGCCGGAAGTGCGTGGCCTCCTCGGGGCGCTCGTCGACGAGCAGCACGATGAGGTGCACGTCGGGGTAGGCCAGGCTGATGCGGTTGGCGATCTGCTGGAGCAGGATCGTCTTGCCCGAGCGCGGCGAGGCCGTGATCAGGCCGCGCTGGCCCATGCCGACGGGCGTGATCAGGTCGAGCACGCGCATGTTGTGGGTGGCACCGTTGTCGCCCTCGACGGCCTCGCCGCCCTCGAGCACGAAGCGCTCGGTAGGATCGACCGAGGTCAGCTGCTTGAAGAGCGGCAGCACCGCGGCCTTGTCGGGGGTCAGGCCGTCGACGGCCTGCACGTCCACGACGGTGAGGCGGCCGCGCAGGCGCTCGGCCCAACCATCGACCTCGCTGCCCGGGCGCAGGTTCGCCGCGCGAGTCAGCGAGACGGGCAGGTAGGGATCGGTGTCCTCGGGGACGTAGCTGGTGGCGATGCTCCGCAGCCAGCCCTGGCCGTCGGGCGTCAGCTCGAGCACGCCGGTGACCCGGGTGCGCTGCTGCGGGCCGAAGGGGACGTCGTCGCCGCGCGGCGGCCCGGCCTGCCAGGGCTGTCCGCCCCCGGCGCCTGGCGGGCCTCCATGGCGACCGCCGCGTCCGCGGCGGCGCCGGCCACGTCGGCTGCGCTGCTTGATCTGCTCTTGGTTCATCATCTCTGAAGTCTCTCCAGAGCCGGCCCCCGGCACGGTCTCGAGGCCTGCGTCCGGCAGGCTCCCGGCCTTCGTGCGCCTGGCTCTGCGCCGCCCTGGCCAGCGGCTTTCCAAATCGGACCGACGTTGGGGCTACGTCGGTGGGTCGTGACCGTTGTCACGCCGGGGTCGCGGCAGGACCTGCGACCACTGGGCCCGGGGCACCCGGCGGGCACCTCGAACCTCTTTCCGCCCGCTATTGTGGCGCGGCCCCCGGCGGTTGCCAACCAGAAACTTCGAGAGGTCGGAAAAAGGCGCATGCGGGTCATGGGAAGCAAGGGCGCACGGGTGCTGCTGCTGGGCTTGGCCGGCGCGTGCGCGACCACGGCGGATCCATCGATCTCGTGGCAGGCCCGGACGGCGGACGCGGAGCTCGAGCGCGCCCTGGACGCGGAGTCGAAGGGCGAGCGCGAGCAGGCGCTCGAGCTGGGTCGCCGCGCGCTCCAACACGCTCGCGAGGCGGCGGCTCTCGGCACGGTCGGCCGGGCGCTGCTCCTTGTCGGCCGGACGGATTCGGATCTGATGGCCTGTCTCGAGGCCATCGAGGTCTTCGAGCATCAAGGCGATCGCGCCGGTGTGGCGGAGGCGCAGATCGCGGCGGCCAGCCTGTTGCTCGAGCTCGGCCAGGCCTCCGAGGCCCTGGGCCACGCCCGCGCGAGCCGGAGCGCGTTGGAGGACGCCGAGCTCGGCCGCACGCCGTGGGCGCGGCTGTCGGCGCGCGTCCACCACGGCACCGCGCGGGCCCTGCGCTCGCTCGACCGGATCGACGAGGCCCGCTCCGAGGAGCGCCAGGCCGACCTCGCCCTCAGCCTGCTCGACGACGCCGACCTGGTTCCGCTCCGTGTCGAGGTTCAGCTCGCGCTCGGCATGGACGCCGAGCGGCTGGACGATCCGGGGCACGCGATCGAGCACTACAGCCGGGCGCTGTCTCTGGCCCGCCGCGCGGGCGACGGGCCGGCGCAGCTGGCGGCGCTGACCGGCATCGTGAGCGCCCTGACCGACCTGCAGCGCTACGCCGACGCGGTCGCCCACTGCGAACGGGCGCTCGACCTGGCCCGCGAGCTGGGCGACGCCGGCCAGGTGCAGGAGCTGGGGCGCCGCGGCCTGGCGCTGCTGGCGCTGCTGGGTGACCCGGCCGGCTCGTCGCGCCGCCGCGCCTTCGAGCAGGCGCTGCTCACCGGCACCTGAGCCGTCTCGGGTAAGGTGTGCGCCATGGACAAGCTCCGCGAGAGCGCCGAGGCCGCGGTGGCCGACATCCCCGACGGCGCGACGCTCCTCGTCGGCGGCTTCGGGCTGTGCGGCATCCCCGAGAACCTCATCGCCGCCCTGCTCGAGCGGGGCGTGCGCGACCTCACCGTCGTCTCGAACAATTGCGGAGTGGACGACTTCGGGCTCGGGCTGCTCCTGCGCTCGCGTCAGATCCGCAAGATGATCAGCACGTACGTGGGCGAGAACCAGACCTTCGAGCGGCAATTCCTGACCGGCGAGCTCGAGGTCGAGCTCGTCCCGCAGGGCACCTTCGCCGAGCGCATCCGCGCGGGTGGCGCGGGCATCCCGGCCTTCTACACGCCGACCGGCTCCGGCACGCAGGTCGCGAGCGGCGGCCTGCCGACGCTGCACGACAGCCAGGGGCGCGTGGTGCGCACCAGCGACGCCAAGGAGACGCGCGAGTTCGACGGCCGCACCTACGTGATGGAGCGCGCGATCCGCGGCGACTTCGCGCTGGTGAAGGCCTGGAAGGGCGACCCGGGCGGCAACCTCGTCTACCGGCGGACGGCGCGGAACTTCAACCCGATCATGGCCACGGCCGCGCCGATCACGATCGCCGAGGTCGAGCAGGTCGTCGGGCTGGGCGAGCTGCCGCCCGATTCCGTGCACACGCCGGGCATCTTCGTGCAGCGGCTCGTGCGCGGCGAGCGGTACGAGAAGCGCATCGAGCAGCGCACCGTGAGCAAGGGGCGCGCCTGATGCTCGAGCGCGAACAGATCCTGCAGCGCGCGGCGCAGGAGCTCGTCGACGGCCAGTACGTCAACCTCGGCATCGGGCTGCCGACGCTCATCGCGAACTGCATCCCGCCGGGCGTCCACATCACGCTCCAGAGCGAGAACGGCATGCTCGGGATCGGCCCCTTCCCCACCGAGGACGAGGTCGATCCCGACCTCATCAACGCCGGCAAGCAGACCATCACCGAGACGCCCGGCTGCAGCTACTTCAGCAGCTCCGACTCCTTCGCCATGATCCGCGGCGGGCACATCGACCAGTGCTTCCTGGGCGCGATGCAGGTCAGCCGCGACGGCGACCTGGCGAACTGGATGATCCCCGGCAAGATGGTCAAGGGCATGGGCGGGGCCATGGACCTCGTCGCCGGCGCCCGGCGGGTGGTCGTGACCATGGAGCACGCCACGAAGAAGGGCGAGGCCAAGATTCTCGAGCACTGCCAGCTGCCCTTGACCGGGGTGCGGGTCGTGCACCGGATCATCACCGACCTGTGCGTCCTGGACGTGCGGCCCGGCCGCCCGCTCTGGCTGCTGGAAGTGGCCCCTGGCCACACCCCGGAGGAGGTGCGAAAACTGACCGCCTGCGAGGTCGAGGCCGCCCCGCGTGTCCCGGAGATGCGCTTCGAGTAGCGAGGTCGAGTCATGGCGAGATGGAAGTCGAGTCGAGCCGCGTCGCTGCCAGCATGGCAGCGGAATGGCGGGCCGCTGCCATCTCCGTCAGGCTTTGTAGTTGCCAGCGCTACAAAACCGAGCGACTTCAAGTACACTGCCGCCGACCCCTGCGGCTGGCCGTCCGCCAGGTTGTCCCCTCGGTCGTGCAACAGCAAGGAGCGCGTGCCATGACCTCCCTTCGCGTCCTGTCGTCGTCGGCTCTCTTCGCGCTGCTGTCGCTCTTCCTCTCCACGCCGCTCCAGGCGGCCGAGGATGGCGACCGCGCGCAGGATCTCGGCGTCGTCCACGCCAGCGGTGACGAAGCGTGGATCGACGTGCCCGCCGGACTCGGCGAGACCTGGAATGCGACGCTCGCGGAGCTCGCGGAGCGCGGGCACGTGCCCGACACGAGCGCCTCCTACGTCGACACGAACGGCCAGATCGCGCTCGAGACACTGTGGATCGCGGTGCTTCCCGGCGCCTCGATGGGCGCGCCGGTCTCGCGCGTTCGCATCGTCGTGCTCGTGGGCGCCGAAGACCATGAGAAGCACACGGCGGCGCTCGTGGGAGCGGGGGCGATCCTCGGTGCGATCGCCGAGCGGCTGCCCGCGCGCAGCGCGACACCCGCGCCCTACGTCGCGGCCGAGCCCTACGCACCCGAAGCCGAGGCGCCCGCCGAGCCGGTCATGACCGACCAGGGGCTCGTCACGACCTACAACACGTACAACACCTACAACACCTACGGGACCTACGACCCGTACTACCCGACGATCGTCCCCTACTACTCGCCATCGGTCGTGTACGTGTACAAGCCATGGTGGTGGCTCGGCTGGTGCCACAACGGTTGGTCCGTGGGCTGGAGCCCCTCGTGCTGGAACTGGAGCTGGGGCTGGGGTTGGGGCGGGTGCGGCTGGGGCGGCTGCGGTTGGGGCTCCTTCTGCAACCCGTGGTGGGGTAGCTCGATCTGCTGGTCGAACTGGAACTGCAATCCCTGGTGGTGGGATTGCCACAACAGCAACAACTGGTGCGGCACGTCGAGCTCGTCGTCGAAGCCATTCAACCTGCGCGTCCGCAACAGCCTCGCCACCGCTTCGAACCTGAGCTTCTCGGGCCGCGACGCCGTGGCAGCCTCGACCGATTCGGGCTCGCTGTCGACGCCGTCGTCCTCGGGCTCGACGCGATCCCCGGGCTCGACGCGATCTCCGGGCTCCACGCGCTCCCCGGGCTCGTCCGTCGATCTGTCGCCTCAACGCACGAGCGCGAGCGTCGCATCCAAGCCCGGCAGCACGCGCTGGCGGATCTCCGACGGGCTGTCGTCCGTGGACGCCTTCCCGCCGCGCACCAAGCCGAGCTTGGACGTGAATGCCGACCGCTCGAGCGCTGACCGCGGGTCGCAGTCGTCCTCGCGCTCGTCGCGGTCGTCGGCTCAGCCCTCGCACTCGATCGTCGTGAGCACACGCTCGAGCTCGGGCACTCGGGCCAAGCCCGGCTCGGTGACCAAGCTCAAGGGCGTGACGGTCACGACCCGGCTCGGATCGATCAACGATGCCGCGAGCCTCGGTATTGCGAGCGCCCCGTCATCGAGCACCTCGGCCCCCGGCCCGGCCTCGTCGTCGAGCGGCAAGCCCTTGTCGCCGTTCACGATCGGAAGCAGCTCGAGCGGCCGCAGTTCGCCGGCGTCGGGCGACAGCTCGCCCGCACCGAGCTCGGCGACGTCCTCCAGCCATTCGTTCTTCACGCCTCACTCGAGCGCGCCCGCGCCGAGCTCGTCGTCGTCGGGGCGGTCGTCCTCGTCAGCCCCGGCGCCCCAGCCTTCGGCGCCACGGTCGTCCGCGCCCTCGCACAGCTCCGGCGGGTCGATGGGCTCGATCGGCTCACTGGGCTCGGGGAGCGGTCGCTCCTCGGGCGGGTCGTCGATGGGCAACTCCGGGGGTGGCCATTCGTCCGGCGGCTCCTCGATGGGCGGCGGTGGTGGCCGCTCGTCCGGCGGCTCGATGGGCGGTGGCGGCAGCCGCGGAGGCGGCGGTGGTGGTGGTGGCGGCGGACGCGGTCCGCGCTAGGCCGTCCGCGCTCAGCCGTCCGCGTCAGTCGCGATAAGCGACGTGACAGGACTTGCAGTCGGCCTTCAGCGCGTCGAAGGCCGCCGCGCTGGCCGCCGCGTCGCGCGAGTCGAGCGCCGCCTGCAGCTCGGTGATCCGCTGCTGCACCGCGCTCGAGTGGGCCAGGAAGTCGTCGCCCCTCGCCTGGGCCTCGTCGAGCCGATCGATCTCGCGGAACACCTCGCGCAGGATCGTGAGCTCGTGGGCCGGCGTCTTGTCGGGCTGATCGGCCGGCGCGGTCCAGTTGGCGGTCTGGAGCGCCTCGACGTAGCTCCAGCGCTCGTCGGCGTGGACCATCGCGTCCTGGATGCCCTGCGGCCTGACCACGCTCGGCAGAGGCGGCAGCGCCGCGAGCGTCGCGGCCGACGGTGGCACGAAGTTCTTCACCGCCGCGAAGAGGCCGTCGTAGGCCGGGCTGCAGCCGCTCTCCTCGAGCCCCTTGTAGGCCTCCTCGCGGCTGACGCCATCCACCGCGATGCGCGCGATCGCCGCGGCAGCCGGCCCGCGGTGCAGGCCGTGGTGGCAGTGGATGTAGATCGGGCCCGGCGAGTCGGTGGCCGCCTTGACGATGCGCGCCTGCTCGTCGGGCGTGATGCCGTCGTAGCCGACCGGCACGTGCACGTAGGCCAGCCCGAAGCGGGCGGCCCGCTCGACGTCGGGCACGGCGCCGTCGACGCTGAGCACCGTCTTCACGCCCAGGCCGGCCAGTTCCTGGAGGCAGTCGTCGCTCGCCGGCGCCTCGCCCTGCAGGATGCGATCGGACCACCGATGGAGGCGCTGGAGGCCGGGGGTGAGGCCCGCGGCGGGCGGGGCGGCGGTCGCGGTCGGCTCGGGAGCCGCGTTCCCCGAGTTGCAGGCCCAGATGGCCGCCGGCAGCACGACAAGCGCGGCCAGGCGAACCAGTCTCGGGTCGAAAGTCACAGGGGGCTCCGGCGGCTTCGGGTTCGGTTCTCTAGCGCGCGGCGGCCGGTGGAAACGCGCCCCCCCTCCTGAACGGACGCACGCGGCCGCTCACGCGGGAGCGGCGGTCGCCGCAGTCTTCCCCCGGGGCAGGGTCTTGCTGATGCGGCCCGACTTGATGCAGCGCGCGCAGACGCGGACCCGCGCGATGTGCCCGCCGACCGCCGCGCGCACCCACTGGATGTTCGGCTTGAACTGCCGCTTGGTGATGCCCGTGGTCTTCAGGCCGATGCCACCCTTCTTCTTGGCCAGGCCGCGCCGGGCGATCTGGTTGCCCACCTCGGTCCGCCTCCCACAGAACTGGCACACACGGCTCATGACGGGCACTCCGGGTCTCGGTCGATTTCGAGCCGCGCCACTATACCGATGGCCTGCTGCCGGGCAAGGCCGCCGGCCGCCGGCCGGCCTCCCACGGGCCGCCCCCGGCTCAGGTTTCGAGGGTGTCGAACAGGACCACGCTCAGACTGCCCGCCAGGATGACCGGCAGCCAGGAGGCGATCACCGGCGGCAGGAAACCAGCCAGTCCGAGGTCGCGCACGATGACGTCGACGGTGAGGTAGGCCACGCAGAGCAGCATCGCCAGACCCAGTCCGATGAGGTTGCCGCGGTGGCGGCGCTTGAGCACGAAGGGCACGCCGAGCATCACGAGCAGGAGCACCGAGAGCGGGTAGGTGATGTGGTAATGGCGCAGCAGTCGCCAGCGCGCCGACTGCGGGTAGCGCTCGCTGCGCTCGAGCACCTCGCGGTAGCTCAGGTCGAAGGGCTGCTGCTTCTCGTTCATGAGGTCCTGCGGCCGCACGTCCGTGCGCAGGAAGGCCGCCTCCACGACGATCTCGGGCCGGTCGTTGCCCGGCGCCCGCACCTCGAGCCGCCC
>Ga0111538_10002484_pt1 | contig 25910 bp, 13 predicted proteins | sample SoiMethybrSBSTD1_FD_79669 | JGI IMG/M metagenome (GOLD analysis project Ga0111538, IMG submission 79669) | Bulk soil microbial communities from a Populus tree surrounding site in Tennessee, USA - Soil MetaG P. TD hybrid SBSTD1 (version 2)... | ecosystem: Environmental > Terrestrial > Soil >...
CGGACTGGACGGATTGTCTTCAAGCTTGACCCGCAGTGAAACGACGTGGTTGTCCACAGTCCTGATCGTTGGCGTCGCGTCGTAGCCCCAGACTTCGTTGAGGAGATCGTCACGCGTGACGGGCTCGCCCGAACGCGCCGCGAGCAGACGCAACAGCCCGAATTCCTTGCGCGTGAGCTCAACGCGCCGGCCACCCTTCTGGGCCTCGTAGCGCCGAAAATCGACGGTCACATTGTCGAACCGGAGCTCCGCGGGCAGGGCGCTTTGCACCTGGGCGCGCCGAAGGACCGCCCTGATGCGCGCGAGCAGTTCGCGCACCGAGAAGGGCTTCGTGATGTAGTCGTCGGCGCCGAGATCGAGCCCCACGACGCGATCCGCTTCGTCGCCCCGCGCCGTCAGCATGACGATGGGCGTCGTCACGCCCTCCGCCCGAAGCTTGCGGCACAGCTCGTATCCGCTCATGCGCGGAAGCATCAGGTCGAGGAGAATCAGGTCCGGCTTTCCGCTGCGCGCCAGCGCGTAGCCGTGCTCGCCGTCGGCAGCGGTCAGCACGTCGTGCGACTCGGACCCGAGGTTGTCAGACAGCCCTCGGAGGATCGCCGGATCGTCCTCAATCACCAGAATGTTCGCCATGGATGGTGGCTCCGCGCCCCCCGGCTCAACCCACGTGAGCGGCGACGACCGTCAGGTCATCGGCCGCGCCGCGGCTGAACGTGTGCGTGCGAACAGCGGCAAGGATCGCGTTGCACATGGCGTCGGGGCCGCTCGTTCGGTGGGCGCCAATCGTGCGCTCGATCCGCTCGTCGCCGAACTCTTCGTCGGATTCGTTGGTCGCTTCACTGATCCCGTCAGTGAAGAGGACCACCCAGTCGCCGCGTTCCAGAGGCAGCTCGGCGGCAGCATAGCCGGTGTCGGGGAAGAGCCCGAGCGGGGCCGACGCCTGAGCGAGCCTGACCGTCCGTCCGCTGGCGTGCCTGAGCATGCCCGGCGGATGCCCGGCGTTGACGTACACCAGCCGCCGCTTGATCGGGTCGACGACCATATAGAGCAACGTCGCGAAGCGACCCAGCGCGCCGGCCGCACACATGTGGGCGTTGAGTGTCGCCGCAAGCTCGGACACGCGATCGCCCAGGCGCGGAGCGTGCGTGCGAAACGCGCCGTGGAGAGACGCGACGAGGAGCGCCGCCGGGATCCCCTTGCCGGCCACATCCGCAATGAGGACGCCCAGGACACCCGGCTCGAGCTCCAGGTAATCGAAGTAATCACCGCCAACGTGTCGAGCCGGGATGCAGCAGCCGCCGTAGGCCACCGACGCGACGGCCGGCCGCGCCCGCGGCAACAACTGGCGCTGGACGTCGGCCGCCTCCCGAAGATCGCGATCGACCAGAGCGTGCTCGGCGCGCCAGTCACGACGCTGCCGCAGGATGGCGCGGATCCGCGCGAGGAGCTCGGTGAGCGAAAACGGTTTCGCGACGTAGTCGTCTGCGCCGGTGTCCAGTCCGAGCACGCGATCCGACTCGTCGCCCCGGGCCGACAGCATCACGACCGGCGTCGTCAGTCCCGACGATCGCATCCGCCGACAGAGCTCGTGCCCACCGAGACCAGGCAGCATCACGTCCAGCAGCACCAGGTCCGGTTGTGCGTCGCAGATCAATCGATAGCCCGTGTCACCGTCGGCTGCCGGCAGCACCCCGTAGCCCTCCTGACGGAGGTTGTCCGACAGGCCGCGCAGGATAGCCGGATCGTCCTCGACGATCACAATCCGCTCCAAGATCATGCCTCCGCTTGACGTTGCTCACCCGCTGCGTGAGGGCGCGCCGGCTCCGCCCCCTCCTCTTCAACCGAGGCCGGGATTTCTTCGGGAAGCGGCAGATGAATCCGAAACGTGCTGCCTGCGCCCGGAATGCTGTCGACGTCGACCCGTCCGTGATGGGAGCGGACGATGTGATCGACCAGCGTCAGGCCCAGGCCGGTTCCGGGAATCAGTCGATTCTCCGGCCTGGCGACTCGATAGAACTTCTCGAAGATCCGGCGCTGATCAACCGGCTCGATCCCGATCCCCCAGTCGCGGACGCTGATCACCGCGTTCGTGCCACCGCGCGCGAGCCTGAGCTCGATCTTCCGGGCGTCGCCGGAGTATTTGAGCGCGTTGGCCAGCAGATTGAGGATCGCCTGCTCGAGCGCGTCGGGATCGCTTTGCACGAGCGGGATGGCGTCGCCAATGTCGACCAGCAGCTCGAACCCCTGCTGCGAGAGCGGATAGCGCATCGCGCGCGCGGCGGTCCGGACGATCGATTCCAGATCGTGGGGCGCGAACTGGTAGATCTTTCGCCCGCTCTCGATGCGCGAGAAATCGAGCACGTTGTTGAGGAGCCGCGTCAGCCGCTCGCTCTCGTTGACGATCGTGTCGAGGTACTCATCGCGAAGGGCCGGATCGGCCGGCCGGCCCATGCGAAGCGTTTCGGCGAACATCCGGATGGCCGTGAGCGGCGTTTTCAGCTCGTGCGACACGCTCGAGACGAACTGCGAGCGCAGTTCGGCCACGCGGAGCTCACGCCGGACGTCGCGCCAGAGCAGGTAGGCGCCGAACGCCACGAGCGCCAGGACCAGCGACAGCGCGGCCATGTAGAAGCGCTGCTTCGGAAGCCAGCCGTGAGCCTCGTCGGTGACACCGCTCGTCACGTCGAGCAGCGTCAGCCCCGGCAGCGCCGGGCCGAGTGGATAGTCGTTCGCGCCTGCGCCGGTAGCGAGCGCCAGGCGGCACCCGCCCGCGGCGGCGCATCGCGCGCCGCTCTCCAGGCGATCGAAGGCTTTCATGGCATCGACCGCGATCAGAGTCGGGGGACGGCTGCCGATCGCGGCGGTGAGGCCAACGAGCCACGGCCCCTGTCCGAACGGCAGCCAGAGAGGCTGACCGCCGCGCTCCGCCGCAGGAGGAAACTGGCGTGCGAGTGCCGGATACGTCTGCTGCAGCGCGAGCGCCTGCTCGCCGCGAGCGATCTGGTTGGCGATGGCTTGTCGCGCGGCAGACGCGAGCGCCTGGATCTCGCGCGGTCCCTTCGAACCAAGCGTCGAGACGATGGCTGCGGCCATGTGCGCCGCCGCCGGAGCGATCAAGTGCGCTTCTCCGGTGCGGCGTGCGGTGTCCAGCGCGACCCGGGCATCCTCAATCGCGAGGCCCTCGAGATCCGCGACGCGGCGGGCGGCATAGAGCGCGAACGGCACGCCATGCTCGTCCACCAGCGACAGCGGACGAGCCATGGTCTTCCGGCTGTACTCGAGCGCCTCGGCGGCGCGTCCGGCCTTCGCGAGCACACGCGCGACGAGCAGATCGGCCGAAGCGGCCTGGGACGGATGCCGGGCCACTGACAACGCGCGGCGATAGAAGCCGAAGGCGCTACCCGGCTGTGCGTGAACGAGCTCTTCCGTTTCTCCACGCGAGATCAGCCCCGCGAACGGCTCCTCAGCGAGCATGCGGCGCACATCGATGGAGGCCGCTTCGCCCTCCCAGGGCAATGCGAGCCGGCGGTCTTCAATCGGCGCGACGAGCACGATCGGGTCCGCGGGATCGCGCGCCCGATCCTCTCGACTCGCGTCCGCCGCGCTGGACGCGGCCCGAAGCTTGAGGCCCTCGAGACGACCGAGGAACTCCTGACGGACGGCCGCCGCGACCTGGCGCCGACCGTCTTCCTCTCGACGCACCGCGAGCTCACGATCCTGATTCAGCGTCCTGATCGCGAGCGTCGTCAGTACGGCAAACGGCACGAGAAAGACGAAGAGGAAGAGGGCGAGCCGGCGGCGCGGCAACGGCAGCCGATCGAGGGGCTCCATCGGTTCCCAGCAGCGCGATTCTACAGGCGCGCGATCACCTTAGTTGTCATGAAAGTGTCACGCGCCGAATCGCATTTTCAGGCCGGCGTCATTTCACGACCAGATCCTGGACCTTCCGCTGTCCCGGCTGGAGCGAGACCGGCACGGCCGCTGGGATGAGCGAGGCGAGCAGCCCCGGATCGAACTCTTCGTTCCGCTCGAGGTCCGTCACGGCTGCGAGCAGATACTCTCCAGGCGGTAAGGTCAGCGGACCCGGTCCGGAGAGCGTGTACTCTCCATTCGTGCCGGGCTGCGTCGTGCGGATCCGCCGCGATCCGGGCAGCCAGTACGCTTTGTTCGCCGGGAACACGATCATCGTGTAGTCCGTGGCCGCCGCGCCGGACGCGAGCGATAAGCGCCCGGAGAGCTCCTGCCAGCGGTCGCCGTAGGTCACGACAATGCTTTTCGGCAGCGGGTCGGAACCGAGCGTGATCGGCAGGTCCGTGACATCCATGCCGTCGACCATCACCGACATGAGCGACCAGGTCACGCTGTCGGTCGACGCGCCAAAGAAGAGTGGCCCGCCAAGCAGATAGCGGCCGGGAATGAGGTTGGTAATCGTGAATACGCCGGAAGGATTCGAGATCGACACCTGTGGTCGAGCGGCGTTGCTCAGCGGCGTCAGCGACTCGAAGGGAACACGGCGCCCAGCGAGCACCGGCGGCGCCGCGCCGTCGAAGACCAATTGCGCCGCGAGTTTCAGCGGCGGCTGAAGCGTGAGCTGCAGACTTTGATCGACGCCGTCGATTTCGACCGTGGCGACCGCAAAGTACCCGGCCTGGGAGCCAGTGCCGAGCGCGGACGCCGTGTACGTCCCCGGGACGACGCCACCCATCGCGAACCGGCCATCAGGGCCGACGCGAATTCTTGCGTTGAACGCCAGCGCGGCCTCTGGCGACGTCGAAATCAGCACGTCCGCTGTCTCCAGCGGTCTCCCGTCGTCAGTCGCGACCGTGCCGCTGACGCGGGCCACGCGTGCGGTCATCAAGCGGAAATCGATGCCCTCCCGGTCTTCGCCGGCGGCAAGGCGAATGGGCACCGCGTCATTGAGTCGAGTCGTTCCGGGGTAGAACACACTGGCGTATGCCAACGCAGAGCCCGGGGTCAGCGGTCCGTCGGGAGTCGAAGGTAACGGCACTGGCGCGCCCTTGAGGGCCGCATCGACTTCCGCGTCAGTGAGTTGCCGCGCGCTGCTGCGTCCCGATCCCGAGCTGGCCACCACATACTCGCCAGGCGCGAGGCCGAAGAATCGAAAGCGGCCGCGATCGTCAGTCATCACCGGCGCGCCGTCCTGAGTGAAAGTACGTGTCGCGCCCTCGAGCCGCCGTAGTTGAAGGACGATGGCGACAAAGGCCGCGGGCTGGCCGTCTTCCGTGGTGACCGTCCCGGAAATCGATCCCCCCGGATACAAGCGAATCGCGACGTCGGAGATCTTCTGGTTATCCGCGAGCACGATGGCGCCGCCCGTCCGGGCCGCGCGACGCGCGCCGGCGACCGCGCCGAGGTACGGCAGTTTGCTCGCGCCGATGGTGTACCGGTCTGCCGGGAGATTCGTAATCGTGAATGCGCCCGAGTCATCTGTCGACGTCACCCGCAGCGTCCCGGTGGTCGCGCCGATGAGGACGATATTGGCGAGCCGGATCGGGCGGTTGGTCGTGTCGGCGGTCGTGACGAGACCGGTGATCGTGCCAGAGCCCGTGGGGCCTGGCGTTGACGGTGTCGCCCGGGTATCGCGCACCTGATCGGCGGATATCGCTGTCAGGAAAATGGTTCCTGCGAGCAGCGTCAACGCGAGCATGCGCACGACCGCCCTCACCGTCTCACCTGCACGGCCTGCTTGTCGCCGTCAGCGAGCGTGACGCGCTGTGCCGCGCGCGACAGCATCTCGATCCGAGGAGCATCCTGCCAGTCGAGCACTTGCTCGTCGGGAACCACGGCCAGAAAATACTCACCCGCCGGAAGATTGGCGATCGTAAACGTGCCTTGGCGGTCGATGACTGCGGCGCGAAAGCGCCCGCGCGCCGCGACCGGCCGCGACCACACCTGGCGATCGGCCGGAAACAGGAGCGCCGTCACGTCCTCTTTTGCGGTTCGCGACGGATCCACGAGACGTCCGTCGATCGCTGCCAACTGCGCGTCGCTGAACGTCAGGACGACGTCGCTGATTTCGGAGCTGGCGAGGTCGAGGCCCGTGGCGGTGACGTCGACGCCGCCGGCCGCGACGGATTTCAACGTGGGCCAGCCAGGGAATGACGGCGTCATCACCAGGTACCGCCCCGGCACGACGCCATTGATCGAGAACGTGGCGTCGGCCGTGAGCCGGCCGATGGAACCAAATGGCTGGCCTGGATCGAGCGGCGTTCGCGCCAGCGTGACGACTCTGCTCGTCAGCAACTGTGTCGGTGGTGGTGCGGCGCCGGCAAAGACGACGCGTCCCCTGACCTGGATCCCAGCGCGCAAGGCGATCGACAACCCCTGAATGTGATCCTGACCGACGGCAATCGGCTCCGCCGCCCACACAAGAGGATCGTTCGGCGTGCCTGGCGACGTTTGCGGCAGGGCGCTGCCGCGCGCGCCGAGGAACATGAGCGCCGATCCCGACGGGTTGCCGCCGCCGCGCGCAGCCGTCACGAAGTGCTGGACGCGCAAGATGTATTGTCCCGGCGGCACGCTGGCGAAGTCGAAGCGGCCATCCGGCTGGACGAGCACCGGTGTGATCCCGATGACCATGCCGGCGTCATCGGTTTCGTCCGCCGGCACGAGCCGGACCGAGCGCGCCGCGATCGGACTGACGGCGCCGGTGATCGTGCCGGAGACGCGGACCGCGCGCACCGGCACGGTGGTGATGTCCACGCCCCGGCGCTCTTCACCGGCGGCGAGCACCACCCGCGTCGATTCCGCGATGGTTGGGCTGGTCGGAAAGAATGTCGGCGCGAACGTCCGCAGGGTCGAGTCGAGCACCGCCGCTTCTCCGCCCACGCTCACCGCGCGTCCCGCGACACCCAGCAATTGCATCGGCTGAGAGGCCAGCGTCGTCAGCAGCACGCGATCGAACGGAATCGGATCGCGGCCGCACGCGCAGACCACGAAGGTCCCGGGTGTGAGATTGGTGAAGCGATACTCTCCACGATCGTCTGTCCGCGTCCCCGCGGCCGGACGCCAGGCGGCCTGGCCGTCGATGATGGTACGGCGCAACACCCGCACGTCGCTCGCGACGACCGGATCGCCGGCGTCGTCGCGCACGACGCCGGTGATGCTGGCGAGCCTGGTCACGCGCAGCTTGACGTCAGTGAGCCGCACGCCCTCGGCCATCTCGATCCGTCGTGCACCGGAGAGTGTGGCGTAGCCCGCCTTGAATGCGGTCGGCGCGACGGACCCGGGTGGGAGATTGGCAAAAAAGAACCGGCCCTGGCTGTCGGTGAGGACGAGCGTCTGCGCTCCGGAGCGTCCCCCTGAGCCGATGCCATTCAGTACCACCGTCGCGCCGGCGATCGGTTGGCCTGATGGCGACTCGACCACCTGGCCAGCGAGGAACGCGGTGCCCGTGACTGGTGGCGGCGGGCCGCCGCGCTGGCCGGACAGGCCGTCGGCCATGCCCGCGGCGAACAGGCCTGCCGCGATGAACCCGCGCGTCGAGTTCAGCCGCATCGCGAAAGTATCGCCGAAGTTGTCGCCGGTGGCGCGCCAGGGTCGGGTATTTGTGCCCATGCAGCCGCGTGGCTCGTCCGGCCCGGACGTGGCCAACCGGCTCGAGGCGCTCGCGGGCGACCGGCGTGGCCAGCACAGCATTCGGGTGAACGATAAGTACCGCATCTGTTTCGTCGCCGCAGTTCTGGATGAATCTGCAGGCGGCGTATGATCTCGATGTCGCGACGCGCGCGTCGGCGGATCGGATCAAACGGGACGTGCATCCACGCGAGGCTGCGTGAGGGTATCGCCAGAGGAGCACACGATGTCGAACACACCGCAGGAACCGGAGCCGGGCCAGATGGTCTTACGACATGAAGGACATGAAGCGAGTGAAGTCCATGAAGGGGCCGGGGCCGGGCGGCCCGATCGTCCCGACCATCAGCGCCGACGATCGGGCCGCCCGGCCCCGGCCTTCTTCATGCCCTTCATTCCCTTCACGCCCTTCATGTCATAGGACTCGGCTCTGAATCCCTCAGAAATAGAACTTCAACGCGATCTGGATGAACCGAGGGGTGTACGGCGACCGTGCGCCGAGGTAGCCCCAGCGGTCAGGCGTGTAGGCCTGCTTCAGCCGGTACTGCTTCAACCCGGTCTCGGTCGTGATGTCGAAGGCGTTCGCGTCAGTCGAGTGAAACCCTTCGGGCACCGGGATGCTGAAAAAATCCGCGCGGAGCACCTGGCTGTTCGGCAGCCGGCCGTTGATGATGATCTGATCCGACAGGGCGCGCAGCCGATCGCCTTCGGGCGTGCCGGCGCGGGGTTTGTTGTTGAAATCCGCCCAGGCGTTGTACTGCGCCGTGCTCAGCAGGCCTTCGGCCGGCAACGTGAAGATCTCGCCGTTGTCCGAGTCGCGGCCGGCCTTGAAGACCACGTGATTGAAGACGTTGATCGCGTCGACGCGCAGCTGGAACCGGCGCTTCCCGTTCGCCATCAGGAAGTTCTTCTGAATCGAGAGGTCGAAGAACTCCTGCGTCGGCCAGCGGGCGTTGTCGAGCGTGCGGGGCGCGTTGCCGAGCGAGCCCTTGGGCGGCCGCATGAACGCCGCCGGGTTGAAGTACGGCTCGCACTCCTGCCCCACCGGACAATCCCATGAGAAGCGCGGATTGTAGAGCGGCACGCCGGGAACCAGATCGGGCCGGATCGCGCGCGGGTTGCCCTCGATGCCCAGACGATTGTCATCGCGCAGCACGGGCACGAGCGGTGGCCCGCCCTGGACGCGCCCGACGCCGCTCACCGTCCAGCCGCCGATCAGCCCTTCGATCAGCCCGCTGCTGTTGGAGAGGAACGCCCGGCCGCGGCCGAAGGGCAAATCGTAGAGGAACGACGCCGCGAACGCGTGCTTGATGTCGTAGGTCGAGACCGACCAGTCCGACGAGAGCGGCGCCCCGAACGCGATGTGGCCGTTCGTCCGCACGGGATTGAAATCCGTGAATCGCACCCCGCCCGAGTCGGACGCGTTGTCCATGCTCTTCCCGTACGTGTAGTTCGCGGTGTAGGACAGGCCGCGGCCGCTTCGACGCCGCACGCTGAGCGTGACCCCGTTGTATTGGCTCGTCGCCCGCGAATCGAGCATGACGTTGAGCCCCTCCATGCCGAGATACGGGGCGCCGAGGTAGCCCTGCGAGAAGCTGATGACGTTCCCGTTGACGTCCCGCCGGCCGAGCGGATCGACGACGTTGTCGAGCGGGTTGATGCCGCGCGCCAGGTAGGCCTCGTTGAGCTCGGCCGGCACCGCGTTGATGTTGGTCGGCGGCAGGAACAAGTGCACGCCGCGGCTGCCGGTGTACGTCACCTCGACGAGCGTCTGCCGCGGCAACTGGTAGCCCACCGTCGCGCTCCAGCTGTGCGACGCCGGCGTGTGCACGTTGTCGGAGACGGCTGCGGCCGCGACGTTGATGCCGTTGAGGTACAGAAGGCCGTCATCGGGAATGTTCAGCGTCTCGTCCACCGACTTTTCGATCCACAACGGCTTGTTGCAGCAGATCCTCGCGACGAAATTCGGATCGACGACGCGGGTGTTGAAGCCGTACGTGATCGTGCCCGACGCGAAATCTGGCGACGGGTTCCGGCCCTGTCCGGTCAGCGTCGCATGCGACAGCCCGTACCCGCCGCGGACCACCATCTTTTCCGAGTGGTTCCATCCAAAACCCGGTACCCAGGCGAACCCGATCCGCGGTTCCCAGGCGTTCCAGTCGATCGGCGTGATGTAGCGCGAGCGGCCGCCGCGGCCGACGTACGCGAACGGCGGCACGAGGGCCGTGGTGATGACCTGGCCGGTGGGCAGCGTCACCGGCTGCGCCAGCGGAAACTCCTGGGCGAGATCCGGGCGGAACGCGCCCTGCCGATCCTCGCGTTCGGTGCGGGGGAGTTGCAGCGTGTAGCGCAGACCCAGATTGAGCGTCAGGTTCGGATGCACCTGCCAGTCGTTCTGCACGAATCCGGCCCACGAGTTCCACTGGTAGTAATACGGAATCAGCGAGTCCCGAAGTGTGGCCTGGTTGTAGATGCCGAGCAGGTACTGGGCGAACGCGGTGCCGCCGGTCCCGTTTGTCAACGCGCTGTTGGTGAGCGTCGTGTTGCGATTGAACTCATAGCGGCCGCCGGAAGCGCCGAACATCGGAATCGTCTTCAGCCGCTGTTGCAGGAAATCGACGCCGAACTTCCAGGTCTGCCGCCCGTGCACCACCGACAGCGTGTTGGCCAGCGTGAACGTGTGCTCGGCGTTTTCGTTCTGCTGCGACTGACTCCAGCCGATATTGCCGCCTCCGGTGATGAACTCCGGCAGCCCGCCAGGAGTCAGGCTCGGCAACCCGAGCTCGGTCGATAGATTTCGGCCCGTGTACGCGTCGAACCCAGGCGGAAAGTTTCGCGTGAACCGGCCGTAGGTGTAATTGAACCGCGCTTCGTTGATCACGGACGACGAGAGGATGTGGGTGTCGGTCACGAGGAACTGTCGCGACGAGCTGTAGTCCGTGCCTCCGGTGTTGACCTCGTCGCGGCCGACTTCGAACCCGCTCCGCCCGCGATCGCCGCGGATCGGAACCTGCGTATACCGGCCAGTGAGGCGGTTGCCCCTGGTGACGTTGTGATCGACGCGCGCCGTGAAGCGCTGCTCGAGGTTTCTGATGAAGTTCTCGTCCGCGTAGTTGCGTAGCGCGCCGTCGGTGTCGAGGAAGTAATCGCCGGCCGCCGGCAAGTATTTCATCAACTCCTGCGCCATCGGGTCCAGCATCGCGCCCGGGATCACGTTGTTCGGGAATTCGGGGAACGAGGCGCCGGCCGGCAGGGTGACCCGCCGCAGCTGATTGCCGACGAGCTCGTACTGGTTGTAGATCGTGAGCGGCTGCGACTGCAGCCCGAACCGCTGGGCGACGTCCCTCGTCGTGACGCCGCCGGTCACGGTCACGGCGTTGCTGAAATCCCCTCGCCGCATGGCGTCGGTGGGCACGAGGAGGCTGAACGGCGTGCTGTCGTAGTAATAGCGCGGTTCGAGCGCGGCGAAGAAGAAGGTGCGATTGCGGCCGTCGTAGCCGCCGAGCTTGCCCGGTATCCGGACCGGACCGCCGTACGTCAGGCCGAGCTGGTGCTGCACCCGGTTCGACTTGGCGCGGAAGGCGGTCGCCGTCGAAAACGGCGCGGCGCTGAGCGGCGGGCTCCGGTGATACCAGTACCCGAGCCCCTCGTAGCGGTTCGAGCCGGACTTGGTGCTCATGTTGATCACGCCGCCGCCGGTCTGGCCGAACTCCGCCGAGAAATTCGACGTCTGCACGGTGAACTCCTTCACCGTGTCTGGAGAGAACGTGACGACGGCGCGGCCGAGGCCGACGCCGGTGTTGCGCGCGCCGTCCGCGAGGATGGCCGTGCTCCCGGCGCGGCCGCCGTTGACGAAGAGGTTGAACCCGGGCGTCGGGATCTCCGATCCCATCTCCGGATCCTCCGTGCCGGCGGCGCCGGTGACGTTGGCGACCGTCAGCGCGAGATCCAGCACGCTGCGGTTGTTGAGCGGCATCTCGACAATCTGCCGCTCGGTGATCGTCTGGCCGGGCGTGCCCGATCCGCGATTGATGAGCGGCGCTTCCGCGGCGACGTTGACTTCCGCCGCCACCTCGCCGAGCGTGAGCGTCAGCTTGAGGGTGACGGTCGTGGCCGTGTCCACTTTCACGCGTGGAATCGTGGCCACTTTGAATCCCTGAAAGGCGGCCGTGACCTTGTACTCGACCGGATCGAGCAACGGCGCCGAGAAGGTGCCGGAGTCAGACGTCTTGAGCTCGATGGCGTGGTTCGTGCCGATGTTCGTGATCGTCACCGTCGCGCCGGCGACGACCGATCCGGTCTGATCGAAGACCGTGCCGTTGATCGCGCCCTGGTTGGATTGGCCGGCAGCCAGGCCCGGGAGGAATGTGAGGAGCACGAAAAGAAAGACGGCCGCGAGCCCGCGGGTTGCCTTCATGACGTTTGGTCTCCTTGAAGCGTGATCTGGTAGCGGTACCATACGCGCGCCGCCCTGGACGCGCAATATATGATTCGCGCCAATGCTTCGCGCAGCCGTCGGCACCGTGGGCGCGTGGTTCATATACGGGCTGATCTGGCTCTTCGGGACGCGACGCGACCCTCGGGACGTCGCGTGGCTCGCCGGTCCCCTCGGCGGGCCGTACATCGGTGACCGGGCCTACGAGGAAACCGCGACCGCCGAAGGGCTGACGCTGATCCGCGACGCCCGGGAGAGCGGGCTCATTCCCCGCTTCGCGGCGCTGGCCGGCCCCTCTTTCGATCCGGAACGCGTCCATCCCCGCATTCGCGATTTCTACGAGCGGACCCACGCGTACCGGCTCGACACCTGGGCGACCACGTACTTCCCGGCGCGCCTGGCGCTCTGGGCGCTCGTCAACACGATCAGCCGCAACGTCGAGCAGCTCAACTTCCCGCTCGACGGACTCGAGACCGCGCACGGCATGACGAGCGAAATCATCCTGCTGAAGCGACCCGACGGCACGATTCGCTACACCGGCTGGTTCCGCAAGCTCCGGAAGGACAGCCGCGTGATTTACACCGGCTTCTACATGACCGAGCGCCCGCCGCAAGCGGACGGCCCGTGCGTCAAAGTCGTGTTTCCGATGCCGAACGGCAACGCGACCGTGCTCCTCCGTCCGGCCAACGACGCGGGATCCGGCTTGTCTTTGCAGTCGATTGGCACCCGCTTCGGCGATGCCGGGTTCTACCGCATTCAGCGCGCCGGGACGTCGCTGCGCGTCTGGCGGATCCAGACCCTCCACGAGACGTTCCGCGTCTACGTCGATGCGGACGACGAGGCGCGGTGCGAGCACGACGTGCGCTTCATGGGATTCCGCGTGCTCACGCTCCACTACCGGATCTCGCCTGCGCGCCGTGCAGGCTGAATGCTCCGGCGTTTTCGACAACCGTGTCGCCTGCTGCAGGCCGAATTTGCCGCAGCGCGGCCGACGTTCCCGTCATGCGGAGGGCGCGCGAGCGTGCGCCTGAGGCCAGCAGCAGGCGACACGGTTGTCGAAAACGCCTTAGGAGGGGCGGGCTTCAGCCGCCCCTCCCGGAGCTCTATCGGGGCAGGCTCGGAATCATCGCGGGGAACACGTAGGCCTGCAGCAAGGCGATCAGCCCGATGATCGCCGCGCCGGCGACCGAATGCCACCAGACCGCGCGGAAAATCGGACCCAGCGCATGGGACCGCTCCTCTTCATCGTCGTAGCAGGCCGCGCAGGCCACCATGATGGACTGCGCGTCGATCATCTTGCCCATGACGCCGCCCGTCGAGTTGGTCGCGACGATGAGCACTTCGTTCAGGTTGAGCTGCTGGGCGGTGATGCGCTGAAGGCTGCCGAAGAGCGCGTTCGAGGCCGTGTCCGAGCCGGTGAGGAACACGCCCAGCCAGCCGAGGTACGCGGCGAAGAACGGGTACATGACGCCCGCGCCCGTGAACGCCAGACCCAGCACCGCATCGGTGCCTGAATAGCGCGTCAGGAACCCGAGCCCGAGCACCTGCCCGATGACGAGCACGGGAATCTTCATCCGGCGCGCCGTCTGGGCGATCGCCTCACGCCACTGACGGCGGCTGAGCCTCAGCACGAATCCCGAGAGAATGGCGGCGACGAACACGCCCGTTCCGGCGGCGGACAGCCAATTGATCGTAAATCGCGCGGCCTCCGGCTTCGCGTCCGGCTTGACGACGGGCGGCGTGCGCTGCACCTGGTTGTGCAGCGCCGGCATGTCCCACACCGGCAGCGACAGCGAGCCCCTGAGCGGAGACCCGAAAAGTGTTGTATCGATCTTCACGCCGTCGAACAGGTTGTTCAGCGTCGCCTTCGACCCGGGCATGCCCCAGACGGCGCAGCAGAGGACCAGGATCGCCCACGGCGTCCAGGCAGCGGCCGTCTGGCCGGCCGTATACCTGTACTTCCATTCATGAGCTGCCATGGGCGCCGACGCGTCCGCCCTCGCCGCGCCACGCTCGGATCTGAGCAGGAACCGGCTCTTCGGATGCCACACGTAACGCAGGAACAGCGCCGTGCAGACAACGGAGAAGACGCCGGCGACGACGTCGGTCATGAGGTGGAACGAGTTCGAGCTCGAGGCGAGGAACTGCATCACCGCGAACGATCCGCCAGACACGAGGGCGCCTGGCCACACCTCCCAGACTTCTCTCCAGGTGCCGCCTTCCATCTTCACGAAGATCGCGATCAGCCAGAACGGCACCAGGACGGCGACGAACGGAAGTTGGTGACCGGCCATGGCGGAGAGCGTGCGCTGGTCCAGCCCGCTGACGGCCGCGAGCGTGACAATCGGCGTGCCGATGGCGCCCCAGGCCACAGGCGCGGTATTGGCGATGAGGTTCAGCACGGCTGACTGGAACGGCCGAAACCCCAGCCCGACCATGACGGCCCCGGCAATCGCGACCGGGGTCCCGAATCCTGACGTGCCTTCGATGATCGCGCCAAACGAGAACGCGATGAGCAGTACTTGAAGACGCCGGTCGAACGAGATGTGAATGATCGACTCCTTCACGATCTCGAACGTGCCGGTAATCACGGTCATCGTGTAGAGGAACATCGCCCCCAGCACGATCCAGATGATGCCCAGGAATCCCGAGAGCGTGCCCAGCGCAAAGGCCGAGACGGCCGAGACCAGGGGCATCTTGAACGCCAGGCAGGACACGAGGAAGGCGGCGATCACACCGTAGAACGCGGCATACGGCGCCGCGATGCCGATGTGCCGGACGCCGCGCTTGTCCCGGTGCGGATGGAGCGCGATGAAATACAGGAGGACGCAGATGGGAACCGCGGCGACGATGGTGGACAGGATGACGTTGCCGAGCGGGTTGTAGTTTTGAAGGTACACCGGCCTCCCGTCCTCAGGACGGCGCCAGTCTAGCCGGAATCTGGTCGCATGCGGCTCCCTCTCACGCGGCTACTTTAGATAGCGCGCGTGGGGCCCCACCCCCACGCGCTTTTGCGCTTCGGGGCTCGCTAACGCGCGTCTACTTTAAATAGCGCGCGTGGGGCCCCACCCCCACGCGCTTTTGCGCTTCGGGGCTCGCTAACGCTCGCTCCCTCGCGATGTCTTGTCGATGATCACCAGCCCGACGCGATTCGAGCTGCTCTGGTGAATCACGAGGTTCCGCTCGGGCGTCACCCGCATGTGGCGGATGATGCCGACGCCTGACGGAATGGCCCAGCTCTGGAACTTCTCCGTCTTCGGATCGAACCGCACCAGCGCGTCGGGCCGCTGGTTCGACTCGTTGTACCAGATGACGTCGTCGATCACCGCGATGGCGTAGGGATGGGAGGCCGGACCGCTCGGCGACGGCCATTCTTTGATCGTCCCGGTTTTCGGATCCATGATCGCGATGTAGCCGCGCGCGGAGTCCACGTAGGCGAGCCGATCGTCGCTCATCACATCCAGCCGGCGGATCCGCGACGCCGGCGTCGGCGTCGGATACTCGCGCACTTCCATCGTCACCGGATCGAGGCTGGCCAGCCGGTTGGATCCGTTGCAGGCAACCCATGGCACGCCCTGGGAGTTGATCACGATGCCATACGGCAGCGACCTCGGCGTCGGCATCGTCACCAGCTTGATCTCGCCGGTGGACGGGTTGAGCCGGCCGACCATGTTGCTCTGCTGGACGGTGAACCAGAGCTGGCCGTTCTTGTCGAAGATCGGCGTGTGCGGATCGCGCGCGGCGGGATCGGGCATCGGATAGACCTTGATGTCGCCCGTGCGCGGGTCGAGCCGGCCGATGGTCCCGTTGCCGTTCCCGGTGTACCAGATGTTGCCGGCGGCGTCGTTGAGGATGCTGTGCGGTCGCGCGTTCTCGGGCAGCTTGAACTCGCGCATCTCGCCCGTGGCCGGATTCAACCGGCCCACGAGGCTGGCGAACATCCCGGCCCAGTAGATCGTGCCGTCGCCGAGCTGCAGCGGATCACGCGGCCGCTGTCCCAACGTCGGAACCAGCCATTCCTTGAACGTGATCTTCACGTTGCCCGGGACGAGTGTCGGCCGCCGGCCCGGCTTCTCCGGAAAGTTTGTTGCCAGGTAATCGGCTACGGTATCGAGCTGTTTTTCCGGCAACAGGACCATCGTTCGGACGAGATCGCGCCAGCCCTCGCGGGTCGATCCGGCGCTGCCCGTGATCATGTTGAGCTGGTGACACGCGACGCAGGCGGCCTCCACGAACGGCTTCGCCTCCCCGTCGGGCAGCGTGATCGGCTGACCGCGGCCGCGCCCCGCGCCCTGCCCGCCGCCCGGGGGGCCGACAGTCTGCTGGGCCTGAACCGTGATCGTCGCGATGAGCCCGAGGGACGCGCCGGCCAGAGTGAGTGCGGAGAATCGAGTCATCGACGCCCTCCTGTATGAGCGGAGCCGCTACTCAAAGAATCCGTGTGTCCTCATCGTAGCGCGGCTCGCCTTCTACTTCAGCCCCTTTGCCAGATACAACTGTGAGAGCAGCTGCGTGTAACTGTACGCGTAGGCGTCTCCTCCGGGTGTGATCTGAAACTCGATGATCGAATAGACGCCCGCGGTATCGGGTGGGGTAAGCGCCTTCCAAAGTTTATGCCGGCCGGTGGCGATTTCCAGCGTGTTGACCTCGGCCGGCACCTTGCCGCGGCGAAACAGCCAGAGCGATTTGCCGTCAGCGCTCCAAGCCACGGGGCGCTCGCCCGCCTTCGAGCCGGGGACGATCTTCTCCAGCCCGCCCGTGACGGACCAAAGCGGAGTCCCCTCATCTGTGCTGACCCCCGCGAGCCACTGGCTATCCGGTGAAATTGCGACCGCGTACTTGCCCGCGGGGGTGATTGGGGTCGGCGCGCCTCCGCCAATGTCCTGGACGAAAGAACGCCGGTCCTCGTCCTTCCGCTTTCCCGTGAACAAGATGCGGCGCCCGTCCAGACTGGGAAACCACCAGGCGCCGAGATACTCAGTGATGTCGTGAGCCGGGAGCGCCCGGGGCGCACCCGATCCGATAGGCACGAGGACCAGCTTGTGCCCGGAGTCCGTCGTCGCGAGGACGGTCTTGCCGTCGGGCGAAAGATCGTCCGACCATCCCTCTTTCGACAGAAGCGTGGGCGGCGATCCATCCGTGCCGCGGAGATAGATGCCGAACCGATCGCCGCACAGGAGCCACCGGCCGTCGTCGGAGATGGCGGACACGCCGGAAAGATCGAACCAGGAGAAATCGCGCTCGACAGCTTCTCCGGGCGGTTTCGCGACCACGGCCCGGCGCTCCTCGTCACGGGTGAGGAGCACGCGCCCGTCCTCGGCGATATCCCACAAGGTCAGCATGCCGGGCGCCTGATAGACGACGCGCTCCTTCTTGTCGAGCGTGACGGCGCGGAGCGCGCGGTTCTCGCTCGACTTGGCCGCCGTGAACCAAATCTCCTTGCCGTTGGCCGACCACGCCAGGCCGCGCACGCTTTCCCACTCCGCCGTGAGGCGCGTGACCCGGCCGCTCCGGTCCACCACCGAGACAAACCCGCTGGGGCCGCGCTGAGCACCCTCGTCCACGAGGAACGCGACGTGCTGGCCGTCGGGAGAGACGCGAAGAAAACTGATGATGTGCTCGGTCTTGTACAACACCTGGCCTTGTGGGTATTCGATCTGACTCCCGCCGCCAACAGCGCCGGTCGATTGCACCCAGGCCAGCTCACCCTCCTTGCTCCAGTCCGCGTACTCGATGTTCTCGCGGATCGGACGAGGCGCACCGCCAAGGGGAGCCAACGCCAGGTTGCCAACGAAGCGCTCGCGCTGCAGGAATCGCGGCTTGAGCAGGAGCGCGAGCTCACCGGCGCGCGCCGCGAGAATGTCCGTTCCCGCCTCGTAATTGAGCGACCGCGAGGACGGACTGTCAGCGAAGTCGAGCCGCGAGATCTCCAGCTCGTGCCCCTGACTTGCCAGGCTGTAGACGACGGCCACGCCGCCGGCGGCGAAGCGTGCGCCGCCGATCCGCCCGCGGCGGAACGTGAGTGGCTCGAAAGTCGGTGAGGGGGGCGGCGAGCGAAATCCCCAAAGGATAATCGCCAGCGCAAGGGCCAGCAGCCCGGCCGCCACCAGGATCCGTTCCCGGCGGTTGAACGGACGCGCCTTTAGCGTCCCGTCGCCGAGAGCCGTCACTCGTCCCGTCGAATCTCGGAGCTGTTGAAGATCGAACGCCAAATCGCGCGCCGACTGGAACCGTTCCTCCTTGTTCTTGTCGAGGCATCGCCGCACGATCGCGGCGGCCACGGGCGGCAAACTGGCATTGAGCGCGATCGGATCGACGGGATCCGCCTGCAGCACGGCGTTCATCGTCTCGGAGGCCGAGGCGCGCTGAAAGGCGCGCGTCCCGGTCAACATCTCGTACAGGACCGTGCCGAACGCGAAGATGTCCGCGCGGTGATCGACGGCGTGGCCGAGTACCTGCTCGGGTGACATGTACCCGGGCGTGCCGTGGATTTCGCCGGTCCGGCTGTCCTCGGTGGTGAGCTCTTCCGAATGCGCGCGCTGACTCTGCAGCTGGATCTGTTCGCTCAGCTTCGCGATGCCGAAGTCGAGCAGCTTCACGCGCCCGTCCGTCGTGATGAACACGTTGGCGGGCTTCACGTCGCGGTGCCAGATGCCTTTTCCGTGGGCGGCGTCGAGCGCCTGCGCGATCTGGATGCCGAAGTCGATCGCCTTGCGATACGGGAGCAGCCCCCGATTCAGCCGCGCGCGCAGCGTCTCGCCTTCGAGCAGCTCGGTGACGACGTAGGGGACGCCGCCTTCGCTGCCCACGTCGAACACCGCCACGATGTTCGGATGGTTGAGACTGCCCGCCGCGCGCGCTTCCCGGCTGAACCTCGCGACCTGCTCGGGGTCGGCCGACGACCCGCGCATGATCTTGAGCGCGACGTCGCGGCCGAGCCGGGCGTCGTGCGCCCGATAGACTTCGCCCATCCCGCCCTTGCCGAGCAAGCCGACGATCCGGTACGGACCGAGGCGGTCACCGGATGCGAGGGCGCCCTTCGACAACGGGGGCGGTTGGTTCGTCACGACGTCCTGGCTCGGCCTCGGCCGATGGATGACCTACTTGAGATGCTTGGGAATGCGATACACGAATCCGGCAGAGACACGACTGAAGTTCTCAGGTGCACCCGCCCGCGTGATGTAGTCGTACTGCACGCGAAACCCTAGTCCGAGATACGGCTGTGGCTTCGGTGGCTGGCCCGGAGGATTCGTCGCTCGCTCACCAAAAGCGTACTCAACGCCAAATCCGAAAGCGCCGCTGCCATTCTTTCGGGCAGTGTTCGTGCCGTCATTTGTGTATACGCCGCCGCCGATCACCTGCGCGAACAGCGTGCATCGTGCGCCGGGGTTCAACGTGAAGCGCCCGCCGGCCACATGCCAGGCGAATTGCGTCAAGGCCGCGCCGTCGTGCTTCCCAAATCGCGTGTCGATGTCCGCCGCCACGAAATCGAACCAACGCACCTTCGTTCCAAACGCGACCGCCTGGCGGACGCCAGTTACCGTACTGCCGCCATCGCCGAAGGTAATTCCGCCGAACAGGTCAGCCTTGTGACCGTCGGCGTGCGCCAATGCGGGAACAAGGAACATAGCGAGAACCACACACGATAGCCGGACACGCATAGAGACTCCCTTCCGAGGAGGAGAAGCGAGAACCTATTCCGATGTCCCGCCGACCTGATGCAGGTCACACATACATATGTGACTGGCGCGGGGACAGTCTTTCTGTAGAGCTGCGCTGGCTATCATGCCCTAAAAGGGGTACTGGAGGGAGGTACCGGCCGCTTACCGGCCCTTCCTGATCGTCCGCAACACGCGCCCGGCCGGGTGGCCCTGCGGCTCGATCGTGGCGCGCACGACGAAATCGCCCGGCGGCAGCGCGCCGATCGGGATGCTGCCGCGCGCGATGACGCGATCGGATTGGCCCGTGGCCTCCAGCACCAGCGGTGCCGCGACGAGTGTCTTGCCGGCCGGCGCGTCGCTGACCTCGAGCAGCGCGCCGATCGCCGAGCCGGCCGAGCCGCCGTAGATCTCGAGCTGGACCATCGCGGAGGCTTCAGAGCCGAACTCGAGCCGCGGGACGAAGCGGCCGTCGCGCGAGAGCCCGGCAACGAGCGAGCTGAGGCGAAGCGGCCCGGCCGGCGTCAGTGCGGCGTCGAGCTCGTAGTCGGCCGAGCCGCGCCGGCCGGCCGCGTCGGTCAGCACGGCGCGGACGCGGTACAGGCCGCGCGAGGCGATGAGGCCGGCGACGAGCGGACGCGCCTGCAGATCGGCGGCCGCGGCCGACCACTGCGAGACGATCTGTCCTTTCGCGTCGATCACCCCGATCGCGGCGGACGTGATCTCGGCGCCGCGCTCGACCGGTTCGGCCAGCGCGGCGATGCGCAGCCAGTCGCCTGATTCACGCGAGACGTAGGCCGCGACACGCAGCGGCAACTCCCTGAACTGGCGGCCGAGCCTGAGCAGGTCGCGCGCGGGCGTCGCGACCGCGCCCACCATCGGCGCGGGGGCCTTCGGAATGAGCACGCCGGCGCGCGCACGAATGACCGGGCCAGGAGATGCGGCCCGCAGCTCCACGCGATGCACGAGCCCGTCACGCTCGCGCGCCTCGGGCACGAATGACGCGAGGTAGTAGCCGGCGCTCTCACGCGCCACCTGGCTGAGCGCAACCTCCGCCGCGGCGCCCATCGAGAGTCTGACGCCGCCCGTGACCCCAGCCAGATTCTCGATGCCCTCGAGTCGCCCGCGCACCGGCGCGGCGACGTCGGGACGCACGATGTAGATGTTGGCGCGCGCCACCTGCGAGGCCGTCCCGGTCTGGGCGAAGGTTTCGGGGAGCAGGATGCAGCGTCCAACGAGGGGCTGCACCTGTCCGGCCACGCCGGGCGGCGGCAGGACCATCTCCGAGGGACCGACGAGCCCCGTCGAGAAGAACACGACGGTCGTCGGCCCTTCGCCCCCGGCCAGGTCATCGAGCAGTCCGGTCAGCGCCTGGAGGGTGTCGCGCGTGCGACAGGCGGCGTCCGCATCACTCTCCGCCCGTGGCGCCTGACCGATGATCGCGTTGAACACGCGGAGCACCTTCGCGTGATCGGTCGTGAAGTCGGCGCGCAAGCCCCCGTGCGGCACCGTGACCACGGCCACCCGGTCGCGGGGCGCCAGCGACATCAGCAGCATCGCGACGGCTTCCCGCATCGCCCGCTCCCGCCCGGTGTCGAGCGAGTCGTCTTCGACGACCAGGACGATCGCCCGGCCTGGATGCTCGAGATCGCTCGCGAGGTTGGTCGCATAGGGCGGATCGAGCACAGGGGCCGGGCTGGTCCGCTGGTCGGCGGCCGTGACATACCGCAGGGACACGAGCGCGCGAGGCCTGCCGTCCACTTTCAGTTCCACCTGACCGGGCGCCAGGTCCACAGCCGGGACGCCATCGCGTCCGATTGCGAGGAAATCCACGGTCACCGGCGGGGCGGCCGGGGCGCTCTGCGCCGGCAGGCGGGGAGCCTGGACCGCGATCACGCTGGCCAGGGCCACCGCGGGCAGAATCAGGCGGACGGACATCGGGACGGAAGGACAGCGATCAACCGTCAAACACCATACACCAGCACATCATCATTCCTATTGACCTGTTCAGCCCATCGGAGCTAGTTTCTGGCGTCGGCGAACAGTTACACGATCCTGGGGCGGAACTCCTATTGTCGCTGGGCCGGGCGCGACGGGAGGGGATGAGAGGAGTGTATTCAATGACGAGAAAGTTCACGAGGCTGGCGGTGTTTGTGGCCGGTGTGATGTGGGCTGTGCCTGCTCCCGCTTGGGCGCAGGGCGCGGCCTCGACGACCTCGATATCGGGCATCGTCAAGGATGCCGATGGGGGCGTTCTGCCGGGGGCGACCGTCACCGTCGTCAACGTGGCGACGAAAGTCTCTCAGGCCACTGTCACGAATGGACAGGGGCTGTATTCGCTTCCGAACATGAACGTCGGCACTTACACCGTGACGGTGGAGATGTCTGGCTTCAAGAAAGTCACGCACACCGACGTGCGGCTGCTCGGCAACCAGCCGGCACACATCACGACCACGCTGCAGATCGGCGGACTGACCGAAGAGGTGACGGTCTCGACGCCGACCGACCTCGTCCGGATCGAGTCGCCGACCGTGAGCTCGACGGTGAGTGGCGAGTTCATCAAGAGCGTGCCGGCGCGCAGCCGCAACGCGCTCGACTTCCTGGTCTTCCTGCCCGGCGTCGAAACCAGCGGGACGAACGCCCGCGGGTCCACGATCAGCGGCCTGCCGCAGAACACGATCAACATCACCATCGACGGGGTCAGCACGAGCAACAACCTGCAGTCGGGCGACGGGTTCTTCACGATGGTCACGCCGCGCCTCGACGCCGTCGAGGAAGTGACGCTCACGACCGCGAATGCCGGCGCCGACAGTTCCGCCCAGGGCGCCACACAGGTGCGGTTCGTGACCAAGTCCGGGACGAATTCCTACCGGGGCACGGCGTACGAGTACTTCCAGCACAAGTCGCTGAACTCGAATACGTTCTTCAACCGGTTGAATGGCCTGCCGCGGCCGCAAGCGACGGTGGATACCTTCGGCGCGAGCTTCGGCGGTCCGATCGTGATCCCGAAGGTCGTTGACGGCCGAGGCAAGGCGTTCTTCTTCTTCAACGAAGAGATTTCGTGGACGCCGAACCAGGTGGCGCGCACCCGCCGGGTCCTCCGGGAGAATTCGGCGCGCGGGCTGTTCACCTACAACGTCAACAATCCGACCACCGTGGACATGCTCGCGCTTGCCGCGCGCAACGGTCAGATCTCGGCAATGGATCCGACGGTGGCGTCGCTGCTTCAGGCGATCGACACGGCGAGCAAGTCGACCGGCACGTTCAACGACAACGCGAACAACCTCAACTACCTCAACTACAACTACTTCGTGAACGTCGCCTCGACCCGCAATTCGCCGACGACGCGCATCGACGTGAACCTGAGCACGCGCCATCGGCTGACCGGCACTTACTACCTGCAGCGGTACAAAGACAGTCCGGACACGCTGAACAACGCGGAGTCGACGTTCCCCGGGTTCCCGGCCTGGGCGCACCAGAACTCGTATCGCACGACCGGGTCGAGCACGCTGCGATCGACCCTCAACGCGAACGTCGTGAACGAGGTCCTCTTCGGCTGGCAGTCGTCGCCGAACGATTTTTTCGGGAACAGCAGCCCGGAGATGTTCACCAACCAGAACGGGTATTTCCTGAACTTTGGATTCCCGGTCCAGCCGAATAACGTGCCGACGCTCACCAACCCGGCGCCGGGCAACTCGAACAACCCGCAGCCGCGCAACACGCCGAACTTCAACATCGACAACAACCTGAACTGGCTGAAGGGCAGCCACAGCTTCAAGTTCGGCGGGTCGTTCACGCGGATCTCGAACACCATCACGAACTGGACGACCGTGCAGCAGATCAACCTCGGGTTCAACACGACGAACGACCCGGCGGCGGGCCTCTTCAACACGACTAACTTCCCGGGCGCGTCGACGAACGATCTGAGCAACGCCAGGGCGCTCTACGCCATGCTGACGGGCCGGGTCAACTCGATCGCCGGCACGGGCCGTATGAACGAGGCCGGCACGGAGTACGTCTACAACGGACGGTTGACGCAGGCCGAGCGGATGGACGAATTCGGCATCTACGCCTCTGACTCCTGGCGCGTCAAACCGAACATGACGCTCACGCTGGGCGTCCGCTACGAACTGCAGTTGCCGATGGTCCCGACCAAGAGCACGCGGACGATCGCCTCGCTCGAATCGCTCTGCGGACCGTCCGGTCTTGGCGACGGCGTCGGCGGCCGGCCGTGCAACCTGTTCAATCCCGGCGTGTTCAACGCGCCCGGCATGCCGACCACCTACGAGCAGTACTCGGCGGAGACGAAAGGCTACAACACCGATCTGAACAACTTCGCGCCGAACGTCGGGATCACCTACCGGCCGACAGTCACGGACGGCTTCTGGCGCAAGGTCCTCGGCGATCCGGATCAGGCGGTGCTGAGCAGCGGCTACACGCGGGCGTTCAATCGCGAGCGTGTCGACCGGTTCACGGGCGTCTACGGCGGCAACCCGGGCTCGACCACCCCGGCCACGCGCGGCACCGGGGCCACGAACTTCCCGTTGGTGCCCGCGGGCGAGTCCTGGCCGCTGCTCTTCAGCCAGACGAACCGGCTGGGTCCGCCGGACTTTCAGAAGACCCCGACGTTCCCAATCATCGCGGCGACCAACAACAACGTCCGGATCTTCGACGCGAACATCCAGGTGCCGTACACGGATTCCTGGAGTGTCGGCTTCCAGCGCGCGCTGACGGCCAACACCGCGGTTGAGGTTCGCTACATCGGCAACCGCAACTGGAAGCCGTGGACGAACGAGAACTACAACACCGCGAACTGGATCGAGAACGGGTTGATCGACGAGTACAAGGTCGCGCAGGCCAACCTCCTCGCGAACGTCCAGGCCGGCCGCGGCGGCACGTTCGCGTACTTCGGCTCCGGCACCGGCACGCAGCCGCTGCCGATCTTCCTCGCGCACTTCACGGGGTCGAGGGACGCCGGCAACGCGGCCAATTACACGACGGCCGCCTTCGCCAACGCCGCGCAGTTCACCGACTCGACGTGGGTCTCCGCCCTCGATCCGCAGTTCCCCGATCCGCGCGGCATCGCCAGTGACCTGTACAACGACAACAACGCCGCCTGGCGGGCCAACGGCCGCGCCGCGGGCTACGCGACCAACTTCTTTGTGATGAATCCCAATGTCGCCGAAGCCACGGTGATGACCAACGCAGGCGGCAGCCGGTACCATTCGATGCAGGTCGATCTGCGGCGCCGCTACTCGAAGGGCCTGCAGGTGCAAGGGAGCTACACGTACGCGCGCCGCTACGACCTGACGAACCTCGACCTGCACTACGAGCGGGAATGGCGGAAGGGCACGGCGATCCCGCACAAGTTCGCGCTGCTGTGGGTGTGGGACGTGCCGGTCGGCCGTGGCAAGCGATACGGCACGGACGTGAACCCCTGGATCGACGGCGTGATCGGCGGGTGGCAGTTTGCCGGCGGCGGCCGTGTCCAGCAGCCGGTCTTCCGGCTGACCAACACCCAGCTCGTCGGCATGTCACACGCCGAGGCGCAGAAGCTGTTCAGCAAGGTCCGCATCGAAGTGGACCCCGTCACCGGCGGCACCACGGTCTGGAACTTCCCGGCCGACGTCGTCACGAACACCAATCGCGCGTACGACGGGCGCGACATCACCCAGCCGGGCGGGTACCCCGCGGGAGAGACGCCGCGGGATCGCTACTTCGCCCCGGCGAGCAGCCTCAATTGCATGGCGCTGTTCTTCAACGACTGCGCCGAGGATCTGTTCTTCAAGGGCAACTGGTTCGCCGAGTTCGACTTCAAATTCGTGAAGAAGTTCCCGATCTCGGGGCGGGTGAACTTCGACTTGAACATCGAGGTGTACAACGCCTTCACGGCGAAGAACTTCAACCAGGTGATCAACCCGAACGACGGCGAGGACACGTTCCGGATCACCTCGACGGCCAGCGGCGCGCGGCGCGGGCAGTTGGTGTTCAGAATTAACTTCTAGGGGTACGAAGGACGACTACAGGTTCCGGGGCTCCGCAGTTCCGGGGTTCCGCAGTTCCGGGGTTCGGTTCCGGGGTTCGAACTCCGGAACTCCGGCACCCCGGAACCCCGGAACCCCGGAACCCCGGAACCCCGGAACCCCGGAACTCCGGGAATGTAACCGTATCAGCGCCGTGTAACCTGTCGCTTCGGCTTGACCGGCACGGCGCCACGCCCAATA
>Ga0111538_10002485_pt1 | contig 25905 bp, 21 predicted proteins | sample SoiMethybrSBSTD1_FD_79669 | JGI IMG/M metagenome (GOLD analysis project Ga0111538, IMG submission 79669) | Bulk soil microbial communities from a Populus tree surrounding site in Tennessee, USA - Soil MetaG P. TD hybrid SBSTD1 (version 2)... | ecosystem: Environmental > Terrestrial > Soil >...
GCAGGCTCAAACTCTCGATCCGTCGCTGCACGTCACGCTGCGCAAGCAGATCGACGAGTACATCGGCGTGAACGATTGTTGGGGATATCGCGCGCCGAACGGCACCGAAGTGGCGATCTACGGGCATCAAACCGGGACTTCGTTCGTGAATGCCACCGATCCCTCGAACGCCACGGAAATCGTGAACATCCCCGGGGCAACCTCCACCTGGCGCGACATGATGACCTATTCGCACTACTGCTACATCGTCACCGAGGGAACGGGACCGGGGACGGGATTGCAGATCGTCGACTTGGCGAATCCCTTGGCGCCGGTTCTCGTCTCCACGTACACGGCGAACAATTTCACGAGCGCGCACAATCTCTTCATCGACGTGGGAGCAGGGAATCTCTACGCGGTCGGCGCGGGTCCTTCCGGCGGAATGAGGATTCTGTCTTTGGCGAACCCGATTGCTCCGGTTGAGCTGGATTACTTCACGCCCTACTACATTCACGACATCTACGTGGCGGACGGCATCGGCTACGCGGGAGCGATCAACTCGGGAACGCTTCGCATCATCGATCTTTCCGATCCTTCGAATCCGGTGACCATCGCCACCCACACTTACCCGGGCGCGTTCACGCACAATGCTTGGCCCAACGCCGCCAAGACGCACTGCACGACGACCGACGAAACCCCCGGTGGGCATCTTCACGTTTGGGACATCAGCGATCTCGGCAACATCGATCTCGCCTCCGAATACGAGGTGCCCGGCGCCATCATTCACGATGTGCGCCTCAAGAACGACGTCGCCTACCTTTCGTATTACTCGGCCGGCTGCCGGCTCGTGGATCTGTTCGATCCCGAGGATCCGGTGGAGATCGGCTCCTTCGACACCTGCATTCTCGACGGCGGCTTCAACGGAGATTGGGGCGTATATCCCTTCCGCTCCGACAACATCTTCTATGCGTCGGATCGCCAAAGAGGTCTGTTCATTCTCGAATTCACCGGAACACTGGCCGGAAAGATTCAAGGTGTGGTGAAGGATGCCGCCACGTTGCTGCCTCTGTCCGGCGCGGAAGTGGAGCTCGAGGAAGAGGGAATCACGATCACGACGGGAGGCACGGGAGCATACATCGACGGCGTTCCCGCTCACGCCTACACCGTGCACACCAAGAAATTCGGCTACGCGACGAACACGACGCAGGTTCTGGTTCCGGAGCGCGGGACGGCAACGCACAACGTCAATCTTTCACCTCTCCCGTTCGGATCGGTCAAGCTCACTCTCACGGCGTCGGAATCCGGCGCCCCGATTCCCGGCGTTCTCGTCACCCTCTTGGACAGTCCTCTTCCCCCGGTCGTCTCGAATGCGGCCGGCGAGGCCGTGATCTCAGGAGTCCCGGCCGGGCCCAACTGGACGGTGCGTATGGCGAAATTCGGACGCGCCGTCACCGAACGCATCGTCACGGCTCCGCCCAATGGACAGAACGTGTTCCCGGTCTCCATGGCGCGCGGGCTCACCGATGATTTCGATCTGGATCAGGCTTGGATCGTGGGCGACCCCGGCGATGACGCGACGGATGGAATCTGGGAGCGCGCCATTCCGATCGGGAGCTTCTCCAACGGCGTCGTCGGAGCGAATGGAGATGCCTCGCCAACTGGGGCAGGTTTTGCCTACGTGACGGAGAATCATCACCCCGGCGCATTCGCTGGAACTTCCGACGTGGACAACGGACACACCTCACTCCTGACGCCGGTGTTCAACGGCGCGGGATTGGGATCGCTCACCTTGTTCTATCAGCGCTGGTTCTCGAACCGCGCACCGGTCCAGAGCAGCGATCAATTCCGCGTGGACTACAGCACGAACAGCGGCGGGTCCTGGACGAATGTGGAAACGACCACCATTGGGACCGACAGTTGGGCCGCAGTCGTCATTCCGATTCCCACCAACAGCACCACGATGCAATTGCGCTTCGTCGCCGAAGATCTGGGCGATGACACGTGGGTGGAGGGCGGCGTCGATGACGTGCGCATCGTCGGCTCTTTTGCGACGGACGCCCCGCAGATTCCGTTGCTCGTGGAGAAGTCTTCGCTCGATGCTCCCGAGCCGAATCCGTTCCGCGAATCGTCTTCGATCACGCTGCATCTGGCCCGCGCCGGCGAAGTGCGGCTCGAGGTCTATGATGTTTCGGGAAGGCGAGTGGCCCGGCTCATGGACGGGAAACGCGTGGCTGCGGGAACGTATCGCGTGAGCTGGGAAGGGCGCGACGAACACGGATTGCGTGTGGCGCCGGGAATGTACTTCATCAAGCTGAGCGCGCCCGACGGGGAGATCACACGCAAGACGACCGTGTTGCGCTAGAAGCCGAGAGACTTTCCTTCGCCGGGTCGCCTCACTCCCAGATCCGGTGTCTCGAGCGAGCTGGCGTACCGGAGGCGCAGCAACGGTCGCCGCTCAGATTCCCGGTGGCTCGAGTCGAAATGTGTACCGCAGCGCGCCTGTAATGGAAGCGCGCGAGGACCTGCATTGGAGACGAGAGCCACCGGGAAGCTGAGTCATCGGCGAGCCGCTGCCGCGCTGAGGAACGCATCGCGAGGCGAGAGACGCCGGATCTGGCCCAGCGGCGACCCGGCGAGTGGGATTAACTTGCGGCTTCTTCTTCCTCGGGATCGATCTCGGGCACGGCGTGGCGCCGTACGGGCTTCTCTTCCTCTTCGAGCTCGACGGGCTGCACCGATTCCTCGCCGAGCTTCCAGCGCAGGCGAATCTCGTTGCCGTCAACGAGCGAGGGAAATTCCACGACCCCGTTTTCGAAATCGCGCAGATGGCAGCCGATTGTCTTCAGCTCTTGCACGTATTCGGAAAGCTCGCGCATGATGCGATCATGTTCCGGCGAGGAGTTTCCGTACTCTTCGCGAACCTGCACGAGCTCCTGCCACTTGCCCGCGACGTCGCTCACGATGGAGCGCAAGAGCGGTAGCGTTCGATTCGCTTCTTCGATGGTGAACACAACTCGGCTCAAGATCGCCATCGCCCGTCCTTTCGAGAATCCTTCCGGATCGCTTCGAACCCCGCCCGCTGCCATCCACTATCGGCCGACCCGCCGCCGGCCTTAAACATCCCAGACGTCCCCCTCGTTCAAGAGCTGGTCCAAGTCCCCCGGACTTCTTTCGGCGATCTGCCGGGCGATTTGATCGTTCATCTCCCGGTCGAATGTGGGCCTCTCCACGGCACGGAAAACCCCGATGGGAATGGGTTGCCGGGGATGCTCCATCTGCGCCAACTCGAACGCCAACGAGGGGTTGTCCCGCGATTCGTCGTGCACCATGAGATCCGGGGAATCTCCTCCGGCAATCGATACGACTTCGAGTCCGTTGTCGGCCAGACGAATTCCGCGATCCTTGTTCTTGCCGAACACGAGAGGCTTGCCGTGCAGCAGCTCGACCTGAGCGTCGTTGCGGATCTCTTTCTCGGTGATGCTCTTGAATGCCCCGTCGTTGAAGATGTTGCAGTTCTGATAGATCTCCACGAAGGCGGTGCCGCGATGGCGCGCCGCACGGCCGAGAATTTCCTTCAAGTGCTGCGGGTACACGTCCACGGTGCGCGCGACGAACGTAGCTCCCGCACCCAATGCCAGCGCGATCGGATTAAATGGGCTGCCCACCGTCCCGTCGGGGGAAGATTTCGTTTTCTTTCCGACCTCGGACGTGGGCGAGTATTGCCCCTTCGTCAAACCGTAGATCCGATTGTTGAACAGCAGCACTTTGAGATCCACATTGCGGCGCAAGAGATGAATGAAATGATTTCCACCGATGGAGAGCGCGTCGCCGTCGCCGGTGATCACCCACACCGAGAGCTCCGGGCGCGCGATCTTGAGGCCGGTAGCCACTGCGGGCGCGCGTCCGTGAATGGTGTGGAATCCATACGTGTTCATGTAGTACGGGAAGCGGCTCGAGCACCCGATTCCGGAGATGAATGCGTATTTCTCCCGCGGAATGTCAAGCGAGGGAAGGACCGCTTGGACTGCGGCCAAGATGGAGTAGTCCCCGCATCCCGGACACCAGCGCACTTCCTGATCGCTGACGAAATCTTTCTTGGTGAGGCCGCCGATTTCCGTGGTTGCCATCGGCTCACTCCTTCCAAACGGCGCGGACCGCGTCCGCGATCTCCGAGCTCTTGAACGGTTTTCCCTGCACCTTCGAAAGAGTGCGCGCATTCACGAGAAAGCGAGCGCGCAGCAGAAACGCCAACTGTCCCAAGTTGAGCTCGGGAACGAGAACAGTTTCGTAGCGCTTCAAGATCTCTCCCAAGTTGCGCGGGAACGGGTGGAGATGCCGCAAGTGAACATGCGCCGGCGCAATGCCTTCCGCAGCGAGCTGGCGAATCGCGCCGCGAATTGCGCCACGCGTGCTGCCCCAACCCACGATGAGCAGCTTCCCTGAGGCCGGCCCGTCGACCGAAGCTTCGGGAATGAAGTTCGCGATGTTCGCCACCTTTTCATTGCGCAGCCGCACCATGAGCTCGTGATTCGCCGGCTCATAGTTCACGTTGCCGGTGACGTTCTGCTTCTCGAGACCGCCGATGCGATGTTCGAGCCCCGGAGTTCCGGGAACGGCCCATGGGCGCGCCAGCGTTTCCGGGTCGCGTTGATAAGGATGAAATCCCTCCACATCCGTGCGGAAGGAAACGGGAATGGGAGGGAGGTCCTTCGCCTTGGGAATGGGCCACGGCTCCGCTCCGTTCGCGAGATATCCATCGGAGAGGAGGATCACCGGGGTCATGAAACGGATCGCCAGCCGCACCGCTTCGAGCGCCACCCAGAAGCAATCTCCCGGCGTGGACGCGGCGACGACCGGAATGGGAGATTCCCCGTTGCGTCCCAATACCGCTTGAAAGAGGTCGGCTTGCTCGGTCTTCGTCGGAAGCCCGGTGGAAGGTCCGCCGCGCTGCATGTTGATGATGACGAGCGGAAGCTCGGCCATCACCGCGAGCCCCATTCCCTCCGTCTTGAGCGCCATGCCCGGACCGGACGTTGCGGTCACGCCGATCTTGCCGCCGTACGATGCGCCGATCGCCGAGCAGACCGCTGCGATCTCGTCTTCCGCCTGAAATGCGAACAAGCCGAAGCGCTTGTACATCGAGAGCGTGTGCAGCACGTCGGACGCCGGCGTGATGGGATAGCTGGCGAGAAAGAGATCGAGCTTCGCTTGCCGCGATGCCGCGAGAAGACCAAGCGCCAGCGCCGTGTTCCCGCTGATGTTGCGATAACGTCCGGGAGGAAGCTGCGCAGGATCGACTTGATACGTCGTCTGGAAGAGGTGCACCGCTTCGCAGTAGGCGTACCCGCCGCGCAACGCGCGGCGATTCGCCTCGATCACCTCGGGCTTTTTCTCGAAATACTTCTGCAGCCACTTCTCGGTGGTCTCCAAGGAGCGGTTGTAGAGGTAGTACATGATGCCCAGCGCGAAGAAGTTCTTGCAGCGATCGATCGACTTGCGCGACATGTCCAGCCCTTCGAGCGCTCTTCGCGTGAGCGTCGTCAGCGGAACTTGGATCGTGCGGTATCCGTCCAGAGTGTGATCGGTGAGCGGGTTCGACTTGTATCCGGCGAGCTTCAAGTCTTGTTCTTCGAAGCTATCCGAGCTGACGATCAGAATTCCGTTCGGGCGAAGATCGGAAAGATTCACCTTGAGCGCGGCGGGATTCATGGCGACCAAGACGTCCGGCTCGTCTCCCGGCGTGTCGATGTCCAAGCTGGCAAAGTTGATCTGGAATCCGCTGACTCCGGGAAGCGAGCCGGCCGGGGCGCGAATCTCCGCCGGATAATCCGGAAACGTGCTCACGTCGTTGCCGAAGAGCGCCGCGGTGTTCGTGAACTGATTGCCGGTGACCTGCATCCCATCGCCGGAATCCCCGGCGAACCGGACCACCACGCGCTCTAACGTTTCAACATTCGCGCTCATGATGAAGTGCCGGTCTCCTTTTCGATTCGAGATTCGGGCCGATTCTCCGCGACGTCCAAATCCGAAGAATTCAGCAGATTCTCCGGAATTCGGTCGGTCGCGTCCATCGCTTCCAGGAAACGCGCCGCCAGCGTGGCGCAAGCCGATTCATAGACGGGAGGGTCGAAACGCTCCAGTCGAGCGATGCCGCCGGCCATCATTCCGTGCCCGCCCGCCTTCCCCTCTTTCCCGACCACTCGAGCGATGATCACTCCCGCGCGCCCGGTCCGCTCCTTCGTGCGGAGAGACAACACCATAGTACCGGACTTGTGTCCGATGCAAAGGGCCCAGCGCACACTCTCCAGCCGAAGGATCATGTCGCAGAATTCCGCGCACAGCTCCGGATGGGCGACTTCACCCAGGGAAATGATCGCCAGGTCCCCGTAGAGCGTCGTCCCGGAGAGCGCCGAGCCCATCTTGCTGAAGTACGCGCGGGACACCCCGGCGTATTCGATCTCGGAGATCTTGCGGAAGTCGACGTAGGGGAAGAGCGAGACGTACGCCTCCCGATCGCGGCGCGAAGCCTCGCGCGAGAGCGTTTGCGTTTCCGCTTGGATTGCGTAGAAAAGGGCCGTGGCCAAGTCGGGATCCATGCGAAAGCGCGCCGCCTTCAAGTATTCGTAGAGCATCGTCGCGGTCGCGCCGTAGCGCGTGCGCACGTCGTGGAACTTGACGCGGCGCGTTTGCGGGCGCAGCGGATGATGATCGATGACCACGTCGGGCACGCGCCCGAAAGGAAGGGAGTTGTTGCCGGTGCGCGGCTGCGTGTCGACGAGCGCGCACGCCTCGTAGGAATCCCAGTCCACGTCCTCGAGCGGCTTCAAATTCGCGCGCACTGCCTTGACCAGCGCGCGATTCTCCGCGCGGCCGACGATTCCCCCGTAAGCGATGTCCACTTCGCAGTGCAGGCGACGCTCGATCAAACGCTGCAGCGCCAACGCGCTCGCCACCGCATCGGGGTCGGGATAATCGTGCGTTAAGATCAGCACCTTCGTAGCACCCCGAAACGCCCGCAGGCAGCGGCGTAGCCGCGTTGCGCTCATGAGCGTGGTGCGCATCAAGTCTCCTGGAAGTCGCGCAGCACGGCGCGCACCCGATCGCCGGTCGGCGCCGCGCAGGCTCGATCGGCGATCTCGCTCCAGCGCGTGCTGTCGATCGACACGAGCATCAATCCCACGGGCAGGATCCATTGCGGCGCCATCGAGAGGCGGGTGACGCCGAGCCCAACGAGAAGACCGGTGAGCGAAGGATCTCCGGCCATCTCGCCGCAGATCGAAAGCGGCTTGCCGGTCTCTTCGGCAATTCCCACGAGGCGGCGCAGCACGCGCAGAATCGAAGGGTGCATGGAGTCGTAATACGCGGAGAGATGCGCCGCGTCCCGATCCACGCCCAGCGTGTACATGGTCAGATCGTTCGTGCCGGCGGAAACGAAGTCGGCTTCGGCGAAAATCTCCGCCGCCATCTCCACTCCGGCGGGATGCTCGATCATGGCGCCGATCGAAAGATCAGGATTGTGGCGGATTCCTTCGCGGCGCAGATCCTCGTGCGCGGCGGAAACCAGAACTCGAATGCGCAGAATGTCGTCGACGCCGGCCACCATGGGAAGAAGGAGCCGTACCGGGCCTTCGGCTGCGGCCTGCAGAATCGCGCGGATCTGCGTCGTCAAGATCGCCGGATTCTCGAACAGAAAACGAAGCGAGCGCAGCCCGAGCGCGGGATTCGATTCGAGCGCCGACGTCGTTCCGGGAAGATGCTTCTCGCTGCCGACGTCCAGAAGTCGAATGTCCACCGGATCCTTCGTGAAGGACACGGCAACTTGGGAATACGTCGCCACGAGCTCGGCTTCGGTCGGCAGGCGATTCTTGGCGAGATAGAGATACTCGGTTCGATAGAGTCCGATGCCGTCGGCGTCGATCTGCGTGGAAGCATCGACGTCGCGCGATGACGCGGCGTTTCCCAGAAGATAGATCCGCTTTCCGTCCGCGGTGCGACGCTGCGCGCGCGGATCGCTCGGTGCGGGAGGGAGTAGCATCTTGCGCTTGCGCTCGCGCGTTAGCACCGCTTCGAGCTCTTCCTCGGGAGGATTCACCACGATGCGCTCGTCGTCCGCTTCGACGGCGAGAAGATCGCCGTCGCGCACCGTGCGCAAAAGTCCCTCGACGTGAATGAGCGTGGGGAGATTCAAAGCGCGCGCCAAAACCGCGACATGGCCCATCTTGCCGCCGCCTTCGCACACCATTCCCGCGACGGTCCCGGGATCGATGCGCGCCAGAAGACTGGGCGGGGGAGTGTGCGTCACCAAAATCACGGGCGGCGATCCGGAATCTTCCGGCCCGTTTCCGGAAGGGGGAGGTGTGCCGGTGCCCAAGAGGTGGTTCAAGATCATGCGCTCCGCATCGGTGAAATCCTCGACGCGGCTGCGAATGACCTCGCTCCCCGACTCTCCCAGGATCGCGCGGAATTCGTCGAAGCGGTGGCGCACGGCCTGAGCGGCGTTCTCGCGCTGGTCGCGAATGCGCGCTTCGACCCATTCGACGAGCGAAGGATCACGCAGGAGCGCGCGCTGCGCGGCGAAGATCTCCGCCTCGAGCTTGGGAAGGTTTCCGCGGGCCCATTCCAAATCGACGGTGGCGTCCCGATCGGCCCCGTTGACCGCGGCGCGAAAGGCCTGAATCTCCGCTTCGACTTCGGCCTCGTTCATGAGACCGTAGGCAGGAACGACCGAGAGATCATCCAAGCGGATGCTCGCCCGTCCCACGGCGATTCCGCCGGAGATCTTCTTGCCTTGAAGAACGAAAGTCTTTCGTTTCATCGTTTCAAGGTCCGTCGAGCGGGGCGGAGGGATGGAACGGACGACCGGGAAGAATACCGCGAAGAGAGGAGACCGGGGTGAAGATCTACACCCGCACGGGCGATACCGGAGAGACTTCGCTCTTCGGCGGAGGACGTGTCGCTAAGAACGATGCGCGCGTAGCCGCATACGGCGACGTGGACGAGCTGAACGCGGCGCTGGGGGTCGCGGTCACGAACCTACTGCTGGGCGATCCCTTGGCTCGTGAGATCGAGGACATCCAGCGCGATCTCTTCGGTGTGGGCGGGGAGATCGCGGCCGCGAACGCCAAGGCCCGCGAAAAGCTGCGCGACTTGGTCAGCGATGAGCGCATTCAGGCTCTCGAGATCTCGATCGATCGAATGGAAGAAGACCTTCCCAAGCTGACGCGTTTCATACTTCCCGGAGGGGGAAAGGCCGCCGCGTCGTTGCACGTGGCGCGCACGATCTGCCGCCGGGCCGAGCGTTCGATCGTGGGATTGCGGGAAGGAGCTCTGCGCGGTGAAGTCGTGCGCTACATGAACCGGCTCGCCGATTGGCTCTTCGTCGCCGCCCGCCACGCGAATCATGCCGAGGGGAAAAGCGACGTTCTCTGGTAGTCCGTCTGGGTACGCCTCCCTAGAGAGCGTCCGGTGTCTTCGGCGAAATGAGTACCGAAGGCGCCGCAGCGGTCGCCGCTCAGATTCCCGGTCCCTCGAGGCGAAGTGTGTACCGCAGCGCGCCTGGAATGGAAGCGCGCGAGGACCTGCACTGGAGACGAGAGGGACCGGGAAGATGAGCAAGGGCGAGCCGCTGCCGCGACGAGGAACGCATCTTGAGCCGAGAGACACACGGACGCTCCCTACCGGGTTGGGGGAATCCCCCCAAAAGGCCTGCCAAGGGCGATGAAGGCGGAACCCCGGACTGAAGGGGGGTGTGGAATCGCCAACCGTCCGGGCTTGTTCGCATTCCAGATCGGTGCTAGGTTCCGGCTAACTGCGGATCGCGCTGGGTGGGGGTGAGGTTGGAACAGGGCCGGCTGCCAATGGCCAGCCCAGGGGGAGAAGCGTGGATCATCCATTTATTGCGACGCTTACTCGTTCCGGCCCAGTCGGTCAGGCCCTTCTTGCTGGTCTGGTCGGCTTGTCCATTTTCACCTGGGCCGTCATCCTCTCCAAGGCCGGGGCCCTGCGCCGGGCGGACCGTTCGGCCCGCGCGTTTCTCACCCGCTTTCGCCAATCCGGAGTGGAGTGGATGTCGAGCGACATCCGCCTTGGTACGCCGGAATCGCCGCTCGAGAAGATCTGCGACGCCGGTCTTCGCGAACTGCGTTTGCAGCGCAGCGTGGAACCGGGACGCTTCATTTCTCATCAAGCGCGCGATCGCGTCCAATCCGCTCTCGAGACCGAGACCGTCGAGCAAATCAACGAGTTGGATAAAGGACAAATCGCGCTCGCCATCGGAGCGAGCGCAGGTCCGCTCTTGGGTCTTCTGGGAACGGTGTGGGGAATCATGAACGCGTTTCTGCGCATTGGACTCTCCGGAAATGCGGGAATTGCGACGGTGGCTCCGGGCGTCGCCGAGGCGCTCATCACAACGGTGGCGGGTCTCGCGGTCGCGATTCCGTCGGTCATCGCGTACAACGTCTACAGCCGCAAGATTCAGACGCTCACGTCGATGTTCGATCGCTTCTCCAACGAGTTTGTGACGACAATCGATTTGGCCGGCAAACGCGCGGAGCGTCGCGATGAGCCGCGCGAGCAGCTCGCACCCGACTCCCCTTCTTCGGTGTTCGCTCGACACCGAACCTGAGGAGAGCCACCGCATGAAGCCACGACGACCGCGCCGCGCACTCAACACGGACGTGAACGTCACTTCTCTTGTCGACGTCATGATGGTGCTGCTCATCATTTTCATTCTCGTCGCCCCGATCTTGAGCCAGGGAATCGACGTGAAGCTTCCCCAGGCGAGCTCCGCATCCGCGGAGCCGGACAAGAGCTTGCACGTCACGCTCGCGAAGGACGGGCAGATCTTCCTCGATGGGAAACCAATTTTGCTGCAGCGCGTGGATGACGAGTTTCGTTCCCGGGCGAAAGAGAATCCGGACTTGCCGGTCGTAGTCGAAGGGGACGAGAAGCTCGATTACGGAAACGTCATGGACATTCTGGATCGTGCGCGGGTCGCCGGCCTGACTCGCGTCTCGCTGGCCACCGAGCCGCGCCAGGAACGCCCTTAATGCAGAGACAGGCATGAAAAAGAGTCTCACCGTTTCCATCACTCTCCACACCATCGTGTTCTTCGCGGTGTTGTTCATGCCGCGCGCTTCGACGAAGTGGGATCGCGTCGATGCGATTCCGGTGGATCTCGTCGCTTCGGTCGCCTCGACGAAAACCATTGCCCCGCCTTCTCCCGCGGAGGAAGCGCCCGAGACGCCGCCCGAGCCCAAGCAGGAAGTGAAGGAGCCGAAGCCGGAGAAGAAGGAAGCTCCCACTCCGAAGCCCACGAAGCGAGCGCCTTCGCGGAGATTCCAGCGCATCGAATCGGCTCCTTCGAGCGAGCCTACGTTGGAAGAGAGATTGAAGGAGCGATTCGAGAACATCGATGGAGAGGAATCGGCCGAAGAAGAGCCGGAGGAATCCGGCGAGACACCGGCGCAAACTCCCGCAGCGCCTTCGACCGGCGTCACCAACATCGCCACCGTCGAGGCCACCGACTTTCCCTATGCGTGGTACCTGAATCTTCTGCGCACGAAGATCAGCGAGGCCTGGGATCCTCCGGCCAGCCGGCTTCTCGCCGGTCGCCCGAATCAAGTGATCATCAAATTCTTTCTGGCGCGCGACGGCACCGCTTCGGAATTGGAAGTCGACGTCGTCTCCGGCGCGCCGGGTCTCGAATCGAGCGCGCGCCGCGCGGTGCAGCGGGCGCAGCCGTTTCCTCCGCTGCCGGAAGGCTACCCCGAGGATTCGGTCGTGATTGCGGTACGGTTCACCGTCTCCGAGAAGGCGGCGCGGTGAGGGTGCGGAAGAAGGGAAGGAGAGTGGAGTGGGAGGCTTGATGGGGAAGGAGAACCGTTGCATGAAGCAAGCTCGCAGAATGGTGATCGCTGCAGCGCTGTTCGCGTGGGCGGCTTTTCCCTCTTCGTTCGGCGTGATTTCCACCGCCGGCGCGGCGGGACCGATCATCGACGTCGAGAAGGAGGGAGACCGGCGCATCCAGATCGGGATCGATCTCTACAAGCAGCTGACCGGAGACCTCGGCGTTCCGCCGGGCGACATCCTGGCATTCGATCTCGAGCTCTCCGGTTGGTTCGAGCCGATTCGCCCCGGAGTGATGGTGCCCACCGGAATCGCGGACTGGGCGCGCAAGGGAGCGGAAGTGGTGACGGAGATGAGCGCGGCGCCGGGGGGATTCATCGGACGGGTGCGCGACGCGGGCACGGGCAACGTGCTGCTCGAGAAGACCTACGCTTCCTCCGAGGGATCGATGCGCCGGCGCATGCACCGCTTTTCCGACGACATCGTGCAGACGCTCACCGGCGAAAAGGGGATCGCAACAACGCAAATTGTTTGCGAATGGAACTCCGGCAAGGGCAAGCGCGTCGTGCGCATGGACGTCGACGGATACGGAATGAAGGAGATCACCGGCGAAGGAGCGCTCGAGCTCTCTCCGCGCTGGTCGAGCGACGGCTCGAAGATTCTCTACACGTCCTTCTCGAGCGGATATCCCGACGTGTATCTGCAGGATCTGAAGGCCGGGAATCGAAAGCGCATTGCGCATTACCAAGGGCTGAACGCATTCGGGGACCTTCACCCCAACGGAAACCTCTTGGTTCTCACGATGTCCTCTTCGGGCGATCCCGAAATCTACACAAAGGATCTTTCCTCGGGTAAGATCCACCGGCTCACGCACCATAAGGCGACGGATACGTCTCCGGTGTGGTCGCCCGATGGATCACGAATCGCATTCGCGTCCGATCGTACCGGGGGGCCACAAGTCTACGTCATGAACGCGGACGGCTCGTCGCCGAAGCAAGTCACTCTCCGCGGCGATTACAACACGGCGCCGGAATGGTCACCCGACGGAACGCGCATTGCGTATTGCGCGCTTCGTCCCGATGGTTTTCAAATCCAGGTGGTCGAACTCGCCTCCGGCGGGGTCACGACAGTCACCGAGGGCGGCGGTTGCGAGGACCCGTGCTGGTCCCCGGATGGCCGCAGCATTTTGTACAGCCGGAGTGCTGGAGGAAGGACGGATCTCTACATCACGGACCTGAGCGAGCGGAAAGCCTTGCGAATCACGCGGGGTTCCGGAAAGTTCACGACTCCAGATTGGTCGCCGATTCCCTGATCCCGTTTCCGAACAAGGAGTGAGACATGAAGCTCGATGTCGTGTGGTGGAAGTCGGTGGGTGTGCTGTTCACTGCGGGAATCCTGGTCGCGGGATGCGGGAAGTCGAAGCCGGCCCCGGCGCCGGACATTTCGGCCCCTGCGGATACGACCACGACCACCGACAACGAGGCTCCCCCGGAGCGGACGGGTGAGGACGTTCAATATGTCGACCCCAATTCGCAGTACGCCAGCATCCTCCGGCCGATTCGTTTCGAGTTCAACAAGTACCGGATCACCGAAGAATCGAAGCCCACGCTCGAAGGGATCGCCAAGCTCCTGAAGCAAAACGCCACTTGGAAGGTACTCATCGAAGGCCACTGCGATGAGCAAGGAACGAATGAATACAATTTGACCTTGGGCGAGCAGCGCGCGCAGGCCACGCGCCGCTATCTCGCGAGCCTCGGCGTGGACGACGGCCGCCTGCAGACCGTCTCCTATGGCGAAGAGCGGCCGACGAACATGGGCCACGATGAAAGCGCTTGGGCGGAGAATCGGCGTTGCGAGTTCAAGGTGGAGGCGCCTCGCTCGTGAGGACCATCGGGAACGGCGGAAGCGTTGCGCGTCGCGGCGCACGAAGGATTCGGTCCTGCGTGCGCGCGGCAGTGCCGGCGCTTGCGCTCGCCGTTTTCTCCGGCTGCTTCGCCACGGCGAAGCAGCTGGAATCGGTCCAGTCCGATGTCACGAAGAAAGAGGCGTGGAGCGGAGAACGCCTCTCTCGGGCGGAGGCGGAGATCGAAGAGCTTCGGGCGGAGAATGAATCACTGCGCCAGCGAGTGGATTCTCTTTCCGACCAGACGACCAAGCTCGGAAGCGACATCTCGAGTCGCTTCGAGGACCTGGGCAAGGAATTCCAAGCCTCTTCGCAGCGTGCGGATCAAATGGTGACCGGGCGCGAGAAGGACCGGGAAGATCTCCTGAATCGCATGAACGTGATCTTGGACGAGCTGGTGAAAGAGAACACACGTCTTTCCGAGCGAATCAAGAAGCTGGAGTCCAACGCCGTTGCCTTCGGCAAGATCCACAAGGTCAAGAAGGGCGAGACGCTGGCTTCCATCGCGCGCAAGTACGGTTCTTCGGTGGAGGCGATCGCGCAAGCCAACAGTCTCTCGGAAGACAGTTCCATCGAGATCGGGCAGGAGCTCCTGATCCCTGGTGCCTCCCCTTAGCTCGATCTCAGATCACGCCACGCCGCCTGAGCTCGGCCACGGCGAGCATGCGAAACGCCTCCGATGCGACGCGCACCACAAGCGCAGCGCACGAAACTGCGAGCGCGCCTTTGCGCGAGGCTCCGCCGAGCTCGCGCGCCGCGATTCCCAAGAGCCCCGCCGACCAAATCGTGAACGGCGAGATCGCTTCCAGCAGGGGCCGCATCTCGGACGAATGCGCGCCGGGCGCGAAGAATGCGGCCATGCTCGTGCTGCAGCGAACGAGCGGGCGCAGATCGAGCGTGACTTCCGGCCCGTCGTTCCACAACACCTCGAGGTCCGTCGCGAGCGAAAGAAGCTGCGGCGCTTGGGCAGCAATCGCGGCGGTGAGCATCGAGCGATGGGGGGGCGATCTTCCGGAGATCCAGCTCCCCATGCACAGCGCGATCATCGCCGCCAAGGCGTGCAGCCCGATTTCCACCGGCGCCGCAGCCACTCGAACCATCTTCTCCCGATGAAGGTCTAAACGAGATTGTTCGACAACCGATGGGCCGGCCCCGTCCGCCAGAAGCCGCGTCATGGCGCGTTCGTTCACGGAGAGAATGGTCCACCACATCGCGGCGAAGAGGATGGAGAAGGCAAGACCGAATGCCAGAAGCGATGGGAACTCCCGCATGCGCCGCATGGCGGTGGAAGGCTCGAGAAAGATCTCCAGCGACCAGCGAAAGAGCGAAGGCGAAGAGTGCATGATCTCCCATTTTGTTTCACGGGGACGCCGCCCGCGCCGCGAGTCCGTGGAGCGCTGGTGAAGGGCAGCGGCACATTGGACGGCGTCCCGTCATGGGACAAAAGCAATTCGTGGACCGCGTGCGGCAACGTCTCTCCGGCCGCTGCAATCGGTTTTCGCGCCGTCGCCGTCGATCGGAGTGGACGATTCGCGCAACGCGCGTTGACGCTGATCTCGAACAAGGGGACGCTCCGCCTTGACGCCGGGGAAGCGCTTCGAAAAGATCGCTAGTGACGCGACACTCAAGGAGGCTGCAATGAGGCTCGGTGCCCACATGTCGATCGCCGGCGGAGTGCATCGAGCGTTCGCCCGCGGAGAAAGCGTCGGCTGCACCGCCCTGCAGATTTTCGTGAAGAATGCGAACCGCTGGGTCGGAAAGCCAATTTCCGCTGAGGAGACCGTGCAATTCTCCGCCGAGCGCAAGCGATCCGGAATCGAAGCGGTGATCGCGCACAATTCCTATCTCATCAATCTCGCCACGCCGGACGAAACGCTTTGGCGCCGGTCCATCGATGCGCTGGAGGACGAGCTCGAGCGCTGCGAAGCGTTGGGTTTGGAATCGCTCGTCATCCATCCTGGTGCCCACATGGGCTCCGGATTGGCAGCGGGAGTCGCGCGTGCCGCGCAAGGTCTCGATGAAACGTTCGCCCGCGTGCGCGGCGGTCGCTGCCGCATTCTTCTGGAGACCACGGCGGGAATGGGATCCACGCTCGGCTCCCGCTTCGAGCAATTGCACGCGATTCACGAGCGGGTGCGCGAGCCCGAGCGCATCGGCATGTGCCTCGACACGGCGCACGTGTTCGCCGCCGGCTACGACATCCGCTCGACCCAAGGAGTGCGCGATACGCTCGATCAATTCGACGCGATCTGCGGGCGCGGGAATCTTCGTGCGCTTCACCTAAATGATTCGCGCGCACCGTTCGCCAGCGCGCGGGACCGGCATGCGCACATCGGCGAAGGGGAGATTGGGCTCGCCGCCTTTGCCGCGCTGCTCTCCGATCCGCGACTTCAGGATGTGCCGATGGTGCTCGAGACTCCGAAGGGAGAAGACCTTCGGGAAGATCTGCGCAATCTCGAGACGTTGCGAGCGCTGGCCGCAGGGAAGACCCCGTCGGCGCGCCGTCCGCTCAAGACCGTGGCCTGGACGAAGGGAATGCTTCCCTCTCCGAAGCGTGCGTCAAAGAAACGAGCGCGGGCCGGCGGATGAACCGTCGCGCACTCTTCTTTCACGCGCTTGTGGCCGGCTGTGTTTGCGGCGCGCTCGCCGGAGTCTTCGATGCGCTGACCACCGCGCACACGTTCTTGGAGCGGCGCTTTCTTCTCGTATCCACGGTCGATGGAATGATCGCCGGTGCTCTGGCCGGCATCGTATTGGGAGCTCTGGCGGCGGCGATCGCATCCCCGCGCGCTCTGGAAGGAGCGCGATCGCCGCGCTTCTTGGCTGCGGCGGTGTTCTCGCTGCTTCTCTTTCTCCCGATCGCGCTCTTGATCCTCGTCGGGGTCAACATCTCGCTTCTGCCGAGCGATACCGACCCGCGCGCGCTCGCCGTCGACGTGGCCGGCATCGCGTTCGCACTCCTTCTCTCTCTTCTTCTCGCGCGGGCGCTGGCCCAACGTCCGCGCTCGCGTCGCCTTCTCATCGTCGCTGTGGTCGCCGTTGTCGCATTCGCGATTGCCGCGGGGACCTGGCGCGGCGGTCAAGGTGCGGTCGGCCCGCCGGTGACCAAAGCGCCGCCGGGATCCCCCGACGTCGTGCTCGTGCTCATCGACACGCTGGAAGGAAGCTTGCTTTCGAGCGGCGGCAATCCCAATCCCACGAGCCCTTGGCTCGATCGTCTCGCGCGCCATGGGGCGCGCTTTGCATCGCTCTCGAGCCAAAGCTGCTACACGAAACCCGCCGTGGCATCGCTGCTCACTTCGCTCGCGCCTTCTTCACACGGTGTGGGCCACTTGCGCACCGTGTTGCGCGAGAATCTCACCACGCTTCCCGAAGTGTTCCATGCCGCCGGTTATCGCACCGCGATGGTGTGCTCGAACACGATCATCGGTTCGGAATTCGGCTTCGCGCAGGGCGCGGAATGGTTTCACACGCTGCCCTCGGAGCTCACCGGCAAGACGAAGCTCGGCTATGCGCTGCGCCGTTTGGGCGAAGAGCGCAACGTGGCCGTCGTCGCATCGTTCTTGCGATTCCTGCGCGCCGTCGAGCGCAATTTGGGCGGCGCCGATCCGCGCGTTGTGAGCATGCCCGCGCATGACGTCGTTTCCGCCTATTGGGAATGGCGCCTGCGCGCGGGAGACGAACCCTGCTTCACCTATCTGCATTTCATGGAGCCGCACGCGCCGTATCGCCCCCCCGAGCAGCTCGGCCGGAGATTCTTGAGCAGCCCCGGACCTCTTTTGGATCAGCATCCCTCGATCGTGGGTCTGTTCCTGCCGTTCTCCCGTGCCGACTCGCTGCCGCCCTCGCAGCGCGATGGATTGATCGCGGCGTACGAAGGAGAGATCGCTTCCGTCGATCGAGTGTTGGGCCCGCTGCTCGAAGACATCTTGGCGGGAGATCGGCCGGTCATCGTCGCGGTGACCGCGGATCACGGCGAAGAATTCTACGAGCACGGCGGTTGGGGTCATGGGCAATCGCTCTACGAAGAACAACTGCGCATTCCGGGCATTCTTTGCGGCACGGGAATTCCCGAAGGCGAAACGATTGCGCAACCCGCACAGCTCATCGATCTCGCCCCTACGCTTCTCGATCTCGCCGGGATTGCGCCGCCTCCCGAGATGAGCGGACGATCGTGGAAAGCGGAGCTCGCTTCGGCATCGCCCGCTTCCGCGGCCGCGCGCGACTCACGGGACGTGGAGATCCTTTCCGAGATTATTTACGGCGATTCGTATTGGGCGCGTTGTCTTCGCGAAGGATCGTGGAAGCTCATCGTGAGCCGTTGGGGAGAGAAGCATCGCGAGCAGCTCTTCGATCTGCGCAACGACGCGCTCGAGCAGCGCGATCGCGCGCCGAGCGATTCCGCCATGCTCGATTCCATGCGCCTGCGTTTGGATGCGCTCGTGCACGCTGCACAAGAAGGGAAGTCCGAAGAGGTGCGCGGGGAATTCGATGCCGCTACGATCGAACGGCTTCGGGCCCTGGGGTACGTGCGTTGATCGCACCCGCTGCCTGAATTTCCAGGGAGAGCGCTTCGCCGACGAGACGAATTCCTTCCAAGAGCTCTCCTTCTTCGTGGCTCGTCAGATCGAGCAACAGAAACGAATCAACGCCGGCGGGCGCACCGCAATCGGACGCTGACCAAACGCGCACGCCGCGCTCCCCAGCGCGCGCCTGCACGCCCGCGGACGAAACGCCGGGAGGAAGATCCAGGCGCACGGCGCGCTTTCCGGATGAGAAAGCATGACCCGCGAGCGCGGAAAGCCGGCGGCGAATTCCCCGCGTCACCGCATCGGCGGCGAGCATGCGCTTCTCGAAGAGCGTGTGTTGAATACGCGCCCGTCCCGGCGCATCGATCGCCATTGCGAGAACCCGCTGCTGCAGCCGCTCGAACGGATGGCGCATCGCGGGCTGGAACGATCGCAATCGTTCGAGCGCTTTCGGCGTCGCCGCCACGGCCGCCGCATCGAATCCGCCGCGAACCTCGTCGGCCAGATCCAGAAGGGAAGTGACTCGTCCGGAGCGATCGAGAACGGAGAGGAGGGAGGAATTCGGATGGGACGGAGCGCCGGGTGCCCGCGTCACATCCTCGAGAATGGGAACCGAATGCTCGCGGGCCAGATCGAGAAGGGCGCGGCGTGCCGGATTCTCGGGAATCGGCTGGGGCAGGCTCCCCTGATCGGACGCAACGAAGAGAAGGCGCGGAGTCTGGCGCAGGAATCGCCGCCGCATTCCATCGATCGTCTCCTCGGCCGGAAGCACGATGCACTTCGCGCGCCGGCGTTGGAACGCGCTGCTCACCTTGGGGCCAGCGATTCCCCAAGTCATGACCGTGCCTCGCTCGGGAACGAAGAGATCGAAGACGGCGAGGGCCGCCTCCTCCGCTTTGGGGAAGATCGCGATGTCTTCCCAAGGCGGAAGGATTCCGGCGGAAGCGAACACGTGGCTCGCCGCCTGCCGCAGCGTCGATTCCCCGTGAATCGATGTCTCGCCCAACCATGCGCCCTTTGCTTCGAGCGATTTGCGAAGGAAACCGCGCAACGCCGCGGAAGAATGATGCGCAGTCCCGGGAAGCTCGGCCCGAAAGTCGATCGTGGCGAGCTCGACGCGCTCCGCCTCGCGCCAGGCGTGGGCCGGCAGCGGATCGCGGGAACGCGGCTCCGGAAAGGGAAGCGGGAGCTCGACCGGATCGGGAAGCGTGCGTTCGAACGACGCTCCTTGCCCGGGAACGACGACGATCACCGCGCGAGCGGACAATTCGTCGAAGGCCGTCTCGACCGTTTCCCGGCTGACCCCCAAAGATCGCGCCAAGGAGCGCGATGAGGGCAGGCGGGAACCCGGGGCAACGTGGCCGCGCCGGACCAACTCCTCCAAGTAGAGAGAGATTTGGCGGGAAAGCGGCTCGGAGGAGTCCCGATCGAGAGGGATGAACATCGGCGGATTGAACCCTGGGCCCGCCTTGGTTTCAAGCCCGCCGTTGGCGGGCGGCCGCGATTTTCGCGGGTGTCCGTCGATTCTTGAATTTCGTTGTTTTCGTCTTCCTGGCCAACGTGGTAAACGATCCCTTTTTCCGGGGAGCTCCTCCCCCAATTGGTTCCCCCGCGAATCCTCAAGGAGAATTGGGATGCCGACCCTCACGAAGTCGTCCAACAGCGCTCGGAAGAAGACTCCGGTCACGAGCGGGAAAAAACCGAGCTTGGCCGATCTCCGCGCGGAGTGCGAGTCGCGCGACGTCAAATACATTCAGCTTCAGTTCGTCGACATTCTCGGAATTCCGAAGTGCGTGGAGATTCCCTTTTCGCAGCTGGAGAAAGCGTACAACAACGAGATCATGTTCGACGGTTCGTCGATTCACGGATTCGCGCGCATCAATGAGAGCGATATGGCCGTGTATCCCGATTGGAGCACGCGAATCCACGAACGTTCCGCGGACAATTCCGGATGTGTCTTGCGCGTCGTCTCCGACGTGTTCACCGACAAAATGGGCGCGGAAGGCGCCGCGCCGTACGAAGGAGATCCTCGCCAGAATCTGAAGCGCATCATGGCGAAGGCGAAAAGCGAGCTGGGCTGGGACTTCGTGACCGGGTGCGAAGCGGAGTTCTTCCTGTTCGATGCGCAGGCTTGGCAAGAAGGCCGCCTCATCACGCATGACGACGCGGGTTACTTCGATGTCGACCCGACCGATCGCGGCGTGCTGGTCCGTCGCGAGATCACCTCGCAGCTTCACGACATGGGCTTCGAGGTTGAAGCGCTGCACCACGAGGTCGCTCCGGGACAGCACGAGATCGATTTCCGCTACGCCCCGGCGCTCGAAACGGCGGACAACTTGATGAAGTTCAAGTCGCTGATCAAGTCGATTGCGCGCGATTACGGCTTGGTGGCCACGTTCATGCCGAAGCCGAAGCACGGGATCAACGGCAGCGGCATGCACACGCACATCTCGGTCTGGAAAGACGATTCGAATCTGTTCCGCGACGACAAGTCGAAGCGCTACGGTCTGTCCAAGACTTGCCTGCACTTCATCGCCGGCATCATGGAGCACGCTCCCGCGATCACCGCGCTGGGGAACCCCCTGGTCAACAGCTACAAGCGACTCATTCCGGGATACGAAGCCCCCACGGTCGTGGCCTTCAGCTTGGCGAACCGGAGCCCGATGATTCGTCTCCCCAAGGCGACCGGAAACTCCAAGCGGATCGAAGTGCGCTCTCCGGATCCGGCGGCCAATCCCTATCTCTTGTTTGCTGCAATCTTGGCGGCGGGAATGGACGGCGTGAAGAAGGAGACGGCAGCACCCGAGCCGGTGTCGGTCAACGTTTACTTGCAGACCGCGGAATGGCGCCAAGACCACAACATTCGCGAGCTCCCCGGATCTCTCGATGAAGCGCTCGACGCGCTCGAAGCCGACAAGGTGATTCGCAACGTGTTCTCCGCGCACACTCTCGAGCATTATATTTCGTCGAAGCGCGCCGAGATCGCCGACTATCGCCAGCAAGTCCACCAGTGGGAGCTGGAGAATTACTTGATGCGCTACTAAGCGCGCCATCCGAGGTCGAATGGTTCACGGTCATTTCCGGACTCGTATGCCGGCGAACGAGCCGGTGTATTCCTATGCCCCGCTGACTCCCGAGCGGGGGCAAATGCGCGCCGCCGTCGAGAAGATGCGATCGGAAGAGATCGAGATTCCGATCGTCGCCGGCGGAAAGCCGGTCTCATCGACCAAGATGGGAGAATGCCGCTGCCCGCACGATCACCAACATCTTCTGGCGAAGTTTCACAGCGCCGGGAAGAAGGAAGTGGATCTGGCCATTCGCGCCGCGCAGGAAGCGTGGCCGGATTGGTCGCGCATGGCGTGGGAAGATCGCGCGGCGATCTTTCTGAAAGCTGCGGAGCTTTTGGCGGGGCCTTATCGCCAGATCGTGAACGCGGCGACGATGCTCGGGCAATCGAAGACCTGCCATCAGGCGGAAATTGATTCCGCGTGCGAGCTCATCGATTTCTTCCGCTTCAACGTGTACTTCATGCAAAGGATTTACGAAGAGCAGCCCGAGAGCCAGCCGGGAGTGTGGAACCGGCTCGATTATCGTCCGCTCGAGGGTTACATCTTCGCGGTCACGCCGTTCAACTTCACGTCGATCGGCGGCAACCTGCCCACGTCGCCCGCGCTCATGGGCAACACCGTGTTGTGGAAGCCGGCGTCCACCGCGGTGCTCTCCGCGCACTACATTCTCAAGCTGCTCGAGGAAGCGGGGCTTCCTCCCGGGGTCATCAATTTCGTTCCCGGCTCGGGAGCGGAAGTCGGGGATCCCGCTTTGGCCAGCCCGGAGTTCGCGGGAATCCATTTCACCGGGTCCACGGAAGTATTCCACGGCGTGTGGAAGACGATCGGCGCGAACATCTCTACCTACAAGAACTACCCGCGCATCGTGGGCGAGACGGGAGGAAAGGACTTCGTCTTCGCGCACCCGTCGGCGGACCCGCAAGCTCTGGCGGCTGCGCTGGTTCGCGGATCGTTCGAATACCAGGGGCAGAAGTGCAGCGCATCCTCGCGCGCGTATATTCCCAAGAGCCTGTGGGGAAAAGTCTCCCGTTCTCTCAAGGAGCAAATCGCGGAAATCAAGATGGGCGACCCGACCGACTTCACGAACTTCATGGGGGCGGTGATCGACCGGAATGCCTTCGGGAAGATCGAGAAGTATATTCAATACGCCAAGCGGTCCGACGAAGCCGAGATCGTGGCCGGTGGCGGAGCCGATTCTTCGAAGGGATGGTTCATCGAGCCCACCGTGGTGCAAACGACGAATCCGGACTTCAAATTGATGAAGGAAGAAATCTTCGGTCCCGTGCTCACTGTGTTCGTGTATCCGGATCGCAAGCTGGATGAAGCGCTGGAGTGGTGCGACCGGGGATCGCCTTACGCTTTGACCGGAGCAGTCTTCGCGCACGACCGGGCTGCCATCGTGGAGATGACCGACAAGTTGCGCCACGCCGCCGGAAACTTTTATATCAATGACAAGCCTACTGGCGCGGTCGTGAATCAGCAGCCGTTCGGCGGAGGCCGCGCTTCGGGAACGAACGACAAAGCCGGTAGCGCGCAGAATCTCATGCGCTGGGTGACCATGCGATCGATCAAGGAGACGTTCGTGCCGCCGCGCCACTTTGGATATCCATTCCTCGATCCTGACGCCCCGGACGTCCGATGAGCGAGACGGCCATGATCGAACCGGCTGCGGATCTGCCGAGCTCCGATCTCGTGGAAGACGTGAAAGCGGGATTGCGCGAGCTGGAAGAAGTGCGCCGCCGCGGTCGGGAGATCGTGGGTGCGCTCCATCCCGAGCAGTGGAGCTGGAAGCCTTCGCGGGACCGCTGGTCCGCCGGCGAGATCGTGGCGCACATCACCCAAACGAATCGCGCCTATGTCACGCCGATCGAGAATGCGATTCGCAAAGGGAAGGAGAAGCGCGTCTTCTCCTCCGGGCCGTACCGCTACGGGCGGCTGGGTGACTTCCTTCTGCGAGAAATGGAGCCGCCGCCGCGCCGGAGATTTCGCGCGCCGCGCGTGTTCGTACCTCCGGTGGGAGAAGCGGGGCCCCGCGCGTTGCAGGAATACGAGGAAATGTTCGCGCGCTTGAGCGAGCTTTTGCGCGAAGCGAACGGGCTCGACTTGGGAAGAGTTCACGTGGTCTCGCCGGCCACGCGCTTCGTGCGCATCGGCTTGGGGCAGGCTTTTCGACTCATGGCGGCGCACGCTCGCCGGCATCTGTGGCAGATTCAGCGCGTTCTTCAAGAGCCCGGATTTCCTCGCGCCACCGCGAGCGACGCGAAATCTTCGGGCTGAGCTTGGCGAGGAGAAACTCGAGTGTCGCAATCCAGTGACGTGTTTCGATCCATGACGAACGACGAGTGCGTGGCCTTCTTCCAAGCGCTGCGCGATGAAGTGCGCCCCTTGTACAAGCAGGCGGAGATCGTGTCGGCCGCATCCCTGCGCGTGCGGCCGGTGTTCTTGGAGAAGCAGCCGTTTCCCAAACGCTGCGAGATGATGCGCAAAGCGCTGGCCCTGAAGATGAACTCGGACGCGTCGGGAGAAATCCTGGCCACGTATCTCATGGAGAAGCACAAGGATGAATTGGGGGAGTTGCTCGATCTGCTCAAGATCGAGCACGACGAGGGATCGCTCAAGGCGACGAATCCTCCACAGCCCGAGGAGAAGCTGATCAAGAGCGCGACGAAACAGTTTCTCGCGGGCGAGAAGCCGGCCTTCCGCTCCGTGATCCTGAAGGCGTTTGCCGGACAGTCGGCGATCGATTGGCCGGCGCTGGATGAAATGGTGTTCGGCGCTCCGGTCAAAGCGGCGAGCGAGAAATGACCCGCACGGTGGCGGCCCTCGAATCCTCTTTCTTGGACGAGCTGGGCGTGCGCGGCACGTCACCCGGCGCAGCCTGGGGAGAATGGCTCGACACGTCCGGCGAGACGATCGCCAGCATCACTCCCGTCGACGGCAGCGAGATCCGGCGAGTGAAGCTGGCCGGCAAGCAAGAATACGAAGTCGTCGTGAAGAAGGCGCTCGCCGCATTCGAGCGCTGGCGCCAGGTGCCGGCACCCAAGCGCGGCGAAGTCGTGCGCCTTTTGGGAGAGGAATTCCGGCGCCACAAGGCGGCGCTCGGCGCTCTCATCAGTTGGGAAGCGGGAAAGATTCGCTCCGAGGGCGAGGGAGAAGTCCAAGAGATCATCGACATCGCGGATTTCGCCGTCGGCCTTTCGCGCCAACTCTACGGCCTGACGATGCACTCCGAGCGTCCCGGGCATCGCATGTACGAGCAGTGGCATCCGCTGGGAATCGTCGGCGTGATCACCGCGTTCAATTTTCCCGGAGCGGTGTGGGCCTGGAACGCCATGATCGCCGCGGTGTGCGGAGACGTCGTGCTGTGGAAGCCTTCGCTCAAGACGCCGGTCACCGCAATCGCAATTCAGCACATCTGTCATCGCGTGATGCAGGAGAACGACTGCGCCGGCGTGTTCAATTTGATCATCGGCAGAGATGCCGAAGTCGGCGAGACGCTCATCACCGATCCGCGCATCCCGCTCGTTTCCGCAACGGGAAGTTGCCGCATGGGACGCCACGTCGGTGAGGTCGTGGCGAAGCGCGTGGGGCGCACGCTCTTGGAGCTGGGCGGCAACAACGCGATCATCGTGACGGAATCCGCCGATCTCGACATGGCGCTGCGCGGAATCGTGTTCGGTGCGGTCGGCACCGCGGGACAGCGCTGCACCACGACGCGCCGCGTCTACGTGCACAAGAGCATTTCTCCGAAGCTCATCGAGCGGCTGCGCAAGGCCTATGCATCGGTCACGATCGGGAATCCCCTCGAAGCCGGCGTGCTCATGGGACCGCTCATCGACGAAGACGCGGTCAAAGGCTACGAGAAGGCGATCGAGAGAATCCGCCAGGAGGGCGGCGAGATTCTGTACGGCGGCCGGCGCGTCACGCGGCCCGGCTTCTACGTGGAGCCGGCGCTCGTGAAGGCGCACGAGAACATGGAGATCACGAAAGAGGAGACCTTCGCTCCGATCCTCTATGTGTTCGAGTACGACGATCTCCCCGAGGCGATCCGCATGCAGAACGACGTGAGCCAAGGGCTCTCCAGCGCAATCTTCACGCGCGACTTAATGCAAGCGGAGACGTTCTTGGCGCACGGCGGATCCGACTGCGGCATCGCGAACGTGAACATCGGGACGTCCGGCGCGGAAATCGGCGGGGCGTTCGGCGGCGAGAAAGAAACCGGCGGCGGTCGCGAAGCCGGCTCCGATTCCTGGAAGGCGTACATGCGCCGCCAGACCTGTACCATCAACTGGACGAAGAATCTTCCGCTAGCCCAAGGCGTGAAGTTCGACGTGAGCTAGAAGCGACCGATCTCGCTTTCTCTCGCTGGCAAGCCCTCTCGTCACGCATCTGAGCGCTATGATTTCGGTATTCGCCGGTTCGACTGACCGGAGCGCCGCTGCCTCTCGGCTCAGATGCGTTCCTCAGCGCGGCAGCGGCTCGCCTAGTGCTCAGCTTCCCGGTGTCTCTCGTCTCCACTGCAGGTCCTCGCGCGCATCCATTACCGGCGCGCTGCGGTACACAGTTCGCCTCGAGACAC
>Ga0111538_10002487_pt1 | contig 25899 bp, 26 predicted proteins | sample SoiMethybrSBSTD1_FD_79669 | JGI IMG/M metagenome (GOLD analysis project Ga0111538, IMG submission 79669) | Bulk soil microbial communities from a Populus tree surrounding site in Tennessee, USA - Soil MetaG P. TD hybrid SBSTD1 (version 2)... | ecosystem: Environmental > Terrestrial > Soil >...
CGTGCTGGGAGTCGTACGTCGAGAACAGGTTTGCCGACGCGCGAGGCAACGAAGTGGAAAGGCGTAGGCGCCTTGGTCGGGGTCCAGCCGGGCGCATCATACCGGCCTGAGTACTGAGGGAGGTAGCGGACTTCTTTGATTTTCCAGATGCCGCTCTCGAGGACGTACTCGTTCTCGTAGACGCCACCGGCCCACGAGGCGCTGCCTTGGTATCCACCCAGCATCGCCACGATGTGCCAGCGGCCCTTTCCTGACTGTCCGTCGGGCGCGAGCGTGATGACAGGCTGCATGGAGATGTGCGGGTAAATGCGTCCGTCGGCGAGACCGAGCTGTCCACCGCCGACTTCCTTCAGAAACAGGTTGCGAATCCCCTCGCGATCGAGCGCGCCCTGCGTGTAGTACCCGATGCCGGAGTCGGCGAAGAGGTCGGCGAAGTCGTGCCACAGGCCGAGCTCCGAGTAGTGGCCGTAGGCGTGCTGCAGGCGCTTGATTGCCGAGAGGGCTTCGACTCGCTCGGTCAGCGCGTCCAGTCGATCGACGCGCTGTTGTAGCAGGGAGAGGTCAGGATCGGCACCGCGGACAATCCCGCCCGCGGTGCATGCGGCAATAGTCAGCGCCGCGAGCGCGCGGCGCACAGTCAACCACCAACTACCAACCACCAACCACCAACTAATTACTCGTCAGGCGAGCGGAAGCGAACCGTGTGCCCGTCAGGATAGGTAATCGCGACCAGCAGTCCGATTGGGCTCTTGCCGTCCAGCGCCGGCATGAGTGTGACGGTGATCTCGTCGCCGGGATGGAGGGCATTCGGTCCCTCTGAGGTTCTTCCGAGCCCCAGCCTCGCGATGGACTGAACGCTGCCGCCGACGATCGACCACTCGACTGTCTTGCCATCCGCGCCCTTGACGTCCAGTTTCAACGACGAGTGGGGATTGATCAGCCGAAACGCCTTGAACGCTCCAGTCACCTTCGCTTCTTTTCCCAACGCGTACACGCCGGCGAGGGAATGATGCGCCTGCAGCGAAGCACTGGCCAGGAACGCGCACAGGACGACAAATCGCACAGTCCATTTAGTCATGAGTGCATCCTCCCACAGGTCCGGCTAAAGCCGGACACTACGAACTAGTGGCGAATCTGTGACGCGGCTGCTTCGGTCTCCTGACTCGTCTCGCAGTTGCCTCGCTCGCGTATCAGGCCCCCATTGGGATTCGTGTTGCGGCGCACCGTGCGCGTCGGGAACACCCAGGGTTCCAGGAGCACCTCGGGATCTTCAATCGTGACGTCGTACAGGATCACGTCACCCTGACGCGTGAACTTCTCCACGACGTGCATCCGATCGGAGTGGAAGAAGCCACCGCGTCCGATCCAGGTGGTATCGATGAACGCGATCGAGTCGAGGACGAGCGTGTCGCCCTCCCACTTTCCTACCGTGTTGCCCATGTAGGTGATGTCGAACTCCGCTTCCTTGGCGCGCGCGCGGCCATCGGTCGGGATGATGCGGTACTCGCCGTATCCGCCGCCGGCGTCGCCGCCGAAGTAGAGGAACGTCACGTCGTTGTCGGTCTGGTAGATGCGCCGTGGTGGACCCTGCCTCGGGACGCCAAGCGGCTGGCAGGTCATGACCGGGTCGAACTTGTTCGTCCACATGTCGAGCTCCTGGATCTTGTCCCAGTACTGAGGCTTGTAGACGGGCGTGTTCAGCTGGCCGAATCGCGACGGCGAGTACAGCTCGAAGTCCTCGGTCTGATTGATGCTTCGATTGCAGCCCTTTTCCTGCGTCGGGCCGCAGCGGCGTCCGCCGCCGGTCATGTAGTTCCCGATCCAGTCGGTGTGCTGCCACACGCCGGTGAGATCAGGATGCGCGCCGAGCCGGGGCGTCGGCGCTGACTTGTTGACGGCCACTTCAGGCTTCGCCCACACGCCTTTGGGGATCTGCGCGGTGACCGTGATGGCCTTCTTGACGCTGGCCGGCACGGGCGCAATCACATACACGTTGCCCGTTTCAGTCACGTCCGTCGTCAAGTCGCGGACGACGGCGCCGTTCTTTTTCTCGACCAGCGTGCCGGCATAGAAGACTTCGATCCTGTTCAGCGGGTTGTTCCAGTCCTTGTAGCCGCCGTAGATGAACTCCGTGGTCGCCGAACCATTGGTGACCACTACTTTCTCGGTCATGTACTTCGCATCGAGCGTCGCCGTGGCTGTCGCCCCGGCAACGCCTGGAATCGGGAACGTCACGACCGGCTTGCCGGCTTCCCACTTCACGGACGTCTGGCCCACCTTATCGAGACCATCCTGGAAGAGCGTGCCGGGGTTGGCGCCCAACACGCGCGTCTCTGACGTCCCGGCAACCGCGGCCTTCGCTGCGCCCTGCGGGCTGGCCCAGATGCGGATCAAGCGATCCTGGACGGCCGCGGGCATCGGCGTGACTTTCCCCTTCATCCCACCGATCTCGGCGCCGACGACGTCTTCGTTCCACGCATAGAAGCCGTTGACGACTTCGACGTTCGAGACCTTCTGTGTGCCGCGTGTGCAGGTGTACTGAATCCGCTGTGTGTAGCTCTGGTAATTGGTGCTCGCCCGGAACTTCGAGAGCGTGCACGGCTGTCCGTCGATCTGGATCGTGCCCTTGCCCTGGTACTCGAGCGTGGCAACCATGTCGCGCTCGTCGTGGCCCTTCAGCATGCCCATGTGCCACATCCAGTTGAAGAGCACGGCCTTCAGATCTTTGGCGTCCTTTGCCGGCGTGTACGGTTCAGCCGTGCCTGCTCCGGGCGGCGCCTGGCCAGCGGCCGTCGTCGGCACGCCGATCGCGAGGACGATCGCGAGCGCGACGCCTATCCAATGAATCCTGTTCATGATGGCCCTTTCCATTTATTTGGTTGGCGCGGGCGCGTTGATCGTCGCGGGATCCCAGTGCTCGTCGGCCTTGCCGTTGACGAACCGCCAGGTGTCGAACCAGGTCGTGTAGTAATCAGTGCCGGCCTTCCGCGGGTCGGGATACTTGCGCGGCATCATCACCGTCACATAGTCATCGTCGGCAATCACCGCGACGACTTCCGTGGTCAGCTTGTCGCACTTGTCCGTGCGCTTGACCTTCAACACTCCCGTGAAGAAGGCGACGACTCCCTTGAGGCCGGACGCCGCGTTCGGATTGTGCTGATGATAAGCGTCGGTCAGCCACTCGCCGGCGCGATCCCACTGTCCGCACTGCAGCAGTTCGCGCATGATGTGCAGCGCCGCCTGCTTGTTCCGATTGAGCTTCGGATCCGAGTCTTTGAACAAGGACTCGGGATCCTTCACGCCGACAACCGGCTCCTGCGCATAGAGCGCGGATCCCACCGACAACAGCACCGCCATGAGGACAAGCGTTCGCATTTTCATGGGCGGATTCTAGCGCACCCCGGTCAAATTCAAATACGCGGCCTCGACGTTCATACGCCTCAGCCGCTCGTAGTTTGCCCACCCTTTATAGCGTTCCAAGGTAATGATTTCGACCAGTTCGGCGAGCGGACGCCCCGATCGAATCCCCGCCGAAACCTGCTCGACCAGGTATTCGAAATACTCGCGCGTCTCAGTGACGACCGCCTTGTCGAACACATCGCCGTGACCGGGGGCGACGCGGTCGAAGTCGAGGGCTTCGACAGTGCGATAGGAGCGTATCCACTCAGAGAGCGGATGTCTGTCGAAGGCGCTGCACGAGCTCGGGAGCGAGCGGGGGTTGGTGGTGACGAGCGCGTCGGCGAGAAACTCTGTGGCGAAGAGCACCCGCTCGTTCCGAAACAGCATCACCGTCGCATCGTCTGAGTGATTCAGCCCTGGATGAATCAGCTCGACGCTGCGTCCGCCGAGCGTGATCTGCATCCGATCCGAATACACGATGTCGGGAGGACGGATGTCGGCCTGCAGCTCCGCCGGCGGCACGAGGCCGTCCTTGTTGCGATCGATCGTCGCGAAGAACCCGGGCCCCATGCCGCAGATGCCCGGCGCGGCCTTTGTCGGGATGTCGATCTCAGCCGGGTCGATGGCGCCGTTGTGATTGCGATCGACCATGTCGCCTGGCATGTGCGGATAGCGGCCGTCGAGATTCCGCACCATGTTCTCGTGCGCGACGAACTTCGCCGTCTCGGCAAAGACGACGCCGCCAGCCGCGTGATCGAAGTGGCTGTGGCTGTAGACGACGTATCGCACCGGCACCTTGAAGCGTGTGCCGAGCTCGTTCTTCAACCAGGTCGCGAACGCCGGGTTGATCGGATCGCCAAGGATGATGCCGTCTGGGGTGACGAGAAAAATCGCGTACCAATTGCCGTTGCGAGCTCGATACAGGTCGCCAGTGAGCGGGATGATCTCGCGAGCCGGCCCGCGTGGCTGCGCGTGCAGGACGGTGAGCGCGGCGAGCAGCGTCGCGACCAGCGCCGCGATCCAGGACTGTTTGCGATGCATGGTTCCGCGATCATAATCGGTTCGTGAACGAGCAACTCCTCGCGCTCTTGGTCGGCTTCGCGGATGCCTGGAACCGGCACGATCTCGACGCGCTGATGTCGATGATGACCGACGACTGCGTGTTCGAGGCGTCGGCCGGCCCTGAGACCAACGGGCAGCGAAGCGAAGGACAACCAGCGGTTCGCGCCGCCTACGCCGCCGTGTTCGACGCATTTCACGACGCGCACTGGGCGAACGCCCGGCACTTTATTTCAGGGAACCGCGGCGTGTCGGAGTGGACGTTCACCGGCACGCACAACGATGGCAAGCGGGTGGAAGTGAACGGCTGCGATCTCTTCACGTTCCGCGATGGAAAGATCGCGATCAAGAACTCTTATCGCAAGAATCGCCCAGCATTCTGACGGTCACTTGAATCCGCCCAGCGTGTCGTTCGCGCGCGCAATTGACACGGCCTTGCGATGGACGCATCATGACCGAAGCGCGCGTTGGGGCGCCTCCTGTCCGCGGCAAGGGAAGTTTCCCACCCACTGAGGTTCGCGTGTCACATCGAACCTTCTTCCAGCCCGAATCAGCGGACATCGGGCACGAGTGGAGGAAGGTCCATGCTCGAATCCCTCAGGAAAGAGGCGAAGCGCTGGCTCAAGACGCTTCGCGCCAACGACAGCGCTGCTCGCACGCGGTTTGTGCGCGTTCATCCGAACCCTCCCACATCACCGACGCTTCGCGACGTGCAGCTGGCCCTGGCGCGTGAGCGCGGATTTGCCGGTTGGGTGGAGCTGAAAGCCGACATCGAGGCGCAGCCGCCGCGCGACATCGCCTACGCGAAGCGTGTGCAGTGGTTTCTCGAGAATGCCTGTCCCGATCATCACGTGCGTGGCCGGTCGTCGCACGCGCGGGCTCAAAGCACGGCGATGCGCCTGCTCGTTCGCTATCCGGAAATTGCGCACGACAGCTTCTGTACAGAAGTCGTGTGCGGCAACCTCGGTGAAATCGAACGCGTGCTTGCGCGACGTCCGCTCGCGGCCTCGGCGCTGTGCGAGACACCGGACCCGCAGCGGGAAGAGGCGGCAGGCGACGATTGGCTGAAGGACCTTGGCCCAAAGGGCTGGCAGCCGTTGATGTATCTGTGCTCGACTCGGCTGCCGCTTCCGAGTGTTGCGGACCATTCAATCGCGATTGCCAGAATGCTGCTCGATCGCGGCGCCGATCCAAACGTGTTCTTCATGGCGGGCTCGAGCAAGTACACACCGCTCGTCGCCGCGGTCGGCGAAGGCGAAGAAAACCGTCCACCTCACCAACAGCGCGACGAGCTGGTGCGACTGCTCCTCGACCGCGGCGCCGAGCCGTACGATATTCAGGTCGTCTACAACATTCATTTCCGCGGCGATGTGTTGTGGTTCCTGCGCGTGATCTACGAGCGTTCGATCGCGCTCGGGCGCAAGGCGGACTGGGACGATCCCACCTGGCGGATGCTCGACATGGGGGGCTACGGATCAGGGGCGCATTGGCACCTCAACATCGCCGTTCGGGACAACAACGTGGAGCTGGCCGAATGGTGTCTCGCACATGGCGCCAGGCCGGAGGCTGCGCCGAAGGCGGAAGGCGTGTCGACGCGTTCTTTGTACGAAGAGGCCATGCTGTGCGGCGAAACCGAGATGGTCCGCTTGCTTGAACGCTTCGGCACGCCGACCGGCGCCATCACGATCTCCGCGGAACGGGCGTTTGTCGTCGCGTGTCTTCAGCACGACGAATCGACGCTGCGAACGCTGGCCGCCGAGCATCCAGAGTACTTGACGCAGCCAGACGCGATGTTCGAGGCGACGCGTCGCAATGACACCGCCGCGCTGAAGCTGCTCTTTGCTCTCGGTGTCTCGGCCGACGTGGAAGCGGCCGATCACACGCGGGCGCTGCACATCGCCGGACGAAACGATGCACTCGACGCCGCTGAATTGCTGGTCGCGAAAGGAGCCGAGATCGATCCGGTCGACACGACGTGGCACGCCACGCCGATCGAAACCGCCACCTATTTCGGCTGCCAGCGCACCATCGACTTCCTGTCGCGTTACAGCCGCGAGATCGGCGCGCTCACGTTCAATGGCAAACTCGAGAGAGTTCGCGAGCTCGTCGAAGCCGATCCATCACTGGCGCGCACCACGGCAGACGGTCACTCGCTGTTGTTCCTGCTGCCGAGAGACGACGAGGCGAAGGCTGTCGCGATCGCGCGGCTCCTGCTGCAGCATGGCGCAGATCCAACGGTGACGGACACCAACGGAAAAACCCCGCGCGATCGAGCGGAGCGGCTAGCGATGTTCGAGCTCGCCGGCGTGCTGGCGCTAGGTTGATTCCGCGGCGTAAACGGCACTCACTTGAATCCGCCCAGCGTGTCGTTGGACGCTGGGCGTTGCATCCCCTTCTCGAAGTACTCCTCCCAGATACGCGCCCATGGACGGTCGAACAGGTCGCGCACGAGCGCCTTGCGCTCGTCGTTGAGCGGCACGAACACGATCTGCATATGCGCGCCGTCGGGGATGATTCGCTCGACCACGCCGGTGAAGTGGCCGAGCCGCGACACGTCGCCCCCCAAAATCAGGGGCTCACGGCGCGCGATACACCACGTCGTCCTCGGTGTGCTGAGTCCAGTGGTGTCCGAGCCAGCCGCCGAGGGTGACCGAGCCGGCGAGAAACGCCCACGCCGCTCCCGGGTCCACCCCTCCGAGGCCAGGCACCACGCCCTCAGAGAATCCCAGCCATGCACCGGCGATCGTGCCCAGCACCGATCCTCGGGCGACGACTGGTCCGCGAATCTCGCGTACAGACGCGCGTGGAAGTGTCTCGACGACCTGATCGAGTGCGGCGATCCTGCGGCCGTCTACGAAGAGTCCCTCCTGCCCCAGACGCACGCCGCCTTGCTCGAACGAGTTGAGGCCCTGCATTGCGGTGAAGTACTCCGGGTGACGAGTCGCCATGTCCCGCAGCGCATCGATCGCGGCCGGCGGCAGCGAGGGGCCCTCGAGGCTGACGACAGTGACTTGTGAGGCATCGACCGACACGAACACTCGTGGGCGTGACGGCGCGCTGGTGGTCGCGACCGCTATGTGAGCGCCGGGTCGCAACTCGCCGACCCGCGACCACATCGCTGTCGTCGCGCCATCGTCCACTTGACGCGGGCCATGTGCACTGGCGCAGCCCGTCAGGCACGATGCCAGCACGCTGCTGAAGACGAGGACGGCGCACGACTGTGAGATTTGTGCCATGGCACAAGCGTACGCGCCTGGTTTGTGAGAGTCCTGACGCCGGCCTGAAAAAGACTGATCGCCGCCGGCCGGTCCAAAAGGACCGGCCTTACTTCATGTGTTGGAGGGAGCGCTCGTTTTCATTTGATCACGACATCGGGGACCTGCCTCTTGCGCTCCACCCACAGGTCGATCGCGGTTCCCACGCGGAGGCCGCTGGAAGCCCATGGGACCATCGTGCCCGCACTGGGATTTTGCCTGGTCACGATCCAAGATTGATCATCTCCGGTCCTGCTGCCGTCCGGCGGAGTGACTGTACCCAGACGAAACTGTTCGAAATTGCTGCCAAAGCCGGTCTTGAGTTCTTGCTTGACGTCAGCCAGCGTCCGACCGACGTAGGGACGCACTTGGATCTTGGGCATCGGCGCTGCCACCCGCACCGTCACCGGACAATTGGGCGCGAGGCGCGTTTCGGGCCGCGGCTGGACTTGCGTGATCGCTCCGCTCGGGACGCTGTCCGTCTCGTCCCTGCCGCCGACGCGCATCTGTAATCGTGCCGCCTGTATCTGTCTTTCGGCGACGGCCTGCGGCTGCCCAACTATGGGGGGCACGATCGCTGGATTCGGCCCCACAGACGCGATCGAGATGTTGATCGGCGTGCCCTCGAGTGCTTGTGTGCCTTTCGTAGGATTCTGCGCAACCACCCTGCCAAGCGATTCGCACTGCGGTACCTCGGTCACCGTCCCGACGGTGAACCGCGCGCGGATGATGTCGCGAAGCGCTTCATCTCGCGAGCCGTTCAAGCCCGGTACCTTGAGCAGCTGCGGTGCCGTTAGCGCGGCGAGCTCGACCGAGGACGACTGTGGCGGATCGTTGTGTCTGACAGTCAGACGCCCGGTCGTACGCGTGCGACCTTTGAATTGAACCGACATCCCGCACGCCTTCTGCGGTTCGATCAGGCGCAGCTTTTTGCAAGCCTCTGCCTGAAGAGCAAAGTCCTTCGTGTTGTCGATCGCGATGTCGTCGATACGGAGCGGTGCAGACCCACGGTTCTCAATCACGACGGTGGTTTGCTCACCCGTCTTGGTGAACTCGATGCGCGTCTTGGATAGCACCGCGTCCGGTGCTTTCGGCGTGGCGACGCCGGTGACTGCCGTGCGGGCCAACGGTCCTCCTTTCGTCTCCGCCACAAGAATCGCCGAGTGCGTGCCTGCCGTCGGTGGCGTGAAGTTCACCTTGATGGTGCACGTGGTGCGTGGCGCATCCAGCACGCAGTTTCCTGGCTGCAGCGTGAACGTTGATGGAGCGTTTTCGAATCGCAGGTTGACCTGGCCGATAGTCGTGTCGCCCGTGTTCGTCAGCACGAGGTCAACGACGGAGGTGTCGCCTGCGAGGACCGTCGTCTCGTACGACGCAGATGTGAAGCTCGCACTGAGGAGTCGCGCGGGCGGCGGTGTCGGCACGGGTTTCGGTGGTGTCGGCACGGGTTTCGGTGGTGTCGGCACGGGTTTTGGTGGTGTCGGCACCGGCTTCGGGGGAGTTGGCGCCGGCTTCGGCGGTGTCGGAATCGGCTTCGGAGTCGGCTTTGGACTTGGCGCCGGTGCAGGCGCCGGCATCGGCGGCTCCGTGACGACCACGGCGACTTGTGCCGGTGCGCCTGTGCCGACCAGCTCCACCCGCGGTCCGCTCTCGCTCTGGTGCAGCGTTCCGGTGAACGGGCCCTCAGCGGGCGGATGAAACTCGATGAAGACCGAGCACCTCTGGCCCGGCTGCACCTGACCATTCACACAATCCGTGCGCGTCACGCCGAAGCTGGCCGGGTTCGAGAGGACCAGCATGGCAACCTCGATGACCCGCGTCCCCTGATTGGTCAGCGCCACGGCTTGCGGGACGCTCGTCGAGCCCGCGGCCTGTGGTGTGAATACCAGCTGCGGCGGCGTCATGACGAGAGCCGATTGATCGACGTTGGCGAACAGAAGAGCCAGCACCACCGCGGCGACGGCACCCGCGCCCGCGCGCGAGCGGTCGCGCCGCCAGTGGCGGCGTCCGCCGGCTACTTTCACGTCGAGCGAGTGGGCGTGCATGAACCACCGCCTATGTGCTGATACGCGGTGGCTAGGCGTTGTCGCGATGCAGTCGCCGCACGGTGCCTTCCTCGAGTGTCAGCGTCCCGCTGATTTGCACGGGCGGTTCGCTGACAACCGGCGCTTCCGAGGCGCCCATGCTGCCGGAGAACTTTGCGACCTGCTCGGCTCCGCCCATCAGAATGATGCCGGTGAGAAACGTATCGAGCGGCTTGCGCTCAAGGCCGAGCTGCCCGAGGAGTCCGTGTCCGACGATCCCGAGCAGCGCGATGCTGAAGATCGCGGTCAGCGTGTAGTACGCCACCTTTTGGCGGCGCTTCGCCTCGAGCTTCTGCGCGGCGTCCTCAAACAGAGCCGGATCTGGGAATCGCGTCCGCCAGGCTGAAGAGTTCGAAAGCGCGAAGAGCAGGAACGAAACGACTCGATCGATTCCGAACGAGAGCAGCAGCACGAGCGCGATGACAGACGGTCCTCCCATAAGTCACCTCTAAGAACACGGTGCAGGGGTTCTATGAGGATTAACGTCGGAAAGGGCCCAAGAGAACTTGGGACTTTCTTAGCGACTTAGGACGTGCGGAACGTCCCTATCTTCGTGCGTGAGACGACGCGCCGAGTGTCGCGCCGACGATGCGCAAGCCGTTGGCCAGGAAGAACCAGAACGGGCCGTAGGCGGCGACCACGGCGGGGATCGTGGTCGGCGGGATCGAGCAGATCGCCAGATAGATCGCCGTTGCCACGATGCCGGTCAGCGCGCCGTGAAGGATGAACTGGAACCTCAGTGGTCGCGCCACCCACCAGCCAAGAAGCGCGCCGACCACGAAGCAGGCCCCCGTCACCAACGCGAAGAACATCGTGTAATTGCCCGACGCGTTCTGCGCGCCGGGGGCGAGTGGGTTCGGGACGAACCCGAGCAACGGAACCGCGGCCGCGATCAGCACCGCTTCCAGCAGGACGGCTCCGATCACGATTCGACCCCAGCGTATGCGCCGGGGCATCATCGCCGTATCCCGTTGGGCAGTCGTGTTCGTCACAATGCGTTACTCCTTCACCTGCATCGATCTCGTGGCCGATCGATCGAACACTTCACGCGCGCGCCGAATATCGGGGAAGGCTTTCACCGTCCAGTTCAGGAACTGGTTGATCGGTTTGAGCAGCGAGCGCCCAAGCCGGGTGAGCTCGTACTCCACGTGCGGCGGTCGCACCGGGTGAACCGTTCGCAAGAGATACCCGTCGCGCTCGAGATCGCGCAGCTTCCGCGTCAGCACGCGATGCGAGATGCCGCCGACTTGCCGCTTGATTTCGTTGAACCGCTTCGGACTGTCCTCGAGCACGGCGAGGATCAGAAAGCTCCATTTGTCGCCAAGCTGATCGAGGACGTTGCGGAACGGACAATCCTTCGCTTCTTCGTAACTGTCCACTGCCACTTTCAGCATGCCCTACTCCACGCCGTGTTCCGACTATGTGATCACGAGACACCCGCGGTCAACTTGTGCGGGTGACAGTAACCTTTAGGTTCCTACGTCGCATCAAAGTGCGTACTTGAGCCGCGACGCACGGCTCGCTACGCTCGACATCTAAGACGGCACGAGCGTAGAACTCGTTCGTCACACGGCGGGACGCCGGCGCGCGGCAACGCGTCGCGTCCCTGATTGCAACCCGCAGGAGTGAGCTGCGGGCTGGAGACGCCCCACAGGTGCCAGCCCGCGCGAGGAGGCTGGACATGTGGACTGCTGAGACGGTCCTCGTGTGCGCGTTGACCCTGCTGCACCGGAGCGTCGCATCGTTTCCACCCATCGAGTTGGTTGACATTCGTCCTCCGTACGTCTCGGCGAACGCCGACGCCTACGTGCCGCTGGATCACCCGCGCATCTACCTGATCACGACGAGTCCGGCGTTCACGCGTGCCCGACGCGCCATCTACAAGTGCGGCGACGTGAACGCGATCCGCAAGATCGCGAGCGTCCTCGTGCACGAGGAATGGCATGTGGGCCATGGCAGCGACGAGGCCGGTGCCTACGCGGCGCAGCTGTCCACGCTCGCGTCGCTCAGTGCCGGTCCTGGTCATCCGCTGTATTCCGAAGTCGCCCGGTCGATGCACGTCGCGCTCCGCCGCTCGCGCGAGCAGGGACCGCGCCTCTCACGGCGATAGGAAGACGTAGAATGCGGGTCGATGCCGGCTCATTCGTACAACGTCCGCATCTGTCACTGGATCAACCTCGTCTCGTGTGTGTATCTGCTGTGGAGCGGTGTCCACATCTTTCTCGATTTCCCGGAGCTGTATTGGGGACACACCGGCTATCGCGGGTATCCGGCCGCGTTCAGACTCGCCGACTGGGGCCTCTCGTGGGACGAGGCCGGTGCACTCGGCGACCGGAGGTGGGGACGCAACTACCACTTCACCGCAGCCTGGGTGTTCCTGATCAACGGCCTGGTGTACGTCGGCTGGAATCTCTACTCGACGCATTTTCGCAACCGGATGTGGCCAGCTCGTGCCGAGTGGTCGGCGGCGCACGTCGGTACGGAGCTTCGGGAGCAGTTTCGTTGGGGATCGCGCCGGCACGACGCAAGCGGGAGTTACGGCACCCTGCAGAAGACGTCGTATCTCATTCTGATTTTCGTGTTTGTGCCGCTGATGATTCTGACCGGCATTGCGCAATCGCCCGGCTTGACGGCCGCGATGCCGGCGCTGCTGGATCTGTTCGGCGGCCGCCAGTCGGCGCGGACGCTTCACACCATCGGCACCGTGGCGCTCGTGCTCTTCGTTGTCGTCCACGTGCTCGAGATCGCGGCCGCAGGGTTCTTCACCAAAGTTCGCTCGATGATCACAGGGAAGTAGAGGCGGGTCTTGAGACCCGACTGGACACGCGATGAGCAAACACATCTCACGTCGTACGTTGCTGACGAGCCTTCCCGCGCTCGGCGGTCTGTTGCTCACGGGATGCACGCGTGAGACGTTCGTGCCGCCTCGCGTACGGGGTGGCCTCATCGGCGCGGCCGACGTGTTGACGATGAGCACGAACCGACTATTGCTCTCGGGCCAACAGTTGGCGCGCGAGTACAGCCGAAGCGACGTCGCCGATCCGTTCCCGACCTGGAACCAGATCAACCCGCGAAATGGGGAGTATCAACGCCACGCGTCCGACGGGTTCAAGAATTGGCGCCTGCCGATCAGCGGTCTTGTCGCGCGCCCGCGCGAGCTGTCGCTCGACGAGATCAGAAGCCTGCCTGCCAGGACGCAGATCACGGCGCACGTGTGCGAACAGGGCTGGTCGGCGATCGGCGAGTGGACCGGCGTCCCGCTCCAGCGGGTGCTCGAAGAAGCCGGTGGCGTCACGTCCGCCGCACGCTACGTCGTCATCGACACGTTCGACGGGTGGTACGAGGGCTACGATCTGTTCGAGGTCGCGCATGCCCAGACGATCCTTGCCTATGGGCTCAACGGCCGCGACCTCCCGAGAGGCAACGGCGCGCCGCTCCGTCTTCGCGTGGAACGGCAGTGCGGATACAAGAACCTCAAGTTCCTGAAATCGATTCGGGTTGTTGACTCGATGGCCAGCATCGGCAGAGGTACGGGCGGCATCAACTCGGACTTCGGGTTCCACTGGTTCGCTGGCGTTTAGCCACGATGAAAGGCGGCCGCAGGCCGTATCCTCCGGGCGCTCGTGCGGTAATAGTCAACGAGTCACGTGACCGACGCTGAGTTCCAGGCCGCCTTCGATCAGCACAAGGACGCTGTGTACCGGTTCGCCTGGCGCATGTCGGGCTCAGCGGCTGCGGCGGAGGACATCACCCAGGACGTCTTCGTGGGGCTGTTGCGACGTCCAGACCGGTTCGATCCGGCCCGTGGGACCATGCGTGCCTTCCTCCTCGGGATCGCCCGCAATCTCGCGCTCAAGCACTGGCGCGCAGAACATCGGTTCGAGCCGCTCGACGACGAGGAGGCTGTTGCCGCGCAGTCCGTTGGCCTCGAGCGCGGCGACATTGGCGACGCGGTCGGCCGGGCCGTGCGCTCGCTGCGACCACTGCAACGCGAGGTGGTGATCCTTGCCGAGTACGAAGGGCTGACGCTTGCTGAGATCGCGCGAGCTGTCGATGCCGACGTCGGAACGGTCAAGTCGCGGCTGCATCGGGCACGGGAGAACCTGCGCCGGTTGCTGGCGCCGCTGCGGAGCCGGCAACCGACCACCACGTGAGGACCGTATGGACGATCGAGAGCTGAATCAACTGCTGCGCGAATGGAACGCCCCGGATGCGCCGTCGCATCTGCGCGTCCCGCGCCAGCAGGGATCGTGGCTGCGCTGGCTGGTCAGCGGCACGATTCGCGTGCCCGTCCCCATCGCGTTCGCCGCGCTGTTGCTGCCTGCCCTGTGGATCGGGATGACACGGCAGGCACCGGTTTCGACTCCCGAGTCATCCACGCCACGGCGCTCCGGCGAGCTGGCGCGACATGCGTTGACGGGTCGTCTCGAGGGATTCGACGCGGTGCTCGTGGAAGTGAGCTTCGCGCCCGGCGCGTCCTCCCAGGCGCATCGTCATCCCGGCTTCATCCTCGGGTATGTCGTAGATGGGCAGATGCGCACCGCTATCAATCGTGAGCCAGACCAGATCGTTCCGGCAGGTGGGACGTTCTTCGAACCACAGGGCGCGCTTCACACGACGTTTGGTTCGGCGAGTCCGGACGCGCCTGTGCGTGCCGTGGCATTTCTGGTGGTCCCCAGTGGCAGCCGACTCGCCACACCAGCGAACGAAAACTCGACTCCGCGTTGAAAGGAGAACTCATGACTACGCAAGACCGTCGGACATTCCTTGGACTCGCGGCAGCGTCGCTGCTGCCGGTTGCTCTCGACGCACAGACCGCTGGCGCACAAGCCGCTGCGCCACGGGCTGGCGAACTGGCACGACACGCCTTGAGTGGTCCCTTCGACGGGTGGGAGGTGGTGCTCGTTGAACTGAACATCCCACCCGGCCGCACCTCTCCAGGTCCTGGGCACCGTCATCCCGGGGCCGTTCTCGGCTACATCGTCGAAGGACAGATGCGTTTCGCGATCAACAACGAGCCCGAACAGGTGTTGCCGGTGGGGAAGACATTCTTCGAGCCGTCCGGTGCGGTGCACACGACGAACGGTTCTGCGCGGACCGATGGGCCGACGCGTGCCGTGGTGTTCATGCTCGTCCCCAAAGGGAGCCCGCTCGCGGCGCCGGCGTAACGGGAGGTCTCGATCCATGCGAATCACGTCTCTCTGCGCCATCGCTCTGACACTCGTGCTTGGATCGTCCGCACTGCTCGTGGGCCAGGACTCGCGCGACTGGCCGCAGTTTCGCGGCCTCAACCGGAACGGCGTCGCCACGGCGTTTTCGACGCCGAAAGCGTGGCCGCAGCAGCTCACGCGCAAATGGAAGATCGATGTTGGCGAGGGCTATGCCACGCCGATCCTCGTTCGCGATCGCCTCTATGTGTTCACGCGGCAGGGTGAGAACGAGGTGATGCAGGGCATCGATGCGGCAAGCGGGAAATCATTCTGGCAGACTCGCTATGCCGCGCCGGTGAAGGTCAAACCCGCCGCGCAACCACACGGCCCCGGTCCCAAATCCACGCCCGCGTATGCGGACGGACGCGTGTTCACGCTCGGCATGGGCGGCACCGTCACCGCATTCGACGCGGCCAGTGGGAAACAGCTCTGGCAGAGACCTCCGGACGCGGTGCTGCCGGAATGGGGAACGGCGCTGTCGCCGCTCGTGGATCGCGGGCTGGTGATCGTGCACGTCGGCGGCCACAACAAGGGGGCATTGACGGCATTCGATGTTGCCACTGGCGCGGTGAAGTGGAGCTGGAGCGGCGACGGTCCCTCGTACGCCTCGCCGGTTGTCGCCGATCTGAACGGCGTGCATCAGATCATCGCGCTCTCGCAGGACAACGTTGTCGGCGTGTCGGCGGCAGACGGTCAGCTGTTATGGCGCCGGCCGTTTTCCACTGAGTATGCGCAAAACATCATCACGCCTGTCGTGATTGGCGACACGGTCATCATCGGCGGGTATCAGAAACCGACCTCGGCGTTTCGCGTGGTGCGGAAGGGAAATGCGTGGACGACCGAGGACGTGTGGCAGAACCCGGACGTCCAGCAGTTCATGACGAACCCGGTGCTCGTTGGCGATACGCTGTTCGGCCTGTCATCGCGCAATCGCGGTCAATACTTTCTGCTCGACGTGAAAACGGGCAAGACCGTGTGGACTGGTATGCCGCGCCAGGCTGAGAACGCGGCGATCGTACGGGCAGGCAACTTCGTACTGTCGCTCGAAGACGATGCGGAGCTGGTAGTGGGCCAGGTTACTGGCTCGCAGTTTCAGGAAGTGAAGCGCTATAGGGTGGCCGATGGGGCGACATGGGCTGCGCCCGTCATCTCTGCGGACCGTGTCGTCGTCAAGGACGTCTCAACACTTGCGCTGTGGACCTGGGGAGACCGTTAGTGATCAGGGGTTCCTTCGATATACCCTCTGATCGGAGTGGGTCTTATGAAGCCGTATCCCAGGGAGCGTTTCTCCTCCGAGCTGACGCTGACGCCCGAGACGGTCGTGGCGTTTGCGAATGCCGCCGGTGATAACAACCCCATTCATCACGATCCTGCATTCGCCGCTGCCACGCGTTTCGGGAGACCGACCGCGAGCGGCCCTCATACAACAGCGCTCCTCCTTGCACTCACCGCCTCTCACTATTCCAAGGCGGGCGCGATGCTGGGTCTCGAATTCTGGGTCCGATTCCGTCGGCCGATCTATGCCGATGAGACGATCTTCCTGGAATGGCTCGTCGTCAAAGTGACGCCGAACGAAAAACTCCGTGGCGACATCGTGGAACTGCGCGGCCGGATCAAAGGGCAGGACGGGAAAACGTCGGTGGGAGCAAAGGGCCGAGTGTTGGTGACCGATCGTCTTTAGAGAATCTGATCATGCCGATGACGGATCTCCGATCGTTTGCACTGGTCGCCGTTGCGGCGATCGCGATCACCGCCGCGGCCGACAACCCCACGGCCCAGTCGGCAGACACCGACGTTGCGAAACTGATCGAACCGATACGACAGGAGCATCGCCTGCCGGCCCTGGGCGCCGCCATCGTGACAAGCCGTGGCCTCGTCGCGAGCGGTGTCACAGGAACGCGTAAAGCGGGCACTGACGTCGCCGCGACGATCGACGATCAATGGCATCTCGGCTCCGATACAAAAGCCATGACCGCCGTCATCCTGGCGACCTTCGTCGAGCGGGGCACGCTCACCTGGGAGACCACGCTCGGCGAGGTCTTCACGGAACTCGCGGCGGGACTCCCTGCAGACTTTCGCGCCATCACGATCACGCAGTTGCTGTCCCACCACGCGGGATTGCCGGCCAACCTCGCGTGGCGGCAGATCGCTCAATCGGCTCCGACCTTGCCAGGACAGCGACTCAACGCAGTCAAGATCGCGGCAACGGCGACGCTGGGATCGAAACCTGGAACGAAGTTCGAGTACTCGAACCTCGGCTACGTGCTTGCTGGCGCAATTGCGGAACGCATCGGCGGAAAACCATGGGAAGAGCTCATGCGCGAGATCGTTTTCACACCGCTCGGTATGACGGGTTGCGGATTCGGCGGCCTCGGAACACCCGGCACGATCGATCAGCCGTGGCCACATACCGGGAGCGGGCGGCCAACGGACTCAAACGGGCCGGCCGTTGACAATGCCGCGGTGCTGGGTCCGGCCGGCACGGTCCATTGTTCCATCGCAGACTGGTCGAAGTTCATCGCCGATCAATTGCGGGGCGAACGCGGCGGCGGCACGCTGCTCAAGGCGGAAACCTATAAGTCACTGCACGCCCCTCGATTCGGTGGGACCTATGCATTTGGTTGGGGCGTGACCTCACGAGTGTGGTCCGGTGGAACGGTCTTGCAGCACAGCGGCAGCAACACGATGAATTTCTGCGTCGTGTGGGTCGCCCCGCTCCGCGACATGGCCGTACTCGCCGTAACGAATCAGGCCGGCGATGCGGCGCAGCAAGCCACCGATGAAGCTGTGGCAGCCCTGATTCGGCTGCACGAGAAGCGCTGAACGCGGCCACGCAACCGTGTGGCCAAGGGGAGTTGTGAATGAGGAGACGCGTACTGGTGTGTGTGGTGCTCGCCTGTGCCGTGACTGCCACGAATGCGTCCGCCCAGGGGATCACCAACGTGGCCAGGCGCGCTGGCATCGGCGGATCCGTCGGAGGCATATTCCCGCTTGACGATGACGTCACCGCAGGCCGGGCGCTCGGCTTCAATTTCGGTCTGGCGCCGGAGCGCGGTCTCGGCCTGACGCTTGGTTTCGGATGGTACTCGGCCGACTCGACATTGTCCGGAGTCTCCGGCGAGGCGGAGGTTGGCGATCTTCGCATCCGCCCGGTGATGGCCGGCGTCGGTTACACGTGGGTCACCGCGTCAGGCACCGCGCGACCAGCGCTCGCACGGTGACCGGCGTCGTTCTCGGGAGCGCATCGAGCGCGACGTCACTCTTCAAAACCGCCGCGAGCGTGTCGGATACCGTCGGCTCGTCGAACAGCCGCCGACCCGTCAGCATCTCGTAGAGCACGACGCCAAACGCCCAGATGTCCGCGCGCTTCTCGACAGGGCCGCCTCGCGCCTGCTCAGGGCTCATGTACGCAGCCGTGCCGAGGATCATTCCGGCGACGGTCATCGCCGGTGTCGTGATGGTCGGCGACAGCGACACGCCGGACACCACGGCGGCGGCCGGATCGATGGCTTTGGCCAGACCGAAATCGAGCACTTTGACAGTGCCGTCAGGCCGCAGCTTGATGTTGGCGGGCTTGAGATCTGCCCGATGTTGGGATGATTCAGCGCGGCGAGCGTCTTGGCTTCGCGCTCGAAGCGTGCGACCCGGTCGGGGTCAGTGGCGAAGGAGTCGGGCAGGACCTTGATCGCGACAGCGCGATCGAGCGTGGTGTCCCGCGCCCGATAGACCTCACCCATGCCACCCTCGCCAAGTTTCGCGAGGATTTCATAGGGGCCCAGCTTCTGCCCGATCACAGGGTGTCCGGGTGGAGCGGCATGTTGGGGGACGTGCGAATTGTATCCGTTACTCGTGGCGAAGCGCCACGAGCGGATGCATCCGCACCGCACGTCGCGCGGGCACGAACGCGGCGAGCACGCCGACGGCGGCGGTCACAGCGGCAATGGCCAGCAAGGCGAGCGGATCGATGCTCGGGCGATAGACCGTCAGGTTTCCAATGCCGATATCCGCCGATCCGCCCCCAGCACGCATTGCGAGCATCAGCAGCACCGTGGAGAAGAGACCGATGCCGGTGCCAACGGCGATCAGCGCCGCGACTCCTCGCGCAATGCTCGACACGACCTGCTGACTTCGCGCGCCCAATGCCATGCGGATGCCGATCTCGCGCGACCGCCTCGCCACTGCAAACGCGACCACGGCATAGAGACCGATGCTGGCGAGCACGAGGCCGAGACCGGCGAGGACGGCGAACAACGTGGCCACCACTGTCGGGGCCGTCTGCGATTCCTCCAGTCGCTGTGCCATCGTCTTGGCCGTGATCACCGGCAATGTGATGTCCACCGCGCGCAGCTCGCGCTGCATCGCTGCGACGAGGCTCGCCGCGTCTCGCGATGTCCTCGCGAGCACGGTCGTCGCCTGTGCTCCAGACTGGGTGTACGAGCGATAGTACGTTGGCCCAATCGGATCGATGATGTCGTCCTCGAAGTCTCCGGTGCCAGTGTCGCGCACGACGCCGATGACTTCGGTCCAGGAGTTCGGATCGACCTGCAACCGGAATCGCCGGCCGACGGCATCCACGGCGCCAAAGTACTTCCGCGCCATCGCCTCGGTGATCACGGCCACACGTGGCGAGTCGGCGCGGTCACGCGCATCGAACACGCGGCCGTACAAAAGCGGAATGCGCAGCGTGTCGAAAAACCCTGGTCCGCCTTCGATCATGTGGGTTTCGACTTCCGGTCCTGGTTGACTCGTCGCGCCGTCCACGACGATCGACATGCCGGTGGACGCCATCGGCAGGCCGCGCAGCAGCGCCGCCGACTCGACGCCAGGAATGGCCTCGATCCGGCGTAGCAGATCGTCGTGTGCGGTCTTCGCCGCGCTCTCGGAGTAGCCGGCAAACCGCCAATCGGTCTCGAGCATTGCCACGCCGTCAACGGCATAGCCGACCCGAAGCGCTCTCGTGGCTGCGGTCGCCTGCAGGAAGATGCTCGTGCCGCCCAGGAGCAGCACGGAGATGGCGACCTGCACGACGATGAGCGCGTTCTTCAACGTGAGTCGGCGATGATCGATCGGCTGCAGCCCCTCGTCTCGCAGCGTCTGCAGGAGATCGATTCTCGTCGCCTTGATCGCCGGCGCCAGGCCGAACACGACGCCCGTGACGAGCGACAGCACAATCGCGAACGCCAGCACGCGATAGTCCACGTTCATATCCACTCGGAACGGCAGCTCGATCGTCTGCAGCGCTCGCATGCCCCACCACGCCAGCACACAGCCGACGATGCCGCCCGCGAGCGAGAGCAGCAGACTTTCGATCAGCAGGTGTCGCACCAGCTGACGTCGCGTCGCGCCCATGGCCAGCCGCACCGAGACTTCCTTGGCGCGCGCGGCGCCGCGTACGAGCAGCAGCGTCGCCAGGTTGCTGCACGCGATCGCGAGCACGAGGCCGACGATGAAGAGCACGATCGAGGCGAGGGCCATGAACGGCACGTCCGCTTGCGGGTGGACCCGCACGTCGGCCGACGGTAGGACCGTGATACCGGGCCCGATCGCAAACTCACCAGAATTGCGGAATTGGTCTGGATACTCGTCTGCGAGCCGGCGTCCGAGCACGTCCATTGCCGCCTTGGCTTGCGCCACGGTCACGCCGTCGCGCAGACGCGCTTTCACGAACAGGGGTACGAGGATGGTGGGCGCGTCGCGGGGGGCGCCCATTGGCATCATTGCAGGCACCGCCGTGATCGGCATCCAGAAATCGGTGCCGAGACCGACGTCAAGGGTGCCGCGCAGAGTGGCCGGACCGACGCCGACGATCGTCACCGGCAGACCTTCCATGCGAATCACGCGTCCGACGATGGACGGGTCGGCGTGAAAGAGTCTTGTCCACGCCTGATGCCCGAGAACGGCGACGAGCGGAGCCCCGGGCCGCTCCTCGGTCTCGTCGAACCAGCGGCCAAGCGATGGCTGCAGTCCCAGGACCTTGAGATATGTCGAGGACGAGAACTCGGCGACGGCGTTGCGAATGGCGCCGTCGTGGAGATAGCGCACTGGATTCGGAATGCTGGACGCCATCGTCCCGGAAAAGACGTCGGTGTACTCCGCCATCTCCATGTAGGCGGCGTACGCGATCACGATCATCGGCTTGCCCGAGCGATCGTTCTGATAGATGTTGACGAGGCGATTAGCGTCGGCGAAGGCCTGTTTCCGGAACAACACTGCGTTGACGACGCTGAAGATCGCGGTATTGGCGCCAATCGCGATGCCGAGGATGAGCACTGCCGCCGTCGTGAAGCGCCAGTCGCGCAGGAGGCGGCGGAGCCCGTGTCGCGTGTCTCGGACGAGCGCGTCCCAGCCGGCGGTCCCGCGTGCGTCGCGTGACGCTTCCTTGATCTGCTCGACGCCGCCGAACAGCCGCCGCGCCTGAAGCCGCGCCTCCTCGCGCGACAAGCCAGTCGCCTGCAGACGTTCGGTCTCGCGCTCGAGATGGAGCTGCAGCTCTTCGCTGAGATCGGATTCGCGTCGATCGCGGAACACGATCGATCGCAGCCGGCTTCGCAGGATGTCCCAGGCGCGCATGGCTATGTCCTTTGCAGCAGCAGATTCACCCCGGCCGAGAGTCGCTCCCATTTTTCGACTTCGGTGGTGAGCTGCTTGCGGCCCGCTTTCGTCAGGCCGTAGAAGCGCGCGCGGCGGTTGTTCTCGGACGAGCCCCACTCGGCCGTGATCCAGCCCTGGTGCTCGAGCCGATGGAGCGCCGGATAGAGCGAGCCCTGCTGGACACGCAGCAATTCATCGGAGATTTGGTTGATGCGCTGCGCGATGGCCCAGCCGTGCATCGGCTCGAGGGCGACGGTGCGCATGATCAACAGGTCGAGGGTGCCTTGCAGGACGTCGGTCTGGTCGCTCATCCGCCTCCGCTGAGGTCCGCCTAAAGGCGGACACTACGCTGCCTCTCTTGTAGATTAGCCAAGGGAGAAGACGGTCGCAAGGCGGGAAAGGTTCAGACCAGGTCAGCCGAAGACGTATCATCTGCGCGGAGGATCGCAGTGGCCAGACGCATAACTCGTCGCGACTTCGTGGCGACTGGAGTGACCATCGCCGGCATCAGCCCGTCGGTCGGTGGTGCCATGAGCCAGGCGCCAGCCATTCGAACTGGCGTGAGGCCTGTCGTCGTCGCATCGGCGAACGGCAATCGGTTCAAGAATGGCGGCCCGGTCACAGGCGTACAGAAGGCGTTCGAGATGCTCGCCCGGGGCGACGACGTCCTCGACGCGGTGGTTGCTGGCGTCAATATCTGCGAGCTCGATCCGGAGGATACGAGTGTCGGCTACGGCGGTTTGCCGAATGCCGACGGCGTGGTTCAGCTCGACGCGAGTTGCATGCACGGTCCGCGCCGGCGTGCCGGTGCGGTCGCGTGTCTGGAGGGCGTGCGGACGCCGTCGCTGGTCGCCCAGCGTGTGGCGGACCACACTGATCACCATCTGCTCGCCGGCCGCGACGCACAGAGCTTTGCACGCCAGATGGGATTCAGGGTCGAGGACGATCTGAATACGGACCGGTCCCGTTCACGCTGGCTTGAATGGAAGCGGCGCATCGATCCGGAGCATTTCCTCGATCCGAAACAGCGTGCGCAGGCCGGGTTCGACGCTGGCCTGCAGATGGTTCGGGACGGGCTCATCGACGCCGACCACTACTTCGGGACCATCAATATGAATGGCGTGAATGGCCGCGGCGAGATCTGCGGCGTCACGACGACCAGCGGTCTCGCCTTCAAGATTCCCGGCCGCGTCGGCGATTCGCCGATCCTCGGCGCGGGGCTCTACGTGGACAACGGCATTGGCGCTGCGGGGTCCACGGGTCGCGGCGAAGCCAACCTCTTCAACCTCTGCTCGTTCCTGATCGTCGAGGACATGCGGCGCCGCGTGTCGCCGAAGGATGCGGGCCTGAACGCCTTGCGTCGAGTGAAAGCGAATACTGTCGAGAAACGGCTGCTCAACTCTGCCGGAAACCCGAACTTCGGGCTGAACTTCTACATCGTGAATGCCAAGGGCGATTACGCTGGCGTATCGATGTACGAAGGCTCGTTTGCCGTATGCACAGCCAACGGGCCAGAGACGCTCAAGACGGAGCCGCTTCTACCGGGCAAGGCGACCGACTAGTCTGCCAATCTGTAAAGAAAGGCCCCCGGGGGGCATTTCCGATTGGTTCTTGACTGTTTTTTGCTCGTGTCGGCGGCCGTCTCCTGCAACAATCCCGCTGTCTGAACCCCGTCACCCATTTCGGAGGGAGTGTCATGCGCATAACCCGCGCATCATGTCTCGTGGTTGCCCTGCTCCTGGCGGCTGCTCCTAACGCGTTCGCCCAAGCGTCTATCACCGGAACCGTTCGCGATACGTCCGGCGCCGTGCTTCCGGGCGTCACCGTCGAAGCGGCCAGCCCCGCACTGATCGAAAAGGTCAGGACTGCTACGACCGACGGCAACGGCCAGTACCGCATCGTCGATCTGCGGGCCGGCTCGTACACGGTCACGTTTTCACTGTCGGGATTCTCCACGGTCAAGCGCGAGGGTGTCGCCCTTGAAGGGTCGTTCACCGCGGCCATCAACATCGACATGAAGGTCGGCGAGCTGACCGAGACGATCACCGTCACCGGCGAGTCGCCCATCGTCGATGTGCAGAGCATCAAACGCCAGATGGTGCTCGACAACGACATCATCAGCGCGATTCCGTCCTCGCGGTCGTACAACAACCTGATTCAGCTGATTCCAAACAGCGTCAATCAGGCGGGCGCGCCGACCGACGTCCAGGTGGTGCCCGGCATGGTGGTGTTCGGGGGATTCGGCGGCCGATCCAACGAAGGGCGCGTCAACATTGACGGCATCAGCGTCGGCTCGGCGTTCAACGGCGCGGGCGTGTCCTCCTACATCGCCGACGTCGCGAACGCACGCGAGATCTCGATGATCACCTCGGGCGGCCTTGGAGAAACCGAAGGCGGCGGGCCGTCACTCAACGTGCTGCCGAAGGAAGGCGGCAACGCCATTCGCGGCACGTTCTTCGGCGCGGGATCGACGAGCGGCATGATCGGCAGCAATTACACGCAGGAGCTGAAAGATCGCGGATTGACCACGCCTGGCGAGTACAGAAAGGTGTGGGACTTCAATCTCGGAATCGGCGGACCTGTCGCGAAGGATCGCCTGTGGTTCTACGCGAACCTGCGCGACGAAGGCAGCGAGCGTACCGTTCCGGGCATGTTCGCCAACCGGAACGCCGGCGACCCGACGAAGTGGACGTACGTCGCTGACCCGAGCCGTCCGGCAGTCGTCGCGGCGTCATATCGCATCACCGCACTCAGGCTCACCTCGCAGGCAACCCCGCGAAACAAGATCACGATCTTCTGGGACCAGCAGCGCCCGTGCGAAGGCGGCGCGGCGCCTGGATTCTCGGGCAACGCCTGTCGTAAGTCAGGCGACAACGAGATCTTCGCCGGATCGACGGCCGCTCCGACGCCGTCGGCGTCCGCCACCTCGGCGCCCGAGACGGCCGCGTACCGTGACTACGGCAACCGCGTGGCGCAGGCGAAGTGGTCGTCGCCGGTGAACAATAAGCTCCTCCTCGAAGGCGGGTTCGGCATGTACTTCAGTCGCTATGGTGGCGGACAAATCCCCGGGCTCGAAACCGAAAATCTGGTTCGCGTCACCGAGCAGTGCGCAGTTACCTGCGTCAACAACGGCAACATCGCCGGACTGAATTACCGGTCCGTCAACTGGTTCTCGAACATCAACTGGAACAACTCGTGGAACGCGGCGGCGTCGCTCGTCACCGGCAGCCACAGCATCAAGCTCGGGTATCAGGGGGGCCTGCTCATCGATCAGCGGAAGAACTTCGGGAACAATCAATTCATCAACTACCGCACCAACAACGCCATTCCCGATCAGATCACGCTGAACATCAACCGGTTCCTGATCCTCCAATCGGTCCGCTTCGATTCGATCTATGCCCAGGAACAGTGGACGATGGGGCGGATGACGGCGCAGGGCGCCATCCGCTACGACCACGCGTGGAGCTACTTCCCCGAGCAGACGGTCGGACCGGTCCGTTTCTTCCCGACGGCCGTGACGTATCCGCGCACGACCGGTGTCGAGGGCTATCACGATCTGTGGCCTCGCGGCGGCCTGGCCTACGACTTGTTCGGAACCGGCAAGACGTCGGTCAAGTTCAACTTCGGACGCTATCTGGAAGCGGCGCAGAACGGCGGCTTGTTCATCGCGCTCAATCCGACTGGGCGGCTCTCAACCACGACGACGCGCACCTGGCAGGACGACAACGGGAATTTCATCCCAGAGTGTGCGCTCGAGAACAGTGCGGCGCAGGGCACGCAGACGCCGGCTGGCGGAGTCCCTGACGGCATCGATTTCTGCAGCGCCAACGCGAGCCCCAACTTCGGGACGCAGGTCTTCGACTCGACTCTTGACCCGGGGCTGCTGTCGGGATGGGGCGTGCGCTCGGGTGACTGGCAGTACGGTGTGTCAGTGCAGCACGAAGTGCTGCCTCGCGTCGCCGTCGAAGTGGGCTACCAGCGCCGGTGGCTCGTCAACTCGCTGGTCACGGACAACCGCAACCGGTCGGCGGCCGACCACACGGTGTTTGGCGTGACGATTCCCACCGACCCCCGGCTGCCGAACGGCGGCGGCGGAGTGCTCGATGGTCTCTACAACGTCACGCCGGAGGCTGCGACGCGGTTGGTGGACAACTACCAGACCCTGTCCTCGAATGTCGGCGGTTGGAGCCAGATCGCCAACTCGGTCAACCTGAATGTCACGGCACGAATGCGCAATGGTCTGGTGCTGCAGGGCGGCTTCAATAGCGGTACGAACACCAACGACTACTGCGACGTGAGAGC
>Ga0111538_10002488_pt1 | contig 25898 bp, 20 predicted proteins | sample SoiMethybrSBSTD1_FD_79669 | JGI IMG/M metagenome (GOLD analysis project Ga0111538, IMG submission 79669) | Bulk soil microbial communities from a Populus tree surrounding site in Tennessee, USA - Soil MetaG P. TD hybrid SBSTD1 (version 2)... | ecosystem: Environmental > Terrestrial > Soil >...
ATCGTGCACCTTCGCTACGAGACCACGTCGACCCAGCTGCGTGCCGTGATCGATGCGATCCGCGATCACCTGGCCGGGCACGCCGCGATCGATTCCCGCGACGTGGTGCGCGTGCGGCTGCTTCGGTGTGCCGAGAGTTCGTTCGACGTCGAGGTGTACGCTTACATCCTCGCCGCCGACTGGGATCGGTTCCTCGAAATCCAGGAGACGCTCCTGCTCGACATCGTCGAACTGGTCGAACAGGCAGGCAGCGCGCTTGCGCTGCCATCGCAGACGCTGCATTTCTCCGACGCGCGCGTCGGGTCGTTCAGGCTGCCGACCTGAACGCAGACCATCCAAAGGCCCCGTCTGAAAAGTGGGACCATTCGCCGCAGGCGAAGGCGCCATCGATTCGCGCCGGCGCCCGCATTCACGATGTCCGTCAGGCGACGACGGTATCCGGTGATGAGGAGTCCCGGGCACGAACGCGCGCTTCCTGCCACCGCGCCACGATCAGATCGACGGTCTGTCCCGACTCGAGCGGCCCGTGCTCCCGTTCGAACCCGATTCGGCGCAGCGCGTCGCGCACCTCGCCATGTGCGTCGGCAACCCGGAACTCGATGCCGCGAGCGCGGAAGGTCTTGAGCAGATCGACCAGGAGCTCGGCGCCCGCGAGATCGAGGTTCGGCACCGCGCCGAGGAAGAAGACGACGAGCCGCACCTGGTCCGCGCGGGCGTTGAGGAGCTCGAACAGGCGTTCGCGAACGAATTCGACGCTGAAGTAGAGCAGCGCCGACTCGGCGCGGATCACGAGCACGCCCGGCGTACGCTCGTTCTCCGCGTGGCGCAGGCGATCGGCGAAGTAGGTGGTGCCCGGGACTCGTGCCAGCTCGGTCACGCGCGGACGCGCCGCCTGCCGGAGGAGGAGCACGATCGATATCGCCGCGCCCAGCAGCACGCCGTTGACCGGCCCGGAGCCGAGGACACCGAGGAGCGCCACGACGGCGACGATGAACTCCGTCCGGCTGAAGCGCCGGATGTGCCGCAGCGCGTCGACGTCGACGAGGCTCATCACCGCCGCGAGCACGATCGCCGCCAGCACCGGCTGCGGCAGATTCCGCAGCAGGCCCGACGCCACGAGCGCCACGCCCAGCGTGAAGAGCGCCGCGACGAAACCCGACAGCGGCGTGCGCGCGCCGGCACTCTCGTTGACGAGTGACTGCGACATGCCGCCGCTCACCGGCAGCCCGCGGCCCAGCCCCGCGACCAGATTGCCCGCGCCAATCGCCAGGAGCTCCTGGTTGGCGTCGAACCGATGGCCGTGCTTCTGGCCGAACATGCGGCCGATCGCGGACGTCTCGACGGCGGCGAGGACGAACCCAGCCACCGCGATCGGCAGGAGCTCGTTCAACTCGCGCCGGCTCACGAGCGGCAACTCCAGCGGCGGGAGACCCTGGGGGACGCGGCCGAGCAGCGCCACGCCGTACGCCTCGAGGTCCAGCAGGCGCGCCGCCAGCATGCCGGCGACGACCACGAGAAAGGCGACAGGCCGATGCTTCAGCCGGAGCTTGCCGGCGATGAGAGCGGTCAGGGCGACTGTTCCCACCAGCAGGGACGCGGGATGCGTTTCTCCAAGGTGTCCCAGGAACCATGCCGAGCGCTCCCAGAAGTCGCCGTGCGTACCCTTGAAGCCGAACAGCTTCGGCAGCTGCGTGCTCGCCAGGTAGAACGCCAGGCCGGCCTTGAAGCCGACGAGCACCGTTTCGGAGAAGAAACTGACCGCGTGGCCGGCGCGGACCAGCCACGCGGCAAACGCGATCGACGCGATCAGCAGCGCCACGCCTGCCGCCATCGTCTGGTGCCGAACCGGATCGCCGGCGCTCAGGTCGGCCACCGACGCGCCGATCAGCAGCGAGAGCGCCGAGGTCACCGTCACCACCGTCTGCCTGGAGCTGCAGAACAGCCAGAAGACCAGCCCCGAAAAGAGGCAGGCGTAAAGACCGGCTTCCGGCGGGAGGCCCGCGAGCGAGGCGTCGCCGATCCCCGCCGGCAGCAAATAGGCCGCGAGCGTGAGGCCGGCGACGAGGTCCGGCCGCAGCCATTCCGCGCGGTACTCGGGCAGCCATCGCAGGACGGCCAGTGACGCCGATGAAGCGCGCAGTTTCATCGCGAGGGATGCCCTTCTCGGATCCTGCCGGTGCAACGAACCGACACGACCGTGATGTCGTCGGACTGCTTCGTGCCTGCCGCGTGCCGCCGCACGGCCTCGACGATCCCGAGCGTCGTCTCGCGCGCGCCCTGGGCTGGCGCGCCGGCGAGGTGTTCGAGCAGCCGCTCCTCGCCGAAGAACGTCTCGTCTGGACCTGAGGCTTCGCTGACGCCATCGGTGAACAGGACCAGTGTCTCGCCCGGCACCAGTTCCAGCGTCTCGCTGGCGAAATCGGTGACCGGCGTCAACCCGAGGACGCGGCCCGACGATTGACATGCCAGCCTGGGCGGCTGTCCCGGGGACAGGCGGACCGCGGCGTGGTGGCCGGCGCTGGCACACGTCACGCGCCGTCCGGCGCGGTCGAACACCATGCACTGCATCGTCACGAACATGCCGCGCGGGTTCTGTTCGAGCAGTGCGTCGTTCACGCGGCGCAGGATCCGGTCGGGCGCGTCTTCGAGCCGCGCCATGCTCCGCAGCAGCGTCATCGTCACCGCCATGAACAGCGCCGCCGGGATGCCCTTCCCGGAGACGTCGCCGACCGCGACCAGGACGCGATCGCCGCCGAGGCGCAGCACCTCGAACAGATCGCCGCCAACCTGCTGCGCCGGTTCGAGCGCGGCATAGACCTCGATGCCGGTGCCACCGGTCTGCGCGGCCAGGTCGGTGCGCAAGAGGCCCATCTGGATTTCGCGCGCGATGCGCAGGTCGCGCTCCGCGACGGCCTTGACCGCGTCGGCGTAATGCTTCGCCCGCAGCAGCGAGCGCACGCGCGCCTTGACCTCGAGCACGTTGAACGGTTTGGTCAGGTAATCGTTGCCGCCGAGCTCGAAGCCGCGCGCCTTGTCCGCCACGTCCTCGAGCGAGCTCAGGAACATGATCGGCACGCTTCGCGTCGCCTCTGCGGTCCGCAGCCGGCGGCAGATCTCGTAGCCGTCGAGGCCCGGCATGACAATGTCGAGCAGGACGAGATCGGGAGGATTGTTCAGCGCCGCTTTCAGTGCGTGCTCCCCGTCGAGCGCGACCGACAGCTTGTAGTCGTCGCGAAGCGATTGCACGAGGATGTCGACGTTCGCCCGCAGATCGTCGACGATCAGCACGCGGCTGTCGGACAGTTCGGTCACGAGGGGCCCGCGGCCAATTCCGCAGCGGCCGCCGCCGTGATGTCGACGCGCGCGAGCAGGCGAGCGGCGAGGCCGCGGGCCTCGTCGTAGTCGTAGTCGGCGACCGAGCGGCGCAGGCGCTCGAGATCGGCGGCCGCCCACGGGGGCAGGCCGGCCGAACCGAGGTCGGCCAGCGCCGTCGCAGCGGCCGACAGATCGAAACGCTCGAGCGCCACGTCGAGGCGCTCGAGCGCGGTCTGCGCCGCGCCGCGGTTGAACGTGGCGCCCCCCGTGCTCTCGACCGGCGGCCGCGGGCGAAGCGCGCCAAGCGAGGCGAAGACCACCGCCGCCCGCGCCTCGACCTCGCTGAAGAGCGGCGTCAGGTCGGTACGCCGCTCGCCGACCGCACGCTCGAGCGCCCGGGCGGCCGTATGCAGGGCGCTGGCGCCGAAATTGCCCGCGACGCCGGCGAGCGCATGGGCGTGTCGTGCCGTTTCCCCGTGATCGTTCGACGACACGGCCGCGCGCAGGGCCTCGAGCGTCTGCGTCTGCGTGTCGGCGAACCGCAGCAGCAGGCGTTCGAGGTCCGGCCGGTCGAGGCCGAGGCGCGCGAGCGTGTCGGCGACGTCGATGCCGTCGAGCGAAGATTCGCAGCGTGCCGGCGCCGGCGCATCGGTCGGGGCTGGTGGCCGCGTCGGCCGCGATCGAGCCGGGAGCCAGCGCCGCAGCGCGGCGACGAGCGCGCCGCGCTCGATCGGCTTGGTGACGTAGTCGTTCATCCCCGCGGCCAGGCAGGCATCGAGTTCCGCCTTCATCGCATTGGCGGTGAACGCGATGATCGGCACCGCCGCGAAGCGAGGATCGGCGCGCAGCACGCGCGTGGCGCCGACGCCATCGAGCTCCGGCATCTGCATGTCCATCAGGATCGCGGCGTAGGGCTCCGCCGCCGCCTGCGCCATCGAGACGGCCACGCGGCCGTTCGGGGCGATGTCCAGTACGATGCCGAGTCGCCCGAGCAGCTCTGCCGCCACCAGCTGGTTTGCTTCGTTGTCCTCGGCCAGCAGCGCGCGCACGCCGTCGAATTCGCGCTCGAGCGGCGCGTCGAGGCCACCTCGCCGCGGGTGCGCGCTCCCGCCCTGCGCCTCGACGATCGCCTCGAGCAGAGACCAGGCGGTAATCGGCTTCCGGAGCAGGACGTTGACGCCGAGTGCCTCGCAGCGTGTCTCTTCCTCCTTTCCTGCATAGGCGCTCATCATGACGATCGGCAGCGCCCGGGTTTGCTCGCGCGCGCGAACGCGCTCCGCCGCATCGAGACCGTTCATCCCCGGCAGCTTCCAGTCGAGGAGGACCAGTCCGAAGGCGTCCGCGCCGCCGTCGCGGTTGCGCTGCTCGAGCAGTGCGAGCCCTTCTTCGGCGTTTGCGACCGCGACGAACGAGAGCGACCAGCCGCGCAGCAGAGTCTCCAGCAGCTCACGAGTCGGCGCGGAGTCCTCCACCACCAGCACCGGCCGATCGGTGAGCGGGAGAGGCGTCGCCGACGCGTCGGATCGCGGCGCCTCGTCAGACAGTGACGACGCGGGCGTGAAGGACGCGGTGAAGAAGAACGCCGTTCCGGCGCCGGGAACGCTTTCGAAGGTGAGATCGCCACCCATGAGACGCGCCAGCCGCCGGCTGATCGCCAGGCCGAGGCCGGTGCCGCCGTATTGGCGCGAGGTGGCGGTGTCGGCTTGCGTGAACGCCTGAAAGATTTTGCTCTGGTGCTCGGCGGGTATGCCGATGCCGGTGTCCCGCACGCTCGCGAGCAGACGCACGCGCCCCTCATCATCGCCGGCGCGCAGCCGTTCGATCTTCAGGACGACCTCGCCGTGGTCCGTGAACTTGAACGCGTTGCTCACCAGGTTGGTCAGCACCTGTCGGAAACGCAGGGCGTCGCCGACGATGACCTCTGGTACCGAGGCGAGGGCGTGGCTGACGAGCTCGACCTGCTTCTGGATGACGGTCGGGCGGAAGGTCTCGGTCACTTCCTCGAGCACGTCCCGGATGCTGAACGCCTTCTCCTCGAGCTGCAGCTTGTCGGCCTCGATTTTCGAGAAATCGAGGATGTCGTTGAGGATGCCGAGCAGCGACCGTGCCGAGGCGTGCGCCACGCTGACGAACTGGTGTGCCCGGTCCGGCAGGCCGCTCTCGAGCGCGAGCTCGTTCATGTTGATGATCGCGTTCATCGGCGTGCGGATCTCGTGGCTCATCATCGCGAGGAACGCGCTCTTGGCGCGGTTCGCCGCGATCGCCTGCTCGCGGGCGGCGACCAGGTCGGCGTGCGACGCCTCAAGGCCGCCGACCGCTTCGTCGAGCGCGCGCCCGAGTGACCGCAGCTCGCCGCGGCCGGCGGCGAGGCCGGTGCGCGCCGAGAGATCGCCGTCCGACAGCCGCTGAGCGGCGGCAAGAATCGGCCGCACTTCGCGCAGAAAGAGCGCCTCGGCGACGAGCCATGCGACCAGGAAACAGACCAAGGTTCCGCCAAGGAGGATCGCGAGATTGCCCGCGAGCGTGCGCCTCATGACGGCGCGGAACGGCGCCAGCGGGATGCCGAGGGTGACCAGACTGCCGGTACGCTGGCCGCGGTATTCCAGCATCTCGGCGACGTACAACCGCTCGACGCCGTCGAGCCCGGCGATGGCCACGGCATCCCCGCCCGCGCTCAACGCGCTCGCCAGCGGGCCGGCGCTCCGGCCGACATACTTCTCGAGTTCAGTTGAGCGGTATTGAACCGTTCCCCGATCGTCGAGCACCGTCAGGACCGTGCTGGAAGGCAAGCCGGCACGTTCGACGAACCCGTTCACCCAGTCCAGATCGAGGCTCGCCCAGATGATCGCCGTGAGCGTGCCGTCGGCGTCGATGACCGGCATGGCGAGATTGAGCCCAGGCTCTCCGGTTGCCGGCTCGGGCAGGAACGCGCCGACTGCGAGATTCAGGGTTCGGCGGACGCGCTGGAAGACCAGCAGGTCCCGTGCGGTGGCGCGCTGGTCGAGCGGGACGGCGCTGAGCCGCACGTCGCCGCTCCGGCCATCGGCAATCAGCAGGTTGTTGTAGAGGCGATCGCTTCGCAGTGCGGCCAGCAGCGTCGCGCCGGCAGCCGGGGATCCCGACACGACGTCGGCGTCGGCCGACAGTGTTTCGAGCCGGGCCGCGCCGCGCGCGATCCGCTCGTTCAACTCGCGCTCCATCAGCTGGACGACGCGAGTCGAGACATCGGCAAGCGCGGCGAACCCGCGCTGGCGCGCCACCCACTCGTCATAGGCGAGGATGACGAGCGCGGGGACGAGCGCCAGCGCGACGAGCGCCGACAGCCGGGCCCGGACGGTGGGTACCACCGACGCGAGCCGGTCGACGACGGACCGAGCGTCATAGTTCGCCGCGCTCACCCGGCGCCGTGGCGAGCACACCGCGTGCCGCGCGACAGCGCGGCCGTGGCGCGCCGGGACCGCGCCATCGCGAACGCTTCGGGGAGCCGGCAACGACCCGCTACGACATCCCGGAGGCAGTCTCGAAATGCCGGACACCAGGCGTGGCGATCACTCGATTCGGCCGGGGAGCCTGCTGGTACGGCGCGTGCGTTGCCGATAAGGCGGCAGCGATATCGCGGCCTGAATCGTCGTCTGCTTCGCCCTCGCGTTCGACCAAGGTTCGGGCGGAGCAGGAGGAGGTTGGTCATGAAAGCGAAGAGTCTCTCGTGGTTCGCCCTGGGCGCGCTGTTGACGGTGGGGCCCCTCGCCGCGTGGGGCCATGCCCAGAAGCAGGCACCGACCGTGAAAATCCCGGAGCCCGGTGTGCCGCAGTTGATGACGATCGAAGGCACCTGGGTCCGCGCCGCGTACAACAACGAGGGGTACGCCATCCTGGGATATCGCCTGGCCAACCTGTCGATCGGCGAGGAGTGGATGCTGCTCGAGTTCGGCACGACGCTGCGTGACGGCGTCTCGAATTACACCTTGAAGCGCGACGCCCTGTCGCTGGAGACGCATGACGGCAAGACCGTCCCGCTGGCGACCACCATCGAGTACCGGGACGCCAACCTGAGCGCGCTTCAGGCGCGGGAGAAAGTCCAGCGTGATTCGATCAATTACTTTCCGCCGAGCGCGAGCCAGGCCTGCCGTCTCGGACTCTTCGCCGAACTCGACTCGCGCGCCGTCGCCTGGGACCAGGTCGAGCTCAGTCCCCAGCGCGGGTGCGTCGGCCGCCTGTTTTTCAAGGTGCCGGGCGGCATCACCTACGGCCAGTACTGGCTCAACGTGAAATTCGAGAAGAGCCTCGTGCGCGTGCCTTTCCGGATCCTGACCAAGGAGGAAGAGAAGCTGCTGTCCAAGAACTTCTCCGACATCCGCAAGCAGGTGCAGGAGGCGTTCAAGCCGAAGAAGAGCAGCTAGGATTTAGCGCCCCAGCGGCGCACCCGCAGCGTCCATCACCGATCCCGCAAGCAGCGAGGCGTGTGCCGCGGCGGGAGCCGCGGTCGCGAGGATCAGCGCCAACAGGCACACGCCCCCGGTCACACGCCGACTCCAGCGCTTTTGGCAAGGGCGGCTGCATCGAACGGCACGACCACTTCGAGACGGGTGCCGGCGCCAGGGGCCGACACGATGTGCAGCGTGCCGCCGACCGGGTCGAGGCGCTCGGCGATGCTGAGGAGCCCGAGGCCCTTGCCGGCCACTGCGTCGACATCGAACCCGACACCATCGTCGGCAATGATGAGCGCAAGCGTGGCCGGGCCGCCGGCCAGCGTGACCGATACCGTGCGGGCGCCGCTGTGCTTGGCGGCGTTCACCAGTGCTTCCTGTGCGATGCGGAAGAGGCAGAGCGACAGATCGTGCGGCAACAGACCGTGAACGCCGTGGTGTTCGAATGTCACCGACAACCCCGAGCTCGAAAATTCGCGCTGCAGCCCCTGGAGCGAGGGCACCAGGCCAATCAGCCGGAGCTTTGCCGGGTGCAGCCTGTGCGACATGTGGCGAACGCTGCGCACGATACCCTTGGCGTCGTCCAGCGCCTCCTGCGCGTGCTGCTCTACGCCACCGGCCGAGTCGCGTTCGTCAGCCAGCAGCAGGTGCAGGTGCATCGCGAGCAGCGCTGCTTTCTGGCTGACGTCGTCGTGCAGCTCACGCGCGATGTGCGCACGCTCCTGGTCCTGCGCGCCAATCAGGCGCGCGCCGAGATCGCGGATGCGCTCGTAGCTCGTACGCAGTTCGCGGTCGCTGCGTGACAGGCGTTCCTCGGCCCGGCGCCGTCTGTTCGCCTGGACCAGCAGCCCGGCGATGAGAGCGCTCTGCGCGAGGAGCATCGCGACGGCGCCGACGATGTACAGCTTGTAGCGATCCCAGACGCCGGGCGTGCGGTAGAGCACTTCGGTGCCTGCCGGAACGCGAGCCTCGTCAATCCGCCAGCGGCGAAGCTGTCGCCAGTCGACCTGCGGCACATGGAGGTTCGGCGAGCTGATGGGGACGCGGCCCGCCGGTTCACCCCACAGCACGCGGACGGCGAGCGTCGCGACGGCGTCGATCTGCGATTGCAGCCGCTGCATGCTGCCGCCCACCACGCCGTGGCCGATCGTCGAGTCGATCCAGGAGTAGATCGGCCGGTTCGCGACCGCGGCGACCCGGTCGAGATAATCGAGCGGTTGAAAGTTCTTGCCGGCGCCGTCCTGGTAGACGAGCAGGTAATAGACGATGGATTGCGGCGGCAGCGCGGCGAGCTGCGCCTCGAGATCGGGCGTGCGGAGGCCGGAGAGGTAGGTGAACGCCAGGCGCGGCTCGAACCGTCGAAATTGCGCCCGTGCCTCGGCCTCCCAGGCCTGGTCGCGATCGCTCTTGCCGCTGACGACGAACACCTGCCGCAGATCGGGATGCAGCGCGAGCGCGAGCGAGACGCTGCCGCTGAACTCCACCTCGGCGACCAGGCCGGTCGCGTTGGCGATCGGTTGTGGCGGAGGCGTGGCGGCGAAGAAGACGATCGGCATACCGGGGAAGAGATCGCGCCGGTATGTCGTCAGGAACTGGATCGCCACGTCCTGCATCGCGATGATGACGTCGAATCGCAGTCCGCTGTATTTCTGCCGCAGGAAATCGCCGAACGCCTCCTGGTATTGCTCGTCGGGGAATCGTCCCGCGTCGATGTACTCGGAGTAGTAGTCGAGCGCGTGTGAGAGCGCGCGATCGAGAATCCGCGGCAGCTCGCGCTCGCCAACGATGGAGATCTGCGCGTCGCGTCCGGTGGAATAGAGGACCAGCACGTTCTTCTGGGCCTGGAGCGCGCCGGCTGGAGAGGGCGGACCGAGGAGGCAGACGAGAGCGGCGAGCATCACCCGGCACAACCAGGGCGCGCCGCTGGAGTTGATCGCACGGAACCTGCCGGCACGGACGGAGGTGGACGCCGTCCGTGTCAGGCGACTCGAACCGTCGCGACAAATGCCGCTTCGGCGGATCGGTTCCATGTCTGTTCGAATTCGACGAGAGTGTATGTTGTTTTTGTCGCTGGATATCGATTGTCACACTTTCGTTATGCAAGCGGGAGCAGCGCGGCGTCGCTTACCGTTGCCCGCTTGCTGCAAGCGCCAGCGCGCGTCCGGATCTTTTGCCGGCGGCGGCCGGCTCGGCGGTGTGCAGCGGGATGATCACTTCGACACGGGTTCCTCGGCGGGCACCTGTATGAATTGACAGGTGGCCGCCGAGCGGCTCGAGCCGCTCGCGCATAGTGATGAGCCCGAGGCCTTTCCCGATCATCGCCTCGACATCGAACCCGACGCCGTCGTCGGCAATCGTGAGCTCGATCGAGCCCGGCGCTCCGTTCAGCGTCACCGAGACATGGCTCGCGGCGCTGTGCTTGACCGCGTTCTGCACCGCCTCCTGCGCGATGCGGAACAGGCACACGGCCAGATCCTGCGGCAGCGACGGCGGAACGTCACGATGGGTAAAGCCAATCGTCAGGCCAGGCTGGGCGAAATCGCGATGCAGCCCGGCGAGCGAGGGAACCAGGCCGATCAGCCGCAGCTTGGCCGGGTGCAGCCGGTGCGAGAGGTTGTGGACGCTGCGCGCGATGGTGTGCGCCTGGGCCAGGGCGTCGCGTGCGTGCTGCTGAATTTCGTCGCGGCCGCCGCGGCTGGCGGCCAGCAGCAGGCCGAGGTTCATCGCCAGCAGCGCGGTCTGCTGGCTGACGTCGTCGTGCAGCTCCCGGGCAATCCGCGAGCGCTCCTCGTCCTGCGCGACCAGGAGACGCCAGCCCAGCGCGCGCAGCCGCTCGTTGGTGGCCCGCAGTTCGACGTGGCTCTGCTCGACCTGGTCCTCGGCCCGGCGGCGGCGGATGATCTGCGCGAGCAGGCCGGCGACGAGCCCTGACTGCACCGTCAGGATCGTCGCCGCGACGGCGATATACACGTACACCGGGTCGTGGTGCCAGGCAGCGGGCTCGCGCACCAGCCCGCCGCCGGCGCCGAGGGCGAGCATCGCCAGCACGACGGTCACGAGCCAGCCTGGCACGCCGCGGAACACACCCATGGCCTGCCTTCTTCTACAGCCGGCCACGGCGCTTGACGCGCAATTGCGCCAGCGTCCGCGCCAGCGACGCGTTGACCGACGCGAGTTCCTCATCCGAGATCTTGTCGCGGAGCCGGGCGGCGGCGCGCTGGCGCGCTTCCTCCGCCCTCGCCTCGTCGACGTTCTCGGCCGCGACCGCCATGTCCGTGACGATCGACACGCTGTTGCCGGTGATCTCGACCAGCCCCTCGCCGACGGCCACAAAGGTCTCGCGCGTGCCCTTGCGCACGATCATCTCGCCCGGGACGACCTGGGTCAGGAGTGGCACGTGGCGCGGGAGCACGCCGATCTGGCCGTCGAACGCCGGCAGCGTAACCATGTCCACGTCTTCGGAGTAGACGATCGCCTCGGGCGTCACGACTTCCAGCTTCAGCGTCTCGGCCATCGGATTCTCACTGCGGTCGGACTTCCTCGATCCCGCCCTTCATGTAGAAATTGTCCTCGGCGACGTCGTCGTGGCGCCCGTCGAGGATCTCCTTGAAGCCGCGCACGGTGTCGGCGACCGGCACCTGGCGTCCCTCGCGTCCGGTGAACACCTGCGCCGAGCTGAACGGCTGGCTGAGGAAGCGCTGAATGCGCCGCGCGCGGTTCACCGTCTGCTTGTCCTCCGGCGAGAGCTCGTCCATCCCGAGGATGGCGATGATGTCCTGCAGATCCTTGAAGCGCTGCAGCACCTTCTGCACGCGCCGGGCGATCTCGTAGTGCTCCACGCCGACGATTTCCGGAGCCAGCGCCCGCGAGGTCGACGCGAGCGGGTCGACCGCCGGGTAGATGCCGAGCTCGGCGATCGATCGCTCGAGGACGATGGTGGCGTCGAGGTGGGCGAAGGTGGTCGCCGGCGCCGGGTCGGTCAGGTCGTCGGCCGGGACGTAGACCGCCTGGAACGAGGTGATCGATCCGCGCTTGGTCGAGGTGATGCGCTCCTGCAACGCCCCCATTTCGGCGGCCAGCGTCGGCTGATAGCCGACCGCGCTCGCCGTGCGTCCGAGCAGCGCCGACACCTCGGAGCCCGCCTGAGAGAAGCGGAAGATGTTGTCGATGAAGAGCAGGACGTCCTGGTGTTTTTCGTCGCGGAAGTACTCGGTGATGGCGAGCCCCGAGAGCGCCACGCGCAGGCGCGCGCCCGGCGGCTCGTTCATCTGGCCGTAGACCAGCGCAATCTTCGACGCGCTCAGATCCTGCTCGTTGATGACACCGGCCTGGGTCATCTCGTGGTACAGATCGTTGCCCTCCCGCGTCCGCTCGCCGACGCCGGCGAACACCGACACGCCGCCGTGCAGCTTGGCGATGTTGTTGATCAATTCCATGATGACGACGGTCTTGCCGACGCCGGCACCGCCGAAGGCGCCGATCTTGCCGCCCTTGAGAAACGGGCAGATGAGATCGATCACCTTGATGCCGGTCGAGAGCACCTGAGGCGAGGTGGATTGATCGACCAGCGGCGGCGGCTGGCGGTGGATCGGGTAGTGCTTCTCCGCGATCACCGGCCCGCGCTCGTCCACCGGGCTGCCGGTGACGTCGAGCACGCGCCCCATCACGCCGGGCCCGACCGGCATCACGATCGGACCGCCGCTGTCCTTCACCTCGAAGCCGCGCTTGAGCCCCTCGGTGCCGGACATGGAGATCGTCCGCACCCACCGGTCGCCGAGATGCTGCTGCACTTCGAGCGTCAGGTGGACCGGCTGCTCGCCGACCGTGTAGTCGACCGTCAACGCGTTCGAAATTGCCGGCAGCGACGCGCCGGGGAACGCGACGTCGACGACCGGTCCGACCACCTGGACGATATGGCCCGTGTTCATATGCATGCCTTCCGCGTCAGCCCGCCTGGCCGCCGGCGATCTCGAGCAGTTCCTGGGTGATGTGGCCCTGGCGCAGCTTGTTGTAGGCGAGGGTGAGGTCCTTGATCATGACGTCGGCGTTGTCGGTCGCGCTCTTCATCGACACCATGCGGGCGCTCTGCTCGCTCGCCTTGGCGTTCAGCAGCACGGCGTAGAGGAAGATGTTGAGAAAATGCGAGAGCAGATAGCCGATCAGCTGCTCGGCGCGCGGTTCGAACAGGTACTCGGTCGTGTCGGCCGCGTGCGCTTCCTCGGCGGGCGCGCCTGGCACGCGCAAGCCGGAGAGTTCGGCGATCGGGAGGTACTCGATGGCGACGGCCTGCTGCGTGAGCGTGTTGATGAACCGGGTGGCCAGCACCACGACTTCGTCGACCTCGCCCTTGAGGAACAGGTCGCGCGCCAGCGCGGCGATCGCCCGGGCCTCGGGAAAGCGCGGCGTGTCGCCGTAGGGAAACTCCGCCACCAGCTGCCGGCGCGTCCGGGCGACGAACTGCGCCGCCTTGCGGCCGGCGGTGATGAATAGCGTCGTGTGCGGATCGTAGCGCCCGGCGAGCCGGAAAAGGTTGCTGTTGAGCGCGCCGCATAGCCCCTTGTCCGAGGCGATCAGCACGACGGCGCGGCGCTTGACCTCACGCTTCTGCACGAAAGGATGGGTGAAGTCGACGTCCTGGGTGATGGCCTTGCGCTGGATGCGGTAGAGCATGCGGACGAACGGGCGAATCGACAGCGCCGCCTGCTGCGCCTTGCGCATCTTCGAGGCCGCCACCATCTGCATGGCACGCGTGATCTGCGCGGTGCTGCCGATCGACTTGATCCGCCGCCGGATTCCCCGTGTGCTCGCCACCGCTCACGTCCAGTGCTGGGCGAACTGTCCGGCGGTCGCCTTCAACTCGCCCGTGAGCGTGTCGTTGAGTGCCCCCTGACGGCGGATCGCCTCGAGCAGCTCCGATTTCGACGTCGTCAGGAACTCGGTGAGGCGGCCCTGATATTCCTTGATCCGCTCGACCGGCACCGCGTCGAGGTGCCCGTTCTGCACCATCCAGAGGATCGCGACCTGCAGCTCCACCGCGATCGGCTGGTGCTGCGGCTGGTTGAACAGCTCGATGATGCGCTTGCCGCGGTCGATCTTCGACTGCGTCGCGGCGTCGAGCTCCGAGCCGAACTGGGCGAACGCCGCCAGCTCGCGGAACTGGGCGAGGTCGCCCTTCAGCCGTCCCGCGACCTGCTTCATCGCCTTCACCTGCGCCGCCGAGCCGACGCGCGAGACCGAGATCCCGACCGAGATCGCCGGCCGCGTCCCCTGGTAGAAGAGATCAGTCTCGAGGAAGATCTGGCCATCGGTAATCGAGATGACGTTGGTGGGGATGTAGGCCGACACGTCACCGGCCTGCGTTTCGATGATCGGCAGCGCGGTCAGCGAGCCGTTGCCGAACTGCTCGCCGACGCGGGCGGCGCGTTCCAGCAGGCGGCTGTGCAGATAGAAGACGTCGCCCGGATAAGCCTCCCGGCCCGAGGGTCGCTTCAACACCAGCGAGACCTGCCGGTAGGCGACCGCGTGCTTGGAGAGATCGTCGTAGACGATCAACGCGTCCATGCCGTGATCCATGAACCATTCGCCCATTGCCGCGCCGGCAAACGGCGCCAGGTACTGGCTGGTGGCCGAATCGGCGGCCGGTGACGCGACCACGATCGTGTACGGCATCGCGCCGGCTTCCTCGAGCACCGAGATGAGGCGGGCGATGGTCGATTGCTTCTGCCCGACGGCGACGTAGATGCAGTAGAGCGGCCGGTAGCTGCTGTCGCCCGCGGCCTGCGCCTCGCGGTTCAAGCGCGCCTGGCTGATGATGGTGTCGATGCAGATCGTCGTCTTGCCGGTCGAGCGATCGCCGATGATCAGCTCGCGCTGGCCGCGGCCGATCGGAATCATCGCGTCGATCGCCATGATCCCGGTCTGCACCGGCTGGCTGATCGGACGGCGGCGCATGATGCCCGGCGCGATCTTCTCGACCGGGTAGGCGTCGACGCTCGCGATCGGCCCCTTGCCGTCCACCGGCTCGCCGAGCGTGTTCACCACCCGCCCCAGCAGCCCGGTCCCGACCGGCACCTGCAGCAGTTTGCCGGTGGCGCGGACCTCGTCCCCTTCCTGGAGCTGCGTGTGGTCGCCGAGGATGATGACGCCGACCTCGGTCTCGTCGAGGCTCAGGGCGAGGCCGGTCAGGCCGCGGCCGAGATCGAGCATCTCGTTCAGCATCACGTCGCCGAGCCCCTCGACCCGCGCGACCCCGTCGCCGACCTCGCGGATCACGCCGACGTTCTGCTTGATCGTCGCCGCCTTCGCGCCGACGATCTGTTGTTCGATTTCCTCGATCAGGCTTGCCATCCTCTACCTCATGGTCGCCGAGAACTCGCTGCTCACAGCCGCGCCTCGAGCGCAGCCAGCCGGCCCCTGACGCTGCCGTCGTAGACGTCGCTGCCGACGGTGATGCGCACGCCGGCGATGAGCGCCGGGTGGTCGGTGAAACCGACCGAGATGCCGGAGCCATAGCGCGCTGTCAAACCGGCTTCGATCGCGGCGCGAACGTCGGCGGGCAGCGGCGTCGGGCTGGCGACGTCGGCGCGGTGGCGGTCCCGATCGAGCCGCACCAGGCGCTGGAAGCGCGACAGCGTGGCGAATCCGCCGGTGCGACCGGCGGCGATCACCGACCCGACGACCTGCCGCACGCGCCGCTCGTCGAGGCGGCCGTCGACCTGGCAGAACTGGAAGAGGCGCCTCGCCTCGCGTTGCGTCTGTCTGGGCGTTTTCATGGCGGCGTCGGGCCTTGCTAGTGCGTCCGTAGATAGGTGGCGGTGTTTTCGGCCAGGCGCCGCTGATCGTCGGCCGACAGCACCGTGCCGGCGACCGCCGCCGTCGTCTGCACCACCAGTCGGCCGACTTCGCGCCGCAACTCGGCCAGCATGCGTGCGTGCTCGAGCGCCGCCGCTTCGCGCGCCTTCGAGACAATCTCCTCGGCGGCGGCGACCGCGCGCTGCGTGTGCTGCTCCTCGATGCGCCTGGCCATCGCCCGCGCCTCGACCAGCAGATGCGTCGCCCGCGCCTGGGCATCGGTGATGACGTCCTGGCGCTGCGCCTCGATGCCGGCGAGCGCCGCGCTGATCTTCGCGGTGTCGGCCAGCCCCTGCGCGATCTGCGCGCGCCGCGCGTCCAGCATCCGCAGCACGGGTGCGTAGGCCAGCCGGTAGAGCAGGGCGCAGACGATGGCGAAGCTGATCAGCTGGGCGCCGAGGTGCGGCCAGTTGATGCCGAAGGTCGCCGCGATCTGCTGCACCTTCCCGTCGCCGGATGGCGCGAGCAAGGCAAGAACAAGCATGCCGCCGCCCGCCGTCAACTGGCGAGGAACAGCGCGTAGAACACGATCGCTTCGGCGAACGCGATCGCCAGAATCGACTGGACCAGAATCGGCGTCGATGCGCTGGGATTGCGTCCAACTGCCTCGGACGCCTTCATGCCGATGATGCCGACGGCCAGAGCCGCGCCCAATACGGCGAGGCCGATGTGGAGGTTGCCGCTCATGATGGTTTTCATCCTTCCGTGAGAATGTCGCGGCCGCCCGAAGCACTGAGCCCGGCCGTGGTCATTGAACGTGCGCCGCCGTCGATGGATGATCCTCGTGGTGCTGGCAGATGAGCAGCGTGAACACTGCCGTCAGCAGCATGAACACCAGCGCCTGCACCAGGCCGACCAGCAGTTCCAGGAAATAGAACGGCACCTGCACGAGCCAGCCGATGCGCGGCATCGCCGCCATCGTCTCCAGCATGGTTTCGCCGGCGAAGATGTTGCCGTAAAGGCGGAAACTCAGCGAGATCGGCCGGAACAGGATCGAGACCAGCTCGAGGCAGCCGGCGGCAAAGAAGACGACCACCAGCAGCACCCTCAACGCGCCGGTGCTCGTGCCCTTCGGCGCGAACAGCTCGGCGACGAACCCGCGCGGACCGAGTTCGCCGAGGCCCCAGACGATCCAGCAGGCGAAGAAGATCAGCGCCATCGCCAGCGTCAGGTTGACGTCCGCGTTCGCGCCGCGCAACAGCGGCTGCTCGATCACGAACCCGTGGTCGGTTGCGTGGCCCCAGCCAATCGAGCCGACGCCGGGCACGAGGCCAAACCAGTTGGCGGCGAGGATGAAGATGAAGATGGTGGCGAAGAACCAGAAGGTCCGCCGCACCAGGTGCGCGCCGAGCAGCCCTTCGAGGAAGGCGTAGAGGCTCTCGATCAGCCACTCGAGGAAGTTCTGCGCCCGCCCCGGCACCTGCCGCATCTCGCGCGTCGCGAGCTGCGCGAACGCGATCAGTCCGAGCGCGACGATCCAGCTCACCACCATCGAATTGGTGATCGGGAACCCGAACGGCCTCGCGATCTCGACCGCCTTCTGTGACAGCCCGTGGTGCGGCTCGGTCGCCGCCAGCGCGGTGCGCGACATCAGCCCGATCGACAGGAGCGCGAGGAGCACGGACGACATCGACACTCTCGATTCGCTATCTCGTCCCGCCGGGCCGTGCCACCACGTTGGTCAGCCGGACGATGACGTCGTGGTAGTCCTCGGTGACAATCGCGTCCTTCTGGTCGAGGCGAATCTTCGTCGCCGGCACCAGCTCGCCCTGTCCGGAGCCCGAGCCCGCGACCTCGAGCATCACCAGCCCGAGGTCGAAGCCGGCCGCCGGCTTCGCGCCGGGCGCATCGGCGCCGACCAGCAGGATCGGCTCCGCGGTGACCGCCGTGATCAGCCGTCCTCCGCCGGTCGGGCGCGCGTAGACGTACTTGATCGCGGTGGAGCGCGAGCCGAGCTGCACGCTGCCGATGGCATCGGCCTTCTGCAGCGCCGCGCGCGCTGCCGCGGTGCCGCCGCTCTTCAACGCCCCCAGCAGGGCGGTCCGTTCGGCGTCCGTCGCATAGCGCCGGACGACGACGGTGAGCGGCGCGCTGGCGCTGGTGCCGTCGGCGCGCTTCACGGCCGCGACCGCCGTAATGGTTTCACCCTGTGCCGACGCCGTGGACGCGGCACAGGTCAGGGCGGCGAGACACCAGGTGCCGACACGAAGCCGACGAAGATGTTCAGAGCGCATGATCCGGCGATCCGAGCAGGTCCCATGCCACGCCGCGCCAGGCGGTCGGGCCGATCAAATCGTGCGCGGAATCCGCCCGGCGCCGCGCCGCCGCACGTCGGCAGGCGCGCGCCGGCGGTCTGGTGCACTCCGACAATTCGGAGTCCCTACGGGCCGGCAGAGCAGCTGATCGGCGCGACTCGGTAACGGCGTTCGACAAGGCGCACGCGCGCGGTCGCAGAGGCTGGTGGCACAAGCCGTGCTCGATGAACGCAGGCTGTCACCATGACTGACCCTCTCTTCGCGGCGATTGCTCGCCAGCTGGATCGGCTGCCCGGCGACTTTGCCGCAGCCATGCTCCGGGGTGCGTCGCGAGACCCCGACGACACCATCGAGCGGATGCTCGAGCAGCTTGGCGAGGCGCTGGGAACCGACCACCTCGTGTTCGAGAGCGTGCCGGAGGAGCGATCGCTCTGGCCCGGACGGGTGTGGCGCAGCGGCGGGAGCGCGGCCGACGGCGACGCGCTGACCATCCCAATCCTCGCCGCCGGCCGCCGGATTGGCGCACTGTCGGTCGGGTTCGGCGATGACGGGGGCCCATGGCCGGCGGCGATCCAGGATCGGGTCCGCGCGCTGGCCAACTTGATAGCCGTCGCGGCGCGGCTCGTCGCCCACAGCGCGGAGTCGGAGTCCCAGCGCGAGAGCGCGCATGCCGCCGCGTCGCTGCGCGCCGTGGACGAGGGCATGGGCGCGACCGACTTCGAAGAAATCATCGGCGACAGCCCCGGGCTGCGTGCCGCAATCGGCCGCGTCCAGGAAGTGGCGCCGACCGACGCGTCGGTCGTCATTCGTGGCGAGACCGGCACCGGCAAGGAACTGTTTGCCCGCGCGGTCCACAACCGCAGCCGGCGCCGCGCGCGGCCGTTCGTGCGCGTCAACTGCGCCGCGCTGCCGCCGACCCTGATTGAGAGCGAGCTGTTCGGACACGAGCGCGGCGCGTTCACCGGCGCGGTGTCGATGCGGCAGGGCCGCTTCGAGCTGGCCCACACCGGGACGCTGTTTCTCGACGAAATCGGCGACCTGCTGCCGGACGTGCAGGCCAAGCTGCTGCGGGTGCTGCAGGAAGGGGAGTTCGAGCGGGTCGGTTCGTCGCATTCGCGGCGGGTCGATGTGCGCGTCGTCGCCGCCACGCACCACGATCTCGAGGCGGCGGTGAAAAATGGCCGCTTCCGCGCCGATCTGTATTACCGGCTGAACGTCTTTCCCATCGTGCTGCCGCCGCTGCGCGAGCGTGCCGAGGACATTCCGCGGCTGATCTGGTTCTTCGTCAACCGCCGCCAGCGTGCGCTCGATCGCAAGTTCACGACCATCCCGCCGGCCGTCGTCGCGGCGCTGCAGCAGCACGAGTGGCCGGGCAACGTCCGCGAGCTCGAGAACGTGGTCGAGCGCGCGATGATTCACTCCACCGGCAACACGTTCCTGCTCGACGACGGGCCCGGGCTGTTCTGGTCGTCGGGAAACTGCGAGACAGGCACGCTCGAAGTGGTGGAGCGGCGGCACATCGAGGAGGCGCTGCGCCGCTGCCGGTGGCGGATCAACGGCGCCGGCAACGCCGCCGAAGTCCTCGGCCTGCACCCGAACACGCTGCGCTTCCGGATGAAAAAGCTGGGGATCCAGCGTCCGGCCGGCTCGGGTGTGGTCCGCGATTTCAAGCGCCTGCTGGCGTGACGGCCGCTGGTTGCCTGCTGTGAGTTTTTCACAACCGCGTGTGAGTCGCGACCTCTGGCGCGGCCGCGCGTCCGGGGCACGCGGGCCGGTTCGTTTTTTGCCAGTCGCGCCGCCGTGCAATGCCGGATAGACGTGCGCGATGAGAACGACGGACGAGTGGTGCAGCTGGCGGGACGGCTCGCCGAAGCGCAGGTGCCGGCGCTGCTCGAGGCCTGCGGCGGCGCGCACGCGCCGCCGGTGCTCGAGCTGAGCGAGCTCGTCTCCGCCGACGCGGTCGGGATCGACGCGCTGCTCCGGGTCGAGCAGATGGGGGCGCGCCTGGTGGGCGTGCCCGAATACATCCGGTTGACGCTCGACGCGATGGCACGCGAGCGGCGATGAACGAGACGACCGGCGGCAAGCTTCGATCAACGGGGAAAGAGCTGGTCGATCAACGGGGAAAGGATGATGTGAGCATGGGAACCGGCGCAGCAACGGCAACGCTCATCGGGCTGACGGCGGCGGCCACGCTCGGCCTGTCGTGCGCAAAACCGGCGCCGATCGCGCCCGCGCCGCCCGACGTCTACGTCACGCCGGTGGTTCAGCAGGACGTGCCGGTCTATCTCGACCTGGTGGGTCAGACCGCCGGCATGCAGGACGTCGAGATCCGCGCGCGCGTCGAGGGCTTCCTGGAAACGGTGAACTTCCGCGAGGGCTCCTTCGTCCGCCAGGGCGACCTGCTCTATCAGATCGACCGCAAGCCGCTCGAAGCCATCCTCGCCGCCGCGCGCGCGGACCAGGCGACCGCGGAGGCGAGGCTGGCCAAGGCCACCAACGACGTCGCCCGCTATACCCCGCTGGTCGCGAAGCAGGCCGTCAGCCAGCAGGAGCTCGACGACGCCCGGGCCCAGCGCGATGCGGCCGCGTCCCAGGTCGACGCCGCGAAGGCCGCGGTGGAGAAGGCCGTGCTCGATCTCGGCTACACCCGCATCAACTCGGCGATCACCGGGTTGATCGGGACGACGCTGGTGAAGCCGGGCAACCTGGTCGGCCGCGGCCAGAGCACGCTGCTGACCACCGTGTCGCAGATCGATCCGATGCTCTTCAAAGTCGGCGTCACCGAAGCAGACTACCTCCGCGTCGCGCGGCGGAACCAGGCGAAGGGTGGTGGTGGCGGCGGCCAGTTGGACATCCAGCTGACGCTGGCCGACGGCACCGTCTATTCGCACCGGGGCCGGGTCAACACCGTCGAACGCGCCGTCGATCCGACCACCGGCACGCTGGCGCTCGAGCTGCTGTTTCCGAACCCCGATCTGCTGCTGCGCCCTGGCCAGTATGGCCGCGCCCGGTTGCTGCTCGAGACCAGGCCGGCGGCGCTGCTGGTGCCGCAGCGCGCGGTGCAGGAACTGCAGAACCTCTACAGCGTGGCGGTGGTCGACGCCAGCAACAAGGTGGCGTTCCGCTCGGTGAAGGTCGGCCGCCGCGTCGACGCGCTCTGGACGGTCGAGGAAGGGCTCGCGGCCGACGAGCAGGTCGTCGTCGAGGGGCTGCAGCGAATCCAGGACGGCATGACGGTCTCCGCCAAGGCGGCGCCGCCGCGCCAGGCCCCCGTCGCCACCGCAGGGGCGAGGTAGGCCATGGCGCGCTTCTTCGTGAACCGTCCGATCGTCGCGATGGTGATCTCGATCATCACCGTGCTGCTCGGCGTCGTGGCGATGCAGGGGCTGCCGATCGCGCAGTACCCCGAGATCGTGCCACCGATGATCCAGGTGACCACGACCTTCATCGGCGCCAGCGCGACCGACGTCGAGGCCTCGGTGGCGACGCCGCTCGAGCAGCAGATCAACGGCGTCGAGAACATGATCTACATGAAGTCGACCAACGCCAACGACGGCACGCTGACGCTCAAGGTGTCGTTCGAGGTCGGCTCGAACCTGGACATGAACAACGTCCTCACCCAGAACCGGGTGTCGCAGGGCATGCCGCAGATGCCGCAGTCGGTGAAGAACTACGGCGTCTCGGTGAAGAAGGCGCTGGCGTTCCCGCTGCTGGTCATCTCGATCAAGTCGCCGAACGGATCCTACGACAGCAGTTTTCTCTCGAACTACACCACCATCAACATCAACGACGCGATTGCGCGCATCCAGGGCGTCGGCCAGATTAATCTTTTCGGCGGCAGCGACTACGCGATGCGCGTCTGGCTGCGCCCCGACGTCATCGGCCGCCTCGGCCTGACCGTGCCCGACATCGCCAATGCGATCAGCCAGCAGAACCAGCTGACACCGGCCGGCCAGATCGGCGGGCCGCCGGCGGCCACCGGCACCGAATTCACCTACACGGTGCGGACCCAGGGGCGCCTGCTCAACGAGGACGAGTTCGGCGCCATCATCCTGCGCACCAACCCGGACGGATCGCAGGTCCGGCTCCGCGACGTCGCCCGCCTCGAGCTCGGCACGATGCTCTACAACGCCGTCGGCCGCCACGACGGCACGCCGTCGGCAGTGATCGCGGTGTTCCAGATCCCCGGCACCAACGCGCTCGAGGTCGCCAACCGGGTCAAGGCGACGATGGACGACCTGTCGAAGCGCTTCCCGCGCGACATGACCTACCTGGTGTCGCTCGACACGACGCTGCCGGTCACCGAAGGCATCAACGAGATCGTGCACACGCTGTTCGAGGCGGTGGCGCTGGTGATCATTGTCGTCTTCGTCTTCCTGCAGAACTGGCGCGCGACGCTGATTCCGCTGCTGACGGTGCCGGTCTCGCTGCTCGGCGCGTTCATCTTCTTCCCGCTCCTCGGCTTCTCGATCAACGTGCTCTCGCTGCTCGGCCTCGTCCTCGCCATCGGCATCGTCGTCGACGATGCGATTGTCGTGGTCGAGGCGGTGATGCATCACATCGAGCACGGGCTGCCGCCGAAGCAGGCGACGATCAAGGCGATGGAGGAGGTGTCGGGGCCGGTCGTCGCCATCGGTCTCATCCTCTCGGCGGTGTTCGTGCCGGTCGGGTTCATGGGTGGCATCACCGGCAGGCTCTACCAGCAGTTCGCGATCACCATCGCGCTGTCGGTGCTGCTCTCGGTGATCAACGCGCTGACGCTCAGCCCGGCCCTGGCGGCGCTGCTGCTGAAAGCGCCGAGCGGCAAGCGGTCTCTCTTGACGCCGTTCTACAACGGCTTCAACCGCGTCTTCGGCTTCACCACCGACAAGTACGTCGGCTTCGCCGGCATCCTGATCCGCAAGTCGGTCCGCAGCATGGCCTTCATTGGCGTGCTGGTCTACGTCATCGTCGTCCTCGGCCGGCAGATCCCCGGCGGGTTCGTGCCCGAAGAGGACCAGGGCTACCTGCTGGTCAACGCGCTGCTGCCGGACGCCGCGTCGCTCGAGCGGACCGACGCGGTGATGAAGAAGGCCGAAGCGATCCTCGAGCACAACGAGGCGGTCGAGGGCTTCAACACGATCACCGGCTACTCGCTGGTGACCGGCGCCTATTCCTCGAACATGGGCTTCTTCTTCGTGCAGTTGAAGCCGTGGCACGATCGGCACAGCGAGGAGACGCACGCGAACGGCGTGGTCGCGGCGCTGAACCGCGCCTTCGCGCAGCAGATCCCCGAGGCGGGCGTCGTCGCCTTCGGGCCGCCGGCAATTCCCGGCCTCGGCACCGGGGCCGGCTTCACGCTGCAACTCCAGGATCGCAGCGGCGGCTCGCCCGAGTACCTGGCGGAGCAGGCGACGCGTTTCCTGGACGCGGCGCGCAAGCGTCCGGAGATCGGCCGCATCAACACGCTCTACCGCTCGACGGTGCCGCAGGTCTACGCCGACATCGATCGGAGCAAGGTGCTCAAGTCGCGCGTTTCGCTGAGCGACGTCAACACCACGCTCGGGGCGCTGCTCGGCAGCTCGTACGTCAACGACTTCAACCGCTTCGGGCGCGTCTACAAGGTCTACGTCCAGGCCGAGCCGGAGTTCCGCCGCGATCCGAATCAGCTCGGGTTGTTCTTCGTCCGCAACCAGGACGGCGGCATGGTGCCGCTCGACACGCTGATCTCGACGCGGCCGGCGGCGGGGCCGGAGTTCACCAACCGGTTCAACCTGTTCCGCGCGGCGGAGATCACCGGCGTGCCGGCGCCGGGCTTCTCGTCGACGCAGGCGCTCGATGCGCTGCAGGAGACGGCGCAGCAGGTGCTGCCGCCGGACATGAGCTTCGACTGGGCGGACATGTCGTACCAGGAGCGGCGCGCGCCGGGCGTCGCGGTGGTGTTCGCGCTGGCCATTTTCCTCGTCTTCCTGATTCTCGCGGCGCAGTACGAGAGCTGGGGGCTGCCCTTCAGCGTGCTGCTCGGGACCCCGTTCGCGGTGTTCGGAGCCTACTTCGGCCTGTGGCTCGCGCGCCAGTTCTCGCCGAGCTACGTCAACAACGTGTTCGCGCAGATTGGCCTGATCATGTTGATCGGCCTCGCCGCCAAGAACGCGATCCTGATCGTCGAGTTCGCGAAGATGGAGCGCGACCAGGGCAAGGATCTGGTCGAGTCGGCGATGAACGCGGCCCGCCTGCGGTTCCGGCCGATTCTGATGACCGCCTTCGCGTTCATCCTCGGCGTCGTGCCGCTGCTGACGGCTTCGGGCGCCGGCGCCGAGGCGCGCAAGGTGATGGGGATGGCGGTGTTCTCGGGGATGTTGATCGCGACCATCCTCGGCGTCTGCCTGATCCCGATGTTGTACGTCGTCATCGAGCGGATGATCGGCGGCGCGAAACAGGCCGAACCCGCGCCGGCCGCCGCGGCGCCCGCTCTTGCCGGGCACGGGCCCATGAGCCACTAAAGATGCGACCCGCCTCTTGTCTCCGTTTCGTCCTGGCCGCCGCCCCGCTTTTCGGGACCGGGTGCGCCGCCGTCGGTCCGAACTACTCACGGCCGCAACTGTCGCCACCGGCGCAGTACCGCTTCGTCGAGGCCACGCCGCAGGCCGAGTCGATTGCCGACGTGCCGTGGTGGCAGGTGTTCGACGATCCGGCCCTGCAGGCGCTGATCCGCGAGGCGCTGGCCAACAACCTCGACCTCAAGGTCGCCGCGGCGCGCGTCGAGGAGGCGCGCGCCCGCGCCGGCATCGCCAAGTCGTTTCTCTATCCCCAGGTGGACGGCGTGGCCACCTACGGCGTGCGCCAGGCGTCGAACTCGCGGGACGAGGCCGGCAACGACGACACGACGCATCAGAACGCCACCTACGGCTTCCAGCTGTCGTGGGAGCTCGACCTGTTCGGCCGTCTCCGGCGCGAGCGCGAGGCCGCCACCGCCTTCGCCCTTGCCACCGAGCATGCCCGCCGCGGCGTGCTCGTCACGCTGGTCGGCGACGTCGCGACCAACTACTTCCTGCTGCGCGAGCTCGACCTGCAGCTCGAGATCGCGCGGCGTACGCTGACGCTGAACGACGAGACCGTCACCTATTTCCGCAACCGGCTCGACGGCGGCGTCTCGAACCGGCTGGAGCTCGATCGGATCACCGCCAACCGTGCCCTGACGGCGGCGACCATCCCCGACATCGAGTCGCAGGCCGCCATCGTCGAGCACGCGATCTCGCTCCTCGTCGGCCGGCCGCCGGCTGCGATTGTTCGCGCGCCGACCACCCTGGTCGAACCGACGGCGCCGGCCGTGCCGATCGGGCTGCCGGCGTCGCTGCTCGAGCGGCGGCCGGACATCCAGGAGGCGGAGCAGCTGCTGGTCGCGGCTAACGCCGACATCGGCTCGGCGCGGGCGCTGTTCTTCCCGACGATCAGCCTGACCGGCTTCCTCGGCGGCATCAGCGGCGACCTGGTCAAGTTCCTCGGCGCCGACGGCGGCGTCTGGTCGGCGGGCGCCGGGCTGTTGCAGCCGGTGTTCCAGGGCGGCCGCCTGCGGCGCAATCTCGAGGCGATGCAGGCGCGCTACGACGCCGCGCTGGGCGAGTACCAGAAGGCGGCGCTCAACGGCTACCGCGAGGTCGCCAACTCGCTGATCACGATCCAGAAGCTCGCCGAGATCCGGGTGCACCGACAGAGCGGCGTCACCGCGCTCGAAGACGCGTCCGATCTCGCGCGCTCCCGCTACGACTCCGGGCTCGCCAGCTACATCGAGATCCTGACCGCCGACCAGGACCTGTTCGAACAGCAGCTGCTGCTCGCGCAGACGCGGGGCGCCGAGCTGCGCGCTCGCGCGGAACTCTACCGGACGCTGGGCGGCGGGTGGCAGCAATAAATCGGTGCGAGAGTATGTCGAACAACTACAACCACCACACCCGCAAGAACCACGAGAACGGCGACAACGGCAAGAACGGCAAGATCAAGCGCAGGAAATTCGACAAGGAGCTGGGGCGCCTGCAGCAGAAGCTGTGCCTGCTGCAGGACTGGGTCA
>Ga0111538_10002489_pt1 | contig 25879 bp, 21 predicted proteins | sample SoiMethybrSBSTD1_FD_79669 | JGI IMG/M metagenome (GOLD analysis project Ga0111538, IMG submission 79669) | Bulk soil microbial communities from a Populus tree surrounding site in Tennessee, USA - Soil MetaG P. TD hybrid SBSTD1 (version 2)... | ecosystem: Environmental > Terrestrial > Soil >...
CGTCGACGCGCGACAACGCTCGTGATGACGATGCCCGCGCGGCGGTGCGAGGCGCGGCGACAATCCGCTCCACGGGAGCGGCGATGAACGCACACCGGTCCTCTGGAATGCGGTTCAGATCGCGGCTGGCGATGCCGTCTGCGACCGCGGCGCGGCTCTCCTCGACGGCGACCACCGTCTCACCACGACGCGCCAGCGGCAGGGCGAAGAGCCCGGCGCCAGCATACAGGTCCAGCACGGCGCTGCGCGCCGGCACGGCGTCGAGCACTAATTGAACCAGAACCGCCGCGCCACGCACGTTGGTCTGGAAGAACGCGGTTGGCGAGATCAGAAACGAGACGTCGTGTACGGCGTCGCGCAGCCGGTGTGCTCCCGCGACGTGGCGCGTCTCGCGACCGAAGATGAACGCATCGTTTTTCGGATGCACGTTGAGGTGCAGCGACGTCGGCGTGGTTGCGGCCGCGAGCAGCGTTGTCGTCGCCGCGCGAAGCCGTTTGTCGTCAGCGCTCGACACCACGATGGTCGCCATCGTTTCCGGCGTCCCAGCGGCGACGCGCACGGCGATGCTCTTCAAAGTGCGCCCCGCACCGCTGTTCAGGCAGGCATCGCGCAATGCCGCGGCGACCACATTGCCGCGCTCATCGTGCACGGGGCACTCACGAATCGGCACCACGCGTCGGGAGCCCCGCGCGTAGTGCCCCATCACGAGCCCGCGCCGCGAATCGCGGTCGAAGACGAAGTGAACTTTCTGCCGGTAGTGCCAGGGGGCATCGAGCGGTGTCGCCGCGATCATCGGCCGCGGCGCCGGCGCCCGTGGCACGACGTCGCGCACGAGACGTGCGACGAGGGTCGTCTTGAGCCGGAGTTGCTCGTCGTACGCGATGTGCTGCCACGAGCACCCGCCGCATGCCGGACCGACAGCAGGGGCGAAGTGCTGGCATCGAGGCGTGATCCGATGCGGCGAGGGCGTCACGATTTCGAGCGGCGTCGCGATGACGCGGCCGTTGCGCCCGGGTTGTACCGCGATGCGGACGCGCTCGCCGGGAATCGTCAGAGGCACGGCGATCGACGTACGACCGAGCCGCGCGATGCCATCGCCAGTGGCAGGGTCGATGTCGAGGATGTCGACGACATCAATTGTTGATTTGATGATCTTTGATTGGTGATTCCTTGTTGATCGGTGATTGGTGATCTTTGATTTGGTGGCGATTGGACGAGTGCCCACAATCAACAATCAACAATCGACAATCAACAACGAATCAACAAATCAACAATCCCTCAATCAACCATCGATTAGCGTACGTCGAGCAATTCCACATCGAAAACGAGCGTGGCGTTCGGCGGGATGACACCGCCGGCGCCGCGACTGCCGTAGCCGAGACCGGGTGGGATCGTCAGCGTCCGTCGTCCGCCGACCTTCATGCCCGCGACGCCTTCGTCCCATCCGCGGATCACATCGCCGCCGCCAAGACGGAACGCGAACGGTTCATTGCGATCGCGCGAGCTGTCGAACTTGGACCCTTTGTGGTCCTGCTTCGCCGCGTCGTAGAGCCAGCCGGTGTAATGCACGGTGACCTGGCGGCCGGCCGCCGCTTCGTTGCCGGTTCCGACGCGGTCGTCGGTCTTGATGAGTTCAGTGATGTTGGACTGTGCCACGGTGCGCTCCCCGCCTGGCTCCGGTTGGTCCTGCGAATCCTGCTCGCACCCGATCGCGGCGGCGAGCGTCATCGCGAGCACGACGGCGGGCCAGCGCCGTCTCCACTGTGTCGATGTCGCGCCCATCATGTCCTCGAGATTGTATCGCGCGCGCCGCATGAGGCTGGGGGGCCAATGCCCAAGCGTACAATACGCAGCGACGGGCGTAGTCCCGCGCGAGGAGGATTCTGTGGCTCTCAGCCGCGGCGTTCGGTTCGTATTCGTTTTCATTGGAGCGGCCGTGCTGGTGTCGATGACCGGCATCGTGCTGATGTATCTCGCCGTCGCACGCGGGCCTTCGGTGCCGGATGCGGCGACGCTGGTCGTCAGGCCTGGCGGCGATCTTCTCGAAGTGGCGCCATACGACGTCGTCGGTCAGGTGCTCGGCCGTGAGGCGAACACCGTGCGCGGCTTCGTCGAGATGCTGCGCCGCGCCAAGCGCGACGCGCGCGTCAAGACGGTGCTGCTGCGCCCCTCGTCCTTGCAGTTGCCGTACTGGGCGAAGGTACAGGAGCTGCGCGACGCGGTGCTCGATTTCCGCAAATCGGGCAAGGACGTGGTGGGGTTTCTCGAGTACGGCGGCGATCGCGAGTACTACCTGGCAAGCGCGGCCAGCAAGGTGTACCTGCTGCCGAGCAGTCCACTCGATCTCACCGGCGTCGCGTCGTACGAGATCTTCCTGCGCGGCGTGTTCGACAAGATCGGAGCCTATCCCGACTTCGTGCACATCGGCGACTACAAGTCGGCCACCAACCAACTGACCGAAAAAGGATTCACCAAAGCGCATCGCGAGATGACCGAGTCGCTCAATCGCGACATGTACGACCAGCTCGTACGCGGCATCGCGCAGAGCCGCAAGAAGTCGGAGGCCGACGTCCGCGCGCTGCTCGATCAAGGCCCGTTCGTTCCAGAGGAGGCCCTGCGCGTCGGCCTGGTCGACGATCTCGCCTACGAGGACGAGCTCGACGATCGAGTACCCGCGATTCGCGGGCGCGACGACGACAAGTGGGTCGAGGGCTCGGACTACCAGCGCAGCGCGGGCGGCGGGCTTGGTGGGCGGCCACGCATCGCGGTGCTGTACGCGGTCGGCACCATCACTTCGGGCAAGAGCGGATTCGATCCCGTGAACGGCTCGGTCCTGGGATCGGACACGATGGTCGAGCAGATCCGGCGTGTGCGCGATGACGACACGATCAAGGCGATCGTGCTGCGCATCGACAGCCCCGGCGGTTCCTCGATCGCCTCCGATGTGATCTGGCGCGAGCTGATGATCACCCGCGATCAGAAGCCGTCGCGTCCGATCGTCACGTCGATGTCCGATCTCGCCGCCTCGGGCGGCTATTACATCGCGCTGCCGGGCCAGGTCATCGTCGCGCAACCGGCCACGCTCACCGGCTCGATCGGCATCTTCTCAGGGAAGATCGCCATCGGCGGCACGCTCGACAAGATCGGCGTCACGCGCGAGACGGTGATCGCTGGCGCCAACGCCGATTTCGAGTCACCGTTCACCCCGTTCACGCCGAATCAGCGCGCGAAGCTCCTGCAGATGATGCAGGGGTTCTACGAGGACTTCGTCGAGAAGACGGCGCAGTCGCGCAAGACCACGCCTGAGCGGATCGACGCGGTGGCGCAGGGGCGTGTCTGGACCGGTGCGCAGGCGCGCGAGCACGGGCTCGTCGACGCGCTTGGCGGGCTCGACACGGCGGTGACCATCGCCAAGGAACGCGCGAAGATTCCGGCGGACCAGGAGGTCGAGCTCGTGGAGTTCCCGGGGCGCCGCACGCTGTTCGAGACGCTCAGCGAAGAGTTCGGCTCCACCCGCGGCGGAATGCTGCAGCTGCTGCTACATCCGGCCGAGACACGCGCGGTCGGCGCGCTCACGGCGCCGGTGCGGCTCTTTCAGCGCGGAGAGCCACTGGCGCTGATGCCGTTCACGTTTGTTCGATGAGGCCTCAGGCCTCAGGGCCCAGGCCCAAGAACTTCTGAGGCCTGAGGCCTGAGGCCTGGGCCCTAGGGCCTAGGACTGCGCCAACGGAGAGCAGACTACGACGCTCGCGCCGCTGTAATCCGTCGCAGGACGTCGTTATTGACTTCGATTTGGATGCCCTCGCGCGCCTTGTTCATATAGGCGGTGAAGAAGCGCGAGCGTCGTTCGTTGAGCAGCTCCGCGCGGAAGCTTTCGCGCGACTGCTTCACTTTCTCCGGGGTGACCTCTTCGCGCAAGACGACCCGGACGATCACGGTGCCCTGGCCGGTCTGAATCGGATCGCTCACGGCGCCGACCGGCATCGTGAACGCCGCCTTGTCGACCTCGGGGCTGACGCCGATGTCGGGCAGCGCCGAGTTGCGCGGAAGCAACTCGGTGTCCTTGGCCTCGAGCCCCTGTGCCTTTGCGGCGGCGGCGAAGTCGCCGGCTGACTTGAGCGTGCCCGCAATCGCGGTCGCGCGCTGCTTGCTCAACTCGGTGGCGCGGTCTCGCACGAGATTGTCGTGCACGCGGCTCTTCACCTCGTCGAGCTTCGGCACGTACGGGTCCTTCTTCTCGGTGACCAGGATGAAAACCGGGCCACGCGAGGTAGACAGCACGCCGCTGACCTTGCCCGTCTCGAGCTTGAACGCCTCGGCCGTCACATCGGGCGCGTTGCCGAGTCCCGGAACGGGATCGGCGCGTTGGAAGAAGCCCGATTCCTGCACCGGCAGTCCCGCGCTCTTGGCCACGGTGTCGAGGTCACCGGGGCTCTTGATGCGCCCCTGGAATTCACGTGCCTGATCGGTGATCCGCTGGTCGGCGATCTCGAGCGCGAGCTGCTGCTGGATCTGCGGCCGCACTTCGTCGAGCGACCGTGTCGCCGCCGGCCGGCGATCGATGACCTTGATGATGTGAAAGCCGAACTGCGACTTCACGAGATCGCTGATCTGTCCGGGCATCATCTCGAACGCGGCCTTCTCGAACTCGGGCACCATGCGGCCGCGCGCGAAGTAATCGAGATCGCCGCCGCGGTCTTTCGAACCTTTGTCCTCGGAATACTTCTTGGCCAGCCCGGCGAAATCGCCGCCGCTCTTCGCCTGCTGCAGCACCGTTTCCGCCTGCTTCTTCACGTCCGCCTCGTTCTTGCCCATGGTTTCGAAGAGGATGTGGCTCGCCCGGACCTGTTCGGGCGTCTCGTACTGCTGGCGGTTGTCGTTGTAATAGCGCTGAATGTCGTTCGGCGGTACTGACACCTTCAAACGCGCCTGCTCGCGATCGAGCAGCAGGTACTTGATCTTTCGCTGTTCGCCGACGCGGTATTCCGCCGAGTGGGCATCGAAGTATGTGGCGACGTCGGCATCGGAGACCGTCACCTTGTCGCGGAAGGCGTCGGCCGTGAGCGCCACCACCTGCAGCTTCACCTTTTCGTTGCGCTGCCGGTATTCCTTGTCGACGTCGGCGTCGCCAATCGCCATCCAGTCGGTGAGCGCGGCGCGCAGCTTGTCGAGAATCATGCTGCGCCGGAGGCTTTCCTCGAACTGGCTTTTGGTGAGCGGCGGCGTCTGACTCTGGAGCAGCTGCTCATAGCGGGCTTCGCCGATGAATCTGCCGTTCTCCTGCAGACCGGGGAGCGCGAAGATCGTTTGGGCCAACTCCTCGTCGCTGACCGTGAGGCCGTTGCGATCGGCCTCGATGAGGGCGATCTGCTCTTCGATCATCTGGCGCAGCACCTGCTGCTCGACGCCAAGCTGGCGGAGCAGCTGGGTGTTGATGTTGCCGCCGAATTGCGTCCGGTAGGCCTGCACCTGGGCGAGGTAGCGCTGGTTGAAGTCTCCCGCTGTGAGCGGATGGCCACCGACTTCAGCCACGACCTCCCGCGGTGCCGCGCCCGCGCCCGTCGGGGTGGATTGGAGGAAATCGGGAACATAGAGCAGCACAAACGTCAGCACCACGAGCGCCAGCGTCCATTTCAGAATGTTCTTGTGCCGGCGCATCCGGTCGAGCATCGTCATGAAGGAATCCTTCTCCGGTCTGCTCCTAATGGGGGAGTCGTTGGCTCGGGTGAAACCACTAATCTACGCCACGAACTGTTGAAGCTGCAACCAGTTGCGCCTCCGGCCGATAAGACGTCCAGGGGGGCGCGACGGTCGACGACGGACGAGGTGGTGAGCTGCCAGACAGCCCAAGCCTTGTGATATTATTTGACACAATCAAAAGGACTTAGCGCCTTCGAGCGGCCGCAATCCGCCGTGCGGTTCGCACCCCCTCTGTCGAAACGGTGAGATCAATTTCTAGCAAGCGTGATGCCGTGTCAGGGACAACACGGAGCGCCGGGCGCCCAGATCTGGCCGCCCGGTTGAAGGGCCGCGCCCGCTCGCTGCAGGCTCGCATCGACCGCCGCGACGCCATTGTCGAAGCCGTCCGCGAGGCCAATGCCTCGCTCGATCCGCGCAAAGTGGCCGAATGGCTGGTGCGTCAGGCGCAGGAGTGGATTGCCGCCCCTTGTTGGGTCGTCGTCGCTACCGACGTCAATGGTCTTCCAAACGTGCAGGCCGATATCGGACTGGTTGCGGGGCACAATCCGGCGCTCTGGTCGGCGGCGAACTGGGCGATGCGTCACGAGCGGGAGTTCTTTTCGGGAGACCTGGCGAAAGACCCCCGAAGCGGACCCGGCGCGTCGGGCTCCGCCATCGCCTTCCCGCTCCTGAGCCGGAACCGCAGTATCGGCGCGGTGATCGCGCTCGATCCGGAGCCCTCGACCGCTGCGCCGGCGATGGGACCCTCGCTGCTCATGGCGATGCGTGCCCTGCTCGACCCGCCGGCCATCGCGCTCGATAACGCGCTGTCGCTGAAGAAATTCGAAGAACTGTCAGTCACCGACGACCTGACGCGCCTGTCGAACTCACGCCATCTGTACAAAGTGCTGTCCGTGGAAGTGAAGCGCGCGGTGCGCAACGGGCGAGCCCTGTCGCTGCTGTTCCTCGACCTCGACACGTTCAAGCAGGTCAACGACACGCACGGCCATCTCGCCGGCAGCAAAGTGCTCGTCGAGGCGGCTGCGGTCATCAAGTCGTGCGCCCGCGAAACCGATACCGTCGCCCGGTTCGGCGGCGACGAGTTCTCGCTGATTCTTCCTGACACCGGACCCGACGGTGCCGTCTCGGTCGCCGAACGGATCCTCGAGCGCATGCGCGTGACCCGGTTCCTGGCCTCGGATGGCCTCTCGGTCCACCAGACGGCGTCGATTGGTGTCGCAACTTTGTTCCCGGAATTTCCCAAAACTGCGGAAGAATTGATCAAGGCGGCTGACATGGCGATGTATCGCGTCAAAGCCGCTGGCAAAGACGGTCTGCATATCGCGGAGGGTTCGTAACGTTGCCTCTTGGCTCGTTCTTCTCGTTGTTCTCCAGCGACCTGGCGATTGACCTCGGCACAGCGAACACGTGTGTCTACGCTCGCGGCAAGGGGATCGTCGTCAACGAGCCCTCTATTGTCGCCATCAACAAGGTGAACGGGCGTGTCGAGGCAGTTGGCCGCGAAGCCAAAGACATGCTCGGCCGGACACCGGGCAACATCGTGGCGATCAAGCCGATGAAGGACGGAGTCATCGCCGACTTCGAGGTCACCGAGAAGATGCTGACCTACTTCATCAAAAAGGCGCACAACCGCAACGTCTGGGTGCGCCCGCGCATCGTCATCGGCGTGCCGTCGGAGATCACGCAAGTGGAGAAGCGCGCGGTGAAGGACAGCGCCTACCGCGCCAAAGCGAGCGAAGTGCACCTGGTCGAGGAGGCCATGGCAGCCGCGATCGGCGCCGGCATGCCGATCACGGAGCCGTCCGGCAACATGATCGTCGACATCGGCGGCGGTACCACTGACATCGCCGTGATCTCACTGGCCGGTATCGTCTACAGCAAAGCCGTGCGCGTGGCCGGCAACGAGATGGATGAGGCGATCATCCAATACATCAAGAAGACGTACAACCTCCTCATCGGTGAGCGCACGGCCGAGGCAATCAAGATGGAGATCGGCTCCGCCTATCCGCTCGAAGAGAAGATGACAATGGAGATCAAGGGTAGGCACCTGATTGAAGGAGTGCCGAAGACGATCACCATCACCGACGAGGAAATTCGTGAAGCGTTGACCGAAACCGTGAACGTGATCGTCGACGCGGTGCGCGTCGCACTCGAGCGCACGCCGCCGGAGCTGTCGGCCGATATCGTGGATCGGGGCATCGTGCTCACCGGCGGCGGCTCGATGTTGAAGAACCTCGACAAGCGGCTGCGCGAAGAAACAGGGTTGCCGCTGGCCATGGCCGAGGATCCGTTGTCGTCGGTCGTGCTCGGCGCGGGCAAGATGCTCTCGGACTTCAATCTGCTTCGGAAGATCTCGATCGATTAGTAATACCGGTGATGGCTCTCCTCGATCTCCGACAACGCACCGGCTGGCTGTTCATGGCGGTGGCCGTCGGACACATTCTGCTGATCTCCGCGCAAGTCAGTACGCATCGCGGCATTCCCTTGCTGGAGGCGATCACCTTTGGCGCGTTCGCCGAGGTCCAGCGCGCCGCGACCAGCGCGATCGAGTCGGTACGCGACACGTGGACGAACTACTTCGCCCTTCAGCAGATTCGCCGGGAGAACGCTGAACTGCGTGAAGAAGTGTCGAAGCTGCGCGTCGGACTGCAGCAGGAACGAGCGCTGGCGGAGCAGACGCGCACGCTGCAGCAGTTGCTCGATCTGCGGTCGTCCACCAGCCTGTCGACGACGGCGGCGGCGGTCATCGCTGGGGGAGCGAGCCCCGAGTTCCGGACCATCACGATCGACAAGGGAACCGGTGACGGCATCGACTCGGATATGGCGGTCATCTCGCCCGCTGGCGTCGTTGGTCGGATCGTGCTGCCGACGGCCCGGGCGGCGAAGGTTCAGCTCTTGATCGACCGCGATGCGGCGGCAGGGGTGTTGGTCGAGCGCTCACGGGCGCAGGGAGTTCTCATCGGCACGGGGGCCGACCGGCTTCGGCTCGATCACGTACCGGCGACGGCGGACGTCAAGATCGGCGACCGTGTGGTCACGTCTGGCATCGAAGGCATCTACCCGAAGGGGTTTGCCATTGGTCAGATAGAATCATTTGAGCGACGGGCCGGCGAGTTCACCGCGGTGATGGTCCGCCCGGCGGTCGAATTCTCCAATCTCGAGGCGGTCCTCGTGGTGACGAGTCCGCCGCAGACGGACATCGGTTCGCGGACGCAGAAGGCAGGGGTGGCTGCCCCGAAGGCCGATGTGACCACGCCGGTCTCGGAAACGGCTGCGCCCGCGCCGGCACCGGCCAGAGCTCCGACGCCGGCACCGCCGCGTGCGCCGGTCGCGCCGACGCAGGCACAGCCGGCCGCGCCGGCCCCGCGGCCGGATGCGGCCCCACGGAAGCCGCAGCCGCCGCCGCGCAGACGGCAGACTCGCGGCAATGTGCAGAAGCCGGCGGCGCCGCAGTCGCAGTCGCAGGTGACGGCTCCGGAACCGGGACCCACGACCCCGGCGCCAGATAACTCGGCGCCGCCCTCGTCTGCGCCCGGGGTTCCGTGAGAGCGGCGGGTGTACTGATTTCGATCGCGTTGGCGCTGGCATTACAGACCACGCTGGCGCGTTTCGTCGTAGGGGGCACGGCGCCGATCGACCTCGTACTGGTCGCGGTGGTTTACATTGCGCTCACCAGTGGACCGGTGAGCGGAATGCTTGCCGGCAGCGTGGCAGGACTGATCCAGGACTCGTTGTCGACCGGCGTGGTCGGCATCGGCGGCCTGGCGAAGGCGACCGTCGGGTTTGTTGTCGGCGTGCTCGGCCAGCAGTTCATCGTGACCGCCGCCCTGCCGCGGCTGGTGATGTTCGTCGGCGCGTCGGTCGGGTATCAGTTGGTGTTCATGGGGATCTACACGCTGCTGCAGCAGCGCAGTTTCCCCTCACCATGGAAGGCGATGGCGACGCAGGCGCTCGGCAACGCGGTCGTCGGCATGATTGTGTTCACGATTGTCGAGGCGTTCCCCGGAGTGATGGAACGCCGGAGAGCGGGAAGACGGAGACACTAACCTGGGAATCAGGATGCAGGAATCAGGAATCAGCATGGGCCAGCCCGAAGGCTTCAGACCTGAGTGCTCAGGCCTACCCCAGGGCTGAATCCTGATTCCTGCATCCTGATTCCTGCGGATTGCACCTATGGCAGTTGCTGAAGATCGAAGGCGGGTAGGAACACGGCTCGTCATCCTACAGGTGGCGGCGGTCATCATGTTTGCGGCGCTCGGCATCTGTTTCTGGGTGCTGCAGATCGTCCAGGGCACCAAGTACGAGGAGATGGCCGAGAACAACCACCAGCGGACGCTCGCCTTGCGCGCGCCGCGTGGAGTGTTGTTCGACCGCAACGGCAAGGTGCTCGTCGAGAACCGCAACTCCTTCACCGTCTCGATCATTCGCGAGCACACGAAGGACATGAACCGGACGATCGGGCTGCTCGCCAAGGTCACCGGCGTCGACGAGAAGCAGGTCAAGCAGATCGTCGACCGTCATCGCGGCGAGCCGAGCTATCGGCCGATCGTCGTCATCGAGGATGCCTCGCTGGCGCAGGTCGCGGCGCTTAGCGCACGCCGTCTCGACTTCGAGTTGCCCGATGTCCGGGTCGAAGAAGTGCCGACGCGAAAGTATCCGACCGACGCGATGGCCGCCCATCTCTTCGGGTATGTCGGCGAGGCCAGCGACGCCCAGGTGGAGGCGGGAGCGGCGGCGCAAGGCTCGATCATCGGTCAGCAGGGCGTCGAGCGCGCGTACAACAGGCTGCTCATGGGCGAAGACGGCGCCAAGCGCGTCGTCGTCAACAGCACGGGCCGAGAGATCAGCACGATCGACGAAATCGCGCCGACCGAAGGCCGGCGTGTGCAGCTGACGCTCGACTACGACCTCCAGAAGGCGGCCGAGGAGGGATTCCGGCGTGCCGGCTTCAACGGCGCCGCGCTGATCATGGATCCGCGCAACGGCGAGGTGCTCACCTACGTGAGCTTGCCGTCCTATGACCCGAACGATTTCGCGTCGGGCATCGATCGCACGACGTGGGCGTCGCTGAACACCGACAAGCTGAAGCCGCTGCAGAACCGCGTGCTGCAGGGGCGCTACTCACCGGGCTCGACATTCAAGATCGTCGTCGCCACGGCCGCGCTCGAGGAGGGCCTGGTCACGCCGGACTTCAAAGTGAACTGCCCTGGCGGCGCGAACTTCTTCGGCCGCTATTACAAGTGCCATCTGAAGGGCGGCCACGGCGTGGTCGACATGCGTCACGCGATCGAGAAGTCGTGCAACGTGTATTTCTACACGCTCGGCAACATGCTCGGCGTCGATCGGATTTACAAGTGGGCCGAGCGTCTCGGCCTGGCGGGCAAGACCGGCATCGATCTCCCGAACGAGCAGGAGAGCATCGTGCCGAACACGGCGTGGAAGCAGAAGCGTACCGGCGAGAAATGGTATCCCGGTGAGACGATCTCGGTCTCGATCGGCCAAGGGCAGGTGTCGGTTACGCCGGCGTCGCTCGCGGAGATGATCACGACCGTGGCCAACGGCGGCACGCGTGTCACGCCGCACGTGATCAAGGCGATCGACGAAGGGCAGGGCTGGAGGCCGGTTCCGGCGAGAGCCGTTGCCGATCGCGTCGCGTTCCGGCCGGAGACGCTGGCGGCGCTGCACGACGGCCTGTGGATGGTCGTCAACGCGAATGGCACCGGTGGACGCGCGCGGATCATGGGCCGCGACGTCGCCGGCAAGACCGGAACGGCACAGGTGATTTCCAATGAAGGCAAGGCGCGCGCGAAGGGGACCGGCGCCGACCTGCGCGACCACGGCTGGTTCGTGTTCTTCGCGCCAAAAGACAATCCGGAGCTCGCGGGCGCGATCTTTGCCGAGCACGGCGAGCACGGGTATCTGGGTGCGCCGATCGCCAAACACGTGATCGAGACATACTTCGCGAAGAAAGACGGCCAGCCGCTGCCGAAACTGCCGCCGTTGCCGGGTGAGGCGCCGCCGGAGCAGGATCCCGACACGCCCGGCCTGCTCGACGACGCGGTGGCAACGGTTGCTGTGAGATAACTACCGAACGTGTTCGAGAAGCGACTTTATTACCACGTTGACTGGGCGATGCTGGGCGCCATCCTGGCCCTGTGCGCGATCGGCTTGTTCCAGATCTATAGCGCGACCGGTGGCGATGGTCGTCACGTCACGCAGATGTACGGCATCGCCGTCGGACTGGTCGCGCTCGTCGTCTGTCTCACCATCGATTACCGGTCGCTGACCGACAAGTCGCTCTTCATCTATCTGGCCGTGGTCGGCCTGTTGATCTTCGTACTCTTCTTCGGCGTCGTGCGCGGTGGGTCGCGGCGCTGGATCGACCTTGGTCCGCTCAACCTGCAGCCGTCGGAATTCGCCAAGGCAACGCTCGCGCTGGTCCTCGCCAAGTTCTTGGGCGACAGCCGGCGCGGCGCCATCATGCGCGGTGATTTGGTGATCGCGGGGGCGATCGCCGCGGTTCCTCTCCTCATCATTGCCCGGCAGCCGGATCTCGGGACGGCCGTCACGCTGATCCCGGTGCTCTTTGCCGTGGCCTTCGTCGCCGGGATGCCGATGCGGATCTTCGGCATCCTGGCTGTCGTGGCCCTGCTGGGCGCTCCCATCGCATACAAATTCGCGCTCCAGGACTACCAGCGGGAGCGCGTGCAGACGTTCCTGGATCCCGAGGCCGATGCGCGGGGTGCAGGCTATCAGCAGTTGCAGGCCCGCATCACGACCGGTTCCGGCGGGCTCTGGGGCAAGGGGTTCCAGAAGGGAACGCAAGGCCAGTTGCGTTTCCTTCCTGTGGCACACAACGACTTCATCTTCTCGGTGCTCGCCGAGGAGCATGGATTTGCCGGCGTCATGGTGGCGCTCGGGTTGTATCTGTTCGTGATCTTGCGTTCGCTCGAGTCGGCCCGCCTTGCGAAGGACCGTCTCGGGGCGTACCTGGTGGTGGGAGTGCTGGCCAGCTTCAGCTTCCAGGTCGTCTACAACATCATGATGGCGGCCGGCCTTGCGCCGGTCAAAGGACTGACGCTGCCGCTCATGAGCTACGGCGGATCCTCGATGATTGCCACTCTCGCGGGATTCGGCCTGATTCTCAACGTGCGCATGCGTCGTTTCACCAATTGAGGGCCGAACCATGATCGCCGTACTGATCGGGATGGTGCTGACGTGCTTGCTCACGCGCACGTTGCCGCTCCGGGCGACGGTGGTCGTGCGGCCCACTCGGAGCTACGGGCATGACCAAGGAGATGATCATCTCCTCGAGCGCCCACGAAACACGGGTCGCGATCCTCGAGGACGATCAGGTCGCCGAAATCTTCATCGAGCGCGAGCGTTCGCGCGGCGTTGTCGGCAATGTCTACAAGGGCCGGGTGTCGAAAGTCCTCCCCGGCATGCAGTCGGCCTTCGTTGATCTCGGCCTCGAGCGCGACGGCTTTCTCTACGTCAGCGACGTCGTCGCCACCTTCGAAGAGTTCGATCGCCTCGAAACCGACGACGACGCCGCCCCTTCGCCGCCGGGGTCGGCGGGACAGGCTCAGCGCGGTAACGGCGGTCGACGCGACCGCGAGCGCGAGCGCGACAAAGCCGATCCGAAGATCGAAGAGCTCCTGAAGGAGGGGCAGGAGATCATCGTCCAGGTGGCGAAGGAGCCGCTCGGGACGAAGGGCGCGCGGCTGACCTCGCACGCGACGATGCCGGGGCGTTTTCTCGTCTTCATGCCGACGGTCGACCACGTCGGCGTGTCGCGCAAGATCGACTCACGGGAAGAGCGTGCCCGCCTGCGCGGCATCGTGCGTGAGTTCCGCGAGCAGACCGGCTTTACCGGCGGTCTGATCATCCGTACCGCCGCGGCCAACCGCCCCAAAGAGGACATCGTCTCGGACTTGAGCTACTTCCACAAGGTGTGGACCGAGATTCGGCACAAGGCCGAAACCTCGCGCGCGCCCGCCGTGGTGTATCAAGAGCAGAGCCTCGTCGCCAAGTTGTTGCGCGATCTCCTGACCGAGGAGTACTCCGCGATCCGCATCGACAACGCGCTCGAGTACCGGCGCGTGGTGGAGCTGATCGAGCGGATCATGCCGTCGCTGGCGGGGAAGGTGAAGCTCTACGAGAAGGAGTACCCGATCTTCGAGGAGTACGGCGTCCAGGGCGAGATCGATCGAGCGTTGCGCAGCAAGGTCTGGCTCAAATCAGGTGGATCGATCGTCATCAACCAGACCGAGGCGCTGGTCGCGATCGACGTGAACACCGGCCGATACGTCGGCAAGAAGAGCGCCGGCCGGCTCGAGGACACGATTCTCAAGACCAACCTCGAAGCGGTGAAGGAGATCGTGCGTCAGATCCGCCTGCGCGATCTCGGCGGGATCATCGTGCTCGACTTCATCGACATGGAAGAGAAGAAGAACCGTCAGAAAGTCTTTCAGGCGGTGGAGCAGGAGCTGCGCAAGGACCGGTCGCCGTCCAAGGCGCTGCAGGTCTCCGACTTCGGTCTCGTGATCATCACGCGGAAACGCGTGAAGCAGAGCCTGGAGCGCGTGCTGACCGAGCCGTGCCCCTATTGCGCCGGCAGCGCGGTGATCAAATCGAGCTCGACGATCTGTTACGAAATCCTCGCGGAGGTGAAAAAGATCAGCGCGGACTTGAATGGCCAGAGCCTGATCCTGCGCGTCAACCCCGACATCGCGCGGGCGCTGCGAGACGAGGAGCGCGCGGTGTTCAAGGACTTGAAGCAGTCGCTCGGCCGCGATATCGCGCTACGGCCGGACGCCCAACTGCATCACGAGCAATTCGACTTGATGGCGATCGGTTGAGAGCGTGGTCCGACTGAAGCCGGCTCGAACAAAGGGCGGGGGAGCCTGCCCCGGATCCACTTCAGAAAAACCGCTTGTACCCGAACGTCAGCGTGGTCCCGGTGGCGTCAGGGAAGCCTTCAGGGTGAGTCACGAAGTCGAACCGCAGTTCGACCTTGAACATGGATGTCGAGTTCTGGTCCAGGAAGTATTCGACGCCACCGCCGAAGTTGATCCCGCCTCGCACTTCTGAATCCGGATCCTCGGCATTCTCGAAGATCTGGCGCAGGAAGTACGCGCCGGCCCCGGCCGTCACGTACGGGTGCCACTGATTCCCGCTCCAACTGTAGAGACCGTTGAAGAGCAAGTGGACCTGACGAAAGTGGTCTTCGGTCCTGTTCTCGACGCCGGGACTGGCCCAGCCGAACAAGCCGCGCAGGCTGATGTTCGGCGTCAGGTAGTACTCGCCGAACGCATCGATGGTGAGGGTCTTTTCGAACGCTTCATCGGGGAAGAACACACCGGCATCGACGCCGGCCGCTTTTGATCCTTTCATGGCTTGTGCCGAGATCGGCTGCACGAACGTGAGGCTGACCAGAGTGAACAGACAAGCGAGTTGTGTGAAACGACGCATAACGCGAGGGTAACACGATTGCCCGTGTTTGCTCACTCGATCGCAGACGGCGGAGATCCAAGTGCACTCTCTGCACCTCAGCGATCTCTGCGTGAGTCGTTACCGCCGCACGATCGTGATGTTGCCGCTGAACGACTGCAGGATGAGCATCGCGCCGCCGCCGCCGACCGAGCCTCGCACAGTGCGATTTTCGGGGGGACGAAAGCCGCGAATTGGACCCTGGATCGTCATCGGGTAGTCGGATCGGACGTTGCCGCTGAACGTCGTCGCCTCGACATCGAAGCCTTGCGCGCTCGACGGGGTCACGCGCACGCTCCCCGAATGCGAGTGGAACTCGTAGCGTCCGTTCGCGGCGAGCCGGCCCGAGAACTCGACGTCGCCCGACACCGATCGCGACTCGGCACGCTCGGCGTCGACATCGGTGAGCCGCACGTCGCCGCTGACGGACTGCAGGTTGAGGACGCGCGTCTTCACCGCGCGGATGATGACCTCGCCGCTGACGCTCTCGGCGGTGACATCGTCGCTGGTCGCGTCGGCGATGTCGACATCGCCTGAGACCGATTTTGCGAAGCGGACCCGCCGGACGTTCGACAACACGACGTCGCCGCTGACGCTTTCAGCGCGCAGATCGCCGTTGACGTTCGTCACCTTGACCTCCCCCGAGACGCTCTTCAGCGTGACCCGCGCATCGCGCGGCACCGAGACGGTGTAGTCGACGCTGCCGTACCAGCCGCGACGATTGCGATAGCGCGGATAATCCGTGCGCACATCGACATTGCCACCGCGTTCGGAGATGTCAATGTTCATATCCTGCAGGATGGCCTTCGCTTCGGAGGCATCGGGATGGCGCGCGCGTTTGACGGCATCGATCCGCACGTCGTTGCTGTTGCCGCCGGTGACCTCGATGTCGCCGGCCACGTTGTCCAGGCTGAACGTGCCGTCCCGCCCGAGCCGAACGGTGCGCGAGAAGTTCTCGGTAACCTCGGGGCCTCGCCGCGCCTCGTCGCGCCGACGGCGTTCGGCGTCGCGCTGCGCTTGCGCCTGGGCCCGGCCGGCGTTGCCGCTCGACTGCGCGGTCTCGATCGCGATCTCTTTCGCGGCGATCTCCAGCTCGCGGGCGACCGCGATCTTCGTGTCGCGGATGATCACGGCGATGGCTGGCGCTTCCCGCGCCGCCTGCTCGACTCCCCGTGCGATCTCCTCGGCGGCCTGGCGAATGCTCCGGGCGACCGAATCGCTATCCTGTGCCGCAGCGGGCGCGGCCAGACCAACGACGAACAATGCGCCGACGAGACGATGCATGCCGTTCATTGATTGATTCCTGTCCCGATGCCGGCCCTGCCGTCCGTGTCGGCCTGACGCATCTCGTTGATGAGCGCGACGGTGTCCTGCAGCAGCGCCATCTTGCTGCGCAGCGCCTCGACCAGGCTGTCCTGGGCGACGCTGCTTTCGGGTTCTCTGTCGAGTGCGGCGCGGCTCTCGCCGATCGCGCTGTCGATCAGCGTCAGGCTCGCCTGCAGGACCTCCGCGGTCATCGAGTCGAGCGCCGTGCGCTCGGTCCGCGTGATGTCCTCCAGTCCGGCAATCGCGGCCGTGTACTGCTCTTCGACCGCCGAGAACTCAGTCCCCTCGGTCGCTGTCGGTTCGACCGACGCCAGTCGACCGTGGTCGCGCGCGATCGGGGCGAGCCGGCCACCGAGCCAGGACAGGCTGCCGACGAGGAGCACGCAGGTCACGGCGGCGGCCGCGGCGCGCCAGCCTCCGAGCCACGTGGCCGCAAAACCGCGAGGCTCGGCGTCGATCGCCGCCGCCAGGCGATACCACACCTGCGGCGATGGGACCTGCCGTTCGAGCGATCGCGTTGCCGTGCGAATCGTTTGCAGATCGGTCGTCAGCGCACGGCATGCGGCGCACGTCGTGAGATGGCCGTCGCACGCCTCGCGAACCGGCGACGCCAGCGCGCCGTCGACGTAGTCGTCGAGGTAAGCCTCGTAGTCCTGACAAGTCATGACGCCATTCCACTCAACATCGCGCGCAATTTCATGCGCGCCTTGTGCACCTGAGACTTCGATGTCCCCTCGGACACGCCGAGGAGCTTTGCGATCTCGTTGTGCTCGAACCCTTCCACGTCGTGCAGCACGAACGCCGCCCGGCACCCCGGCGGCAGCCGCGCGATGGCGCGCTCGAGATCGAGCCGGCTCACGGCCGTCGGCACCACCGGCATCGCCGCGGCGGGCTCAATGGCCCCGTCCTCGTCCAGCGACTCGGTGGCGCGGCTCATCTTCGCCTGGCGGCCGCGCAGCACGTCGAGGCAATGATTGACCGCGAGCCGGTAGAGCCACGTGCCGAGGCTCGAATCGCCGCGGAAGCTGCCGAGTTTCCGGTGGGCGTGCAGGAAGACCTCCTGCAGCAGATCCTCGGCGTCGTGGGACGATCCGGCCATCCGTAGCACGAGGTTGTACAACCGCCCGGCATGCGCGCGGTAGACCTCCTCGAACGCCGCCGCATCTCCGTGCTGGCACCGTTGCACCAGCTCCAGGTCGAGCGCTCTCACCACTCCTGACAGCTTAGACGGCCGGGGCGGACTAGGGAGTTGCTCCGTCCTTGGGCCTTAGTGCTTGGTTCTTGGTCCGTTCTCGGTCCATTGGTCCTTGGTCCCGGTGACGCAACATGCAGCGTGGGCAATGATTCAGCGCGGCACTAGCGTTTGCCCTGCCACCGAACTGTCACAAAGTTGCGGATGCGCGTCATGCCCACGTCGAGGCCTTCGGCGCGCAAAAGTTCACGTTTGAGCTGCAGATTGCCACCGTACCCGCCCAGGCCCCCGGCTGAGGCGATCACGCGGTGGCAGGGCGTCGCCGGGTCGCGGCATTCCCGCATGATGGTGCCGACCGCCCGCCAGGCGCGTGGGGACCCAGCCAGGGCGGCAATGTCACCGTAGGTCGAGACTCGGCCAGGCGGGATGCGTCGTACGGCTCTCAGGACACGCTGGCGGAAATCTCTCACCGTCCGACGACGAACCTCACACGGAAGGTGACCCCGCCGAGGTCGTTCTCGTCGAATGCGGCCGCGACGCTGGTCGGATTCTGGCCCAACGCATCCTGCACGCGGCTCCACTCCACCTCCCCGGCGATGCCGAACAATTCCCCGAGGCGCACTTCGGCGCCGCCCAGCAGGTGATAGCCCGTGTTCGTCTCGCTGACGTTCTCATCGTCGGCGGCGAAATCCGACGTCTCCGAGTACCGATACCAGCCGATGCCGCCGCCGGCGTACGGCACGAACCGATCTCCGACGGGAAAGCGGTACCCACCCGTGAGTTGGACAGGTACGACCTTGACCGTCGTCGGAATTCCGAGATCGAACACCTCGCCTCCTGACACGAACACCCGCGTGCCGTCCTTTTGGAAGCGCGAGGCGCGCACGCCGATGAAGATGCGGTCGAACACGACCTCGCCTCCGCCGCCGAACACGACGCCCGAGTGGGTGCCGAGCACGGCGTCGAAGCTCTCGGACGCGGAGAATCGCGTCGATCCGACTTCGGCGAAGCCGCGAAAGCCGATCTCCTGTGCCTCGGCGCGACCGGCGCCCGCGGCGAGGCACACCAATGCCATCGTGAAAGCGGTCCGCAGTCTCGTCATCGCGCCAGTCCCATTCCGCGCAGCGCCGCGCGAACGTTGATCAAGCCACTGCCGTACTGATCGTCGCGTCCCGGGGTCCCGAGATCAGTGGCGAATTGCTTGATTGCCGCTTCGATCGCGGCCGGATTGGTGATGCCCTGCTGCATCAGCAGCGCTGCGAACCCGCTGACGTGTGCCGTCGCCATCGATGTCCCTTCGGCGTAGAAGAATGTGAACGCATCGAATTTCGGCGGCACGGCGAACGCGCGATCGAAGTCGAAGGTTTGCTGCAAGATCCCGCCGGTCACGCCGTCGATGGCGGTGTCGCCGCCCGGCGCGGCGATCTCCACGTACGCGCCCGTGTTGGAGTAGCGCGACCGCTGCCGGTTTCTCCCCACGGCCGCGACCGTCACGACGCCCTCGATCTGTGGACCGAGGTCGGCGGGACGCTCGACCGGGTTGCCCTCGAGAAAGTCGTTGCCCGCCGCCACCGCGGCGAACGCGCCGCGCGAGACGGCGTACCGCAAGGCATCCTGAATGACCGGCGACGGCGGACCGGTTCGGCCGATGCTCATGTTGAGGACCTTCGCGCCATTGTCGACGGCATAGCGGATCCCCTGCGCCACGCTGTCGTCGCTGCCCTCCTGAAGGGCGAGGATGAAGTCCCACACGCCGCCAATCACCTTCACGGGCATGATCGAGACGTTGAAGGCCATGCCGGCGACGCCGACACCGTTGTTCGTCAGCTGTCCGATCGTGCCGGCCACGTGTGTGCCGTGGCCCTCGAGATCCAACGGCGTCGTGTCGTTCCAGATGAAGTCGCGCGGCGTCACGAACCGTGACGTCGGGCCCAGCTCCGGCGCCGCGGCAAACGGCACATCGATCGCGGAAATGCCGGGGAAGAACGACTGCGCCAGCGGATTGGTCGTGCTGAAGCGAATGGTGGCGCCGCGATACGCGATCCCCGTGTCGAGCACGGCCACGATCACCGACGAGGCGGCGCCGGGATTGATGTCCCACGCGCGCTCCATGTCAATCGCTCTGAAGCCCCATTGGTTCGTATAGAGCGGATCGTTTGGCACGAAACGCGAGCGCACGACATAGCGCGGTTGCGCGTACTCGACATCAGGTTGCGCCCCGAGTCGCTGCGCGGCCGCCTCCGCGTCCGTCCCTGGTTCGGTCTGCACGATACGGAAGTTGGCGTAGGCGGGAGTGGAGGAGGACCTGCCGTCGACGAGCGCCAGCATCAGGCGCTCGGCATCGAGCGACGTGCCGGGGCGGAACTTGACGATCAGCGAATCGGGCAGATACGCCTGTCGCAGTTCCGCCACTCGATCGCGCATCGTTTGAATCGCGTTCTCGGTCGCCGGTGTCTGCACTTCACGCAACCCGCGATCGATGCCGGGCAGCGCGGCATCGGATCGCAATTCGCGAAGGGGCGACAGGCCGAGCCCCTGCTGAGCAGTCATGGATGAAATGACGAGCGCTGCCCCGCCGAGCGCCAGGGTGACAACTGTCTTGCGAAATTGGTGCATAGCGTTCTCGAAACGTCAGCGGGTCGCCGCTGAGAGCGAACGGCCTTCGGCCTTGGGGAGTCGCACGCCGGCAAACCCGGCGAGCGTGGGAGCGATGTCGGCGGGCGAGACGAGCGCACCACTGCGCGCCGCGTTCACGCTGCCACCGAAAACGATCAGCGGCACGCGCGTATCGTACTCGTGACCGGTGCCATGTGTCGTGGCAAACGTCGCATTGCGGCCGCCGAGATACCAGAACTCCTGAGGAATGACGATCAGGTCGCCGCTCCGGCTGCTCAGGTAGCTCAGCGCCGCCCGCTTGATCGTGGCGTCCGTACTCGCGGCCGACAGCTGGTCGGCACGCAACACCGTTGCGACTCCGGGGAGTTCCTTGACCGCCCGCTCGACCGCCATCATCGCGTTAACGTTGCCGCGCAGCCGATCGAGCACGCCAGGCATGAAGTAGACGTCGGTGAAATTGACCGCCTCCACATAACCGCCTTTCGGCAGCGGTCCCAGTTCGGCGCTCAGGGTCTCTTCGATGCGTTCGCGCACGTCGTCGGTGGCGATGCGGCCGCCTCTGGGTGCCACGGCGATCGGCGCGACGCCATGATCGGCGGAGAGTGCGAGCACGTAGTTCGCGCGTCCGACGCGGGCATCGAGGTGCGCGATGAGCGCGCCAAGCGTGCCATCGAGCTGTCGCAGCACGTCCTCGATCTCACGGCTGTCGGGCCCGAAGAAGTGGCCGACATCATCCAGCGTCGAGAAACTGATGCCGAGGAAGTCGGTGCCAGTACGTTGTCCGAGCTGGAAGCTGTCGATGAGCGACTCGGTCATCTTCTCGAGATACGCATCAGCGCGCGGGGTGGCCTGCCACAGCGCAAAGAACTGCTCGTCGATACCCTTGCGTCCTCTGATCGGATGCGGGAACAGGCCGTTCCACCCGGCCGGCGGTCGCTCCCCGACACCAGCATCCTTGTTCACGTACTCGGTGGCCGGTCCCGACAGCGTCCAGACGTGGTCGAGGTCTTTTTCGTACGGGTACTTCTCGATGAACGCTTTCACGGCAGGCACCGGTTCCGACGCGTACGCGCGCGACGTCGCCCACGAACCGGACGGATCGTCGAACCAGACGATCGCGTCGCCGCCGTGTCCGGCCAGACCGATCGCACTTCGTGCTTTGAGCGACACCGCCACGACCCTCGCGCCCGGTTTCTGCGCCCGCAATTCGTCCGCGAGCGTGGGCACGAGCATATGAACCGCGCTGTTGCCGAGTCTCATCGGCCGGCCGTAGGAGACGTCCGGCGATGCGGCGTCGGCCGTGCAGCCGACGAGCCGATGCGTCTCGCGGTCCCACCAGCCGTTGCTCACCATGCCGTGCGTCTGCGGCAGCGCGCCCGTGCCGATCGTCGAGTGGCCCGCGCAGGTGACCGTGGCCAGGTACGGATAGCGGGCGTTGTCGAACACCAGCCCCTTCTCGAGCAGCGTGCGAAACCCCCCGCGCCAGTGGCGATCGAAGCGTTGCAGATAGTCGGCGCGGAGTTGGTCGACGACCACGATGACGAGGAGCTTCGGAGTGGGTTGGGCCAGCGGTCGACTTGCGGCGAGTACTAGTAGGGCGAGTACGAAAGCGACACGGTACATGCAACGTCGATCGTAGCAAGAGGTCTCGTCAACTCCCAACTCCCAAATCCCAACGCCCAAAGCCGCCGCCAGTTTCGCGGACTATACTGAGCCCTCCTCATGCGATTTGTCGACGCCATCGCCCGCAAACGGGACGGGCACGCCCTGTCGCGGGCCGAGATCGACGCGTTCGTTCGAGGCGTCACTGACGGTTCGATTCCAGACTACCAGGCATCGGCGCTGCTGATGGCGATCGTGCTCAAGGGCATGACCGACGAAGAGACGGCCTGGCTCACCGACGCGATGGTGCGATCGGGCGAGCGCATCGACTTGTCGGACATCCCTGGCATCAAGGTCGGCAAGCACAGCACCGGCGGTGTCGGCGACAAGACGTCGATCGTCCTCGCGCCGGTCGCGGCGGCGTGCGGCGTCATCGTGCCGAAGATGTCGGGCCGCGGGCTCGGACACACCGGCGGCACGCTCGACAAGCTCGAGTCGATACCGGGGTATCGCATCGGCCTGACGATCGACGAGTTCAAGTCGGTGCTGCGCGAGGTCGGCACCAGCATCATCGGGCAGACGGCGGCGCTGGCGCCCGCCGACAAGAAGCTTTACGCGCTGCGCGACGTGACGGCGACCATCGAGAGCATCCCATTGATTTCCGCCTCGATCATGAGCAAGAAACTCGCCGAGGGGAGCAACGCGCTCGTGCTCGACGTGAAGTGCGGCGACGGGGCGTTCATGAAGGACGTCGATCGCGCGCGAGAACTGGCCGCGTCGATGGTGGCGATCGGACGGCAGGCCGGCGTTCGCACCGAGGCCGTCATCACCGACATGGACGCGCCGCTCGGACGGGCGATCGGCAACTCGCTGGAGATCATCGAGTGCCTCGATACGCTCAAAGGAAACGGTCCGTCCGATCTGACTCTGGTCGTCAAGCGGCTTGCCGCACGCATGGTGGTGCTCGCCGGGCTCGCCGACGATGAACACGCCGCCGGCGATCGGGTGGAACAGGCGCTTGGATCGGGTCGTGCCCTCGAGACCTTTGCCCGGATGGTCGAGCGTCAGGGTGGGAATCCGCGAGTGGCCGACGATTATTCACTGCTGCCGTCGGCGCCCGGACGAACGGCCTGTCCGGCGCCGCGAGGCGGTTATCTGACGGCGTTGAAGGCCGAGGCGCTCGGCCGCGCCAGCAACGTGCTGGGCGCAGGTCGGACGATGGTTGGCGAGTCGGTCGATCACGGTGTCGGCGTTGCCGTGCTCGCCAAGCCGGGCGATCGCGTGAGCGAGGGCCAGCCGCTCGTCGAGCTCCATCATCGCGACGGCCGTGGTCTGGATGCCGCGCTCGAACTGTGTCGCGCGGGCATCAGAATCGGCGATGCACCGCCGGCGCAGCGGGACAAGATACTGGGCGAGGTCCGCTAGCGTAGGGCCGGGTGTAGGCGCCGCCTTCGGGACCGAGTGTGGGTCGCCTTCAGGCGGCCCAAGGAGACGCGCGAGTGACCGTGACGAATGCATCTGGAGGGACGACGTCCGGCGTTCACGACTCGACGCCAACCCCACGGCAGCCGTGGACGCGCCTCGATGCTCTCATCCTGGGTGGCTTGGCGGCCGTTGCTCTCGTGGCGATTGCGATCGGGTTTGCCGGCGCGACTCGCGTGCAGCCGGTGGCCGGCCTCGCGCTGATTCTCGCGCTGGCGTACTGCCTGTCGTCCGCGCGTCGCGCGATTGACTACCGGACGGTGGGATGGGGACTCGGCTTGCAATTCGTGTTTGCGCTCATCGTCCTCAAGACCGCTGCAGGGCGCACGACCTTCGAAGCCGTCGGCGGCGTATATACACGCGTCCTGAATTACTCGGTTGAAGGCTCGAAATTAGTGTTCGGGCCATTGGGCGAGCCGAAGGTGTGGGCCGACATCGTGACCCGTGTGCTCGGGCCCGGTGGCAATCAGTACGCGAACATCTTCGCATTCATGGTGCTGCCGACGATCATCTTCATCGCGGCGCTGTTCGCGATGCTCTACTACTTTGGCGTGATGCAGGTGGTCGTCAGGATGTTCGCGATCCTGATGCGCCGCTTTATGCGCGCGAGCGGCGCGGAGTCGATGAACGTGGCGGCGAGCATCTTTATGGGGCAGACCGAAGCGCCGCTGACGATCCGGCCGTTCCTGCCGCGCATGACCGAGTCGGAGCTCATGACCGTGATGACGGCCGGCATGGCGCACATCTCCGGCGGCGTCATGGCCGCCTACGTCCTGTTCGGCGTGGAGGCGCAGCACCTGCTGACGGCGGTGATCATGACCGCACCGGGCACCCTGATGATGGCCAAGGTCTTCGTGCCCGAGACCGGCGTGCCGGAGACGATGGGGACCGTGCGGCTGAAGGTGAAGAAGACCGACGTCAACGTCATCGATGCGATCGGCCGCGGCACCGGCGAGGGTCTCCATCTCGCATTGAATGTGGGCGCGATGCTGATTTCGTTTCTCGCGCTGGTCGCGCTGCTCAATGCGGGCCTCGGGTTGCTCGGTGAGGGGCTGCAGCGTACCCTTGGATTCGGCGCCGGTCTGAGCCTGCAGCTGATTCTCGGCTATGTGTTCTCGCCGATTGCCTGGGCGCTCGGCGTGCCGTGGCACGATGCGACGACCATCGGCAACCTGCTCGGCACTCGCATGGTGCTCAACGAGTTCATCGCCTATTCGCAGCTCGGCCCGCTCAAGGCGACCCTCGACCCGAAGTCGTTCACCATCGCGACGTTCGCCCTCTGCGGCTTTGCCAACTTCAGCTCGATCGGGATTCAGATCGGCGGGATCGGCGCGCTGGTCCCCGAGCGGCGCCACGATCTCGCGCGTCTCGGTCTACGAGCGATGCTGGCGGGCACGTTCGCGAATTTCCTCACCGCGACGATCGCAGGGATGTTGCTGTAAGGGCAATTCGATTGGTGATTAAACGATCTTTGATTGTTGAGTTGTTGTTGATTGTTAAATGGTGAATGTCGATTGACTACGCCTCCGGGTGTCTCGAGTCGTCCGATTGCGTTCTCAATCAACAATCACGAATCAACAATCACCAACGATTCAATAATCAAAGATCACAAATCAACAATGGATCCCACATTCGAGCGCGTTGAAGAGGCGGCAGCCGAGGTGCGCAGCCGCTGCGGTGAGCTGCCGCAGATCGCAATCGTCCTCGGGTCGGGACTTGGCGACTTCGCGGCGACACTGCGTGGTGCGGTCGAATTCCCGTATGAGACGCTGCCGCACTGGCCGGCGTCCAACGTGGTCGGCCATGCCGGACGGCTCGTTGTCGGGGAGGTGGCCAGCAAGCGTGTCGCGGCGCTCTCGGGGCGCGTGCACTTCTACGAGGGGCACGCGATGAGCACCGTGGTCTTTGCCACGCGCGTGATGGGCCGGCTTGGCGTGAAGCAGATCATCCTGACGAACGCCGCCGGCGGGATCAATACCGCCTTTGCGGCTGGTGCGCTGATGATCATCGACGACCACATCAACCTGCTCGGCACCAATCCGCTGGTCGGTGCGAACGATGCGCGGTTCGGCCTCCGGTTTCCCGACATGAGCGAGGTGTACTCACGACGGATGCGCTCGCTCGCCGAAGAGGCGGCGCGGTTGCGTGGGGTGGACGTGACCCATGGCGTCTACGTGGCCGTCCACGGGCCCAGCTACGAGACGCCGGCCGAGATCCGTTTCCTGCGGACAATCGGCGCCGATGCCGTCGGCATGTCGACCGTACCCGAGGCGATCGCCGCCCGGCACATGGGGCTCGAAGTGCTGGGCATCTCCTGCATCACCAACATGGCGGCCGGCGTGCTGCCGCAGCCGCTCGTGCACGACGAGGTGCTCGAGACGGCGCGACGGGTCCGCGGCGCCTTCATGTCACTGCTCGAGGGCATCGTTGAGAGACTCTGAATGAAGTGGAAAAGTGGAAAAGTGGAAA
>Ga0111538_10002492_pt1 | contig 25864 bp, 19 predicted proteins | sample SoiMethybrSBSTD1_FD_79669 | JGI IMG/M metagenome (GOLD analysis project Ga0111538, IMG submission 79669) | Bulk soil microbial communities from a Populus tree surrounding site in Tennessee, USA - Soil MetaG P. TD hybrid SBSTD1 (version 2)... | ecosystem: Environmental > Terrestrial > Soil >...
AGCTTCTCCAAGTACTTCGTGAACAGCCGCCGGAACGTCGACGCCTGGCCCTGACCCAGCGCTGCCTGCTTCAGATACTCGCCGAACAGCTGTCGCAGCGACGCGTCCTCGCTCTCGAACAGGAAGCGGAACAGCGCCCACGACTGTGCGTACTTCAGATCCTGTCGCGACGACGCTCCGAAGTCGCTCGCCTTGAAGTTCAGCAACCGGTGCACGCCGTATCGTTCCTGCGCCGTGCTGGCTGCGAGCCGTGAGCTGTGCTCACCCTGCACGCTGCCTTGGCGCGGCTTCGGCTTGCCCGGCACCCGCTGATCGTAGAGGCCGTCCATGTACTCGGCCCAGCCCTCGTCGAGCCACGCCGGCAGGTCGCCGCGACTGCCAGCGGCGCGCACGAAGTGCCAATGCAGCAGCGCGTGCGTGCTCTCGTGCATGATCGCGTGGGCGCGGCCGTTCTCCCAGCACGTGAACAGGGCCGGTTCGCCCGGCAAGAAGTAGGCGCTGGCGGTATTGCTGATGTTCGGCATCTGCGCGCGGTCGCGGTAGAGCCGCACGTCGATCGGCTCGACGAGCTCCAGCAGATCCACGACCTTGCCGAAGCGGTCGTGGAAGGTGTGGTAGTGGCACTCGAGCGCCAGCAGCGTGTCGAGCGCTGCCTGCAGGCCAGCGGCACATCGGATCGTGAAGTGCTCCGAACGCAGCTCCCACGCGTTCGCGAAGTCCTTGCCGGCCGCGTCGGCCTCGCGGAACTTCGCTTCGCGGCTGCCGAGCTTCACGATCCAGTCGCCCTGCACCTGACGGTTGCCGAGAGCCTGGTGGATCGCGGCGTCGTCGGGGCGCAGGCGCAACGCGTACCAGCGGAACAGGCGGGCTTCGTGCGGCAGGCCGGCGCGGTCGGCCATGTCGCCGAGCTCGAGCAGGGCCTTGGGGTCGTCCACCTTCGTCTCGAGCCAGGTCTGCATCAAAGCGCGGTGCTTGGTGGCGACGCTGTCGACCGAACGCACGTCCTTGCGCGGCAGCGTGCGGTCGACGGAACCGACGCGCAGCACGATCTCCTTGTCGCTCTCGCGCACTACGCGGCCCCGCAGTTCCTTGCCCGAGGTCAGCACGACGACGTCGCGCGGCGCCGTGGTCTGGGCCGCGAGCGGCGCAACGGCCAGCAAGGCGGCGACCAGCAGGGCAGAGGACTCACTCGTTCCCATCAGAGCATGGTAGTGAGTCGGGCACGCCTGGCATAGGCACGGCTGGTGCCCGAGCGCCCCGATTGGCGTCCGCCATGGCGACGACACACCTCGCCGGGGACCGACTGCCGCACCGCCGCGCGGTTCGCCGCGCCACCGGACCCCGCGCGCGACACGCTCGGCTTCCGCGTAGCGCTCGCCAAACGCTGAGCAGCCGGTTGATACCCCCCGCTGCACCAGGCTCGCCGCGACGACGCGCACCGGGTACGTTCCGAGAAATGCCCTGACGTCCCCGCCCGTCGTCGGGTCTGCTCCGGAACACCATGGGTCAGAACAGGATCGCCGCCGCCACGCTTTCGTTTGCGCTCTGCGCCGGTGCGCAGGAACCCGCTCCGCACACGGTCGACACGCCGGCGGGGCGCGTGGAGATGCTTCACGCCGCCGCCGTGACCGCCGACGTGCGCTACACGCTCTGGGTGTGCTACCCGAACGCTCGCGGCGCACTGCTGGACCACTCGCAGTATCTGACCGACCTGCAGCGCCGTTACGCCGACAAACACATCGCGATCGTCGTCAACCTGCCGCACGACGCGGCGAAGGCACTCGCGGCGCAGAAGCCGGGCTTCGGCGTCGGAGCGGCGCTCGAGATCGAAGAGCCCGGCGATCCCGCGAAGGACGTCGGGTTCGGCGACAGGATCGCGGTGCTCTGCAAGGGCGAAGCCACGGAGCTCCTCACCTGGCCCACTCTGGACGGCGTCGCCGACTACCTCGAGCAATGCGCCGATGGATCGTTCGACCGGTCGGCGGCGCTCGCCAACGAGGACCTGACGCAGCAGCTGCTGCAGAGCATCTGCGACGGCGGCGACTTCGTCGCGCAGGTCGAGCAGTGCGTGCACGCGTGTCCACGGTCGGGCCGCGCGCGCGCGCTCGTCGTGCTGTTCCACTGGTGGTGCAAGGGCGATCTCGTGAAGGCACGCGAAGCGATCGACGAAGGCACGAAGGCCCTCGGCAGTGAGGCCGTGCCGATGACCGTCTTCGCCGATTTCGTGCTGCGCGGCGACCGCACCGATCCGAACATCGCGAAGAACCTCGCCGTCGTGCTCGCGCCCGTCGCGGCGTCCGCGCCCGACGGTCCGCAAACCCAGCTCGTCTACCTGCGCGCGCTGCTGCGCGCGGGCCACGACAAGCTCGCCGGGCGGCTCGTCGCGACGCTGCCGAAGCGCCTCACGCGGCCGTGGGACCAGCTCGTGTTCGCCGAGACGCTCATGGAAGCCAACACACCCGGCGTGTTCCGCGACATGGCGCAGAAGGCGATCGAAGCGGCGAAGGACGCGCCGGGGTTCGAGCGGCTCGTCTTCGCGGCGCGGCACAAGGTGCTGCAGCGGTGCGGCGACCTCGAGGCCGCCGAGAAGTCGATGACCGAGTATCGCTCGAGCGGCTTCCAGAACTCCAGCCTCAACAACGACGCGTGGTACATGATCACGTTGCCGGACACACTCGGGCGCTTCGACCCGTTCGCGCTCGCGCAGTGCGAGGAGATGCAGCGCCAGGAAGGGGCCGCGCTGGACTTCGGCAGCAAGGACACGGTTGCGCTCGCGCTGTTCGTGAACGGCAAGGTCGACGAGGCCGTGGCCCTGCAGACCGAAGCGACGCGCGCGAGCAACCGCGACCCCGAGTATGTCGGACGCCTCACGCGCTTCGAGGCCGTCGCGGCCGAGCGCGGCAAGCCCAAGGGCGAACCGCCGAAGTGAGCGTCACGTCCGTTCGACCGCGACGAGCCAGGTGCCGGGCGCGTCCCCGGTGAACCCGATCCGCACCGGCAGGAAACGCTCGATCACCTGCGCGTTCGTGCGCGTGTGCGGCGACGGTTCGAGCGTGCGGAACGCGCCGCCACCGGCGATCGCCATGAGCGGCGGCAGCTGGTCGGCGAGGTGCTCACCGACCGGCACGTCCGCGGCCAGGAACGCCGACGCCTGCGCGCACGCAGCCTCGGCGACCTGTTCGGCGCTGATGCCGCGTTCGCCGGGCACGCCGATCACTTCGCTGCACGGCTGACCGGGGAACTCGAGCAGCAGCATGTTGCCGGGGCCGTGTGACGCGACCGTCTCGACGCGCGTCTGCGCCGCGGGCAGAGCGAGCCGCTGGCGCACGATCGCGAGCTCGCGTTCGCCGATGTGCGGCGACAGCTGCGCGAGCAGCGCGCGGGCGCGCGGCAGGCCGGCCGGCTTGCGCTCGAGCAGCGTCACGGGCTGCAGCCGCGACGGACGGATCTCCGCACCGATCGCACCACCGCCCGCCGGCGCGAAGCCGTAACGCACGAGCTCGAGGTCCAGCGACGCACCCATCGCGCGCAGCGCCGGCGCAAACGCGAGCTGCAGGAACTCGAACGGAGGCGCCAGCGGGTTGTGCGTGCCGCCGCTCAGCATGACTTTCGACGGCGCGCCAGCGCGCAACAACGCCGGCAGCACGGTCTGCAGCACCAGCGTCGTGCTGCCCGCAGTGCCGATCGCGAACCGGTAGTCGCCCGCGCGCACCGAGACCGGCTTGAACACGAGCCGCTGCGAGCCGAGCTCGGCACCCTCGACACGCGCCTGGCCGACGGCCACGGCGGCTTCGACGCAGGTCAGGTGCTGGCGCGCGAGGCCCGGTTTGGCGCGCCCGGCGCGGATGCGCTCGATCAGGAACGGCTGCGCGGTCACGAGCGACAACGCGAGCGCCGTGCGCAGCACCTGGCCGCCGCCCTCCCCCATCGAGCCGTCGATCGTGATCATGTTCAGCCCTTCACGCAGACGACCTGCTTCAGCGTGTGCACGACCTCGACGAGGTCCTGCTGCGCCGCCATCACGGCGTCGATGTCCTTGTAGGCGCCCGGCGTCTCGTCGATGACGTCCGCGTCCTTGCGGCACTCGACGCCTTCGGTCGCTTTCGCATGGTCCTCGAGCGTGAAGCGCCGCTTCGCTTCGCCGCGCGAGTGTGCGCGGCCCGCGCCGTGGCTGCACGAGTGGAAGCTCTGCGGATTGCCCTTGCCACGCACGATGTACGACCTGGCGCCCATCGAGCCCGGGATGATGCCGAGCTCGCCGACACCGGCGCGCACCGCACCCTTGCGCGTCACGAACACCGTGGCGCCGAAGTGCTCCTCCTGCTGCACGTAGTTGTGGTGGCAGTTCACCGCGACCTCGCCATGCTCGAACTTCGGCAGCTCGCCGCACCGCGCGAGCGCGTCGAGGATCGACTGCATCATGAGGTCGCGGTTCGTGCGCGCGAAGCGCTGCGCCCAGCCGACCGCGAACACGTAGTCGTCGAAGTGCTCGGCCCCTTCGGTGAAGTAGGCGAGGTCCTGATCGGGCAGGTTGCTCAGGTGCTGCCGCATGTCCTTCTTCGCGAGCTCGATGAAATAGGTGCCGATGCGATTGCCGGCGCCGCGCGAGCCCGAGTGCAGCATGAGCCACACGCGCTGCGCCTCGTCGAGACAGATCTCGATGAAGTGGTTGCCGGTGCCGAGCGTGCCGAGATGCTCGACCGTCGCGCCGCGATCGATCTTCGGATGCTTGCCGACGATTGCTTGGTAGTCGGCGCGCAGCTTCTTCCACGCGTTCTCGGCGATCGCGGGCAGGTCCTGCCACGCGCCGCGGTCACCCTTGCCGCCGTGGTTCGTGCGGCCGTGCGGAACCACGCGTTCGATCGTCGAGCGCAGATGCTTCAGGTCGTCGGGCAGATCGTTCGCGGTCAGCGAGGTGCGCACCGCCATCATGCCGCAGCCGATGTCGACGCCGACGGCGGCCGGGATGATCGCGCCCTTGGTCGGGATCACGGAGCCGACGGTCGCGCCGATGCCCCAGTGCACGTCGGGCATCGCGGCGACGTGGCCGTGCACGATCGGCAACAGCGCGACGTTGCGCAGCTGCTGGATCGCCTTGTCGTCGGCGACGACGCCGCGGATCCACGCCTTGATCGGCGCGCGGCCGGTTTCGATGTGTTCGTGGTTGCTCATGACGCTCGGTCGACGGCGGGCGCAGCAGAGTGCGCCTTCTACAGGCACGCCGCCAGCCCCTTGTCACGTGGTAGCAGTGCATCTCCCCGACCACGGCCTACGAACGGGTGACCTCGGGGCGATCGTGGCGGTCTACGCCCCCCCGATCGCTCCGCGTGATCACCCCCGACGAGCCGCAGCAGCCGACGACGTCCTGACGCGCTCTAGCTCACGGCACGATTCCGGGTGGCAGCCATGCGAAGTGCACGGGATCCGATGCCTCGCGCAGCAGTTGCTTCCAGATCGACAGCGCAGGCTCGCTTGTCGGGTCGTGACGCAGCATCGTCGCGATCGCGAGCGGCATCCCGAAGAAGTCGTAGCCTCCGCTCGGCACCACGGCGTCGTCCTGCGCGATCACGTCGCGCGCGGTCCAACGCTCACCGGTCCACCAGTAGGCGTCGTGAATCACCCTCTTGGCGGCCCGCAGCGCAACCGCGCGAGCTTCCCCGTGCCCGAACATCTCGCCGGCGAGATCGAGTCCGTAGGCCCCGACGGCCTGCTGCCACGGCATGTAGCGCAAGCCGGGTCCGATCCGATCATCTCGCCTCCAGTCCCAGACATCACCCGGCCGCGAGCCGAGCTGCGGCACGAGGATACTGGTGGCGCGGTCGAGCCAGTGCGTCTTCGTCGAGCAGGCGAGGTTGCGGTCCTCCAAGTTGATCCACAGGTGCACCGCCATGATCCCTTCCCAACCAACCGCGCGCGCCGCGAACGGCAGGCTCTGGTTCACCAGGTCGGGTCGCGTGGTCCACTGGTAGGGATAGATCCGGGCCTGCATGCTGAGCAGGTGCTGGATCGCTGGCGAGCCGGTCAACCTCGCGGCCGCCACGGCGCTGTTCTGGAACCAGTGCTCGACGTCGCTGCCAGACCAGCCGGAAGTCTCGAGTCCCGTGCGCAGGTAGCGGTGCTTGCCGAGCTGGTCGGGGCTCACGCTGAGGATGTGCGGTCTGCTGTCCCACATCACGAGGTCGGGATGTGACTGGCTGAGCTGCGAGCCGTTGCGTTCCAGGTGATGGCAGGGCCTTGCCGAGGTCTTGAGCGCTGCGAGGTAGAGGATCTGCTCGGCGCCCGCTCCGTTCTCCGCCAACGCCTCGCCGCCGACGAACGTCTGGTCGTGCTGCTGGCCGGGGTCCGCCGAACGCGGGTTCGGTCCACAGAGCGGAGCTTCCCACGTGTGCAGCCGGCGGATCGACTCGGCGCGTCGCGAGGCGGCCCAGGCGACAGCATCGAGTCCCGGCGGCAAACGCGGGTTCCCCTGCGGCAGCAACCGCGCGATCCCGACCGCGCCGATCTGATCCATCGCCGCCGCCGAACACCAGTGGGCGAGACTCTCGAAGTGATTCGGCCACAGCAGCGTCACCGGCAGCGCGCGGGCCTGCCCGTCGCCGAACTGCGTGTCTGCGTCGACGAGCGGGGCGTCGGCAGGGCGGCCGGGCACGAGCACCACGGCATTGCCAAAGCGCAGCGTGAAACCCGGCGGCATCAAGTCGACGACTTGCGGAACCCTCGGGTTCGAGCACGTCACCATCACCTCGCCGCGCGCCCAAGGCTCGTCCGGATACCAATGCAGCCACAGGTCCACGCACCACATCCGGCCCGTGCGGCAGCGCATGTGCGTGAGGAAGCACGCGCCGTCGCGATCGATCGAGACGAGCCCGAGCAGTCTGCCGTTGACCGAGGCCAAGCCACCGAACCACGCGATCGGAGGCGCCGTGAGAGTGGGCATGCTGCACGGCACGCTCGTCGAGAGATCGAGGCTCAGCCGCTGGCCGGGCTCCAAGTGCACGTGCACGTCGAGCGCGTGCGTGTCGAGGCCGGTCTGGCGGCCGACCACGTAGGGGTAGGTGCCGCCGCCGGGCACCAAGACGATGCCGGCGTCGTGTGGCGGCATCACGTCCACCGTGCAGCGTCTCCAGCCCTCGTAGGCGACAGGGCTGAGGTTCACGAAGTGGACGATCTGGGACGGCAGGGATGCCGCAAGCAGCAGCGCGGTGAGACGTGAGCTGATCATGGTCGCAGTTTTCGGGGACGAAGCACGCCCCTGGGACGACGCCGCTATTCCTCGGCTTGGGGCAGTGGCTGTGCGAGAGTGTCTGTTCGATCGGGACCGCGGGCCATCGAGCGGACCCCCAAGTCGCCGCCCGGACTTCTACCAGTTCGAACCCGCCTGTCCATGCCGGTGTTTCAGCGTGCGATAGCGCGCGACCAGCGCGCCGTCACCAACGACGGCGCGGCGCAAGTACCTCTACCTCCGCGCGTTCTTGTCTCGATCACGCTGCCGGACCTGACGCAATCTTCACATCGAGTCACTGCTGCGCAGGCATCGCATCGTGCGCCTCCCGCTATCCTCTCGGACTCCACTCTTCGCAACACCGGAGGATCGCCGTGCTTCTGCGCCCCTTGCTCACCGCCGCTGCTCTCTCCTTCGCAGCTCCCACCGCCGTCGCCCAGCTCAGTCTTTCACTCGTGCGGTCGTTCCTCGATACGCACCCCGCGCCCTACGGGAACATCGGCTTGACCCAAGACGAGAGCTCCTTCGACTACTACGTACTGGCTTTCAACAACCCGCAGAACGTGCACAAATTCGACCTGCTGGGTACGCCGACGATCACGTTCACGTCGACGCCCTGCAGCCCGTCGCTGCCTTCGCCGAACGACATCACCTACGACCCGTTCCGCGACTGCGTGTGGCTCGTCGACAACAACGGCGGGAACGTGCTGAAGATGAGCAAGACGGGTGCGTGCCAGGGCGGGTTCCCGATCCCGATCGCGGTGACGAACCCGGTCGGCATCGCCTTCGACCGCAACACTGGCACGTTGTTCGTCAGCCACACCGGCGCCGTGATGCAACTCAGCTTGACCGGCACGCTGCTCGGCAGCTTCCCGTTCACGCCCGCATCCGGCTCCAACATCCTGAGCGGCATCACCTACGTGCCGGCGACCGACCACTTCCTGATCACGCAGAGCAGCGGCACCAGCGTGTTCGAGGTCAGCCGCACCGGAACGCTGTTGTCGACGACGTCGCTCGCTGCGTTCGGGGTCATCAACACGCAGGGGCTGCACTACAACCCGGTGTTGCAGGAGCTCGCGGTCGTCGACAACTCGCAGTCGAAGACATACGTGTTCGGCCTCTCGTTCTGCACCGGCCTCGTCGTGCACCGCGGGCTCGGGTGTGCCGACGGTTCGGGCCAGACCATGCTGCTCGGCGCCACCGGCTGCGCGAACATCGGCGGCACGGTGAACATGCAGGCGCTCGCGACGCCGAGCTTCCTGCCGATGCTGTTCGCGGGCGGCGTGTCGAACATCGCGGCCGGCCCTGTGCCACTGCCGTTCGACCTCGGGTTGATCGGCGGCCCGCCAGGGTGCCAGGTCTACACCTCGTCCGACGTGATCCTCGCGGTCGGCATGGCCGGCGGCACGGCTACGCTGCCGTTCTCGATCCCGAGCAACCCGGCGCTCAGCGGCTCGAGGGTGTTCTTCCAGTCGTTCATCCTCGACCCGCTGCTCGCCGCCGCGCTGCAACTCGCGAGCAGCAACTACCTCGACATCACCGTCTACTGAGAAGCGCGCGAACTGGCGCCTGCTGGCCTCGGGGCGGGTGTCACGCAACTCACAGCGTGCCGAGCTTGCCTTCGATCCCGTTCGACGTGATCACGCCGCCGAGCAGCTGGTTGACGCCGGGCTGCAGCACGGCCGCCTGCGTGTAGACGTGCATGTTGACCAGCGACGGCGTGCTCGGCAGCGCCAACGTGTACGAGTGCGTCGCGCCGGCGCTGACCCACAGGTTCAACAGGTCGAGCGTCGTGCGCAGGCAGCAGCCCGGCGCGCCGAGGAAGAAGAGGTCCGGGATGCCGGCGTCGGCGGTGCCGAACAGCTCGATGCCGATCGGACCGGTCGCCGGCACGTTGGTGACGTTCAGCGTCCACGGGTTGCCGAGGATCGGCCGCGTGCCACCGGCGAGCCGCAGCGGCAGGATGTCGGCGCCGATCGTGAACGTGGCGGGCAAGGCAGCCGACAGGTCGGTGTTGCCCGGGTCGAGGCTCGTGCCGCCCGGCGAGTAGCCGACGAGGTGGCCATTGCCGAGCCCGCTCATCGCGCCGAAGACGATGTGCACCGCACCGCTCGCGGTTTCGAACTGGAACTGCAGCGTGTTCGGCGTTGTGGCACCGGCATCGTAGACGCCGTCCCACGTGATGTAGGCGACGGACCCGAACTGCTCGAACTTGACCACCCCGCCGCCGACCGCCGCCGGGTTGTAGTTGTGCCAGGCCCACCAGCCGGTCTGCGGCGCGTTGAGCATCGTCGCGACCGTTGGCGTCGCCCCGGTGCCGTTGCCGGAGGCGACCGACACGAAGCCGTTCGAGCAGACCATCAGACTCGACGTCGAGCCACCGGCGTGAGAGAACGGCGTGGACAGCGTGACGGCCACCTGGCTGTTGTCCGTCAACGCGAGCACCTGGGCGCCCGCGGACGGCGCGACGTAGCTCGTCGTCAGCGGCGTCACGAGGTAGGTCGGGAACGCCGGGAACATCGACAGCCCGCCGTTGCCGAGGTCGAAGGACGCCGGCGTCGTGAACATCTCGTAGAACGACGCGAAGGAGCGGATGCAGCCTTGGCCCAGCACCGTGTTCGAGGCCACGCCGCCGGTGCCCGCGAGGAACTGCACTTCGGAGAGGCCGGTGTAGTTGTTGCCGTAGTTCTGCAGGATGTCGAACTTGACGTAACGCGCCGGCAAGCCGCCGACGTCGATCAGGTGCCCGGCGACCTGCAGCGCCGCGGTGGCCATCGCGGGCGCCTCGGTCGAGAACGGCGTGAAGTTCACGCCGTCCGTCGACAGCGAGACGTTCATCAGCGCGACGCCGCGCTGCAGGCTGATCGAGGAGTTGTAGTTCCACACGACGATCGCGTTCAGCGGTTGCACGCTGCCGAGGTCGAACTGCAGATACCCGGTCACGACCTGGTTGCTGATCCACATCTCCTGCCAGGTGTTTGAGTGCGTGGCGTCGAGAGCGACCGAGCTGAGCCCGAGCCCGTTCGTGAGGTTCGCGATGTTGTAGGTCGACCACGTTCCCATGTTCGTCGTGGTCGTGACGCCGGCGATGAACTGGGCGCTGCAGACGCTGCTGAGTGAGCACAGACTGAAGAACGCGAGGCTGAGCAATTTCATGGTGGTGGTTCCGGAACGAGGAGGCGGGATCGGCGTGCAGGGAGCCGGTCCCTTCGAGACTGAGAGGGCAGAGAGCCTGATTAGATCAGTTTCCCGAGCCCGCGGGAACCGCCGCGGTGCTTCCTCGCGCTCGAGGCTCAGCGCAGCGTGATGGCGAGGGGCGGCGGCGACGCCGGATCCCACGCCACCTCGAGCTTGCCCGTGCGTCCTGGCCGATGCGCACTGGCGCGCGATAGACTGCGGCGATGGTCGATCTGGGTGCCATTGCCCGCGCGCTGCCCGGCGTCGGGGAAGGTGTCGCGTGTGCGGGCACGGCGCTCGAGAGCCGCACCTACACCGTGAACGGCAAGGCGTTCCTGTTCGTCGCGAAGAAGGACGCGCGTCTGAAGCTCACGACGTCGGCGGCAGATGCGCGCACGAACGGTTTCGCGGTCGGCGCGAACGGCTGGGTGAAGCTGCCGCTCGGCGAGCTGCCGCCGGCCGCCACCGTGAAGCGATGGATCGCCGAGAGCCACGGAGCACTCGGCGCCGGCAAGCCGGCGCGCGCAGCGAAGCCCGCGCAGAAGCGCCGCAAGTGAGGGCGCGCTGGACGTCCGCGCTCGCGGTGTGCAGCGCCGTATTCGCCGGCGCATGTCGGTCCCACCCGCAGGAGCCGGAACGGCTCTTGACCACCCCCGACCGACCTGCGGAGCGCCCACCAACTTTCAACCCGCCGGCCCAGAAGCACAGCGAGCCCATTCGCGTCGGCGTGGCCGCCGGTTACCTCGGGTCGGCGGTGTCGGTCGAGCTCGACTCGCCGATCGCACGCGATCCCGAGATCGAGGACGACTACGGCTGGGGCGGCTTCGTCGAGATCATCGCGGCTGACACCGTCCACGTGCGCTGCACTGGTGTTCGCTCCGATCACGACGTGCAGGGCAGCCAGACGAGCGCGCGCGTCAACCAGGCGGCGCTGCTCGCGATGGTGCCGTTCCCGAACGCGATCTCCGAGCATGTCACCGTCGCGCCGCTGTTCGGCCTCGGCATCGGCTACGCCGACGTCGACCTCGATCCGCCGCTCGGAATCAGCGGGCAGGACGGCGTGTCCTTGCTGTTCGCGGCAGCGTGCGAGGCCGAGATCGCCGGCCACGCGTTCCTGGGTGCGATGCTGACGGCCGGAGTGTTCGGCGATCCCGGCGACACCGAAGGCACCACGGGCTCGGTCCTGTTCTACGCCGGCCTGCGCTTCTGAGCCGCTCGCCCGCGGCGCCGAGCGAGCGCACACGGCCTGCCAGCGGTCGCCGTTCGGTCGCTGATCAGTCGAAGAAGCGGTAGCGGACGATCGCCCACAGCGCCCACAAGCCGTCGCGCCACGAGATCTTCTTGCCCTCCGCGAAGTCGCGTCCCGCGTAGCTGATCGGCACCTCGTACAGACGAGCTTTGAGGCGCCCGATCTTCGCGGTGAGCTCCGGCTCGACGTTGAACCGGTTGCTCTTGATCTCGATGCGCTCGGCCACCTCGCGCCTCATGACCTTGTAGCAGGTCTCCATGTCCGTGAGGTTCAGCCCCGTGAACACGTTGCTGGAGAACGTCAGGAGCTTGTTGCCGAGGTAGTGGCTGAACAGGTGCACGCGCGAGTACGAACCACCCGCGAAGCGCGAGCCGTAGACGACGTGCGCGAGACCATCGACGATCGGCTTCAACAGCCTCGGGTAGTCCTCGGGCGAGTATTCGAGATCCGCGTCCTGCACGATCCACACGTCGCCCTTGGCCACGCCGAACGCCGTGCGCAAGGCAGCTCCTTTGCCCAGGTTCTTCTGGTGCACGAGCAGCCGCAGCTCCGGGTCGGCGGCAGCCATCTGCTTCAGGATGTCGCTCGTGCCGTCGCGCGAGCAGTCGTCGACCAGCACGATCTCCTTGCGGTATGGCACCGCCTTCACGCGCGTCACGATCTCGCGAATGGTGCTCTTCTCGTCGAAGACGGGAATCAGCACGGAGAGCAAGAAGTTCTCCCGCAACGGGGAGGGCGGCGGCAGCGGCGGCATGGGGCGGACTGAGCCTAGCTCATCGACGTCGCGAAGGCTCGAACCCGTCGATCTCGCGATGGCGCGGTTGATCGTTGCCCCGGGCACGGCGGCTTCTCGTCGGCGCAGTCGTTCGGTGCTTACGAGTTGGAGACCAAGGGGCGCTTGCCGGTCGCCGTGGCCCACCTAGACTACCGGCCCTCCTCACCTCTCGAACCACACCAATACGCAGCGACCTTGGCGACCTCGATGTCGAACGGCTTCGCGACCAGCATCGGCATGTGAGCCGAGCCAGGGCTCGCTGACACTGGTCGAGCCATGCAACGTCTCGTCTTCGTCGTTCTCGGAGTCGCGCTCTTCGCGACCGGCGCGTTTCCATCCGACGTGCCGGAGCCGAACGGCCACACGTTCTACCTCGGCCTGCGGAGCTCGCCGTTGGCCCACTTCAAGACCACCGAGATCCACGAGGTCAGCGAGAAGGTCACGCGGCACCAACTGAACCACGAGTGGGCCATCCAGCTCATGTCCTTGTCGTGCGTCAGCCTCGTCGCCGGGATCGTGCTGCTCTACCTCGCGGCCAGGCCGCGGCCAGCTGCGGCAACGACCGCGGTTTGAAGACGCGTCCCTGAACGGTCTCGGATCGGCAGCCTCTGATCGAGCAGCGAGCTCCCCATGCGTGACGACGGCCACGCTGCCTCCGGGCGGCGGGGCCGTTGTCGTTCCGGAGGGCAACACGACACGGCGCCCGGCGCTGTGCGGCGCATGAGCCCACGATCACCCTCTCCGCGGCTCCGCCGCGGGTCGCGTTGTGCCGCAGCGCTGCTGCTGCCGCTGGTCCTCCAAGGCTGCTTCACGATGGGTTTGTGGGGATTCGAACCCGACGAAGAGCAGGACTTCGTCACCGGAGAGTCGGAAACCTCCTTCGCCTACGACCCAGAGACCGAGTGGTCCTGGTCGAAGCTCGCGCTGCGCGTGCTGCTCACGCCGATCACGCTCGGGCTCGACTGTCTCACGTGTCCGATCCAGGTCGTGCTCTTCGCGTCCGACGACGAGGACGCACACTGCCACTGCCACCGTTGAGCGCAGCGCGGCCGCGAGGCGGCGTCACCAACGGGCGAGCGGGTAGCATGCGGCGATGAAGACCCTTCTCGCCGTCGTTCTCTTCGCGGCAACGAGCCTGGCGCAGGACGACGATCCGCGCGCGACCGACATCGACCGCCGCATGATGGCCGAGCTGCGCGGCCGCCACACCACGAAGCGCGCCCGCCTGCACTGGGACCCGGCGACCGTGACCGACGCGCAACGCGACGCGGCCGCGGCCGACATCGATGCAGGTGTCGCGACGCTCGAACGCACCTTCGACCAGCGTTACCAGGGCACGATCCTCGTCTTCCTCTACGCGGACGGCGCCGACCTGCAGAAGCGCACCGGCACGAGCGCGGCGGCATTCTCGACCGGCACCGTGAGTCTGCACGTGCCGCACGACTTCCGCGGCGTGCACGAGCTGACGCACCTGTTCGCGATGCAGTTTCCGACGAGCGAGGACGCGGTCAGCGACCTCTTCGTCGTCGAAGGGCTCGCGACGATGCTCGCCGAGAGCGACCAGAACGTGCCGATCCACGCGTGGGCCGCGACGTATCTGAAGGCCGGCCGGCTGCCCGACCTGATCGAGCTGCGCAAGACGTTCCCGTCGGGCGCGGGCAAGGGCGTGCATCCCTATCACGTCGCGGGCTCGTTCGTCGGCTTCCTGATCGACCGCTTCGGCATGCCGAAGGTCAAGAGCTGGTATGTGAACTCGACCGAGGCGCAGCACTGGTTCGGCAAGCCGGTGCGCACGCTCGAGCGCGAGTGGCGCGCGTGGCTCGCCGAACAGAAGGTCGCCGACGCGCACCGCGCGCACGTGCTCGCGAGGCTCGGCCTCGCGCCGCGCTCGCTGCCCGACGCGGTGCGGGACGGCAAGGGTTTCGACCTGCTGGCCGGCGGCTCGCTCGCGGCGTTCGACGCCGACGACGCGAGCAAGTGGTCGTTCGCGAAGGGCCTGCTGCGCGGCAGCCACGACGGACCGTGGACGTCGCTGCAGAGCAAGAAGGAGTTCGGCGAACGCGTCGCGGTGCGGGCGCGGCTGCGAGTCAGCGGCAACGCGGTGAAGCAGTTCTGCAACCGCAAAGCACACGTCAACGAGGCGATCTTCGCATCGTGGTCGACCTACGTGTCCTCGGGTGAAGGGTTCGCGAGCAACGACGAGTGCCGCCTCGCCGCCGGCGTCTGGCACGACGTCGTGCTCGTGCACGACGGAACCACGTGCAGCGTGTGGTTGAACGGCGTGCTCGTGGTCGAAGCGGGCAATGCGCCGAGTCGCGAAGGCGGCAAGGTCGGCATCGCGGTCGAGAGAGGCACGGTCGAAGTCAGCCGGCTCGACGTCATCGACCTGAAGTAGCGCGCCGAAGAGCAGACCCTGCCCCACTCTCACGTTGGCGTGGCGTGGCTAGTGCTCGTTCGCCGTTCGCGATCGGCAATCTCGATTGCGCACCGAGCTCGTCGGGAGGGCTCGCAGCGGCGTGGCGCGAGTCGAACTGCCGTGAGCCCGCACGCAACGAGCCACCACGCGCGAGGCTCGAGCGACGCACCCGGGAATGGTGCCCGTTCCCGAATAGTCCCGGAGCTGCTGCTATGCTGCGCCCCTCGGCGTGTCAGGTCGTCACGCCAACGCTCGTTCCCCCGGAGGTCTTCATGTTCGCCCGCACCCTTGCCGGCGGTGTCCTGTGTCTGCTCACCGCCGTCGTCGCCCGAGCCCAGTCCGTCCCCGAGAACGCCGTCGAGATGATCGAACGCGCCTCGGCGCGCATCGAAACGGCGCAGAACGAGCTCGCGCAGGCCAAACGCGAGCTGCAGCAGCTGCGCAAGGCGCTGGCCAAGGCGCAAGCGACGCGCGAGCGCGAGCCCGTCGGAGAGGAGAACGAAGGCGCGCGCCAGCATCAGGTGAGGGAGCGCGAGCAGGCGCACCGCGAGGCGATGCAGCAACACGAACAGGCGATGCGCGAGGCACAGCTCGAAGCCCAGCGCCAACAGGAACAGGCACAACGCGAGCACGAGCAGGCACACCGCGAGGCGATGCAGCAACACGAACAGGCGATGCGCGAAGCACAGCTCGAAGCCCAGCGCCAACAGGAACAGGCACAACGCGAGCACGAGCAGGCGATGCGCGAGCACGAGCAGGCGCACCGCGAGGCGATGCAACAGCAAGAACAGGCGATGCGCGAAGCGCATCGGGAGCACGAGCAGGCGCAGCGCGAGGCACAGCGCCAGCAGGAGGCCGCGCTGCGTGAGCACGAGGCAGCGCTGCGTCAGGCCGAACAACAGCGCCAGGCCGCCGAGCGCGAAGCGCAGCGGCAGCAAGAGCAACTGCAGCGCGAGCTGCAGCGCCGCCAACAGCAGCACGTTCGCATGACGCAGGCGCTGCAGGAGGAGCTGCAGCGTGCGGAGGCCGAGCTCGCCGCGGCGAGCCAGTCGCTCGACCACGAGGCGGCGCGCGAGGCACGCGATGCCGTGGCCCGCTCGCGGGAGCGCTTGCAGCACGCGATGCAGCGCGCTTCGGGTGATGGCCACAACTGCTCACCACCGCGGCGCACGGTCGTCAAGGCCTCCCTCACTGCGGCGCCGGCTGCGGAACCGCCGACACCGGCGAATCCCACCACGCCGCCCTCCCCGTGCTGCGCACCCGCAACGACGCCTCCCGCGCCCCCTGCGCCTGACGCGCCGCCGTGCGAAGCCTGCCCCGCATGCCCACCAGCGGGCGCACCGGCCCCAGCCACGACCCCGGCAACGCCGCCGCCGCAGAGCGGCAAGCCGAAGCCCGCGAACCGCCAGATCAACTGATCGCCGCGCGCGGCATCAGGGCTTCTTCGGCACGAAGCCCGCGCCCCGCTGCCAGACGAGCGTCTGCAGCACGCGGCCCTCGCGATCCGTCACCCGGCCTTCGTCGGGGATCCCGTCGCGATCCGTGTCGGTCCAGGTCGCCGTAGTACCGTCGTCGCGGTGCTCCTCGGACGATTCGAAAACGCCGTCTTCCTCCGAGTCGATCCAGAGGGCTGCCACGCTGCCATCGGCGCGGTGCAAGGTGACGCGGTCATAGGTGCCATTCAGGTTGCGGTCGTAGTAGGTACGCATGAGCCGGCGGTCGCTTCTGCGCAGCTCCTGCATCACACCAGGATCCTTTGGTTCGTACAGGAACCTGGGATCCTGCGCCGCAGCCCGCGCTTCGAGCCCGGACAGCCAGAGGCAGAGGAACACGACCGCTGCGACGGACGCGACCACGAGCGCCCAACGCAGCGTTCGCGCCGAGACCGGCGGCTCCGGTTGCGGCGGTTCGGGCAGGTGCTCGGCATCGGCCGCCGCGAGCGCCTGCTGCTCGAGCTCGGCGGGATCGACCTCGGCATTGCCGAGGATCTCGCGAGCACGCTCGAGGCTCGCCGACGGCACGAGCACGCGTGTGCCCGCGACGTTCATGAGCCGGCGGCTCACGGCGACCTCGTCGGCCAGCATGTCGCCCTCGCTGTAGGCCGGAATGCCCTCGGCCTGCAGCATGGCGACGAACACCTTGGCCTGGTCTGGTGTCGCCGCGACACGAACGACGGCGGAAAGGGGGCGGTCCATGAAGCTCTCCTCGGAGGGTGAAGCAGCACGGAGTGTCGCGCCAACCGGCGACTTCGTCGATGCGCTACGCGCAGTTTCTGTAACGCCCGACCAACGCCGCGTGAAACCCACGGGCTCCCCCCACCATCCTCTGCCTCCCCGAACCATGCAACTTCTCGCCGCTTCCCTGTTCGCAGCGCTGCTGCCCGCCGAGCTCCTGTCCGCCCAAGCCTATGCCGTCATCCTCTACGCCGGCCTCGACGGCGGCGCCGACGTCCCGTTCCACGCGGCGATGGTGCCGCCGACCGGGCTCACCGTCGAAGCGTGGGTCCGCTTCGACGACGCGACGATGCCGACCGGCGTGCCCTACTTCCCGACCATCGTCGGCCAGAACGTCGACACGGCGCCGAGCTGGCTGTTGCGCGTCGCGTCCGGTAGCACGAACAACCGCATCGTCGAGTTCCTCGTGCGCGACGGAGCCGGCGTGTCCCAGGTGCTGTCGTGGCCGTTCGCCGCGGGCGAGCTCGGCAACTGGACGCATCTCGCGGCGACCTACGACGGGCAGGTGATGACGCTGTTCAAGAACAGCGTCCAGGTCGCGACGGTCACGCTCAGCGCTGCCTACGAAGTCCAGAACCTCGGCGGCGTGCTGCGCATCGGCAACGGCAACCGGACCATCCCGGGGCGCGAGACCTGGAACGGCTACATCGACGAGCTGCGCATCTGGCCGATGCCACGCAGCGCCGCCGAGATCGCGGCGACGCAGAACCAGACGCTGTTGGCGATGCCCGGCAGCGTGATCACGTTCAACCTCGACGGCGACTTCTTCGACAGCAGCCTCGGCCTCACCGGCACCGGCTTCGGCACGTTCAATGCCTTCGTCGACGGACTCTTCTTCGGGAACGGCGGCTATTCGGCGAGCTCACACTACGGCCCGAGCACGACGACGTGCCCGCGCACGATCGACATCGGAATCGGCAGCCTCGCGTCGATCGGCAACAGCGCCTTCAACATCTGGTGCACCAAGGCCCCGACCAGCAGCCCGATCGGCCTGTTCGTCTTCGCGGCGCAGCAAGCACCGGTGCAGCCGCCGTTGCTCGGCATGGTGCTCGCGTTCACGCCGCAGAGCGTGATCACGACCACGACCTTCGCGCCCGCCGCGTTCGGGCTCGGACTGCAGCGCCAACCGCTGCCGATCCCGAACAGCATGGGTCTGATCGGCTTCACGGTGTTCGGACAGTTCGTGTTCTTGGATGCGCAGTGTGGGCCGCAGGGCTTCGCGGCCAGCAACGGCCTGACGATCGCCGTGCAGTCGAACTGAGCGAACCGCGAGGGCACGACCCGCAGCCGTCGTGCCCGTTCGTCAGGGGGCCCCGCGCGGACTCGCGCGCGCTGCGGTAGCTTGTGCCGCATGCCACCCCCGATCCTGACCTGCATCCTCACCCTCTCCCTCGCCGGCATCGCCGCGGCCCAGACCGGTTGCCTCGACCAGAGCTACCTGCCGAATCCGCTCACGAACGGACTCGAGGTCACGCAGAACCAGCCCGTGACGCAGACGTTCACGGTCGGCCTCGGCGGCCAGCTCACGTTCGTCGAGATCTCGCGCATCAAGCACCACAACGGCGTCTGCACGAACCCGCTCACGGTCAACCTCGTGACGACGAGCGCCGGAGTGCCGACGACGACCGTGCTCGCGACGGCGACGCTGCAGCCCGCGAGCATGGCGATCTCGACGCCGTCCCCCGTGCTGATCGACTTCAGCTCGGCCAACGTGTTCGTCACCGCGAACGACGTGCTCGCGCTCGCGCTCACGAGTCCGAACCCGCCGAGCACGCCGAGCTACGCCTGGTGGGGTGAAGCGCCGTCGTCGGGATACGCCGGCGGCCAGATCTTCATCCAGCAGACGATCCCGCTCTCCGCCTGGGACCTCGCGTTCCAGACCTGGGTGTTCTCGCCGGCGACGTGGTCCAACTACGGCGCGGGCCATCCGGGTACGAACGGTGTGCCCGCTCTGACTTCGTCGGCGCCGCCCGTGCTCGGCACGACGCCGAACCTGTTGCTCGGCAACTCGGCCGGCCCGCCGACGCTCGGCGCGATCTTCTTCGGCGACACGTCGATCAGCGTGCCAACGCCGTGGGGCGGCACGGCGCTCGTTCTCCCGCTCGCGAGCATCGCGCTCGCGGTGCCAGCCGGTGGCGCGCAGGTCCCGCTCGCAATCCCGCTCGCCCCCGCGCTCTGCGGCTACTCGCTCTACATGCAGGCCGTCCTCGTCGACGCGGGCGCCACGCAGAGCATCGCGTTCACGCCGGGGTTGCTGTTCGTGCTCGGCGATTGAACGCGGGTTGATCCCCGCACGGAACGTTCCCGCTTCGCGGTCGCGCACGTATCGTCGCGGCCCGATGGAGACTCCGAGGACGCTGTCGCCGGTGGCCGTCGCCGCGTTGTTGGCGGCGCTCGCGCTCGTCGCGTGGTGGCCGGTCGCCTCGTGCGGCTTCGTCTGGGACGACGACGACTACGTCACGCAGAACCCGGTGCTGCTCACCTGGAGCGGGCTGTGGCGGATCTGGGCCGAACCGCGCTCGCTGCCACAGTACTACCCGCTCGTGCACACGTCGTTCTGGCTCGAGTACCGGCTCTGGGGGCTGTCGCCGCTCGGTTACCACGTCGACAACGTGCTGCTGCACACGCTCTCGGCCTGGCTCGTCTTCAGGCTGTGCCGGCAGCTCGCGCTGCCGGTCGCCTTGCTGCCGGCGCTGTGGTTCCTCGTGCACCCGGTGCACGTCGAGTCGGTCGCGTGGGTCACCGAACGCAAGAACGTGCTGTCGCTCGTGTGCGCGTTGCTCGCCGCCAGGTCCTGGCTGCGCTGGCACGACGGCGGCACGCGGCGCGACTTCGTTTTCGGCTCCGTGTGGTTCCTCGGCGCGCTGCTCGCGAAGACCGTGACCGCGTCGTTGCCCGCGGCGCTGCTCGTCGTGTTGTGGTGGCGCGACGGCAGGATCACACAACGCGCGCTGCTCGGCGCCACGCCGTGGCTCTGCGCCGGTGCCGTGCTCGGCTGGATGACCGTGGTTCTCGAAGCCGAACACGTGCGCGCTTCGGATCCGCGTTTTGCGCTGCACGGCGCCGAACGGCTGCTGGTCGCCGGGCGTGCTCTGTGGTTCTACCTCGCCAACCTCGCGTGGCCGCTAGGCTCGTGCTTCCAGTATCCGCGCTGGCAGCTCGACGCCGGCGACGTCGGGCAGTGGTTGTGGCCCGCGGCAACGCTCGGTGTCCTGGTGGCGACGTTCTCATTGCGCGCGCGGCTCGGCCGCGGGCCGTTCGCCGTGTTGCTCTTGTTCTGCGGCACGCTCGTGCCAGCGCTCGGCTTCTTCGACGTGTTCCCGTTCCGCTACTCGTTCGTCGCCGATCACTTCCAGTATCACGCCAGCGTGCCGGTGCTGGTCGGAGCGAGTGCCGTCGCGGCGCCGTGGCTCGCGCAACGCCTGCCGCGCGCAGCGAGCCTCGGGCTGCTCGGGTTGTTGCTCGCGTCGTGCGTCGCGCTGTGCTGGCACGCGCTCGGCGCCTATCGCGATCTCGACTCGCTGTGGACGCGCACGCTCGCGCAGAACCCGCGCTCGACGCTGGCCCTGATCAACCTCGGCGGCGCCGCGAACCTGCGCGGGGATCGCAAGACCGCGAAGGAACTGTCCGAGCGCGCGCTCGAGATCGATCCGACGAGCCACGAGGCGTGGAACAACCTCGGCATCATCGCGCATGCGAGCGGCGACCGCGTGACCGCGCGCGCCTGCTACGAGAAGGCGCTCGCGAACAAGAGCGACGACGCGGCGGCGCGCCACAACTTCGCGGTGCTGCACCTCGAGGAAGGGCGGCCGCACGACGCGCTGGCGCTCGTCGAAGGTGCTGTCCGCACCGACCCCGACTACTTCGAGGCCCGCATCACGCTGGTCTGGGCGCTGCACGACTGCGGGCTCTGGGAACGAGCGCTCGCCGCGGCCGACTACGTGCTGCAGCGCTTGCCCGACCACGTGTCGACGCGCGAACGAGCGGTGTCGTGCCTCGTGCGGCTGCAGCGATGGCGGCAGGCGGCGAGCAACGCGATGGCCTGGCTGCGCGCAGCACCGTCGTCGGCCGCGGCGCGGCAGCAGCTCGCAACGACGCTCGCGCAGGCGTTGATGGCCGAACCGCCGGACCGCGTGCGGCTCGTCGCCGAGTCCGCGTGCCGCAACGGCGGCGTCGACGCGGGCGTGATCCTGCCGCTCGTCGAGGAAGCGCTGCGGCGGCAAGGCGCCGCGGGCCACGCCGACGCGTTGCGCGGCGGTCGATAGCGAAGGGGTCCGAAGTCACTTCCCTTCCGGCTGCGCGAGCCGTTCGCGCGCGACAACGACCAGCGCGTGGTCGGCCGGCGCGACCGCGACGATCGCCTTGGCGGCGAGGCGCTGGATCACGTCGCTGCGATCGGCGCGGATCGATCGCCAGCTCTGCGCGTCGATCTGCTCCGTCACGACCTCGGACGGCTGCGGTTCGACGAGCATCGCAGCGAGGGTGTCGACCAGGGCAGCGCACTCCGTGCCGCGCGCGGTGATCACCTCGAGCGCGCGGCGGCGGCGGGCAACCCGCGAATCGCTCAGCAGCGCGCGCAACTGCTCCGGCGAGCCATCGACAGGGATCGCCATCGCGATGTGCATCTCGGTCAACGCGGCCTGGAACGCGTTGAGGAACGGCACGTCGATCGTGCCGGCGATCTGGTGACCCTCGATCACGAGGCGCCCGACGCTGGAGGAGCAGCTCGGCCAAAGGAACGCGTCCGCCGACCACGGCACGGTGGCGCCGAGCGCCCGCAGCACGGTGACCGTGTGGTCCGCCGGCAGTCGCAACAGCGCCTCGGCGATGGCCGGCACGGCGGGCGCGGCCTGCTTGCCGAGGCGGCGCAGCACGTCGAGCGCACCGTCGATCGTCTGGGCGCCGGCACCTGGGTCGAGCCGTGAGGCAACCGGACCCACCGCGATACCACCGAGTGCTGTGAGGTTGTCGGCGGCCGCCTGACGCCGCGCCGTGTCCGCAGCGTCCAGGTCGTCGAGCAGTTCGTCGATGCGGCGTCGCGCGCGTTCCGGCACGACGGGCTCGGGGGCAGCGGGTGGCGACCAAGTGCCCGCCAGCACGGCGCGGGCGGCGGCCGCTTCGGGGGCGTCCGGCGCGATCGCCAACAGGGCCTTCGCGGCCTTGCGATGCAGCGGCACGAGGGAGTCGGTCAGCAGGATGCGCGGCTCCGGCCGGTCGAGCACCGCGCGCAACAGCGGCACCGCGCGAGCCGCCGCCGGTCCGCGCGCGCCGAGCATTTCGATCGCGACTTCGACATGGAGCGGTCGGCGACCCGAGGCAGCCGCGTGCAGCGCGTCGAGGTCGAGGCCGCGCGGGAACTGCTGGCGCTCCAACAGTCGCGACCAGGTTCCGTTCGCACGACCCACCCCAATGCCGAGTCTCATCAGATCCTCGGAGGTGATCTCGATGCCGTCGCTGCGATATGGGATCAGCTCCGCGAGCGTCGCCGCCAGTGCGGCCTGGACCTCCATGCCGAGCCGGCGCTCGCGCAGCAGGTCGACCAACGCCGGCACGGCCGCGCCACCGGTCGGCCCCAGCTCGCCGAGCACCTCGAGACACGCACACGCATGGTCCACGGGCGCGGTGCGGACGCGCGCAGTCAGCGGTGCAACCGCGCTGGCGCCGAGTGCGACAAGGCGTTCGCGGGCGGAACTGTGCATCGAGACGAAAGCCAGCTGTTCGACCAGCCGCGTCGCATCGGCCGCTTGCGCCCGCGCGGCGCTCGCGAGACAGAACAGTAGGAGGAAGCGAACAGCGGGCATCATGTCGCTCTCGTCGTGCAAGCCACATTGTGCCACGCGGGAGGAGCGCCGTTGCTGCCCCACGTCACGAACGACCGCGCTGCACGTCGGCGAACGTGAACGGTTCGGGCAGCAGCTTGTCGAGACTCGTCTGCCGCACGACGCCGCGCCCCACCAACACGACGTCCATCGAACGGCCGAACTCGGCCAACACCTGGCGGCACGCGCCGCACGGCCGCGCCGGCTCCGCGAGATCCGTCGCGACCGCGACCGCGCGCAACACACGCACACCAGCCGCGACCGCTGCGAACACAGCCGAACGCTCGGCGCAGATCGTGAGCCCGTAGCTCGCGTTCTCGACGTTGCAGCCGGCGAACACGCGGCCGTCGTCGGCGAGCACGGCCGCGCCGACGTGGAACGACGACGCCGGCGCATACGCGTGTTGCCGCACCGCCGTGGCTGCGGCCTTCAATCGATCGAACAGGACAGGGTCGAGTGCCGCCATGCGGGAAGGCTCCAGATGCGCGCTGGCCACCTGACGCGCACGTGGATCATGGCAGGTAGTTGGCGCGTGGTGAATGGCGGAGTCAAAACGCCCCGACCGTGCAGCTCAGCGCGTTCGAGCTCGTGATGGCCGTGATGCTCATCGCGAGGTCGATCTCGAACGGCACGACGTAGTGAAGGAACGTCTGCGCCACGAGAGCCGGCGCATTCGGCAACGCAACCTGCGTCTGCACGATGCCGGCGTTGGGCAACAGGACATCGATGATGTCTCCGGTCATGAGGATGTCGCAGCCCGGCAGCCCCTGCGGGAAGACGCTGGCAAACGGAATGGACAGAGGCGTGAACCCATAGACGGAGAGCACCAGTGCGAGCGGCGGCATGCCCGTCGCCCTGGCGCGGAACGTGGCTCCGATCCACGGCAGCGTCGTGGCGGCGAGCACATTGAGGCCACCGGAGCCGGTGCAGCCAGCACCGTAGGAGACAGCAGTGGCGGGGCAATTCGTCGTGAGTTGCGCGACGTTCGTGGAGACGACCCCACCGGCCGTCGTGAACGCGCCACCAGCCAAGAGGACCCCGTTGCGCAGCGTCGTGAGGGCGTAGACCAGGCCGTTCATTCCCGACTCCAGCGACGACCAACTCGTGCCATTCCACCGCGCAATGTAGGGAGCACTCACGCCCCCCGCAGAAGTGAACAACCCGCCCGCCACGACGTCCCCGTTCGGCAGCGCCGTCAGCGCTTGGACCCAGTTGTCCACTCCCGTACCCAGCGCCGACCAGCTCGTGCCATCCCACCGTGCGACGCGGGAAGCGCTCACAACTCCCGCCGAAGCGAAGTGCCCGCCGGCCACGAGGTCCCCGTTGGGAAGAATCGTCAGGGCTTGCACCCGGTTGTCCACTCCCGTGCCAAGCGCCGACCAGCTCGTGCCATTCCATCGCGCGACGTTGGCAGCACTCACGCCTCCTGCCGAAGTGAAGAACCCACCGGCCACGAGGTCCCCGTTCGGCAGCGTCGTCAGGGCGTAGACAGTGCCGTTCGTTCCCGAGCCTGGCGCCGACCAGCTCGTGCCATTCCAGTGCGCGATGTTGGAAGCGCTCACGCCCCCTGCCGAAGTGAAGAACCCACCCGCCACGAGGTCCCCGTTCGGCAGCGTCGTCAGGGCGTAGACAATGCCGTTCGTTCCCGAGCCCAGCGCCGACCAGCTCGTGCCGTCCCAGCGCGCGATGTTGGAAGCACTCACGCCCCCCGCCGACGTGAAGGTCCCACCCACCACGAGGTCCCCGTTCGGCAGCGTCGTCAAGGCAGCGACGCCGCCGTCCGTCCCCGAACCCAGCGCCGACCAGCTCGTGCCGTCCCAGCGCGCGATGCGGGAAGCACTCACGCCCCCCGCCAAAGTGAAGGTCCCACCCGCCACGAGGTCCCCGTTCGGCAGCGCCGTCAGGGCGTAGACAATGCTGTCCATTCCCGAAGTCAGCGCTGACCAGTTCGTGCCATTCCAGCGCGCGAGGCGGTAGGCACTCACACCCCCCGCAGAGGTGAATTGCCCACCCGCCACGAGGTCCCCGTTCGGCAGCGTCGTGAGGGCGCTGACCGTGATGAACCCGCCGCCGCTCACGCCCGCGCCCAGCGGCAACCACGCCGTGCCATTCCAGCGCGCGATCCGGTTGGCACTCACACCTCCGGCCGTCGTGAAATCACCACCCGCCACGAGGTCCCCGTTCGGCAGCGTCGTCAGGGCGGACACCGAAGTGTTCATCCCCGACCCCAGCACCGACCAGCTCGTGCCATTCCAGCGCGACGGCGAAAGGAAGTACCCACCGGCCACGAGGTCCCCGTTCGGCAGCGTCGTCAGGGCTTGGACCGGGCCGCCAGGTCCCGGGAAGATTCCCGAACCCAGCGCCGACCAGCTCATGCCATTCCACCGCGCGATGCAGAAAGCAGCCACGCTCCCCGCCAACTGGAATTGCCCACCCGCCACGACGTCCCCGTTCGGCAGCGTCGTCAGGGCAGAAACGAAGAGGTCGCCGATCTGTGACGACACTCCGCTACCCAGTGCCGACCAACTCGTGCCATTCCACTGCGCGATGCAGGAACCCGGCGAAGTGAAGCGGCCACCCGCCACGAGGTCCCCGTTCGGCAGCGTCATCAGGGCCGCGACATAGATCTCGGGGAACGCTGCCGACACTCCGCTTCCCAGCGCCGACCAGCTCGTGCCATTCCAGCGCGCGATGCGAGATGCACTCACACCCCCCGCCAAAGTGAAGCTCCCACCCGCCACGAGCTCCCCGTTCGGCAGCGCAATCAGGGCCCGGACACTGCCGTTCATTCCCAGCCCGAGCGCCGACCAGGCACCAGAGACCGGATCCCATACGGCGATGTTGCTGGCGTGGACCGAGCCCGCGATCGAGAAGGAGCCGCCGACGACCAGCACGGGTTGCATCGGGCCGATGCCGTCGGGATCCCACATGGTCGTCGCCAGCACTTGTCCGTCCGTGCCGGCCAAGCCCTG
>Ga0111538_10002493_pt1 | contig 25852 bp, 20 predicted proteins | sample SoiMethybrSBSTD1_FD_79669 | JGI IMG/M metagenome (GOLD analysis project Ga0111538, IMG submission 79669) | Bulk soil microbial communities from a Populus tree surrounding site in Tennessee, USA - Soil MetaG P. TD hybrid SBSTD1 (version 2)... | ecosystem: Environmental > Terrestrial > Soil >...
AACTTGATCGATCACATCACGACAGAATTCAGGAGTCACTCGCGTCAACCGTGGATCGGTGTTGTAGCGAGTCAAACCAAGCGGCACGATCGCGACACTCGTGATGCGCGGATACTCAGCAGCGAGATCGCGGATCGTTTTCGCCAACACTTCCCTGTCGTTGATTCCCGGACACAACACAACTTGCGCGTGTACCTCGATACCGGCGTCAAGGAGCCGCGTGAGTTTCCCGGAGATGTCTGCACGCTCTTTATCGATCCCGAGCAGGTATGCGCGCACATCAAGGTCGGTTGCGTGAACGGAAACGTACTGCGGCGAGAGTCCCTGCTCTACGATGCGACGCATTTCATCTTCCGTGATCGAAGTCAGCGTCGTGTAGTTGCCGTAGAGAAAGGAGAGTCGAACGTCCTCGTCTTTAATAAACAGCGACGGTCGAGCGTCGGCAGGATTGCCGTTACAAAAACAGAAGATGCATTCGTTGGCACATTGGCGCGGAACGATCTGTTCGAACGCCAGTCCGAAGTCTTCACCTTCGGCTCGCTCGAGTTCGACTTCCCAGTCTTCGCCACTCTTCTTACGAACCTCGAGCACCAGTTCCGTTTCGCCGGCAGTGTGAAATCGAAAATCCAGATAGTCACGAACCACGCGTCCGTTGACCTTTATTATCCGGTCACCGCTTTCGAGGTCCATTTCGGCGCCCAGACTGTCCGGCGCCACCTCGCTGATCTCGACTCCACGGCGGCGAATATTCGTAACGGCTGGTGTAACTGCAAACTCGTACATATAAGCGACTAACTTAACCCCTAAACGAAACGATGACTATAACAGAAAACCTCGCAGTTTCAGGAAGACACTCACTATTGGACATTTCCTAGTCTTCAGATTTGACGGCGCGTAAAGGCGCCAGATTTCAAGCATCTGCCCCTGCTTATGAAAACAACAATTTCCCTGTCCCTTTTTGCTTCCCTTGTTCTCGCGTCTTTTGTTTCTGTAAACGCCCAGGAAACCGCCGGTGTCGTGCCAATCAAGGCGTCAGTTAACGACTCCTCGGCCAGCTCCGGACCGGAACGACAGTTGACCGATATCTACCGCGTTGGCGTTGGCGACGTGCTCGACATCCGTCTGCCCAATTCGTCCAATAACCGGTCGACGCTGTTCACTGTCGTTGAGGATGGTGTGATCGATCTTCCCCTTGCCGGCGGCATGGTTTCGGTCGCCGGACTAACGCCAGAGGAGATTCAGAAGGCGATCTCTGCGGAACTCAAGAGAAGAGCCGTGGAGGAGAACGCTAAAGTTTCAGTCGGAGTGCGACAGTATCTCAGCCATTCGATAACGGTGAACGGGCTGGTGAACGCGCCCGGTACACGCTTTCTCAGGCGAGAACAAGTCCCGCTCTACGTTGTTTTGTCTGAATCACAGATGCGAAACGACGCCGGCCGCGTAACGATCATGCGTGGCGGCGTGCCGGGGCCGGCGCATGACCTTAGCGACACGGCAACTCTCAACCTGACCACTCAGGCGGGTGATGTGATTACGGTCACAAGCAAGCCGCAGGAGTTCTATTACATCGGTGGTCGCGTCAGTTATCCCGGTCAAAAGGTGTTTCAACCGGGCGTCACCCTGCTACAGGCTCTTCTGGCATCCGGCGGGACAGCCAAATCTGATAACAAAGTCGAACTTTCGCGTGAAGGTTCCGGTGGTCGTCTGGTAACCACTCAGTACACGATTAAACAGATCAAATCAGGAGCCCTGGCCGATCCCAAACTGCAGGCAGGCGATCGCATCGAGGTTCGCTAAGGCAGGTTATTGGGCGCCACTTTGGAGTGCGGCGGCCTGGCGCCGCTTTGGTCTTTATCATGCTTGATCGATAACAAAGCGGCGCCAGGCCGCCGCACTCCAAAGTGGCGCTCCAATCTACGTTTTGTGGCTTAAATTCATTGACATTCCCCGCCCTCTTTGTTAGTTATTCAGGGCGCTTCGGCAACCCCTGACAATCCAACGACGAGTACAAAGTTCGATGAACAATAAACTTAAGCCTGCCCTGATTGGCGGCGTCTTGATAGGCGTGCTATCCGTCATCCCGTTCGTCAGCGCGGTGAACCTTTGTTGCTGCCTGTGGGCGATTTTGGGTGGCATGCTGGCGACCTATCTCTACGTAAAGAACTCGGCCACGCCAGCTACCGCCGCTGATGGTGCGGTTCTCGGCGTGATTGCAGGAGCAGTCGGTGCGGTGATCTCACTCATTCTCGGTATACCGATCGCACTCGCGATGGGGCCGACGATGAGAAACATGATCGTTAGTCTCATGCGAAATGTCGATCCGCGTCAGGCCGAACTGATGGCCCAACAGTTTGAAGCCCAGGGTTCGGCCATCGCTCCGTTAATTATCCAATCGCTGATCGGAGCCGCTTTGCTGTTTGTTTTTGCAATATTGGGCGGACTTCTCGGCGTTCCAATTTTTGAAAAGCGCAAAGGTACCCCGCCACCACCACCTACATTTAATGCAGGTGGAGGTCCCGGTGGCTACGCAGCGTAAACTCGTATCTCAGACTATTCATATCTATCCGGAATCTTTCAAAACTAGTCAGGAGAAACTGAATGTCTCAAGAATGGACTCCCCCGCCCAGCTCGGGCGCGCCTGCCAGCGTTCCTAATTACCTGGTCCCGGCAATCATCTCGCTTTTCTGTTGTTTACCCCTCGGCATCGTCGGAGTGATCTTCGCGGCGCAGGTGAATGGCAAAGTCGCTGCCGGAGACACCGCCGGTGCGCTTGACGCTGCCAAGAAAGCAAAGATGTTCAGCTTCATCGCCATCGGATTGGGACTACTCGGAATCGTTTGCTACGTGCTGTTTGTAGTTATCATGGGTGTGGGAATGGGTTTGGCTGGAAGCAGTAGTAGTTTCTAAGCGTCAATCGCACGGCTAAGAAACTAACCATGCCGCGCTTTCAGGTTTTTTCTGCCGGGCTGAAGCAATCAGCCCGGTGATAAACTCTCGCCGGAGTTCTCAACGACGTGACCCGATTCTGCACAAAATGTGGCGCCATCAATGATGAGATAGCCCAGTATTGCACCACCTGCCAGGCACAACTTTCGCCACCAATTAGTTCCGGTTATCAACCAATGCAGTCCGTCAACATGGGGGCGATGACTGATTGGAAAACAATGGGCGGAGACAAGAAGCTGCCTGCCGGAATCCTCGCTATCCTGCTCGGCAGTCTTGGTATTCACAAGTTTATCCTTGGCTATACCACGCCGGGAGTCATCATGTTGTTGATTTCGGTTTTGAGTTGCGGGACTTTGGCGGTTGTCCCGAGTGTTATCGGTATCATCGAAGGCATCATCTATCTGACCAAGTCAGACGAAGAATTCGTGAGAACGTATATCCAGGGTCAGAAGGGGTGGTTCTAAGTTTTCGGCAAGCACGAACGGTCTTCCTCACTTTTAATCCGCTGACCTACACAGCATAATCGCTCCATGACTTCTGAGCTGATCTATCGGCGCTCGACCGTCATCACAATCTGGTTGTTGTTGTTGGCCGGATCTGTCTACTTGTATGTGTTTGAACCAGGCAAGACGGGGTTCTTCCCTCCCTGCCTGTTTCGCGCGCTTACCGGTTTGACGTGTCCGGGTTGTGGCTCTACTCGGGCCATGCACCAGATTCTGCACGGTCATTTCGAGACCGCTTTCATGCTTAATCCACTCTTTCTATTGGCAATTCCTTTCCTGCTGTATGCCTTTCTCCGTTATAGCGTCGTGGTCTTGCGTGGCGGCATACCACGACAGAATGCACTGCCTGCGTCTTACATTTATGCGCTGTTCGTGATCGTGGTTTCGTTTTGGGTCTTTCGTAATACACCGCTCTATCCGTTCGCTTCGTGATGAGGTGTTGAAAATATGCGTGCAGCCTTGTTCGTTCTTCTGTTGCTAATTGTAGCTTTCTGTTTACCAAACGTGGTGCGAGTCGCTGCTGACAAACCGGTGACTCCCGTGCGACCGGTTCATACGTTTTCGATCGTGGCGCGCGATCCAGCGACTGGTGAGTTGGGAGTTGCGGTGCAGTCACACTGGTTTTCGGTTGGGCCAATCGTTCCCTGGGTCGAAGCCGGTGTGGGGGCGGTGGCGACGCAATCGTTTGTTGATCCGAGTTATGGCAAAAACGGTCTCGAGTTGATGCGCGCCGGCAAAAGCGCTCCTGACGCGTTGAAAGAGTTGCTGGAAAAAGATGAAGGACGAGAAGTCAGACAAGTGGCGATGATCGATGCGCAAGGCCGTGTAGACGCATGGACTGGCAAGAACGATATCCAGGCGGCAGGCCACATTGTCGGGAAGAACTTTTCAGTGCAAGCCAATCTGATGCTCAACGACAAAGTTTGGCCCGCGATGGCACAAGCGTTTGAGAACACGAAAGGCGACCTTGCAGATCGCATGCTGGCAGCGCTCGACGCGGCGCAGTCTGTTGGTGGTGACATACGTGGCCGGCAATCAGCCGCGATGATTGTTGTCACTGGCAAACCGACCGGTCAGACATGGAAGGATCGGATCTTTGATTTACGCGTTGATGATAGCCCGCAACCGTTGTTGGAGCTTCGCCGTCTCGTGAAGTTGCAACGTGCCTATAACCACATGAACGCCGGAGACCTGGCAGTTGAAAAGAAAGACAACGAAGGAGCACTGCGGGAGTACGGAGCCGCCGAAAAACTGGTGCCGACCAGCGCCGAGATGATCTATTGGCATGCAGTGGCCCTCGTCAACATGGGCCGTGTCGATGAGTCGTTGCCGCTCTTTCGCCGGGTCTTTGCCATGGACCGAAACTGGATCACATTGACGCCCAGGTTGCCAAAATCCGGGCTGCTACCGGATGATCCGAAGTTGATCCAAAAAATCGTTTCGGTAGGCGGCAGAAAATAGGTCCCAAAAGTCGTATAGAACGATATGGCTTATTGCTTTTTCCTTGACCTGAGCCCCGGTCTCGCCTTATAAGAGCAGCCACACTGAAGCCCCGTTCCTCTCGCCCATTTATCGGTAGTAGAAATCGAGGATCGAAAAAAGCATGCGTACCCTTACCCCCGGCCAATGGTATCTCCGTTTCACTTGCGAGCACTGCAAGGAGAAGGAAATCCTTTTCCCTGATCTTTCGCGAGGTCAGGCAAGGATTAAAGCCACTTACGTCGTCGAGTGTTCGAGCTGTTCTCACACTGGCTCATACGACGCTGACGACATCGAGCGTTACCAGCACCCTTTACCCGCTGAAACTTGAATCCGTCACTCGTTGATTGGTTCTTTCAACTACCAGACACAGCCCCATGATGAGATAGAACACGGTGACTACTTCGGAGTCGCCCCAGTTGTAATGGACTAATCCACTCGTAAAGAATCCGAGTGCGCCGCCTAGCGCACCCAGTGCGATTCCGCGAGCGAATTCATCAACGCCTTCGCGACGCGTAATGCGCCAGAGCGTTCGAATGTAGATTCCGATAAGCATCAACCAAACTATCAATGCGGGTAGACCACGTTCGAGCGCGATCTGGAGCAGATTTGAGTGCATGTGGCCAATCGGTTGTCGCCCGTTATCAAACAGCCCCCATTCACGCCAATGACCCTTGATCGAATCAAGACCGACTCCAAGGACGACGTGCCGCGGGTTACTGATTAGCAGGTGAAATCCTTCTCGCCAGACCATTTCACGCCAACTTGTCGATTGATCTTTCCTGTCGAAGAAACCGATGCTGCGTTTCTGCTGAAGCAAAACAACACTCGCGAGCACGAGTGGAATCGCACACGCTCCAACGATCAGTATCGTGCGACGCGATGACGCCAACAACAGCATCGCAACGACAGAAACTGCAAAACCGATCCACGAAGCACGTGTGACCGTCATTCCCAGTGCAAAGACAAGTCCGATCACTGCGAGTACCAGCAACACGCCCGTCAGACTTCTCTTTTGTTTCAGTGCCAGAAACAATCCGAGAGCTAGTGACGCGATCAGTTGCAGCACTTCGGAGTACGTGACCCAGTGGTTAAAGAACCCTGTAGCGCGCCAATCGCGACCACGCGACCAACTGCTGATGCCTAGCTGGTCCAAAACATTGTTGCCGGGGAGCAACTGCCCGCGCGGCACTTCGAGCTCCGGCATCCATTCGACGCGATAAATCCTGATTTTCGCAGTCGGAGTCCCGGAAGCGAGCGCCTTCGCTAAGTCTTCAGGAGTTCCGACTGAACTTCCATCCACTTCCCAAATCGTATCGCCGTTAATGATCGGTGTCGGTTGCGTGACCGATCTCGTGCGAAAGACTGCTTTCGTTAACGGACTACCAGACGCAACACCTTCGACCTTTACCCCCCTGCCGATCGCCAGTTGTCCCGCAGTAAGCAAAACATTGATCATGCACGATCCGATCAGGGCCAACGCGAGTAGTCGCACCAAACGTAATGAAGGGACGTTTTGCGATATCAGATAGACGATCGTAAACAGACTCGCGGCGCGCATCTTGCCGATGGACATTACAGGGCTGTAGGAAAAAACTGACGAGATGCCGCTGAGGATGAAAAATCCCAGTAATGCGTAATCGACGGGCGAGCGGAAGATCTGAGGCCGAGGATAAATTGCCAGCCTCGCTACCCAGAGAGCCATCCCCAGCAACCACGCTCCCTGCGTGACTGCGATTGAATGAGGCGCGAAAACGGCGATGATAAACAGACAGCCAACGACAGCTCGTTCAAGCAAGGTCGAAATCTGCATAGACGGCATATTAGAATGGCAATGGTCTACTAATCCAACTCAGCGGGAAATCCATGCGCCTTATCCTGTCAATCCTGTTCATCCTGATAATCCTGTCTACAACTGCCCTCTCGCAATCAGAATCGCGGGCTGATTACGTAAGCGGCGTCCAAAATGATCCGCGCGTAAAAGCCGCCTTCGATCACATCGACAAAAATAACGAGGCGATTCTCCGCGAGTGGATCGCGATTACAGAAATCAATGCGCCTTCAAAACAGGAACAGGAACGTGCCAAATTTATCGAAAGTCTCCTTCGCAGGTACAAGCTCGAGATCCGTTACGACTCCGTTGGTAATCTGATCGCGACACGCAAGGGGACCGGTGGCGGTCCGGTCACTGTTTTCGACGCGCATATGGATACGGTGTTTCAACCAGGTCTCAAGATCAAAGCGACAGTTCGCGATGGGCGCGTCTATGCGCCCGGCATTGGCGACGACACTCGAAACATCGAAGCACTGCTCGCGACGATTCGCGCCCTCGACGCCGCCAAAATCAAGACTAAAGGCGATCTAGTCTTTCTATTCACCGTAGACGAAGAAGCGGGCATGACGGGCGCGAAGCAGTATACGAAAGAAAACAAAGGTAAGGTTGATTACTACATCGCACTCGACGGTGGTTATGAAGGATTCACCTATGCGGGTATCGGAATCAACTGGTATCGCCATCACTTTATTGGACCGGGCGGACACACCCGTTCGCGCACACCGCCCTACTCCGCGACGCTGCCACTCGCCCGCGCTATTGCTCGCATCTATGAATTAAAAGTTCCTACGAACCCTTCATCGAATTTGAATATCGGGATGCTGAGCGGATCTGAAGTGCCCAACGCAAAGGCGGCTGACGCATGGTTTACGGTTGACCTGCGGTCGACGAATAATGATGTAATAGCAGATTTAGAAAAGAAGATCGCGGCGATTCTCGATGAGGAAGCTAAGCGTGCAGGCGTGACCGTGAAGACGGACGTGATCTCTTCATCGCCGGCAGCAGTCCTGCCCGGCAATCGCGAATCGAATCTGGTGAAGATTGCGGAGGCGGTGCACCGTGCGATGGGGTTTGACCCGCCGATCGGAAACGCCGGCTCAAACAACTCCAGCGCCGCACTTCTGCAAGGCATCACCTCGATTTCAACGGGCGCCGGTCCCTGCAGCGACTCACATGCTCTCACGGAGAACTGCGAAATTGAACCACTCTACAAAGGAATCAAAAAGATTCTCTTATTGGAGATCGCCCTCGCCCAACTCGCACAATAAGCCGAGGGGCGGCCACGGAGTGCCGCCCCTACAGCACGTTCCGAAATATTCAAGTCATGTCGGACGTCCTGTAGGGGCGGCACTCCGTGGCCGCCCCTCCGTCGAACTAAAAACCTTCCCGACCGATCATCACGAACCCAGTGCGGAGGATGATCTTCAGATCCAATAGCAACGACCAGTTCTCAATGTAAAAAAGGTCGAGCCGCACCATCTCTTCAAACGGCAAACGGTTTCGCCCTGAAACCTGCCAGAGTCCCGTCACGCCAGGCTTCATATCGAGTCGTTTACGATGCCATAGCTCATACGCCTCGACTTCGTAAGGTATCGGCGGCCGTGGTCCAACCACGCTCATATCACCCAACAAAACATTGAAGAGTTGCGGCACTTCATCGAGACTCGTGCGTCGCAGGAGCATTCCGATTCGCGTGATTCGTGGATCGCTGAGCAGCTTGTAAGTCGGTTTCGAATCGTTACCGACGTTCGCTTCAGCACGACCAGCAATAAACGCCTTCTGGTATTCACGATGAACTTGCGAATCAGCCCCGGCCTTCATCGTGCGAAACTTGTAGAGCAGAAACAGCCGTCCATCCATGCCCACGCGTTCCTGCGTATAAAACACCGTGCCCTTCGAATCCAGTTTGATAAGCACCGCTATCAACAACCACAACGGAAACAGCAACACAATCGCGAGCGCCGAAACGATCAGATCGAAAGTGCGCTTCAAAATCCGCGCAGCATTCGAAAGCGGTTCGCGAAACAGACGGATCATCGGCAGCACGCCGATTTGATCGATCTCAGTCTTGCGTGGCAAACAATTGAAGAGGCTAGGTGCAATGCGAAACTCAACTCCGCGTCTTCGCCCACACCGAATCATCACTTCAAATAACGCATCGGCATTAACGTCCGCATCCGCGATGATGACTTCGTTCGCACCCGAATCGCGAATCACGTCCGGCAACGATTCCAGAGTGCCGATTACGGGCACGTCTTCATAGGTCAACTGGCCGTCAATACTTTTCGTATCAACCACCCCGATCACGCGATAACCCAGTGACGGTCGCTCGCGCATCTCGCGTATAAATAGTGATGCCTCTGGCCCACGTCCGACGACCAGTGTTGGAATCAGATTGATTTGGCGGCTCCGCACAAACGTCTGCACGGCGCGCATGAAAAATCGCAACGCACCGACGATGATCAGCACGAAAAGAAAGTCGGCGACGAAAACACTCCGCGCATATGAGAAGGCACGAAACGCAAATCCTCCGCGATACAAAAACGCTGCGGCAACAATCAGCAGTGAACCAATTGCAGCGGCTTTGAAGATGCGTACGCCGTCATCAAAAAACGAAAACTCACCGCGAACCCGATACAAATCGCAGTAACGAAAAGTCACCAACCGAATACAAACTACAAACACCAGCAATGCACCGTAGGGCGCAAAGCTCTCGCTCCACGCCAGCCCGCCTTCCGTCGCGAAAACCGCAACGCCTTCGCGCGCGTAAAAAGCAAGCATGAACGAGACGGTGGCAGCCAATGCGTCCGCGACGACAAGCGAAATTTTGACGGTAGGCACGATCCAACGCGGCGCTCGTCCGGGAACACGCACCACACTGGCATCGATCATTGTTTGTTTACTTCGCTCCGCTCGCACACTCACTCAAAAATAAGCCGCACTACTTCATCAATCACGCCGACGGATCTTCGAGGCGTTGCACTCTGTTTCTTCTCAATCGATAGGCTACGCAGATCGTCAACGTTCGCGATCCTTCGCAGCCTTCCTTCTTTTACCAACTCTTCATCCACAGCCGCCCAGTGTCCGGCATAAATACTCGCCGCAGGAACTCCTAGCGCCGCCGCTTCACGATTGATCGTTCCACCGGCACTAATCACCAGGTCGCTCGCGGCAATCAGGTTAGCACCGTCCAGCGGCGCCGCAGGAATGATTAAGCGATCCTTTGCATAAGCCGCCCGTTGCGCTTCATTTCTCGGTAGCAGTATCACCTGCACCCTCTCGTTCGCCAACAACATCCCCAGCGCTTCATCAAAGAGCGTGTTCTGAAAACGATGATACAGCGCGTCGTGCGCCGGGGGCCGCATCAGGACCACCGTATTATCCGGGTTGACGCCAAGCTCACACAACTCCGCGCCAAACGACGGGTTCGGCTGAAAGTCGGCAAGGTAAACGTCTTCCTTCGTTCCGTGGTATCGCCGCACTTTGCCTGCCCGCGCGCCAAACGCGCGCAAACGCTTCGCGGGGAAACTTGCGGGAACGATGATTCGAGAAGCGAGACGAAAGGCAAGATGGTTAGCAGGCTGATGCTCGTAATCCATCAGAGTGATGGTCTTGATCCCCAACCCGCGTGCCGCCAGGATTTGTGAATACGAGTTGTGACTGATAGCCAGATCGAACTTGCGTTTTCGTGCCCAGCCCGCAAGTTCCCAGGCACGACTCATCAGTGTTCCCGCCTTCTTCGACACATCTCGGCCCGCATGAGCTCCGACAACTTCGGGCGCGAAGCCCGCCGCGCGCGCCAGCGGAATCGTTTCCGCTAATTCTCTCGCAGTGGTCTCTACCTCGTGACCCTGCGCTTCAAATCGGCTTACGAGCGCTTTGAAAAACGGAACGTGAGGAGAGTTTGCAAGATCGATCCAAAGACGCATTTTCATTCATTCTGCGTAATCTGTGGATTCACCACTGGATCTCGACGAGTCGACCGCGGTCGCGAAGTGAAGTTTCCGCAGCCTCAATCATGTTCACCATCCGCAGTCCCGCTGCGCCGTCAGTTTCGGGTTGCTTGTTCGTCTCGATGCATTCGATGAAGTGGCGCGCTTCGGTTTGCAGCGCTTCGGTGTTATCGAGTTGTGGCGCCCACATGTCGCCCAGTCGATAACTCACGAGCATCTTGTAAACGTCTTCCGGTCCGGGCGTCACGCTGATGCCTTTGTCGTAGACCTTAAGCTTTTCGCTCGGCTCGAGATCGTCGTAGAGAATCATCTTCTCACTTCCGCCGATCAGTGTGTGACGCACTTTTACGGGAGTCAGCCAATTGACGTGCACATGTGCGATCTGTGCGCTGGGGAAAAAGAGCGTGATGTACGCCACGTTTTCGGGTTGGCCTGGCACATGACTGATTCCGGTGGCAGAGATCGCCGTCGGTTTCTCGGGAAAAACACAGTCCATGATCGACAGATCGTGAATCGCGAGGTCCCAGATAACGTTCACGTCGTGTTGAAAAAGACCGAGGTTAACGCGCACCGCGTCGTAGTAATAGATCTGGCCGAGCACGCCTAAAGTGATCAGCTCGCGAATCTTTCTTACGGCAGGTGTGTACACGAAAGTGTGGTCCACCAGCAGCACGAGACTTCGTGCGTTGGCTTCGTCAACAAGTTTGCGCGCGTGATCGGATCTGGCCGCGAGAGGCTTTTCTACGAGCACATGTTTGCCGGCCTGCAACGCTGACAATGCGAGATCAAAGTGGGAAAAAACAGGCGTGGCGATAACCACTGCGTCGATCTGCGGATCGTTGATGAGTTCTGCCGAGTCTGTACACGTTTTCAGTCCCCGGTAAATTTTTTCTAACGAGGACAAACGCTCTTCACGGAAATCGCAGACGCGCGTCACCACCGAACCAGGCGCGCTCATGAAGTTTCGGACGAGGTTCGGTCCCCAGTAGCCATAGCCGATTACACCAATTTTGATCATTCAGTTAGATCTTCCAGCAAACGCGACAGCGCATAAAGCATCCACGCCTGTGTCCAGCGCATGTAGGGTTTGCGAACCGTATAGAAACGGCGCTTTTGATAATAAAAGAAACCTCGATTATCGCGCAGGTTACGAATAGTCCAGCTCGCAACATTCTGGGCCAGCCTCGTTGCATCGCGATCAAGTTCGCGACATTCGAGGAACGTCACAATTGCACTGGCTGCGGCGTGCGTATCCACCGGATAAGGGTCGTCATCGTAGTATTTCGGCCACCCATCGGCAAGAAAGAAATGGGTTTTCCAGAACTCGTAGCCTCGTTGCAAAGCTGGTTGAAATTCTTCTTTCGCCGTCGACACGTCGAGTATGCGTTTCAATGAAAACAGAACGTAAGCTGTATGGAAGTTATCTTTCCAGGACTGTTTCGGATCCGTGCCGTAAGACCACGACCCGTCTGGCTGTTGGTTATTTACGACGTATCGAGTCGCTCGCTCGGCAAAATTCAGGAGTTCAGTTTCACCAGTCAACTGCCCAACACTCGCGAGCACTTCTGCCGCCAGCAAACTGGCATTGAATATCCTCGTGTCGCTCCCCGGCGCGTAACTGAAACAAACCTCCCGCTCCGTTTCAACACTCCTCGGCAACTCTTTCAATATAAAATCACAAACACTCCTCGTCGCTCTTAGGTATTCATCCTGTAAATCTTGATCCAAATCCTGTAAATCCTGTCCCTCAATAAGCGCTCGCGCCGCAAACGCCGTTGGCACTATCGTCGGTGTATTTCTCGGCGCAAAAAAATTCCGGCTCTGCCAGTCGAAGTTATACCCCCAAGCCGTTCCGCCGTATCCATCGACTCGCATTGCCATCAACCACGACAAAAAATCGTGAACTCGCGCTGCCGCCTCTTTCGTCTTTACCCGCCGGTAATCCGCAATTTGCGCCAGCGCAAACAAAGCTATCCCTTTCGCATTGCGTTCGGCAGGAACACGAGCAAGCGCGCGAAGGTCAGCAGGCGATCTCTTAACGAGCTGTGTCCATATGAATCGCGCGTTGCGGGATTGGGCCAGGGGCGTCGCCTGAAAGAGCCGGCTATTCAGTGCATCGAAAGGATCGTGCCCGGCGAAGTCATGTTGCCGGCACCAGGAGAAGAGTTCGTCGTAAGCAGTTTGAAAGAGAGGCTGACTGGAATCTTCGTTCACGCTCTTTCCCGATTAATCAACCTTCTCTGCTTGCAACGGACGTTTCAATCCGGCGCGGCGTTTCGATAAAGCTTTCGTGCCAAAGCTCAAACATCAACAGAGTCCAAAGCAGCTTGCGATGGTTTGCAACACCACGTTCGTGTTCGTCCTGCAAACGCGCGATGTAGGCGGCATTGAAAACTCCCGCACGTCGAACACGTTCAGGTGACAACAGATCTCTCGCGAGCGGCCGCAACTTTTCCTTCAACCACTCGGCGACGGGAACACCGAAGCCTTTTTTGCCGCGACGCGTCACAAACGGCGGCAGCATTTCTCTTACGGCCTTCTTTAAAATGTATTTCGTTTTATGACCGCGCAATTTGTAGCTGCAGGGCAGCGACGCGGCAAACTCCGCCACTCGAGGATCGAGAAACGGTGCTCGCACTTCGAGCGATACTGCCATGCTCGCGCGATCGACTTTGGTGAGAATGTCTTCCGCGAGATACAGACGCGTGTCAATGCTCTGCATGCGCGTCACGAGATCTTCGTTGTCGCATTCTTCCGCTATCTGGCGCGCGTGGGCGTAGATTTCGCCGTCAGTTGTTGCGAGAACCTGGTGTGTAAGCAGTTCCTGCTGCTCTTCAGGCGTGAAAGATCCGAACCAAACATGATGCCGCGCTATGGCGTCGTATTTTGCGCCCGTGACGAATCGTGATGCTTTGTAATCAAACGAAAGATTCTTCGTCTTCACTGGCAACAGTTTTACGAATGGTTCGACAAGTGCCGCGCGTAATGAGGCCGGAACACGCTTGTAGATTTCAGCCCAGCGCAGACCCGCATACATCGGATAACCCGCAAAAAGTTCATCACCACCGTCGCCTCCGAGCGCAACCGTCACGTGCTTGCGTGTGAAACGCGACAAAAGATAAGTCGGCACTAACGATGGGTCGCTAAACGGCTCGTCCATCCACGCACCGATCTCGCTCACGAGATTCGCAGCAAGATTCGCACTTAGGCGTTCCTCGTGATGGTCAGTGCCGAGAAACTTCGCCACACCGCGCGCGTACGCCGATTCATCAAACGAGGCTTCCGCAAACGAGATCGAAAACGTTTTGACTGCTTCCGAAGATGCCGCGACTGCCAGTGCGGCAATGCTCGATGAATCAACTCCACCTGACAGGAGCACACCGAGTGGCACGTCCGACACGAGGCGCATGCGAACGGCGTCAGCCATTAACTCCCGCAAATGTTGCGCGGCCTCGTCCTCCGATGGAAGGGGGTCGGCGGTCTTGTAACTGAGTCGCCAGTATCTTTCGACATCGACGCGTCCGTCTTTGAGTGTGAGCTTGTGGGCCGCAGGAAGTTTGTTGATTCCCTCGTAGATCGAAAGGGGCGCGGGTACGTAGTCGTACGAAAGATACTGTCGCAAAGCCTGCAGATTGAGATTTGGTTTTACTGACGGGTGCGCGAGTAAAACTTTCGGCTCGGAAGCAAAGATCAGCGTGTCGTCAAAGATACCCCAATAAAGCGGCTTCTCGCCGAACCGATCGCGCGCGATGAGCAACCGGCGCATGCGACTGTCCCACAGCGCAAAGGCAAACATGCCGTTGAGCTTCTGGATCATGCCGTCGCCGTACTCTTCGTAGAGGTGCGGCAACACTTCCGTATCCGAAGCGCTGCGAAAAGAGTGGCCACGCTTTTCGAGGTCGGCGCGTAATTCTCGATAGTTGTAGATCTCGCCGTTGAGAATTACTGAGATGCTTTTGTCTTCATTGAATGTGGGTTGTTCACCCGTGACCAGATCGATGATCGCGAGCCGGCGCATACCGAGAGCCGCGCCGCTCGTTACAAACAGTCCTTCCGAGTCAGGTCCGCGATGGACCATCCGCTCACACATAGCGTGCAGCAGTTCCCTGGCACCATCGGGAGGAGGCGTGTGAGAATCGAGATTGGCCCAGCCAGTAATTCCGCACATACTATTTTTCAGTATTCTTAAAGCCCAGGCGTTCGCGTACCGCGTAGATCGCTTTTGATTGAGATTCGTGATACGTGCGTACGAGCATTTCAGCAAGAAGACCCATCAACAGGAATTGCACTCCAACTGCAAACATCACGATACACAGAACCGGCAAAGGCGTTTGCACGAAGTCGGCTCTGTGAAACAACTTGAGAAAGACAGCATACAGTCCGCTGAGCAACGAGATCACAAAAGCCAGCATGCCAAACGACCCAAAGACGTAAATCGGTTTCGTGTGATACGAAGCCATAAACTTGATCGTCATCAGGTCAAAAACCACTTTGATCGTGCGCGACAATCCATATTTTGATTTGCCCATCGTGCGCGCGTGATGTTCGACCGGGATTTCAGTGACGCGAGCTCCCGCCCACGCAGCGTAGATTGGAATGAAGCGATGCATCTCGCCGTATAAGCGGACGTCCTGCAACGACTCGCGCCGGTACGCTTTCAGAGAACAACCGTAATCGTGCAGCGGCACGCCCCCAATCCACGAGATCAAACGATTCGCCATCATCGACGGTATCTTGCGCGTAACCATCTTGTCTTTTCGATTTTTGCGCCAACCTGAGACGACGTCGTAACCCTCATCGAGTTTATCTAGTAGTCGACTGATGTCGGCCGGATCGTTCTGCAGATCGGCGTCCATCGGAATCAGCACTTTTCCCCGCGCCGCGTCGATACCCGCCGCCATCGCCGCCGTCTGACCGTAGTTTCTGCGCAGCGCCACGACACGCACGCGCGGATCGAGATCCGCGATCTTCCGCAAGATGCCGAGGCTGCCATCGGTAGAGCCGTCGTCCACGTAGACGATTTCGGCGGAGCGGCCGAGCCTTCTAAGTGCGTCGTCGAGCTTTGCGTGCAGCGGCAGCAAGTTGGGTTCTTCGTTGAAGACTGGCAGAAAGACCGAAATATCAGGCGTATCCTCAACTAGACGCAACTGTTCTTCTTTTAAATGTTCCTGTTCGTCGAGAATCTTCATCAACTGTGGCGGTAGGTCGAATCCTGGCGCCGGTGTCCCTTCGCGGGCATTGTAGAACAGTTTCACAAACCGCTCATCCTAAACCATCGCACAAAGCGGTGCAGGCCCTCTTCGATTTGCGTTTTTGGGTTGTAGCCCAGCAGGGCGCGTGCTTTCGAGATGTCTGCAAAGGTTTGGGGCACGTCGCCCGGCTGTGGTGGCTGGCGGTCGATGATTGCGTGCGTATCGAGTTCCTTTTCGAGGAGCGAAATGAGCTCGTTGAGTTCGACCGTGCGCGACTCGCCGAGATTGAAGACTTCGTAGTTGGTTTTGTCGTAGTGGATGGCGGCTATGACGCCATCGATGATGTCGTCGACGTAGGTGTAATCGCGGCGCGTCGTACCGTCGCCGAAGACTGGGATTGGTTTACCAGCGCTGATCAGTTTTGCGAATTTGTGAATGGCGAGGTCTGGACGTTGGCGTGGTCCATAGACGGTGAAGAAGCGCAGGCACACACAGCGTAGTCCGTAGAGATGTGAATAGGTGTGACAAAGCAGTTCACCGGCGCCTTTCGTGGCGGCATACGGTGAGATCGGCTGGCGAATCGGATCGTCTTCACTGAACGGCACCTTCGCATTGATTCCGTAAACTGACGATGACGAACCGAAGACAAACTGCTTGACATGGTGCCGCTGAGCGAGCTCGAGGAGATTGAGTGTGCCGTTGATGTTTGTTTCAGTGTAGAGCCGCGGTTCTGAAAGCGACGGCCGCACACCCGCTCTGGCGGCCAGATGGACCACGCAATCGAAGTTGTTTGCGGTAAATATGTTTTCCAGCTCGGAGCGATCGCGAATGTCAATTTCGTGAATAGTGTAGCGTGAATCTTTGAGATGATCTTGTATGTTGTTGTGTTTGATTGATGGATCGTAGAAGTCGTTGAAATCATCAACGACTGTGACATTCGCAACGTCAGTTGCCAGCAGCCGATCGACTAGATGGGAACCAATAAATCCCGCGCCACCTGTGACAAGAAAGTTTTTCATCAGCCTTTTGTAGCATAAATCCACAAATGCCATCCCCAGCGCGATGCCATTTGCGATTCGAATGAACGTGGCAGGATTGGGCCAAGAATCGGCAGCCAACGCTTGTTAAGAAAATACGTGCGCAGATCTACCTGAGAAAAATCTTTGAAAAGATCGCGTGCTTCGGAACGAGAGTAAACACGCGCCAGAGGATTGCCTGCGCCGTCAGTATTCCGGCTTAGGAACTCTTCAGAGTTTAAATATTCAGACTGGGTTTTTAGCCGTCCGGCGTGTTCGCGCAAACTCTCTTCCGGTTCGCCCGTTAAGAGGTGGACCAGCTTAACGCCTGCGTTCCATCTCAAAAGTCGTACTCCGGCGCGACGCAACATCGAGATGTTTACGCGATAGTTATAAGAGTCGCGATGGTAGAGCATGACGACGGCTTTGCCACCTGGACGCAACACGCGATGGATCTCGCGGACAGCCGCGGCTGTATCGGGCGTATGGTGCAGCACGCCGTGGGAATAGACAATGTCAAAGGTATTGTCAGGAAAGTCGAGACGTTCGGCATCGGCAACACGAAATGTGCCTGGCAGTTGAAATAATTCGAAGCGGCGTCTTGCTAAATCAACAGCGGCATCAGTGAGATCGATTCCAGTGTAGTTGGCCCCCGCCTTCGCGAACTGCGCGCCATCAGTTCCGAGTCCACAACCGACTTCAAGCACATTTAGGTTTTTCGATTGTGAAAAACCGGCGGCGGCTGGGATGTGCCACTCTTTTTCGTAGCGATGCTCTTCGACGAGTTCGTAAAACCTGCGGGAACCAGGCGGCGCATCAGCAAACTTCGTCCCACAGGGATTCTCCTGCCAGAATGCGCGCACACGATCTTTTAGTGTGAAGTTGTTTTCGAGCATCTCGAAGCACAAAAGGATAGCAGCGAGAGAAGGTGCTCGACAAAGATGGAGTCAGGTTGCTGGTTTATTCCACTGCCTTGCGCCACAAGGCCAGCCTTGCTGGGCGAAGCGGCCATGAGGCGCAAGGATCAGGGAGTCGTTGGGGTGAGGTTCCCAAAATCCGGCGCAGGACACCCACCTGTCCTACCAGTTGATTTGCCCCCTCTACCAACTGGGCCGGATCAAACGCACTGGCGAGAACTCCTCGCTATTCTGCCACTCATCAGAGTTGCTAATTAAAACCTGGCAGCCCCCCGAACAGCAGCGGCGTTGACGACGGGCCGCACTATACTCAGTCTACGAACAGAAGTCCTTAGAACAATCTCAAAGAGTTATTAAGTAATTCTCAACGCCGTTTGTTTTAGAAATTTGGGCAACCGGTTAAACCGAATTTAGAGTAGAATGCGCGGGCTGATCCTCTAACATATTCTCAAGGAAACTATGCCTCATAGTCCTCGTTTCGAATTTGGGCCATTCCAACTCGATTTGAATGATCGACTGCTCACTCGTGGCGGTGAGGTAATTTCGCTCAGGCCGAAAGCCACCGAAATACTCGTCAGGCTGGTCATGAATGCCGGCCAACTCATCAAAAAGGATCAGTTACTGAAAGAGGTTTGGCCGGATACGTTTGTTGAAGAGTCGAACCTGTCGCAGACCATCTTCACGCTCAGGAAGGCGCTTGGGGATGACCGCAATGAACCCAGATATATAGAGACGGTGCCGCGTCGTGGGTATCGGTTTGTCGCGGATGTGAAAGATGAAGAGACAAAGAAGAACCAGGTAGAACTTTTGCAAGTTGCCTCAACTGCGGCCATTATTCAACAACAAGTAGTCGCAGTGCTTCCCTTTCTCAACCACACCGGAGATCCTGAGTTCGAGTATCTCGCGGATGGTATTACCGACAATCTAATCAACAACCTGGCCCGCCTATCGAAGGTCCATGTGTTGTCGCACAGCGCCGTCGCGGCCTTCAAAACAAAAACCCTGAACCCGCAACAGGCCGGGAAAGAGTTGGGCGCCACCGTGGTCCTATGCGGAAAACTCACTCCGAGACGCACGGGTATTGCGATTGGGGCGGAGTTGGTCGACGCTTCAACGGGTTGGCAACTGTGGGGTGAAAGCTTCGATTCTGAGAGCAAAGACCTCCAGGAAATCCAGGACACCATCACGCAAGACCTGTTACGAGCCCTAAAGACCTTAACGGGTGACAAAGAAAAACAAGTCACAGCTCGCTATACAGAAAATGCCGAAGCCTACCAATCCTACCTCCAAGCTCGCCGCGAGTGGGGCAAACACACGCGACTAAGTATTGAGAGGGCAATTAGCCACTTCCGCCGCGCAATCGAGAGCGACCCCAATTATGCGTTAGCTTACGCGGGAATTGTAGACTGCTTTCTTAGACTCGCAACAAATTACTTGCCACAAGAACTTGCTGCAGTTCGACCTCCTTATCCTTCTGCGACGAACTCACATCAATTCAATGAATCGGATCCTCGCGTACAGCTCCGCTTCGAATGGGACTGCAAAGCAGCCGAGCGCGAACTGCGCCGCGCCAATGAAATCAAAATGGGCTACCCTTGCACCCATCAATGGTACGCTGCATATAGAACCACTCAGCAGTTCTATGAGGAAGCTTGTGCGGTCAACAACCCCCAAAACCACGCAACGCTAAATATCAATAGGAACTGTAGTTTGTCGCCTCCGCCCCAAATTGCTTTTCTCGAATTAACGGTAAAGGAAGAGGTGCAAGTCTACTGCGCTATAGGTCGCGAGCAAATAGATATTGGCAACTACAAGGCAGCTTGCAGAATACTTAAACCATGGTGGTCGTTTGGCCTCTGGCCAAAGCTCGACGGCCTCGATCAACTATCGTGTGCTGATCTTTTGCTTACAGTCGGAGAACTTGCAGGATGTGTAGCTAGTACCAACCAATTACCGAGAGGCCAAAAACACAGTGAGGAATTATTGAATGGTTCAATAGCATTGTTTGAGCAATTGGGGGTTCGGAGACTAGCCGCTGAAGGAAGGATTGAGTTGGCTTATTGTTACTTCCGACAGGGCCTATACGACGTTGGGCGCGTAACTTTAACGCGTGTGCTTGATGATGTTACAGACGATTGGTGGGAACTTCGAAGCCTTGCATTAATACGGCTCGCAGCTCTTGAAAGACAGGCTGGTAGGATTAAAGATGCTATCACAATATTGTCGGAAGCAACCCCCGTCGCTGAACTATGCGGGCCATGGGCAACAGGACGTTGCCATCTGGAGTTAGCTACTGCCCATGTGGAGCTCGCAGCCGCTGAACATTTAGTGAATTTTGATGAAGCAAGAAGCTTCTACGCGAGGGCGTTGTACCAATTCGAAGGCATCGGAAACCATCGCCTATCGGCAATAACTGAAAATAATTTGGGTCTTGCAATGTTGCTTAGTGGCAATTTCGCCACTGCAGAGTTCCATTTGCTTCGTGCTCGAAGAACCTTTGATTCTTTTGACGATAAAATTCGATGTGCACAAGTAGACGAGTCGTTGGCCCAGCTATATTGTGCCCAAGATCGGTTTCATGAGGCCAATGTATGCATAGATCAGGCTGTTCAAACTATGGAAAATGGTGATGAGGACGCATTCCTAACCCAAGCGCTAACTACGAAGGGCCTAATTTATTGCAAGCTTAAGCGTTACAGCCAAGCAAAAACCGTGTTGGAGAATGCTTATAGTCTGGCGCAGCGTTGCGGTGATACTGAAGGGGCGGGAAGATCACTAGCTGTTCTGGTCGAGGAAATATTTGATCTGTTAGAACCGGAAGAACAAAATGATATATCCAAACGACTAGTTGATATAGTCAGCAGTTCGCAGAAGTTATCTATACACAAACGACTTCAGAAATGCCTGGCTATTATTCAGCTCAAGTAGCCGAATGCTTTTAAGTGGCTATGTGTTCGACTCTCTTTAGGAAGACATAATTTGAAGTGTTACTTTAGAGTTTGAGTACTATAACTAGCTGACGTCGCCCTAAAATAGCTTCCCATGAACTTGGCGGACCGTGTCCATCTCGCATTAACTAAGTTAATGAGGTTGATGGATTTCAATCCTCTGGGAAAATAAAACCACTCAACACACTATTTCCAAGAGGACCGACTTGAATGTTTTCAGATGTACTCAAAAGCTGAATTTTCATAAATGTACTCTCCGACGGCATGCTATTTGCCCCCAAGCATCTATTGAGGTGATTCGGCGGTGGAACCCCGTCAATTTGATTGATATTGAGTCGAAGTGAACTGCTTGGTTCGCATATTGACTGGTATTTACCAAATTAGAAAGAGCATCGTGAGTTCGAAAAGCTGAAATCTAATAGAATCAATTTGTGCGGTGGAAATGGATATGGGGCTGTCAGTCGAGCTTCCAGAAACGGTTCCAGTTCGTGTTCCGGAAATAGTACCGGATCGGGTTCCGGAAATAGTGCCGGATCGTGTTCCCGAAATGGTCCCCATTTTCGTACCCGATATCGTTCCAGATTTTGCCAAAGCAGTGGTCGACGAAACTGCAATCGCTAACATAACGCCACAGGCGATGGATTTTGCGTTTTTCATTACGTCCTCCTGACGATCCAAGCGTCTTGGATAATGGATGGCTCCAGTATTTGCAACTGACTTATTTGAGCCGGTCTCAATAAGAACTCATTTAGTATGTGTGTATTTCAAGGGTCGTGCCAGAAATAGTCCAAGCCGTTAAGTCTTGCAGCGATTGCGTTTAACGCATAACTCCGTTTGAAACTATGGAGCACTTGAACCTTTACGAAATTGTTTATTCAGTACACAGATCGGTCCGAGGTCCACAATTTAGATTTATTATCGAGCTATAACAGGTTTTCGGTGAATGTCTCTCTTGTGAAGAATTCATGTATAGGTGAGTGGCAATGTGTATGCAGTATACATCGGCTTATCCCCAAGGATGCTTTGAAGAAGAAATGAGGAAGTTCCTGTAGTTGCAAATAGTCGTATGCGCAGTTTGCTTTGGACATCGGTGGATAGCCCTGACTGGCCGGACACAATCCGTCTCAATGCGCTCAATGCCAGCGAACAGGTATTGATGTGTTGTACGGTAGCCCGAGAAAAGATTGAGATCGGAGATTATGACGCTGGCTGTAAGGTGCTTAGGCATTGGTGGAAGCTCGGGGAATGGCCTAATCAAGACGGACTCTCCCAAGCCGCCTCCGCTGAGCTGCTCTTAATGGCAGGGTCGCTAACTGATTCGATTGCTCGAGCGAGACGTATTTTGGGAGGACAACGGCTGGCTGAGGCACTCATAAGCGGCTCGATTGCCTTATTCGATCACACGGCTGAAGTCTTAAAAGCAACTGAAGCTCGTATAGAGCTCGGGTGTTGCTATTACCATCAAGGGCTTTTTGATCTCGCACATTCCACGCTTCAAACATGTATAGCCGATCTCGGTGAAGAGAACTACGAGTTAAGGGCTGTAGCACTCTTCAGGCTGGCGATTGTTGAACGCCATTGTGGTAGGTTGCGTGAGGCATTAGTCCTTTTGGACGAAGTTTCATATTTGGAGCATATGATTAGTCCTTGGACGAAGGGTCGCTTCTGGGGTGAAATGGCGAACACCTTAAAAGACTTCGGTGTTGCAAGCGACCGAAAACAAGATTTTGACCGTGCCTTAAGTTACTATAAAGAGGCCTCTTTTCAGTTTGAACAACTCGGAAATCTGCGATATGTAGCAGTGGTTGAAAACAATAGAGGTTTTCTTCTTCTAAGCCTGAAGCGGTTCGAAGAATCAAAATCACATCTTGAACGAGCGCGGAACTTATTCGCTACGTTGGGTGATACTGTTGGCTGTGCCCAGGTAGATGAAACGTTGGCGCAGTTGTACTTAGCATCAGAGCATTGCCAACTCGCGGACCATTCCATCAAGCTTGCAGTAGGCACTCTGGAAGGGAGCGGAGAAGACGCACTCCTTGCCGAAGCGCTCACAACGCAGGGGCTGATTCTTTGCAGGTTGGGACATCGACAGGAGGCCAAGCCCATACTGGAACGGGCGAGGAGGGTGGCGGAACGGTGTGGAAATCAGGAGGGGGCCGGCAGGGCGCTGTTGATACTGATTGAGGAGATGTGTGAGCAGCTCCCCGATGATGAGCGGCGTGAGATTGGGGCGCACGCGAGTCAATTGCTTGCGAATACGCAGCAACAGGCCACCAAGGAACGGCTAAAGAAGTGTCTGGAGACCATAGCCGACGCACATACCCGCTATGAGGCACAGCGCGAACAGGAGATTCACGCACGGAAAATGGCGGCTCTCGGCGAGTTGTCCTTCGGCGTTGCCCATAACGTCAACAACACCTTGACAGGCATCCTCGGCCGCGCCCAGCTAATCCTCCGCAACAGCAATGACCCTGCAAAGATCGAGGCTGGCATAGAACTAATCATCAAGAGCGCTGAAGACGGCGCCCACATCATTCGACGCATTCAGGACTTCGCACGCCAGCGCCCGAGCCGCGAGTTTGAGACTGTAGCCATCGCCGAGCTCCTCAAGGATGCCTGCGAGATGACACGCCCACGTTGGGAGTCGCGCTCCGAATTCGCTCCTATACGCTTCGCCCTACACGCTGACTGCAAAGCCTTTATTAAAGGCGACCCAGTCGAGCTGCGCGAAGTGCTCGTAAACATGGTCTACAACGCCGTCGACGCCATGCCTTCCGGCGGCGAAGTGCGCGTGACCAGCCAGGAAAACCGCGACAGCGTTGTTGTCTACATCACAGACACCGGCACTGGCATGACGCCCGAAGTGAAGCAACGTCTTTTCGATCCGTTTTTCACAACCAAAGGTAAGGCGGGTACGGGAATGGGCCTGGCTGTGAGCTTCGGAATCATCCGCCGCCATGAAGGCTCTATCGAAGTCGACAGTGAACCCGGCCGCGGCACCACCTTCAAGATCTCGCTTCCCAAGGTGACTCCAGCCGGAGCTATCGAGGCAGCCAACAACATCACCGCGCTTCCAACAACCGCAACGGCCGAAGACAAAGTGCGAGTAATAGTAGTCGACGACGAAACACACGTGCGCGAAGTGCTGATTGAAGCCCTCGAAGCTGAAGGCTGCGAAGTCGTCTCTGCCGAAAGCGGAGAAATAGCGCTCGCACTGTACGATCAGTATGACGGCAAGTTTGACGCCCTCTTTACTGACATCGGCATGCCTTCCATGAACGGTTGGGAACTGGTTACCGAAATCAGAATTCGCTCTGAAAACATGCCCATCGCGATCATCAGCGGCTGGGCCGACGCGATCAGCGTGCAGACACGAAACGCCGTCAAGGCTGACTGGGTAGTCGCCAAACCGTTTGATATCGATCGAATTTCGAAGATTGCGCAGGAAATTGCGCAACGAAAGATGGCCCTGGCTAGTTAAGCGCTGACGCTGAGCTCGTGACGCTCGAGCTTGAGGTAAAGCCCGCGACGCGTGAGGCCAAGTTCACGAGCAGCTCGCGAGATGTTGCCGTTGTGGCGGCGAAGCGCATCGGAGATCATTCGACGCTCGACTTCTGCGAGCGCATCCGCGAGCGTCCCACCAGCACTTGTAATGCCGGACGATGGCAGCGACGTTATCGAAGCAGTTGCTGCCGCGGACGGAGTGGTCGGAGACGACGTTCGCTTCAATTCAGGTGACAACTGTTCGGGAGTAATAACTGTCCCATCCTCAGCACGCGCGACAGTTCTCTGAATCTCATTACAGAGCTGACGCACATTCCCGGGCCAGTCGCTCACCATCAATAAATCAACGGCCTGAGGCGTGATCTGAATATCTTTCCGGCCAAACTTTGCCGAGTAGTGGTTGACGTAATAGTTGACGATCGTCGGGATCTCCGAACGGCGCTCGCGTAACGGCGGCACGCGCAGACGGATCACATTCAAACGGTAATAGAGATCCTCACGAAAACGCCCCTGCGCAACCATCTCCTCAAGATCCGTGTTGGTCGCGGCAATGATGCGTACATCAACTTTGCTGGGACGCTGTTCGCCCAGCGGCTGAATCTCACCTTCCTGCAGGAAGCGCAAGAGCTTTGGCTGAACGTCGAGCGGTAGATCGCCGACCTCGTCAAGGAAAAGCGTGCCGCCGGCGGCTGTGCGAATCACGCCCTGAGAATCATTGACCGCACCGGTAAACGCACCACGCCGGTAACCAAACAAGTAACCTTCCGACAATTCCTTCGGAACCGCGGTGCAGTTGAACGGCACAAACACCTTCGCCCGTCTCGAAGAGATGGCGTGAATCGCGCGCGCTACCAGTTCCTTGCCCGTACCTGACTCGCCCGTCACCAGCACTGTCACATCGGAAGATCGAATTTTATGAACCTCTTCAACCAGCTGCGTCATTGCCGGGCTCGAGTGAATAAAGCCAGGCATAAGGCTGGTGCCGGTCAATTCGTCCGCGCTTTCATGTGTCCCACTCTTCTGAGCGCCGGCGCGTAAAGCACAGACGTCCATGCCCAACTCAACCACGCGCAGCAGCGGTTCAAGCGCAACTCCCTTCGGCAAACTCGCGCGATTTCGTGGCGCCAAATACATCGTCGCACCGGGAGCGTTAGACGATTTCAAAAGGATCACTTCCGCATCGTGCTTTCGCAAATACCGATCGCGCGACGAACCGTCTTCAACCCCATCCAGTTCGACTGCGATCTTCTGTGCTTCGGTGCTCGTACAACCCATTGCGACGACGACTCTTGGTTCATCACGCTCACCACGCTCGGTGATGATTACTCGTTGCGCGCCGGTTTCCTGACGCATAACGGCTGCCAGTTCGCGCAAAAGAAGTTCGCGAGAAGCAACCGCCTCGGCAAGGCGCAGTGTCAGGAGTTGTGTTAACGCTGACTGGCCCTCGTTGCGTTCAGGTGTTGCACGAGCAAGCTGCCTTAGCTCTTCTTCAGCACGCGCCAAGTCCAGCCGCGCACCCAATTCTCGAAACGTATTTAAGGCTCGGCTGAGATGCTCACC
>Ga0111538_10002494_pt1 | contig 25842 bp, 30 predicted proteins | sample SoiMethybrSBSTD1_FD_79669 | JGI IMG/M metagenome (GOLD analysis project Ga0111538, IMG submission 79669) | Bulk soil microbial communities from a Populus tree surrounding site in Tennessee, USA - Soil MetaG P. TD hybrid SBSTD1 (version 2)... | ecosystem: Environmental > Terrestrial > Soil >...
ACGACGTCGAACGATCGAACGCGACAACACGATCGATGACACTGCCCACTTCCTGTCCGTACGCGCCGACGTTCTGGATTGGCGTCCCGCCCACGGTCCCAGGGATACCCGACAAGCACTCCACTCCGCTCAAACCTCGAGCGACAACGAACTCGACGAGGCGATCCCACGACTCACCCGCACCAGCGTTGACGATCGTGTGACTCACGTCTTCGCTCATTGTGATCCCGGCGACGGCCATATGCATGACCACACCAGGGAATCCTTCGTCAGATATGACGAGGTTGCTGCCACCACCCAACACGAACAATGGGAGATCGTGTTCAACACACCACGAGTGAATCGCCTGGACATCCCCGGTGGTCTCGGCGCGTCCGAACCATCGCGCCGGACCGCCGATGCCCAATGTACTGAGTGCCTGGAGGGACACGTGCTCGCGAAGGGCAAGGGAAGGTCTATGAGAACTCACCGAGCATCGCTTCCTGATCGCGCAGCGCCGCGATCGCCTCAGCTCGAGTACAGCGCTCGAACTCGACCCAATCCCCAGGTGCGAGTTGACCGGCCAGTGGGAGGTCCGCCGTGATGACGGTCGCCACATGTGGATAGCCGCCCGTAGTCTGCCGATCACTCATGAGGAGAATCGGCTCGCCTGACGCGGGCACCTGGATGCCGCCGACGAATGCAGCGTCAGAGATCATTTCGCGATTGGGGATGCGCGGGACAGCTGCGCCCGACAACCGATATCCCATTCGATTCGACTGCGGGGTCACAATGAACCGCGAGCGCTCCAGCAGCGCAAATGCAGCCTCAGGAAAGAAGTCGTCCTGAGGTCCGGGCATCACACGAAGCCGGGCGCCGCCGGCAACCTTGGGGTCAGACCCCTTCACATGTGCAATTGTGCGAAGGGGTCTGACCCCACCCGAAACGCCAAGCGGAAGTCGATCGCCGGCCCTCAGCGCTCGACCGTCGAGGCCTCCCAGCGCGGCCCCGACGTGCGTCGCCCGGCTTCCGAGCACGAGCGGCGTGTCTATACCGCCGTCGAATGCGAGATACGCTCTCGCACCAGTGGCCCGTTCGCCAAATCGAAGAACGCTTCCGGCGCGACAGGCCATGGGCGCTCCCATCCGCACGGTCGCTCCATCGATGCTCGGTCGCAGATCGGCACCGGCGACTGCTATGCGAGCCGGGCCCTCGATTCTCAGCTCCGGTCCAACGAGCGTGACCTCGAGCGTGGCCGCGTCCGCTTCGTTTCCCACGAGCAGATTCGCGACGCGATGTGAGACGAGATCCACGGCTCCGCTGACGGACACGCCACTGGCTTGATGCCCCCAGCGCCCTCGATCCTGGATGGTCGTAAACAGCCCTGGGCGCATCACGGAGATCGTACGCGAGAGAGTTTCTATGGGTAAGGTGCTGCCCTGATCCTTCGGTTGCTCTGGGGTTACGTCACGCGAAGCGTCGACCCTGAAGTGCACCGTGTCTCCAGGGGAGAAAAGAGCCGCAGGAACGCGCCCTGGATCAAAGACCTTGAGCGCGCTCCGGCCGATGATTTGCCACCCACCTGCAGACTCACGTGGATAGATTCCAGTCTGCCGGCCTGCGATACCAACGGAACCGACAGGAACTCGCAGACGTGGCGTGTCGCGGCGCGGCGCCGCAATCACGGGGTCGACGGGACCGAGGTATGCAAACCCGGGAAGAAACCCCAACATGAATACGCGATACTCCGCGTCGGCGTGCCGCTCGGCCACTTCGGCGGCACTGATTCCCGCCCACTCGGCAATCGTCGCCAGATCCGGACCAGCCTCACCTCCATACGCAATTGGAACCTCTATGGTCCTTCCTTCAAGCACGTGCGGAACCGGTCCGCCCACACGGGAGAGCGCGTCCCGGAACACACCAGGCTCCGCTTTCAACGGATCGAAATAGATCGCGACGGATCGAAAGGTCGGGACGACGTCGCGCAGGCCAGGGAGCGACGCATTCCGAATCGCAGCGGCGACGGCCACAGCGCGCCCATTCACCCGTGGATCGATCACTTCTTCCCATTCCACAAGCAGCGCGGAATCACCCGCTTCACGAATTCGCAGCGCCTGTGGATCCATTCAATGCAGTGATCAGCTTGCGGTGAATGCCACCGAAGCCACCGTTCGACATGAGCACCACCACATCACCGTCCCGATGTTCGTGCACGATGGTGTCGACGATAGCATCGATGTCAGGAATGTGCCGGGCCTGCTGGCCCCGCGCCTGGAGATCGTCGACCAACTGGACAGCGTCGAGACGCTCCGATTCCGGCAGCGACGACCTGAACACGGCCGCAAGGATCACCTGGTCGGCCATGCCGAACGCGCGCGTGAAGTCGTCCTGGAAGATACGACGGCATGATGAAGCGGACCGCGGCTCGAATACGGCCCACAATCGCCTGCCCGGGTAACCCAGCCGCAACGCGGAGAGCGTTTCATGAACTGCGGTCGGATGATGTGCAAAGTCGTCCAGCACCGTCACGCCATCCGCGACGCCAACCGTTTCGAGCCGGCGCTTGATGCCTTTGAACGACCTCAATCCTTCCGCCAGCGCTGACGCGGGCAGACCGACATGAGCCCCGACTCCGATGGAAGCAAGCGCGTTGCGGACATTGTGTTCGCCGAGCAGCGGCGACTCGAACCGACCGAACAGCTCGCTCCCCCGTCGCACCGCAAACCGCGTCAGGCCGTCACGGCGTTCGACCTCCTCCGCTCGCCATGTCGCGTCGGTCCCGAGTCCGAAGGTCTCTACCGGACAGTGCGCGAGACGGCTCAGCGCATGTGCGTGTGGGCTGTCGCCACCGAGCAACAGCAGCCCATTCCTCGGGACCAGGTTCGCCAGCCGCCTGAACGCGAGCAGAACAGCATCGAGGTCCGCGTAGATGTCGGCGTGATCGAACTCGATGTTCCCGATCACGGCAACATCGGGCAGATATTTAAGGAATTTAGCGGTCTTATCGAAGAAGGCGCTGTCGTACTCGTCACCCTCGATCACAAAGTCCCGGCCAGCCCCCACTCGATAGCTCGAGCCGTGCTCGCCGAAGTTGAGCGCGATTCCGCCAACGAGCAACGACGGATCGAGCCCGCCGCTCGTGAGCAGCCATGCGGTCAGCGATGTCGTGGTGGTTTTGCCGTGCGTGCCGGCGAGCACGATCGAGCGCGAACCCCAGAGAAAGTTGTCGCGAATGGCCTCTGGCAGCGAGCAGTAGCGGGCTTTTCGTTCCAGCACTGTTTCGAGCTCGGGGTTGCCCCGCGAAATCGCATTCCCCACTACGACGACGTCGATGTCCGGTGTGATGTTCTCTGCCGCGTAGCCGCTGAACGTTCTGATTCCCTGTTCGACCAGAAAATCGCTCATCGGCGGATATACGTTCTGGTCGGAACCCTGAACGTCATGTCCGCGGCTCTTCAGCAACGCCGCCAGTGTGGCCATCGCGGTGCCACAGACGCCGATCAAATGGATCTTCCTGGAGTCACTCAACGGGTGCGTCCTCGATGAGAAGGGCTGGAGTTGGCCGGGTTGACACGCACACGCTGACACCGAGTGGCAGCGTCCATACCGGACCCGTCGTGTGACCGGATGGAAATCCAAAGACGATGGGTCCCGCGCACTCGCGGGTGGTGCGCGCAATCGCATCGAGCGCCGTCACAGCCCCGCCCGGTTCGTCGCATCCTCGCATCTCGCCGAACACGATCGCGCGCGCGCGCGCCAGCAGTCCGCTCAGCGCGAGCTGCGTCATCATGCGATCGATTCGATACGGCCGCTCGTTGACTTCCTCGAGGAACAGGACGCAGCCGTCGGGGGGATCGAACGCGAAAGGTGTTCCGAGCGACGCAACGAGCTGCGTGATCGTGCCTCCAAACAACGGTCCGCTGGCCTGCCCTTGCCGCAGAACCGTGAGACCGCCTGGCGCCAGCACCAGTCCGTTTCCGCCGGCGGCGAGCGCGAGGAACGAGCGCTCGTCGTATCCCGTTCCGCCGGCCAGCCGCCCTTCGATCATGGGTCCATGCAGCGCCGTAATACCACACTGGCACGTCAGCCACGACAACAGCGACGTGTTGTCGCTATAACCGATGAACAGCTTCGGCTGCTCGACGAAGCGCGCACGATCGAGCAGCGGCAACAGATGCACGCTGCCGTACCCGCCGCGCACGGCAACCAGCGCCGACACCAACGGATCGGTCCAGTGCTTGATGAACGCCGACGCACGCACCTGAGGCGAGCCGGCCAGGTACCCCGCTTCCCGGTCGAAGATCGAGTCATCGAACACCGGGACGAACCCGAGCCGCTCGATCTCGGTCACCCCGCGAGCGAACTCCTCGCGATCGAACGGGCTGGCCGGTGCCACGAGTGCGATCCGGTCGCCTGTCTTGAGCGCTCGCGGTTTGCGCACTTGCCTAAATGTACCGGGCCATTTCGTCGACAATCCGCTGGTGGGCATCACAGCCGAGCACTTGCCTGATGCGAGCAGTCTTCTGCGACGTGACCGGTGCCGTCAGGAAGCGCTCCTTGGCCCGTCGAAGCCTGGTGAGCGCATCCTCGAGCCGTTTGTAGGGAATCCTCTTCTCCTCGACGGCATGGACGAGCGCTTCGAGTGTCGCTGCCTGAACGTCGACGTCGCCACTGCAGACCAGCAGAGCGTCGCATCCCGCGGCAATCGCTTCGACCGCTGCCTGCGGAACCGTATAGGTTTTCGCGATCGCCTTCATCTCCAGATCATCGCTCACGATCACGCCAGGAAATTGGAGCTCGTCGCGGAGCAGCGCCTGCACGATTCGCCGGGAAAGCGTCGCTGGTTTTTCCTCGTCAATCGATGGCACCAGCACGTGCGCAGTCATGATGAAGGCAACGTCCGCGAGGATCGCTTCTCGGAAGGGGACACACTCGACACGCCGGATGCGATCCGGCGGGTGCTCGACGAGCGGCAACTCGAGATGTGAATCGACCGACGTGTCGCCGTGACCCGGGAAGTGCTTCCCGCACGCCGCGACCCCGTTCTCCTGCAAACCCCTGATGATGGCCGACCCGAGACGCCCGACGCTCTCGGCGTCTTCAGCAAGGGCGCGATCACCGATGATCGGATTCTTCGGGTTGGTATGAATGTCGAGAACGGGCGCGTAGTCGAGCGTAATGCCCACCGCCCTGAGCTCCGCGGCCAGAGCGGTGGCAAACCGCTGGGCAAGCTGGACGTCGCCGCTCCTGCCCAGGACCGCCATCGGCGGCCACTCCGTAAAAGGCGCCTTCAACCGCGCGACGCGTCCGCCCTCCTGATCGACGCTCACCCATAGCGGCAGGCTCGATGCCAGCCCTTGCACGTCCACCGACATCTCGGCGACCTGCTCCGGCGCCTCGATGTTGCGCGCGAAGAGAATGACGCCACCGAGCGAGAACTCCTTCGCCAACGAACGCATCTCGGGAGTAATCGTCGTTCCGGGGAGACTGCCGATCAGAAGTTGACCAATATCGCGTCGTATGTTCCCTGGCACAGCAGCATTATAGAACCTCGTTCGCTGGTCCGGCTAAAGCCGGACACTACGTACGAGCCGGACCTATAATCGCAACGTGATCATTCGGACATCAGCACCAACGCGCATCGATCTGGCTGGTGGCACGATCGACATCTGGCCGCTCTACCTCTTTCATCCCGGCGCGCAGACGCTCAACGCCGCGATCAGCCTGCGGGCGAACGCACGCATCGATCCGCGAAACGATTCGCGGATCACGATCAAATCAATCGACACCAACGCCGTCGTCGAAGCCGAAGACTGGCGTGAGCTGCGCGACGTCCGGCAACTGCGACTGCTCTGCCTGCTGGTGCACTTCTTCGAGGCGAGAGGGCTGACGCTGACGACCACGTCAGAGTCGCCGGCCGGAGCTGGAATCGCCGGCTCCTCGGCCCTGAACGTCGCTGTCTGCGCAGCGCTGGCCGAATGGAAACGGACGCACTACGAACCAGAGGCGCTGCTGCAGATTGCGATGAACGTCGAGGCGCAGGCGATCGCGGTTCCGACCGGCCTTCAGGACTATCGGCCTGCCCTCTACGGCGGCATTGCCGCCATCGAGCTCGATGCGGATGGCGTTCGACGCGTGCCCCTTGACGTCGACCTCGGTGAGCTGCAACGGCGAATCGTGCTGTGCTACACGGGCGAGCCGCGCAACTCCGGCACGAACAACTGGGAAATTACCAAGCGCCATATCGACGGCGATCAATTCATCTTCGACTGTTTCGAGCGCATCCGGGATACCGCGGCCAGGATGCGGATCGCGCTCGCCGCCGGTGACTGGGACGAAGTGGGTCGATCCATCGGTGAGGAGTGGGACAACCGCAAGCGCCTCGCCCCCGGCGTGACGACGCCGGGCATCGACGATCTGATCGCGCGCGCAAAGGCCGCTGGCGCCACGGCTGCCAAGGTCTGCGGCGCCGGCGGGGGCGGCTGCCTCTTCTGCTATGGCCCACCGGCCGCCCGCGAGGCGATTCGGACCGCTCTTGTGGACGGCGGCGCCCGCCTGCTCGACTACACGTTCGAGCGGCACGGACTCGGGCGTGGATAACAAAGCGCTATCGCAGGTTCTATCCGAGATCGCCGACCTCCTCGAGATCAGAGGCGACAACGCGTTCAAGATACGCGCCTATCGGACGGCGGCGGAGACACTCGCGAGCTGGCCGCAGGCCATCGTCCAGCTCGATGAACAGGCGCTTCGGGCCATACCGGGGGTCGGCAAGGATCTCGCAGCCAGGATCCGCGAGCTTGCCGAGACAGGCACCAGCCGCTATCACCAGGAGCTGCTCGAGCAATTCCCATCGACGATTCTCGATCTGCTTCGACTGCAGGGCGTCGGCCCGAAGACGGTCGCGATGCTGTACTCCACGCTGAACATCAAGAGCATCGACGAACTGGGAGCCGCGGCGAAAGCCGGAAAGCTGCGATCGCTGAAAGGCATGGGCGCCAAGAAGGAAGCGCAGATCCTGGCGTCGATCGAGGAGCGCAAGAAAGATACGGGGCGGCACCTCCTCAGTGAGACCGCCGAGACCGCACAGTCTCTTGTCGACTTTCTGCGCGTGCACGACCGCAACGTCGAGCTGATCCCCGTGGGGAGCCTGCGGCGCGGACGAGAGACCTGCGGCGACATCGATATTCTCGCCGTTGGTGGCGACCAGAGGCTGATGGACGCCCTCATTTCGCATCCCCATGTCGAACGCGTACTCGGTCAGGGAGACACGAAGTCGAGTGTTCTATTGAGGGGGGGATACCAGGCGGATCTGCGGCTCGTGCCCACGCAGAGCCGCGGTGCCGCGATGCAGTACTTCACCGGTTCGAAGGCCCACAACATCTGTATCCGCGACCGGGCAATCCAACTGGGCTTCAAACTCAATGAGTACGGCCTGTTCCGCGTTGACGATGACAGCCGGGCGGCTGGTGATACGGAAGAAGGCATTTACCGCGCGCTGGGCATGAGCTTCGTCGAGCCCGAATTGCGCGAGAACCGCGGCGAAGTGGAAGCCGCCCAGGCTGGAAGGCTGCCGGCACTGATCAGCCTTGCAGATCTGCGTGGCGACTTACACATGCACACGACAGAAACGGATGGCAAAGACGACCTGCTGACGATGGCGGAAGCCGCCCATCGCCTCGGCCGCGAGTACATCGCGATCACCGATCACAGCCAGGCGCTCGCCATGGCAAACGGCCTCGACGAGAAGCGCGCCCTCGCGCACGCCGCACGCATCCGCGCGCTGAACGGCCGCTTCGAGAACCTGACTCTGCTCGCCGGAATCGAATGCGACATCCTCTCGGACGGCCGGCTCGACCTCTCCGACGACTGTCTCGCCCAGCTCGACATCGTCGTCGCTTCGATCCATTCGAATTTCGCGCAGGAGGCGCAGCAGACAACAGACCGGATCCTGCGCGCGATTGAGAACCCGTGGGTCGACGTACTCGGCCATCCGACTGGACGGCGGCTACTGCAGCGCGATCCGCTCAAGTTCGACATGGCCGCGGTGATGGACTCTGTGTCGCGGCACGGAGTGACCATGGAGATCAATTGCCAGATCGAGCGTCTGGACCTGAATGATTCACACGCCCGCGCCGCACGCGAGCGTGGAATTCCGCTCGTCATTTCGACCGACGCTCACAGTGTCAGGGCGCTGTCACGGCTGCAGTGGGGTGTGCAGGTGGCCCGCCGCGCGTGGGCGCAGGCAGGCGATGTGATCAATACGCGTCCAGTCGATGACATGCGCGCCCGCCTGCGCCGGAATCGGAGGCCGTGACGTGGCCAAGACCCCGGACGGATTCGTCTCGTTGAAGTCGCTGAAACAGGGTCCGTCTTCCCCGCGCGATACGCTTGCGCTGATTCGGCGAATCTATTTCAAAACGACCCGGCAAACGATCGAGCATGACTTCGCCCACGCGATCGAATTGCTGAAGGGCCTCGAGACCGAAGAGGAGCGCGAGAAGGCTACTGCCTTCATGCACGGCATCTCAGAGCTACGAAAAGAGTGGACACTCAAAAGGACCAAACCGCGCAAGAGCAGGCAAGAGAAATAGTTTGGGAGTTGGGAGTTGGAATTTGGGAATTGACGTTATTTATCCATCACGAACTTCTTCCGTGCCGACGCTCGAAGCACCTCCGGCACGTTGCGATTCGTCGAGAGCGTCCTGAGATCTTTCTCGTTCAATCGATTCAACAGATTCATTGAGACGGCGAGCGGCGTCTTCGGATTCCGCGCAAGAGCCGACGCGACCACGTAGTTCTTCATCCAGTTCCGGTTGGTGGCGATGATCCGCAGGATCTCCTCCGAGACGCTGGACATCTTGGCGATGGCCTCGACCTCCGAGTCGGTCAACTTCGGGCTGCTCAAGACCGCGACGGCAATCAACTTGTTCGGATCGCGGATCAGAATCGCGCGCTCTTCGCGAGTGCCCTTCGTGGCTCTCGACATTTTCTGCGGGACATTCAGCTCGGCCAGTCGCTGCATCGCCGACTTCTCGTCGTCCTCATCGTCGGCGATCTCGGGTTCCGGTGCGGCGTCGATGATCGGCTGGTCAGCTTCTTGTGCCGGCACCTCCGCTGGTTCGACGCCGCGCAACGCAAAGAACTCGCGCATCCCTGGCGATACATCGGTCCGCGCCAGGAAGGCTGACAGCGACGCGCGCGGAATGATTCCGAGCGTGGCGTTCGCCGCCGCCGCAACGTCCGGCTCAGGATCGGCAGAGAGCAGCGCGAGAAGCGCAAGTTGTTCGTGCGCACGGGCCGCAAGGCCGCCTTGTGCCGCCTGCAGGCGAACGTCGTGCGCCACGTCGCCGCGGCGAAAAAAGTCGATGAGCGGAGTCTTGACGCCGGTGTCCATCAGCGGCTCGGATTTTCCCACGCGGCAAGCGCCGCCGCCACCGTCCCGTGGAAGTCCGCTTCGGCATCGTCTGCAAACTGTCCGATTGCGGCGAACCCTGCGCAGCCAGTGCGAGCCAGCTGAACTGCCGTCGTGAGCGTCACTCCGCCAACCGCGAGGACGGGCAGCTCTCTGGCTTCATTGACAGCCTCGCCGAGTGCGGCGATTCCGGCTGCCGGGAGACCGGGTTTGGACTCGGTCGCGAAGACGGTTCCAAAGAGCAGGTAGTCCAAGCCGCCCTCATCGCGGACCCGGGCGATTTCATCACGTGAGTGCACCGACCTGCCGATTAGGAACGACGGCGGCACCGCCGCCCGCACGCGTCGCGCTGGAGCCGAATCGGCGCGCAGATGCACACCGTGCGCTCCCGCGGCGACGGCAACGTCCCACCGGTCGTTGACGAGAATTCGCGTTCGTGTCCCGCGCACGGCTTCGACCGCTCGAACGGCGAGTGCGAGCAGGGCGCTGTCAGTCATGTCGCGCTCGCGAATCTGCACCAGGTGGGCACCGGCCTGCGCCGCAATCGCCACACGGCGAATCAGGATTGCCTCGCCCTGCTGACCGAAGCGACGACGATCGGTGATCATGCAGACGACAGGACCCACGCGAGGACGCTATTCTTCTGCGGCGGGCCGATTCAACGAGATGACGTGTCCGATGCGGCGTTCGGTGAAGAACGCATGCATTTCGGCCACAGCGGCGGACATATTGACGATCCCGAGACCGGAGACGGCGCCCCTGACGAAGTTGTTGATCATCAACGCGTGGATGAACGGCAAGGCCTGCGCGAAGTAATTCCGATCCCAGAACTCCGACCACGGCGCCAGCAGCAGCACCACCCCCGTCTCAAGGAAGAACGCCGTCAAGAGCAGACGCATCAGGGTTTTCCAATTTCAGCCTGCGACAACTGAGTGATCCGCTCGCGGACGTCTCGATAGCCGGAGGACTCCGATTCAACTTCCATGAAGACGGCCAGCGCGCGAGACGTCTCTCCCTGGGTGGCCAGCGCATCAGCGAGGTCGTACATCAGCGCCAGCCGCTCCTCGGCCGCGGGCGTGGGCACCTCGAGCGCGCGTTCGATCCACTCGATCGCTCTCTGGAGATCGCCACGCCCCTGGTAAATGCGCGCCAGCTGCGAGGAAGCTTCGAATCGCAGTGCGGGAGTTCGAGCTGCTTCCTCCAGGTTCGTGATCGCCTCAGTAGGGCGGTCCTCTGTCAAGTGACGGACGCCGCTCTCGAAGTGTTCGCGCGCGCGGGCTTGCTGATCGCGCGCGATCTTTCCGTGTAGTTCCTCGAAGAACGCATCGAGTGGCAGCGGCTCCGCCGGCGCGGGATCGGGCATCGCGGCGAACTCCTCGAGCACGGCTGCGGCGTCGATACTGGCGGACTCGAGCACGACCGCTCCTTCTTCGGCCGAAAAAGAATCCATCGCATCGACTTCGACTGGAGGCGGTGATTCCTCGACCGCCGCTGGAGGCGGAGGTGCAGGCGGAGCCGTATCCGCAAGTTTCAGCTGGATCTCCTGATTGCTCGGGTCGAGTGGTGCGGCTTCCTTCAAGGCTTCGAATGCCTCGGCCAGGCGCTCTTCTTTCGTCAGCAGATCCGCAACGCCGAGAATCACCCGCGCTGCCTGTTTCGCTTCGCCGCGCTCGATGAGCGCCTTCGCCGCGGTTCTCCTGGCGTCAATGGTGGCGTCATCGAGAAGCCCGAGCCGAATCACGCAATCCACCGCGCCCTGCTCGTTGCCCGCCGCGCGGCGATCCTTGATCAAGCGACCGTAGTACGACCGCGCATCGAGCGAGAGACGGTTGCGTCCCGCGATGTCTGCCAGTTGCCAGAGCGCGTGGTCGTCGCCGCTTCTGACCTTGAGCACCTTCTTGTAGACCGCCGATGCGCGGGGGAAAAAGCCCTCGCCGTAGAGATGGTCGGCGGCGCGAGTAAATATATCGGCCGCGCTCCCAGGCTGCCCCACCTTTACGTAGAGGTCGCCGAGCACATTCGCTGAATTCCAGTCGCTGGGCTTGTCCTCGACGAGGCGGACGTATTCTGCGATGGCGGCCGCCATCTTGCCCTGTTTGAGAAGCTTCTCAGCTTTCTTGAGTGTTTCGTCGCGCTCGGCCGGCACTCACTCGATCCTATCAAACAGGCCCGGCTGCGGCTTGAAGGAGCGGCGATGCAGCGACGAGTACCCGAACCGTTCAACCGCAGCCCGGTGCTCGGCGGTCGCGTACCCTTTGTGCTTGTCGTACCCGTAGCGCGGGTCGCTCGCATGCTCGGTCATCATCTGCCGGTCGCGTGAGACCTTGGCCACGATGGATGCGGCGGCAATGGCGGCGCAGCGGCGGTCGCCGTGCAGCACGCCGCGCTGAGCGATGTTGATCTCGGGAATCCGGAAGGCGTCGACGAGCACGGCGTCCGGCAATGGTGACAAGGCCAGCACCGCGCGTCGCATCGCTTCGAGCGACGCCCGGTGAATGTTCAACGCGTCGATCTCGGCGGGTGCCACGAAGGCGACCGACCATGCGAAGGCGCGAGCCATAATCAGATCGTTGAGCCGTTCGCGCTCGACGGCGGTCAGCATCTTTGAGTCGGCAAGTCCCGGGATATGCGCATCCGGATCGAGAACAACCGCGCCAGCCGCAACGGGACCAGCCAGGCATCCGCGCCCGACCTCGTCACACCCGGCGATGCGGTAAAAGCCCCATCGTCGAAGCGCGTTCTCGATGGTTCTCGTCGCGCGGACCCGAACCATGGCTAGCGAGACTCCGCCTAGGCGCGCTTGGTTTCCTTCATTCGAGCTGCCTTCCCCTTGAGATTACGCAGGAAGTACAGCTTCGCCCGGCGGACACGCGCCGAGCGCACCACGTCGACCTTCGCGATCGTCGGCGAGTGCAGCGGGAAGATGCGCTCGACACCCTGCCCGAACGACACTTTACGAACGGTGAAGGAGGATCTCAGTCCGCCACGATGCATCCCGATGACGATGCCTTCGAAGATCTGGATCCGTTCCTTGTCGCCCTCGCGCACCTTGACGTGCACGCGGACCGTATCTCCAGACTTCATGTCCGGCCTGTCGGTCATCTGAGACTTTTCGGCCAACTCAATCGCGCTCATTGCTCTTCTCCTCACCCAATCAGGTCCGGCTGAAGCCGGACACTACGACTCCCCGTGCCGCGACCGCTCGCGCTGAATCTCGTCGAGCAGCGCCTGATCTTCCTCGTCGAGCGTTGCCGCGGCAATCAGGTCCGGACGCCGATCCAACGTCCGAAGCAGCGCCGCCTTTCGCCGCCAACGACGAACATCGGCATGGTGCCCCGATAACAGCACATCCGGCACCCGATGTCCTGCAACCTCCGCCGGCCTCGTGTAGTGCGGAAAATCGAGCAAGCCCCGCGCGAACGAATCCTGCGCGACCGACTGCTCGTCACCCACGACACCAGGCACCAGGCGGCTCACTGCGTCCACGATGACGAGCGCCGCCAGCTCGCCTCCGCTCAGCACGTAATCGCCAATCGAGATTTCCTCGGTGGCGACGACGTCCCGAACCCGTTCGTCCATTCCCTCGTAACGACCGCACAACAAGACGACATGCCGGAGACCGGCAAGTCGTTCGGCCTCGCTCTGGTTGAACGTCCGGCCTTGCGGCGACAGTAACACGACCGAATCGGGTACGCCGCGTGTGGCTCGAACCTCCGCCACTGCCCGGATCAGAGGCTCAGCCTTCATGACCATCCCGGGGCCGCCACCATAAGGCACATCATCGACAGTTCGATGGCGGTCCGTAGTCCACCGGCGGAGGTCGTGCACGGCCACATCCAGCAGGCCTCGCTCGACGCCCCGGCTCACGACGCCCTCGCCAAGACCCGCTTCGATCATCGAAGGAAAGATCGTGACGATGTCGAACCGCATACTGCCTACTGTCTACTTCTCGTTCAGCTCGAGCAGTCCCTCTGGCGGGTTGATCCGAATCCGCCGTCCTCCGATATCGACCTCGACACAGATATCGGCGGCAAGCGGCACGAGCACTTCCCCCCGGCGCCCTTCCACGCTCAGCACGCTCGCTCCGGCACCGCCTTCGACCCTCTTCACCTCACCGACGGGTTCGCCCGAAATCGTCTCGACGGCACATCCCACGAGGTCGTGCACGTAATACGCACCCGCATCGAGGGGCAAGAGCGAATCTTCCGGAACCCTCAGCTCGAGGCCTGCGAGTCGCTCGACAGCTTCGATCTTCTCGAAGCCTTCGAATCCAATCACTGGCCGGCCGTTCTGCAGCCGCGCCGAGTTTACCGTCAGCACCTCATTGCCGCGATCCGATCGCGTCCAGAAGGTCGCGCCCGTTTGAAACCGATCCTCGACGAAGTCTGTGTCGGGCGTCACGATCACGTGGCCGCGGATACCATGCGGCCTCGCGATGCGGCCGACGAGAACCATGCGATCCCACTCGGGACTCGGGACTCGGGGCTCGGGACTCGATTGGTTCTCGGTTCGGCCGAATCCCGAACTCATATTCAGTCCCGTATATCGAGCTGTGCGCGTACTCCGTGACGCTCGGCTGTCAGCGCGACGAGTGTACGAATCGCTGCCGCGGTTCGTCCCTGCCGTCCGATGATTTTCCCCATGTCTCCTGGCGCAGTCGACAGCTCGACCATCGTCATGCCACGTCGACTCGACTCCGTCACCTTGACCGCGTCGGGATGATCGACCAGCGTCTTGACCACGACTTCGACAACCGCGCGGAGTGGGCTTACCTGCCCGTCGTCCTGGCTCGCCATTACTGCGCGGGAGCCTCCACCGGCTTCGACATGTCGCGTGACAGGTGCTTGGCGAGCAGCGTGCGGACCGAATCCGACGGCTGCGCGCCCAGCTTCATCCAGTGCTGAATCCGTTCCTTGTTGATCTCCACAAGGGCCGGCTTCGAGCGAGGGTTGTACGTCCCCACATTCTCGACAAAGCTGCTCTCACGCGCCGACTTCGCTTCCGTCACTACCACGCGAAAATAGGGCTTCTTCTTCGACCCTACCCGTCTCATTCGAATCGCTAGCATTCTTCGCTCCGCTTGAAGGTCCGGCTAAAGCCGGACACTACGTCTACCGTGACTTGATGAGCCCCCAGGGCCCGCCCTTCTTGCGTTTCTTTCCACCTGCCTGCGCGAACCCTGGCTGCACTTGATGCGACAGCTTTGGCATGCCCTTCACGTTTTTCATCGCCGCGGTTCCGCCTCGCCCGATCATCTGCAGCACGCGCTTCATCTCGGAGAATTGCTTCAGCAGGCGGTTGACGTCCTCGACCGACGTGCCACTGCCGGCGGCAATGCGCTTCCTGCGGCTGCCGTTGATGATCTGGTCGTTCTTCCGTTCTGCCGGCGTCATCGACGAGATGATCGCCTCGACGCGCGCCAGTTGCTTTTCGTCCGGCCTGTTCTGCGCCAGCTCTTTCAGGTTTCCCAGTCCCGGAATCATCCCCAGGATGCTCTCGAGCGGTCCCATCCGCTTGAGCGTGCGAAGCTGCGTGCGAAAGTCGTCGAGAGAAAACTGGTTCTTGCGAAGCTTCTCCTCGAGCTGTTCCGCCTCATCTTCCCCAATCGCCGCCTCCGCCTTCTCGATGAGCGAGAGGACGTCGCCCATACCGAGAATGCGCGACACGATCCGGTCGGGATGAAAGAGCTCGAGATCCTCGAGGCGCTCTCCGCTGCCGATGAAGGCGACCGGCACGCCGACGACGGACACCACCGACAGCGCAGCGCCGCCGCGCGCGTCGCCATCGAGTTTGGTCAACACGACACCGGTGACGCCGATGCGCCGATTGAATTCACCTGCGCTCTTGATGGCATCCTGACCGGTCATCGAGTCGGCGACGTAGAGCAGATCGGTCGGTTTGACGACGTCCTTGATGGCCTGAAGCTCGTTCATCAGGTCATCATCGATATGAAGACGGCCTGCCGTGTCGACAATGACCGTGTCGAACCCTTTGGCTCTGGCTTCGGACAAGGCCCCGGACGCTCGCGCCACGGGATCCATCGTTTCTGGAGCGTAGACTTTGACTTCCGCTTTCTCGCCGACCACGGAGAGCTGCTGAATAGCGGCGGGGCGGCGCACGTCGGTCGACACCATCAATGGATGGCGGCCCTGGCGTCTCAGCCAGCGGCCAAGTTTGCCGCAGGTCGTCGTTTTGCCCGATCCCTGCAGTCCCAGGAGCAGCACGACGCGGGGGGTGGGGGCATCCTTGCGTAGACCGCCTTCAGTTGTGCCAAAGAGGGCAAGCAGCTCGTCGCGGACAATCTTGACGACCTGCTGGACCGGGGTCAGGCTCTTGAGCACCGCCTGATCGGTCGCCTTGTCGCGAACCCGGTCAACGAACGCCTTGACAACCTGGAAGTTGACGTCGGCCTCGAGCAACGCGAGCCGGATCTCTCGAAGCGCGGTCTCAACGTGCTCCTCGGTTAGGCGCACTTCGCCCCTCAGGGACGTGAATGCGCTCTGGATACGGGTGCTTAGTGATTCGAACAAACCCTTATCTTATGGCAACTTGACCGTCCATCGCAAGCCAAAGTCGGCCTATAATTCCGCCATGCTTGCTCTTCTACGCTCGATTTTCGTCGTCGCCACGCTGGCTGTCGTCCTGATTCAGGGGACCGCCACGCCCGCCGCGCAGGCAACCACGAGCGGCACGGGTATTTCGGCAAAGCCGAACTGGGCGCCCCCGACGGATGCCGCGCCGCGGCTGCCGAACGGCAAGCCCGATTTCAGCGGTGTCTGGGATCACCAGTACGTGCCGGACATGACGGCAACCAACAGAAACCCTGCGCTGCAGAAGGGCCCGAAGGAGCTGCCGTTCACGTCAGCCGGGGTCGAGAACATGAAGAACTACGACCCGGTGAGGGATGGCGACTATACCGGGATGTGCATGCCGTACGGCCTGATGCGTTCGATGAACGCGCCCTACCCGATCCAGATATTTCAGAACGACAAGTACGTCGCCTTCCTGTTCGAGGTCAGCACCTGGTTCCACGTCGTGCCGTTCAAGAACGAGCACCCAAAAGAGATCGATCCGACCTGGTTTGGCAACTCGATCGCCAAGTGGGATGGCGACACGCTGGTCGTGGACACGATTGGATTCAACGGATACACGCGCCTCGACACCGTCGGCCGTCCGCATAGTGACAAGCTGCATCTGACGCAGACGTTCAAGCACATTGACGCCGGTCACGTGGCGTATTCAGTAACCGTCGACGACCCGGTCTTTTACTCGCAGCCGTGGACGAACGAGCGGACGATGACACTGTCGAACGGCGAGCTGCTCGAATACTCGTGCGAGGAGAACAACAAGTCGCTGTGGGAGGGACGCATCAAGCTGTGGATCCCGCCGAACGCGAGTCAACCGCGCAGCACTCCGTCATTTCCCGAAGGAAAGAAGTAGGGCGGGTCTTGCTGTGTAGACCCGCCGGGTCCACAAATCAGGACCCGGCCTACAAGCGATCATGAACGAGACACTCAAAGAAAAAGCCGTCCTTTACGGCGTGCCCGTGGCGCGTCGCCACATCTTCCTCTGCGCCGAGCAAAGCAAGCCGAAGTGCTGCGACATGGAACGCGGGGTCGCCGCGTGGGAGTATCTGAAGCGCCGATTGAAGGAGCTTGGCCTGTCCGAGCAAGGCGGCATCCTGCGCAGCAAGGCCAATTGCCTTCGCATCTGTGAAGGCGGGCCGATCGCCGTTGTCTATCCGGAAGGCGCCTGGTATGGCGAGTGTGATCCGCCCGCGCTCGAGCGGATCATCCAGGAACATCTCATCGGCGGGCGCGTCGTCGACGATCTGCTCATTACACAACACCCGCTCTCGTAAAGACACCGGGTGTGATTTCCGAATGATCGCGAACGGAAATCACACCCGGTGTCATTTCACCACCCTGAGCGTTACTGCAATTCTGATCACCTCACCGCTCACGCGATCGGTAGCGGCCGTGAACTCGCGGCTTTGCCCGTCTTTCAGCACGAGCGTGTTCGTCGACTGATATGAACGGAAGACCGGTATGTTGCCGACAGTCGGCGTGGCCTTGTCCTGAATGTTCGTGTATACGGACGTATCGGAAACGCTCATGCGCAGTTCGAACCCCTCGTCGACAATCTTCGCTGTGCAGTCGATGTTGGTACCGATGTCCTGATAGTTAAAACTTGCGGGCGGTGTCGTACCCGCCGCGCCCGAGGCATTGGCGGTCGGAGCGGCGACGCTCGGGACCGGCACCTTGGCGCCCATGCGCAACAGTGCCGGCCCGGCTTGACCGAGCTTGTTGGCGTTGACGGCCAGCATGTAGGGCATGCTGCTGATCTTCTTCTCACCTTGATATCGCGTGACGGTCACGTCTACGCTCAAGGGTACAAGGCGCTGGAGATCGTCCCGCACGGCTTGAGCCTTGGCGAGGTCGCGTTCTTTAGCCGCTTCGACCGCCTCCTGCTTCTTGTCAGCAGCGTCGTCCTGACCGCGCGCGATATGGGCAACTCCGAGGGTCAGCGCGGCAACCAATCCACACACCGAGACACATCTCTTCACGATCGCCTCCTTATTCACCTTCGAGCCCGGCGATGGGACTGAGTTCGATCGGCTCGAGCACGATCTCCTCAAGGGGAGGGAGCGGCGCCGACTCCCCTTCCAGCTTCGGGATATCAACCGCTCCGACCTGACGCGCCGCAATCGCGACGACCAGTTGCCTCAGCGCTGCGGCCTCGCGGGGTGAAACCATGACTTCCGGTCTACCCTCGACCGCGCGTCGCGTCGAGCGCGCGGTCCGGATCGCAGGAGCACTCCCCGGATTCGATGTCTGGCCGGACGGTTCGACGAGCCCAGGCGACCGGCCCACTGTTTCAACCGGCGACGCGTTCGTGATTGGTGGATCGCGCGGAGCCGGCACCGGCTGTCGCAGAGTCCACACTGCGATTACACCGACACCCGCGAGTACCGCCACCGCTTCGGCCCACCGCCATGACCACATCCAACCCTGGCGTGCGCGTTCAGTTGCGATGCGCGCCCGAACTCGCGGCAGGAACTGGGGCGAGGGATCGACACCGAGCGCGGCTTCGATTTCCCTGGCCAGCGCCTCGTCGCTCAAATCTTCGTGCGTGTGACCATCCATGAGAGCCGTTCCTTGAGTTGCTTCCGCGCCAGAAACAATCTCGACTTCACCGTACCCTCCGGCACGTCGAGCAACGCGCTCACCTCGTGCATGTCGTGACCTTCGATGCCGGCGAGCACGACGACCAGTCGAAGTTTGTCGGGCAAGGCTTCAATCGCGTTCCACAAGTGCTCGGCGCGCTCGCGTGCCGTCAGGAGGTCCGCTGTGTCAAGGCGGGTCTGAAGACCCGCCTCTGCACGGCTGTCGGCGCCGGAGCCGCCTGGCAGCTCGCGAACCGCGCGTCGTCGATTGGACCGCTGCCGGTCGAGCGCCATCCGCCACGTCATCCGGACCAGCCATGCCCTGAACCGGGTTCGATCGCGAAGCTGATTGAAGCTGCGGTACGCCTTGGCGAACGCTTCCTGCGCCACGTCCTCGGCATCTTCACGCTGCTTCAGCACGCTGAAGGCGATCCGGAACGCCAACCTCGAGGAATCCGCCAGGCGCGCCTCGAACTCACGCTCGAGTTCCCGGTCGGCCGTCACGAGGCTGCCCGCAAGGCGTTCGACGTGCTCATGCATCAGGCTTCACCCACAAGACGCCAACGGCGACGCGGCGGTTCACCGGCGGGTCCGAACAACAGGAGCCGCCCTACACAGTCGATGAATCGACCGCGATCGAGAATTGTTCGACAGTGTAGGCCGGGTCTTGCTCTCCAGACCCGGCTCTTCAGGCGTAGGCCGGGTCTTGCTTTTCAGACCCGGCAGCGGTCAGACGCTGGATAACTTGTGTCCGAGCTTGTCTTTCTTGGTCTTGAGGTATCGCCGCGTGTGGTCGCTGGCGGGAATTTCGAGGGGAACGGCTTCGGACACGGCCAGGCCGTATCCCTGAAGACCAACGAACTTGCGCGGATTGTTGGTCAGAAGCCTCATCGTCTTGACGCCGAGGTCGCTGAGGATTTGCGCGCCGATGCCGTAGTCGCGCTGATCGGCCTTGAACCCGAGCCGCTCGTTGGCCTCCACCGTATCGAGTCCCTGATCCTGGAGCTCGTAGGCGCGGATTTTGTTCACCAGCCCGATACCTCGACCTTCCTGGTTGAGATAGAGCAGGATGCCGCGGCCTTCTTTAGCCACGCGCTGCATGGCGGTGTCGAGCTGCGGACCGCAGTCGCAGCGAGCTGAATGGAAGACGTCGCCAGTGAGGCACTTCGAGTGCACGCGCACCAGAACGTCCTTCCCGTCGCCGATTTCCCCTCGCACCAGCGCCACGTGGGTCTGGTTGTCGAGTTGACTTTCGTATGCATAGATTCGGAACGCGCCGAAGACGGTTGGAAGATCCGCCGACGCCGCGCGCTTGACCAGCCGTTCGGTTCGCATGCGATATTGAATCAGATCCGCGATCGTGACTACCAGCAGGTGGTGCTTCCTGGCAAACCTCGCCAGCTCTGGCACGCGCGACATCGTGCCGTCCTCGTTCATGATCTCGCAGATCACCCCCGCCGGCGTCAGCCCGGCAATGCCCGCGAGGTCGACTGCAGCTTCGGTATGGCCCGCTCGGACGAGCACGCCGCCCCTGCGAGCACGAAGCGGAAACACATGCCCCGGCCGCGTCAGATCGCGCGGTCTCGTCGATGGATCGATCGCGACGCGGACGGTTTGCGCGCGATCGGCTGCGGAGATGCCGGTCGTGGTTTCCTCTCGCGCATCGATCGACACGCACATCGCCGTATCGCGGCGAGACGAGTTGTCGTTCACCTCGAGTGGGATGGCGAGCTGATCGAGCCGTTCCGGCTCCATCGCCAGGCAGATGAGCCCGCGGCCGTAGCGCGCCATGAAGTTGATCGCTTCCGGCGTCACCTTCGACGCGGCCATCGTCAAATCGCCCTCGTTCTCGCGCGATTCGTCGTCCACGACAACAACCATGCGGCCGGAGCGGATCGCCTCGACGGCTTCCTCGATGGTGGCGAACGGTCCGCGACGGGCGCCCTTGGCGATGCGCAGCGTAGTGTCTTTGGGAGTCATCATGTGAGCCCTCGGCTCGCCAGTTCCATTGACCGCGCGACGTACTTGCCGACCATATCGCACTCCAGGTTGACGCGGTCACCGGCGCGAAGCGACGACAACGCGGTATGAGCCCAGGTAAAGGGAATGATCATGACGTGGACCATAGCCCGCTCGAGCCGCGCGACTGTCAAGCTGACGCCGTCAACGGCGATCGACCCTTTCAAGATGATGAAGGGCTCGAGATCCGGCGGCACGCGCACGGCAATCCAATATGATTCTCCGTCCTGCCGAATCGAGTCGACAACCCCCACGCCATCGGTGTGTCCCTGCACGAAGTGCCCGCCAAACCGACCATCGGCTCGCATCGAGCGTTCGAGATTGACCGGGTGGCCAGGCGCGAGACTGCCGAGCGTCGTCACGCGGGCGGTTTCCGGTCCGATATCCGCCATCCACCCTGCTGCATCGCTCTTCGTCACGGTCAGGCACACGCCGTTGACAGCCACACTCTCTCCCTGCTGAAGGTCGGACGCGAGCGGCGTCCGGATAGTCACGGCGAATCCGGACGCGGTGCGGGTCAGCTCCGACACGATACCCACGGCTTCAATGAGGCCGGTGAACATAGCCTTCGATCAGGACATCCGGCCCAAGCTGCTCGACCCTCCGCTCGACGAGCGATGTCGATGCGAACGCGCACCCTTCGAGGAGCGGCACGCCGCCATCGCCCAGCCACATCGGCGCCACGTATAGTTGGACGTAATCGACAACGCCTTCGTCCCAGGCTGCCTGCTGCACCTGGGTGCCGCCCTCCAACACCAGGCTCTGGACGTCGAAATGTGGCAGCAACGACAGCGCGGCGGCCACGCCGGGTTGCGGCACGGCGATCACGCGGGCGCCAGCTTTCTCCAAAGCTTCAGCCCGCTCGGTCTCCAGGGACTCGAGCGCTGTCAGTATTATCACCGGTCCGTCAGCGAGGGTCGACAGCAGCTTCGCCTCCGGGGGAAAGCGCAATCGCCGGTCGAACACCACCCGCACGAGCGGCCGCTCGCGGTAGACCTCGCGGGCCGTCAGCAGAGGATCGTCAACGATTACGGTCTCGGAGCCCACGGCAAGCGCGTCGATCTGCGCTCGCAGGTAGTGAGCGTGCGTGTTGGCGGGGGCCGAGGTGAGCTGCGTGCGTTGTCCCGGCGCCGCGGCAATCCGTCCATCGAGGCTCGTCGCCGCCTTCAGGATCACGAACGGACGGCCTTTGCGGGTCGTCGTCAAGAATGGCTGATTCAACCGGACCGCGGCGTCATAGCCAATCCCGGTCTTCACTTCGATGCCGTTCGCGCGCAGCATGGCGAAACCTCTTCCGCCGACGAGCGGGAAGGGATCCTCCATCGCGGCCACGACGCGACGAATGCCAGCGGCGATGATGCGCTGTGTGCAGGGGCCGGTCTTGCCGGTGTGCACGCATGGTTCCAGCGTGCAGTAGAGCGTAGCGCCGCGCGCCTCACTCCCCGCCTCTTCGAGCGCGTTTACTTCCGCGTGCGGCTCACCGGCGCGTTCGTGCGCGCCCTGTCCGAGGACCACGCCTTCATCGGACACGATGCACGCGCCCACGACCGGGTTCGGCGTCGTGCGACCCAGCCCACGGCGCGCGTGCTCGAGCGCCCGCCGCATCCACCGTTCGTCGTCTACCACTTTTCCTGAAACAATGCGTCGACGTACTCCTGCGGCGAGAAGGGAATCAGATCGTCGATGCCTTCTCCGACGCCGACGTAACGGATCGGCAGCTTGAGGTCGTACGCGATCGATACCGCGACTCCGCCCTTCGCGGTTCCGTCCAACTTCGTCAACACGATCCCGGTCACGCCGGCGACGCTGGTGAACTCGCGCGCCTGCTGCAACCCGTTCTGGCCCACCGTGGCATCGAGCACCAGCAGCACTTCGTGTGGCGCGCCCTCGGTCGCTCTGGCTGCCACGCGGCGAATCTTGTCCAACTCGTTCATCAAGTTGACACGCGTGTGAAGACGGCCCGCTGTATCCACGAGAATTGGATCGCGGCCTTTCGCTTTGCCTGACTGAATCGCATCGAACACGACTGCAGCGGGATCGGAGCCTTCGGGCGCGCGGATGATGTCGACACCGGCGCGCCTGGCCCAGATTTCCAGCTGTTCGACGGCGGCCGCGCGAAAAGTGTCGGCCGCGCACACCAGCGGCGTCTTCCCCGACGCCTTGAGCAGATTCGCAAGCTTGCCGATCGTCGTCGTCTTCCCGGTGCCGTTGACGCCCACGATCAGCGTGACATGGGGACGATGGCCGTTCGGCGCCGCCGGGCGCTCGACCCCGTCGAAAATCTGCCGGATCTCGTCCTTCACCAGGTCGCGCAGGCTTTCGCCGCGCCGCGATCGTGAACGGACCGCGGCAACGATCCGCTCGGTTGCGGGCAGGCCGACATCGGCCGAGATGAGCAGCTCCTCGAGCGCTTCGATCGTGTCGACATCGATCGGGCGCGTGCGCTTTTCACCGGCGTCAGCCTGCTGAACGATTTCTTCGAAGCGGCCGACGATCTGCTGCTTCGTCCGCGTCAGCCCTTCACGAAGTCGATCAAAGAAACCCAAAATTCACTCCACCTCTCGACGGCGGGTCTAAGACCCGCCGCTACCCAGCTACCAAGCCACCCAACTACCTAGCTACCTAGCTACCTAGCTACCCCACTTCCGCCCGCTGCGGCCGCACCATTAACTCGTAGAGCGCCGTCTTGGGATCCTTGCGGCCGGCGAGCAGCTCCCCCACCTGCGCCGCGATCGGCAACTCGACGTTGTACCTCGCCGCGAGCGCGAGCGCCGCTTCCGTGGTTCTCACGCCCTCTGCCACCATCTTCATGCCAGCGAGCACGTCGGCAACGGCGCGGCCACTCGCGAGTTCGATGCCGACATGGCGATTCCGGCTCAGTGCGCCGGTGCACGTCAGCACGAGGTCGCCGAGACCGGTCAGCCCGGCCAGCGTCTCTCGCTTCGCTCCCGCCGCACATGCCAGGCGCGACATCTCCGCCAACCCGCGCGTGATGAGCCCGGCCAACGCGTTGTGTCCCAACCCCAGCCCTTCGACCATTCCTGCTGCGATGGCGATGATGTTCTTGAGTGCGCCGCCGATTTCGACACCGACCACATCATCGGTCCCGTACAGCCTCAAGTACGGCGCTCTGAACTCCGCCTGCACTCGTTGCACCGCTCCCGCGTCGCGTGATGCGATCGACACGGCCGTCGGCCGCTCGCGAGCCAGTTCTGCCGCGAAGCTGGGACCAGACAGCACGGCGATGTTCACGACGTCTCCGAGCTCCTGCTCGATAATCTCCGATATACGCAGCAGCGTGTCCCGTTCGAGCCCCTTGGTCCCGCTCACGATCGTCGAGCCACGCTGCACGTGCGGGGCCGCACGCTTGAGAATGTCCCGCGTCCCATGCGAAGGGACGGCAGAAACGATGAACTCTGTACCGGCAAGCGCCCCGCTGAGATCATCGGTTACCGAGAGATTGGCTGGAAATCGTACGTCGGGCAGATACACGGCGTTGGCCCGACGCACGCGCATGTCGGCCACGAGCGCTGGGTCGCGCGCCCACAAGCGCGCGTCGTGGCCGATCCGCGCGAGGTGGACAGCCAATGCCGTACCCCAACCTCCCGCTCCAAGAATCGCAACCTGACGAATGGGAAACTCCTTTGTTACCGCTCGCGTGTGTGGAGGCTTCTTCGACGGTCAGACGCGTCCGTTCAACACCCGCTGGCCGATGCGTCGCTCGGTGCCGGCGACGAGCCGAGTCAGATTCCCGCGGTGTCGATACACGATGATGAGTGTTGATGCGGTTGCACCGATGGCCACCACGCCAGGCACGTCAGTGATGCCCGCGACGATCACGAGCGTGAGCGCCCCCGCGATCGAGCCAACCGAGATGAAGCGCGTCAAGATCACGGCGATCAGAAAGACCGCGGCCGCGATTCCCATCGCTTCCGGGGCGAGCAGCGCGAACGCGCCGGCCGCCGTGGCCACACCCTTTCCGCCCCGGAACCGAAGCCAGACGGGGTACACGTGCCCAAGGATTGATGCAAACGCAGCCGCGACTGTCGCAATGAGACTGCCTGACAGCAGTTGCGCCATCAGGACGGCGAGGGTGCCCTTGACTCCGTCGAGCATCATCGCCAGCACCGCCGCCCACACACCGGTCGTGCGCAACACATTGGACGCGCCGACGTTGCCGCTCCCGGCGCGGCGTAGATCAATGCCGTGGCGCCGCGACAACAGGTAGGCAAACGGGATCGAGCCAACCAGGTAACCCAGCGTGACGGCGAGGACAGCGTTCATGGCGTGAGCGGAGTACGACCGAGCGCAACGTAGGTTGGTCCGGCCGGCGACAAATGGCTCTCAAACAGTGTAACCGCCCCGACTCGCACTCTTCCGAACAGGGCCTGTTCGAGCCCTTTGAGCAGCACAGCCGGGCGAAGTCCGGCCGGATTCTTCACGCGCCCGAGCGTCAGGTGGGGATGGTAACCGCGGTCGTCGCCGCCAGGAATCAGGGGATCCAGGCGCGACCTCACCTCGTGCTCGACGGCGTGCAATCGATCGAGACCTGCCGCAATGCCCGCCCAGATTACGCGAGGCGGCCGCTTCGGGGGAAAGCTGCCCGTCCCTTCAACCGTGAGTTCAAATGGCGACACCAGAAGCGGACGTGCCAGCGTCGTCAAGATGATCTGACAGAGATCCGGGGCCGCCTGACCGATGAACCGGACGGTCAGATGGAGGGCTTCAGGTTTGACCCAGGTCACACGCGCGTGCGGAGCGAACTGCTGTGTTCGACGCTTCAGATCCTCAATCACGCGCGATGCCACGGCTTGAACGTCCGGATCGATCTCGACGGCAACGAACAGCCTCACACGTCAACAACTCCCAATTTCCAACTCCCAACTCCCAACCACCCGCTTTGCACTTTCGACTTACCTATCGAACTTTAAACTTCGACCTTCCCACTTTCTCCGAGCATCCTTCGGACCATGTCGAGAGCCGCCTGCGACGCCTGAAATTTGACCTGCTCGCGCTCGCCGAAAAACCGGAACGTACGCACACGGCTCTCCGCGTCAGTGACAGCTGACACCACGACGGTGCCGACCGGTTTCTCTGGCGTCCCACCCGTTGGGCCGGCAATGCCCGTTACTCCGACGCCAACGCCCGCACGCGCCCTGGCTTTGATTCCCTGCGCCATCGCCAGCGCCGCGGGTTCGCTGACGGCGCCATGCTCCCGCAACAGATCCGGCGGCACGCCGAGCAGCTCGGTTTTTGCCTCGTTCGA
>Ga0111538_10002495_pt1 | contig 25829 bp, 22 predicted proteins | sample SoiMethybrSBSTD1_FD_79669 | JGI IMG/M metagenome (GOLD analysis project Ga0111538, IMG submission 79669) | Bulk soil microbial communities from a Populus tree surrounding site in Tennessee, USA - Soil MetaG P. TD hybrid SBSTD1 (version 2)... | ecosystem: Environmental > Terrestrial > Soil >...
GAGCTGAAAGAAGTCTTTGTCGATGGAGACGACAGCGACCTCGAAGCCGTCGGATTGCGCCCGCAGCGCCACGGTTCCGATCACGTCGTCCGCCTCATAACCGGCGGCGGTCAGGATCGGGACGCCCATCGCTTCGCACGCCTGATGCACCCAGTTGATCTGCTCTGCGAGATCGTCGGGCATCGCCGCGCGATTGGCTTTGTAGTCGGTGACCAGCGCGTCGCGGAACGTGGGACCTGCCAGATCGAACGAGGCCGCCATGTACTCGGGGTGGTGGTCCGCGATCAGCTTGCGCAGCATCGTCACGAACACATACACCGCGTGCGTCGTCTGGCCCTCCTGATTCGACAGTCCCCGTCCGCGGAACGCATGGTACGCACGGTACATCTGCGAGCTTCCGTCAATCAGGAACAGCGTGCGGCGAGCCATGTGTGAGGAAGTATCTCAGATATCATTGAGCGTCATGCCCATCGCACGACGCGTGCTGGTGTGCGCCGTGCTCTGCTGTAGCGTGATCGCCGCGGCCTGCGGCGGACGCATACTCAAGCCGCAGTACGAGTACGAGGAGGAGATCTACCTCGATCTCGACGGCTCGGCGACGCTCAATCTGAATGCCTCGGTACCGGCGCTCGTCGCATTGCGCGGCGTCGATCTGCCGACAGATCCGCACGAGCGGCTGGACCGTCAGAAGGTGCGTGCGCTCTTTACGCGTCCTGGATCGGACGTGACGCTGAGTCTGTCACGGCGCGATGGCCGTCGGTTCGTTCACGTCAGTGTGAAGGTCGATGATGTCGCCCAGCTGGCGACGATTCCACCGTTCGCCTGGTCGACCTACAGGTTCGAACACACCGCAGACCGAATCGACTATCACCAGATTGTCGGCGCACCAACGGCGCGCGAGGTTGGGAATGTCGGGTGGGACGGCACAGAAGTCACGGCCTTCCGCATGCACCTGCCGAGCGAAATCCTGTTCGAAAACAGCGACGAAGCCGTGCTTCGGGGCAATATCCTCGAGTGGGAACAACCCCTCGCAGCACGCCTGCGTGGCGAACCGTTGGATATGCGCGTCCAGATGGCTCCCGAATCAATCCTCTACACGACCCTGCTGTTGTTCGGCGCCTCGATTCTGGCGGCTGCGGCAGCGTTTGCCGCCGTCCTCTGGTGGATCGCGCGTCGCGGACGGCAGACGACGGTCGCGGAATCCCGCATCTGACGCCCGCTTCGTTAAAGCCTTTCCAGTTCCGCTTTCACTTCCGCCTCGGTCTTGAGATCGTTCTTCACGGCAAACGCCTGGAACGACGAGGCAATCGAGTAGGCCATCGTCCGATCCACCTCGTTGGCGACGACACCCTCCAGCGTCACACGTCCGCGCTCGACGATGATGTGGATGGGCGGGTTGACCTGGGTCGCGTACTGCACGAAGGCCGAGTTGCCGTAGATCGCGTTCGCGATGCCGCGGCGCAGATCGTCGTCCGACTTGGACGCGGGCAGCACCTCGATCTGATTCGTGACCTTCGTCACGCCCCGCACCTTGCTGACGCGCTTCTCGAGTTCGTCGCGCTTGAACGGCATTGTCACCTTCCCGAACAGGGTAACCTCGCCGTTTTCGATCTTGGTGTGAACGGAGTCGAAGATCGTGAAATGTGGGTATGTGAGAACCTGCCGCTGGACGCTGCGGAAGACCTGTAAAGTGCTCGGCTGTGCCGTTGCCGTGCTGGCGAGCATGAGCAGCAGCAGGGCCGACGTCAGAAATCGAAGCCGCATGACGACACCCCCTGAGGTGGAGGCCGGCGCAGTTCGCGACGGCTATAAGACGGTATGACGCGCGATGACCGCCAGAAGATGTGCGGGGCGCACCAGGCCTCCAGCCATCCTTCGGCAAAGGTTCTGCCAGCATTCTGACCGCAAACTGTGCCGAATTCGACTGCCGGCGCCAGTGTGGGTCACCGGACACGGACAGACCTAGCGGATAAACACGAATGCGGTCGCGACTCCGAAGGCGATAAGGACGATCTGCCGCAGGGAGTGCGCATCGGTGCGGCCGCGATGGAGCCCGGGGATCAAATCAGCCATCGCGACGTAGAGGAAGCTGGCCGCCGCCAGCGCCAGGCAATACGGCAGGATGATCGGGACGAACCGCACCGCGACCAGCGCGACAGCGGCTCCCGCTGCGCTGGCGAGGCCGGAGGTCACGTTCAGCAGCAACGCGCGCCGACGCGAGTAGCCGGCGTGAAGCAGGATGGCGAAGTCGCCGACTTCCTGCGGTATTTCGTGCGCGGCCACCGCCAGGGCGGTGCTGATCCCCAGCGGTACCGACGTGATGACGGCGGCGGCGATGACGGCGCCGTCAACGAAGTTGTGAAAGGCGTCGCCGATCACCACCGGAAAGACGCTGCCGTCATGCACCTCGCAATCGTGCGTGTGGCAATGGCGCCAGAGCACAAGTTTCTCGAGCACGAAGAAGATCAGGATGCCGCCGAGCAGCGTCGCAAACACCTGCGAGGCGGGCAGGTGTTCGAGCGTTTCCGGCAGGATGGCCAGCATCGACACGCCGAGCAGCGCACCGACGGCATAGCTGACCAGCCACGGAACCAGCTGCGCGCGGCGCGAATCGTTGATCAGAAGAATGCCGGAGGCGACGAGGAGTCCGCCCAGGCCGCCCAGCAGGCTCAGCCCGAGCGCAATCAGGGCGATGCGCACGTGAACGGATGATAACTCCCAACCGCCAACTTCCAAGTCCCAACGCAACGTTTGGGAATCGGAGATTGGAAGTTGGACGTTCCGTCAGGACGCCACGTACCCGCGACGCGCCCGCACGTTCAGGCGCCGGTCCCGGAGCTCGACCCGGATGGTATGCCAGCGTCCATCCTTGTCGCCGTTGTTGGCGTATCCAAGGTAGTACTGCTTGCTCAATTCGTCGGCAATCCGTGCGGTGGCCGCGTCCAAGCTGTCGAATCCGCGGACGATTTCTGTTCGTCCGCCCGTGTCGTCCGTCATCTGCCGCAGGGCGTCTTCGTTCACACGCTCTGCGTTCGTCACACGGCCACCAAAAATCCCGCCGGTGACCTGTGGAAAGGCGGGTCGCTTACCGCCGGGAAACGGAAACGGGAATGGAATCGGGAGCTGCACCGGCGGCGGCGAGACCGTGCCGCCCGTGCGCCGGCTGGAGCCACGGCTGGTGCCGTCGACACCCAGCGCGTAGACCAGCACTTCGCTTTCGCGAATCTGCTGCCGCAACTCGGCGATGCTCATTTCGCTGTCAGCGTCGTTCCCGTCCGAGATCACGAGCAGCGCCTTCTTCCGATTTTCCCCGGCGCTGGCCAGAGGCAGCGCATCGGAAACCGCGTCGTACATTGCTGTCCCGCCCGAGGAATTGGCACGGCTGACGGCACGGCTGATCTGGCGACGGTCTTTCGTCCACTGCTGCGTGATGCGCCCCCTCGTGTTGAATTCCATGAAGAACAGCTCGTCATCCGGACTGAGCAGGTCGAAAATAAAGCGGTCGATCGCGGCTCGCGCGTAGGACATCTTGTCGGGCGTCATGCTGCCACTGACGTCGAGCACGATGCCGAGGCTCACCGGCACGCGCTCACTGCTGAAGTACATGACCTCCTGTTTGGCGCCGTTGTCGTAGACGGTGAAGTCTTCCTTGCGCAGTCCGGACACGAACCGGCCTGTGTCATCCGTGACGGTGGCGGTCACGTTCACGAGCTCGACGCCGCTGCGGAATTTGAAACCATCCTGCGCCGTCACCGTAACGGCGGCAGCCATGATTGAGACCAGCGCTGCGAAGAGAGTCTTTGTGCGCATGGCAGTCCTCAGTTCGATACCTGCAACGAGGCGCGGCGGTCCACATGCGGAACGATCCCCGCCTCGGTCCGGAAGCTGACCCGATAGCGCCCGACGTCCTTGATATCCGGAATGGTCACCTGAAACGGCGATTCGTCGCCTCTGGCGATGGTGCCGAACTCGATTGGCGCACGTCCGCTTGCCACGAAGCCGCCGTCCCGATCGAAAACAAATACCACCGCTTGGATCGGTGCGTTCGGGGCCGCACCCGGATTGCGCACGAGACCGGTGACGATCAGGTTCTTGCCCGCACGCGCGTGCCGCATAGACAGTAACTCCAGTGACTGTCCAGGTGCAGCAGCCGTGGCAGCTGCCTCCGCGACGTTACCCTTGTGTCGGCCGCTGCTCATGGCGATCAGCACGATGACCAGCACGGCCATCACGAATCCGACTCCCACTTTCATCAAGGGACGGCCTTGCAGGCCTGCTCGCGGCGCCCGCTCGAACATCGGTGCTGGGCTCTCGTCCGTCGGCGTGCCGTCAATCGCGGCGGCCAGCGCCGCTACCCGGGCGTCGGATCGTTCGCGATCGTTGCGGGCGACGCGCCACGCATACGCGGCGGCTCCCAGCGCAATTACCACGGCCGTGAGAGAAACAACCAGGAGCACCATGATCCTTACCTCAACGTGAATTCGACGGCGACTTCAACGATGACGTCGACCGGTTCACCACGACGCCGCGCAGGGCTGAATCGCCATTGACGGACTGCGGCAATCGCGCGCTGATCGAGCCCGGCCCCCCGTCCCTGCAACACGGTGACGTCGCCCACGCTGCCATCGCGCCTGACCACGATCTCGAGTACGACATCTCCAGTGATGCCTCGACGCCGGGCTTCATCCGTGTACTCGGCCTTGACCTCGCGAAGCAGTCGTGGCGGATCGATTCCGCTGCCCGGACGGAAAGGCCCTCCGCCGGTTCCACCGCCCGAACCGTCGCCGATGCCGTTGCCCTGCCCTTCGCCATTACCGATACCCTGACCGGAGCCAGCCCCGCCGCCGACACCCTTGCCCTGGCTGTCTGTGTCTTTGGGGCGCTCAATCACTCCGTCACGCTCCTTTTCACTGCTTGCCGAGGCGACAACGGGCGCGACGAGCACCCGCGAAGGCAACGGCTCGGGCGCCTTTTCGATCGGCTTCGGCACCGGCGCGGGAGCAGGGACGGGTTTCGGCGGTTCCTCCACGACACGTCGTGAGGCGACAACACGCTCCGGCGTGGCTTTTGGAACCTGAACCTTTGGACGCGGCGGACCCTTCCGTTCGACCTTCCGTGCAGGAAGTGGGTTTTTGAGACCGCCGCCACCGCCACCACCGCCCGGCCCAGGAGTGATCAGAAAGACCATCCGCGGCGGTGGCGCCGTCTCGGCGATCGTCGCCGTTTCCGTCGGCCCTGCAGTCCACCACAGAAGTCCGCCCAGGAGCACTGCATGGATCGCCATGGATCCAAATGCATGAACACTGCGTTTGCGCTCCGCGAAGCGCGACTTCTGAACAACTCGTGCAAAGAGAGGCTCTTGCGCAGGCTCAGCAATGTCCACGTAGGAGGTGTAGATGTCGGCGCGCAGCCGCTTGCCGATGCGCACGGCATCCTCACCCGACAGAAAGCGCGTGCCCGCAATATGAGTAACGTCGCCGGCGGCGATCAGGGCGTGAACGGCGCCGACGCGCACGCCACACGCGCGCGCGACTTCCTCCGCGGTGAAGACGTCGTGATCAACCGGGGACATGGGACACATCGGACGAGGCAAACTCCTTGCCTCTTCAGGCGCGGCGAAATTGGCGCAATTTCAAGGCAGATCGGGACTTGTGGCCTCAAACGGACGGTTGGGCTGTCCTATTCCGTCTTCAACGCCTCGAGGAATCGAAGGCCCTCACGGTCACCGAGCAGGCGAACGTTCCGAAAACCCGCGCCGGCGAGGATTCCCTGCGTTTCGCCTGCCTCCTTGGGCGCCGTACCAAACAACGCTCGGAATCCGACAGGACTTCCCGGTTCGATCGTAACGAGTCGTCCGCCCGGCCGCAGCACCCTCCGGCACAGCTGCAGCCACCCGGTTCGGACCGCCGTCTGGGGTGACGCAATCGTGTTCGACACATCATGAACGACGACGACGTCGAACGCACCGTCAGCAGGGGAAGAGTCTCGATCGACGACCCCCACCTCCGCCAACGTTCCCGCCGCGTCGATGGCGCGACGGACACGCATCGCCGCATCGTCGTCGAGGAGGACGATCACCGCCGTCCCGGTGAGTCCCGTCCTCGCGGCGATGATAGCCATCACCTGCCTGTCGCCCTCGCCGATCTGAAGCGCTTTTTCACCGAGTCGAACGCCGCTCATCGTCACCGCGAGCGGGTCTCGTTCGACGCGGCTTTTGCGCAAAAACATGCGCATTTCGTCCGTATCCGTTCGAAGCCGTTGGCGTAGGCGGAATGATATAGTGGCCGATTGTGACTCCACCACTGGACGTAACGCCTGCACGTGGCAAGCTTGGCGTGCTGCTGGTCGGCCTTGGCGCCGTTGCCACGACAACGATCGCGGGCGTTTTCGCCATTCGGAAGGGGCTGGCGCTGCCCATCGGATCGCTGACCCAGATGGGTACTATCCGCCTCGGCAAGCGCACCGAAGCACGAGCACCGAAAATCAACGAGTTCGTCCCACTCGCCGAATTGAACGACATCGTGTTCGGTGGCTGGGATATTTTCGAAGAAGACTGCTACGCCGCCGCCCGTACCGCCGGGGTACTCGACCCCTCTCAGCTTGAACAGGTCAGAGGCGAACTGGAGGCGGTCAAGCCGATGCCGGCGGTATTCGACCAGCGATACGTCAAGCGTCTTGACGGGCCCAACGTCAAGAAAGGAAAGAACAAACGGGATCTGGCCGATCAGGTCGTCGCCGACATCCGTGCATTCAAGGCCAAGCACGGCTGCGACAGGCTCGTGATGATCTGGACCGGCAGCACCGAAGTGTTCATGAAGCAGACGGCTGCACACGCGTCACTGTCGGCCTTCGAAAACGCGCTGGAGAAGAGCGACGACTCGATTCCGTCGAGCATGGTTTACGCCTACGCCGCCATCCGTGAGGGAATTCCGTTCGCGAATGCGGCGCCGAATCTGACTGCCGACATCCCGGCCATGCTCGAGCTGGCTGCACGCACCAAGGCTCCGTTGGCCGGCAACGACATGAAGACGGGGCAGACGCTTATCAAGACGATCATCGCCCCCGGACTGAAGGCCCGCTTGATCGGCGTTCGCGGCTGGTATTCGACCAACATTCTCGGCAACCGCGACGGCGAAGTGCTCGACGATCCCGAGTCGTTCAAAACGAAGGAAGAGAGCAAGAAGTCAGCGCTCGACTACATCTTCCAGCCGCATCTCTATCCTCAGTTGTACAGCGACCTGACGCACGTCGTGCGCATCAACTACTATCCGCCGCGGGGTGACAACAAGGAGGGCTGGGACAACATCGACATCTTCGGCTGGCTTGGCTATCCGATGCAGTTGAAGATCAATTTCCTGTGCCGCGACAGCATCCTCGCTGCGCCGATCGTCCTCGATGCGGCGTTGTTTCTCGACCTGGCGAAACGGGCGGGCATGTCGGGCATTCAGGAATGGTTGTCGTTCTACTTCAAGGCGCCGATGCACGCGCCTGAGGTGTACCCCGAGCACGACCTGTTCATTCAGTTGATGAAACTGAAGAACACCCTTCGCTTCATGCGCGGCGAGGAACTGATCACCCACCTCGGTCGCGAATACTACGATTAAGTCATCAGGCCGATGCCCGCGCTGCTTGGCGGTCTGTTCATCGGCGTCCTTTCGGCGCTGCCGATCGTTGGTCTCGGCAACTGCTGCTGCTGTCTGTGGGTCGTGGGCGGCGGCGCGCTGGCCGGGTATCTCTACCAGCAACAGCATCCGGCGCAGCCGATCACGCCGATCCAGGGCGCGCGTGTCGGCCTGCTGGCCGGCATCGTCGGCGCGTTCGTCTGGCTGGCCGTCCATTCGGCGCTCGCCCCGATTGAGCTGCGTTTCATCGACACGGCGGTTCGGAACGCGCGCGATCTGCCGCCGGAGTTCGAGGCGTGGCTGGATTCGATTCAAGGGAATCGGACCGGCAGCACTATCCTGGAATTCGTCCTGCGACTGTTTATCGGATCTGTTGTCTCCACGCTCGGAGGCGTCGCCGGCGCGTCGTACTTCCGCAACGACGTTCCGCCGGCGCTCGGAGGTCCTATTCCCCCCCCACCGTTGCCGTGACCATGTCCGACTCCAAAAAGCCTCTCGCCGAGATCGCCGACCTGCTTCAGGAAGATCGCTCCTTCGCGCCGGCCGCGGCGTTCCGCGCTGAAGCAAACGTCCGCGACGAATCGGTCTACGCCCGCGCCGACGCCGATCCGGAAAGATTCTGGGCCGACTTCGCGTCCGAGCTTGAATGGTCGAAGCCGTGGACACGGGTGCTCGAATGGAACCCGCCGCACGCGAAATGGTTTGTCGGCGGAACGCTGAACGCGAGCGTCAACTGCGTCGACCGGCACGTGCGCAGTCCCCGCCGCAACAAAGCCGCGATCATCTGGGAAGGCGAGCCCGGCGATCGCCGGACCCTCACCTACTTCGATCTCTACCGGCAGGTCAGTCAGTTCGCCAATGTGCTCAAGCGGCTCGGGGTCACGCGCGGCGATCGTGTGGCGCTGTATCTGCCGCTCGTCCCGGAACTGGCGATCGCGATGCTGGCGTGCGCGCGCATCGGAGCGATCCACTCGGTCGTGTTCGGCGGTTTCAGCTCCGAGTCGCTGCGCGATCGCATCAACGACGCGCAGGCATCGGTGCTCGTGACTGCAGACGGCGGCTGGCGTCGCGGGCAGGTGGTTCCACTGAAACAGATGGCAGACGAGGCGCTGACCGCCACGCCATCGATCAAGCACGTCATCATCGTTCAGCGGCTGCATGGGTCGCCGGTGCCGGTGCATGTCAAAGAAGGCCGCGACCACTGGTACCACCGGCTGATGCTGGACGCACCGTACACCTGCGACGCGGAAGCAATGGATGCAGAGGACATGCTGTACATCCTCTACACGTCCGGGACGACCGGTAAACCCAAGGGAATCGTCCACACCACGGGCGGGTACCTCGTCGGAACCTACGCGACGACGAAATGGGTCTTCGATCTGAAGGAAGACGATGTCTATTGGTGCACCGCAGACATCGGCTGGGTGACCGGACATAGCTACGTCGTGTACGGTCCACTGGCCAACGGCGCCACCGTGGTGATGTACGAAGGTGCCCCCGACTGGCCGCAGAAGGATCGATTCTGGGAAATCGTCGAGCGCTACGGCGTGACGATCTTCTATACGGCGCCGACCGCGATCCGCGCGTTCATGCGCTGGGGGACCGACTGGCCGACGCGTCGGGATTTGACCAGTCTGCGGCTGCTTGGATCGGTCGGGGAGCCGATCAACCCGGAGGCATGGGTCTGGTATCACCGGTACATCGGCGGCGAACGTTGCCCGGTGGTCGATACCTGGTGGCAGACCGAGACAGGCGCGATCATGATCACGCCGCTGCCGGGGATCGTCAGCACCAAGCCCGGCTCGGCGACGTTGCCGTTTCCGGGGATCAAAGCCGAAATCAAGAACGACAAGGGCGAGACGATCGAGGGCGCCGGCGGGGGCCTGCTGGCGCTCACGCGGCCATGGCCGGCGATGCTGCGCGGGATCTATGGCGATCCCGAACGCTACGAGAAGCAGTACTGGAGCCGCTGGACGCCGGACATCTATTTCACCGGCGACGGCGCCAAGCGCGACGCGCAGGGCTACTTCTGGCTGCTCGGGCGCGTCGACGACGTGCTCAACGTCGCGGGGCACCGCATTGGCACCATGGAAGTGGAGAGTGCTCTGGTCGATCACCCGCGTGTCGCCGAAGCGGCGGTCGTCGGCCGTCCTCACGAGATCAAAGGCCAGGCCGTCGCCGCGTTTGTGACGTTGAAGGAAGGCAGCCAGGGCTCGGAAATGCTGATCGCGGAGCTGAAAGAGCACGTGGTCAAGAAAATCGGTGCGATCGCCCGCCCGGATGACGTGATTTTCGCAGCCGACCTGCCGAAGACGCGCTCGGGCAAAATCATGCGGCGGCTGCTGCGGGATATCGCCGGGGGAAAAGCGCTTGGCGACACGACGACGCTGGCGGATCCAGCGGTCGTGGCGCGGCTGAAGGAGCAATACCAGGACGAACACTGACGCTGGGAACGAACCCCCAACGCCGGCCGTAAGGCTTACCGAGGCACGATTACCTGAGATGGCCCTGATCGAGACGCGCGACCTGTGGAAGACCTACGTGATGGGGTCCGAGGAGATTCACGCCCTGCGCGGGGTGTCAATCGAGATTCAGCGCGGCGAATACGTCGCAATCATGGGGCCTTCAGGCTCGGGGAAGTCGACACTGATGAACCTCATCGGCTGTCTCGACACGCCGAGCCGTGGAAGCTACCTGCTGAATGGCAAGCAGGTGAGCCAGATGAACGACAACGAACTGGCGCGGATCCGTAACGAGGAAATCGGCTTCGTGTTTCAGACGTTCAACCTGCTGCCGCGGGCCTCGGCGCTGCACAACGTCGAGTTGCCGCTGGTGTATGCGGGCGTGCCGGCCAAGGATCGTCAGGTGCGGGCGAAGAGCGCGCTCGAAAAGGTCGAATTGAGTGGGCGCATGACTCACCGCCCGAACGAGCTGTCAGGCGGTCAGCGACAGCGCGTGGCGATCGCGCGTGCCCTCGTCAACAATCCGTCGATCCTGCTCGCCGACGAGCCGACGGGAAACCTGGACTCGAAGACCGGCAACGAAATCATGGCGCTGTTCGCGAAGCTGCACACCGCGGGCAACACGATCATCCTCGTCACGCACGAAGCCGACATCGCCGCCTACGCGCGGCGGGCGATTCATCTGCGTGACGGTCAGGTTGAAAAGGACGTGTTGCAGCCGGACGCAGCCGCCGCCCGCGCGTAATGCGTCCACAGTTCGAGCTTCACCGACCAACTACCAATCAGACCGCCGCCCAGTGGGCGGCGGCGACTTCGCGGAGGGGCGCCTCCCGGTCGAAGCTGCGTGGGTCGAGCTCGATCCGTTGACGGATCGCGTCCGGATCGAGCGTCGGAATCGCGCTGAGCAGCGCGCGCGTGTAAGGATGCGTCGGCTGGCGGAACAGCGCTCGCGTCTCACCGATCTCCACAATCTTTCCGAGATACATCACCGCGACACGGCTGCAGATGTTTTCCACGAGACGCAGATCGTGTGCGATGAACAGATATGTCAGCTGCAGTCGCTGTTGCAGGTCGAGCAGGAGACGGACGACCTGGGCCTGAATCGAGACGTCGAGCGCCGAGACCGCTTCGTCGGCAACGATGAGGGCCGGGTTCAGGGCGAGCGCACGGGCGATGCCGATGCGCTGACGCTGTCCGCCGCTGAATTCGTGCGGGTAGCGATCGAGGTGATCGCGTTCGAGGCCGACGAGGGCGAAGAGCTCTTCGGCGCGGGCGCGGCGCTCAGCCTTTGAGCCGAGGCCGTGTATCACCAGCGGCTCTTCGACGATTCGTCCGACACGCATCCGGGGGTTGAGCGAAGAGTACGGGTCCTGAAAGACGATCTGCATGTCCCGGCGCGCCAAGCGCATGCGCGACGCTGAAAAGCCGAGCACATTCTCTCCACGGAACCACACTTCTCCCGACGTCGGCTGTGTCAAGCGCAGTATGCATCGGCCGATCGTGCTTTTGCCGCTGCCCGATTCGCCCACCAGACCGAACATCTCGCCCTCTTCCACCGTGAACGTGACGTCGTCGACAGCGCGGACCACACTCGGCGAGACGAAGAGACCCTGCTTGCGGACGAAATGCTTGACGAGGTGCCGGACGTCGAGCAGCGGCGCGTTCATTTGATTCCTGGTACTGCCGCCAGCAGGGAACGCGTGTATTCGTGTTCAGGAGCCCGCAGGATCTGACGCACGGCGCCCTCTTCGACGAGCCGGCCCCTGTACATCACCGCGACGCGGTCCGCCATTTCAGCAATGACGCCGAAGTCGTGTGTGATCAGGAGCAACGCGAGGCCGAAGCGCTCCTTCAGTTCGCGCAGCAGTTCGAGCACCTGCGCCTGAATGGTGACGTCGAGGGCGGTCGTCGGTTCGTCAGCGATGATGAGCGGCGGCCGGCAGGCGAGCGCGATGGCAATCATGACGCGTTGACGCATGCCCCCGGACAGCTGATGCGGATAGTCGCGAACGCGCCGCGCCGGATCAGCAATGCGGACCGCCTCAAGCAATTCAACCGCTCGTGTCCGTGCTTCCCGGGCGTCGGCACCGTGCACGGTCAGCGCCTCGGCGATCTGATCGCCGACGCGCATGACAGGGTTCAACGCGGTCATCGGTTCCTGAAAGATCAGCGAGATGCGTGCACCGCGGACCTCGCGCATCTCACGCTCGCCGAGCGTCAGCAGGTCCAGCCCCTCGAATATGACCCGCCCGCCGGCAATGCGACCCGGCGGCTGCAGCAACCGCAGGATCGAAAATGCCGTGACCGACTTTCCGCTGCCCGATTCGCCGACGAGGCCGAGCGTCTCGCCGGCGGCGACGTGAAAGCTCACGTGGTCGACCGTGGTCACCGACGCGCGCGCGCTTTCGAAGACAACCGTCAGGTCCTGAACGTCCAGCAGCGGCGTCATGTCAATCGACGGCCCGGTATTCGCCGAACACACGGCGCAGCGTGTCCGCGATCTCCCCGACGGTCGCCTGCTGCTCGACGGCGGCGATCACCGGCGGCATCAGGTTGTCGCTGCCGCGCGCCGCTCGCTCAACGGCGCCCAGCGCCTCACGCCAGCGCGTCTCGTTGCGACCGGCGCGGACGGATCGCACGCGGTCGATCTGCGCCTGTTCGACCTCCGGGTCGATGCGGAAGACCTGGGCGCCGCGGTGCTCGCTGCCATCGACATACCGGTTGACACCGACGACGACGGCGCTGCCGGAATCAACAGCCCGCTGCGCACGGTACGCGGACTCGCGGATTTCACGTTGGATGTAGCCAGTCTCGATGGCGCTCAGTGTACCGCCAAGTGCATCGATGCGTTGGAGGAGCGCGGAGGCGTCCGCCTCAATGGAGCTCGTGAGTCGTTCGACTGTATAGGAGCCGCCGATCGGATCGACCGTGTTGGCGACGCCAGTCTCGTGCAGGATGATCTGCTGCGTGCGCAGCGCAGTCGCGGCGCTCTCCTCGGTCGGCAGACCGAGCGCCTCGTCCTTGCCATTGCAGTGCAGTGACTGCGTCCCGCCGAGCACCGCCGCCAGTGTTTGCAACGCGACCCGGACGATGTTGTTGTCGGCTTGCTGGGCAGTCAGTGTGCTGCCCGCTGTCTGCGTGTGAAAACGCAGCTGCTGGGCGCGGGAATTCGTCGCGCCGAACCGATCGCGCATGATCCGCGCCCACAACCGGCGCGCGGCCCGAAACTTCGCGATTTCCTCCAGGAAGTTGCTGTGCGCGTTGAAGAAGAAGGAAAAACGCGGCGCGAAGATGTTGACGTCGAGTCCTGCGTCGATACATGCCTGCGTGTAGGCGATTCCATCCGCGAGCGTGAAGGCGACTTCCTGTACGGCCGTCGAACCCGCTTCACGGATGTGGTACCCGCTGATGGAAATCGGATTCCATTGCGGCAGCGCGCGGGCGGTGAACGACACGACGTCGGTGATGATGCGCAACGACGCGCGCGGCGGATAAATATACGTTCCCCGTGCCACGTACTCCTTCAAGATGTCGTTCTGGACCGTGCCCGACAGGTGCGTCGGCTCAACGCCTGCCCGCTTTGCCGCGGCCACGTACATCGCGAGCAGGATGAACGCGGTTGCGTTGATCGTCATCGACGTGGAGACGCGCTCGAGCGGAATGCCGCTGAACAGCGTCTTCATGTCCTCCAGTGAATCGATGGCGACCCCAACGCGCCCGACCTCGCCGCGGGCAAGCTGGTGGTCCGAGTCATATCCGATCTGGGTCGGCAGATCGAAGGCGACGCTCAGGCCCATCACACCGCGATCGAGAAGGTAGCGATACCGCTGATTCGATTCCGCCGCCGTGCCGAACCCGGCGTACTGCCGCATGGTCCACGGCTTGCCGCGATACATGGTCGGCTGGATACCGCGGGTGAACGGGAAGCGGCCCGGGAGACCCAGATCCTCGTCAGGCGGAAGATCCCGAGGGGTGTGGAAGGCGGGATACTCGGGGTCGGCCATTGTGGCGTCCGGGAATTCTACCGCAAGCCCTTGTGTATCAGTCGATTACCGACACAGCGGTCATGTTCCGGCCGACGGCACCGAAGAAATCGTGAAAAACCACTGTAAATCAGCGGTTTTGTTGACACTTCAAGATCCAGCCTCTACAATTGCGTTACGCCTTCATTAAGGCTAACCCCCTATAAATGAAACACTTTGGCGCCCGGTCCCTGTCACGCCTCCCCGGCCTGCACAGGTTCGGATCGGGAGACGCCCCGGATCCCGGCCCGGCGGCGGGTGCTAGGAGGAGCAGGAATGGATGACGTCGTGAACCGGTTCGCGAAAGAGCTGGCCGACGCGATTGCCGCCGCTGTGGCTGAGAATCCTCAGGTGGAAGCGTGCCGTGCGCGCGCCCGTGAAGCCGGCTATGACATGCGCGTGACGCTCGAAGCCGTCGTCGGCTTCGTGAACCGCAATAGTGGTGCGGCCGTAACCAAGATCACCACGCCGGCGCGACTCCTCCCGGCGCGGAAGGCGTTTGAGCTCACAACCAACGATCGTCGCTTCCTGCGCTCGCTTCGCATCGGCGCGGACGAAGCGAAGGAGACGGTGGACAACAACTAGAACTTCCACCGACCGACCTCCAACTTGCAGTTGGAGGGGAAATTTGGCAGTTGGCAGTTCGAAATTGGGCGTTGACGAAGGGGCGGCCGCGCGGCCGCCCTTTTCTTTTCAGCGCGCTCTTCCCTGATTTGCGACCGCTTCCGCTTTGCGCCGGATAGCTTCGGCGTCGCCGAGGTACATGCTGTTCAACGGCTTGAGGTCATCATTCAGCTTGTAGACAAGCGGGACGCCGGTGGGGATGTTCAGGTTGACGATGTCGTTGTCCGAAATGTTGTCCAGATACTTGACCAGCGCACGCAGGCTGTTTCCATGCGCGACGATCAGGACGTGCTTGCCAGCCTTGATTTCCGGCGCGATCGTCGTCTCCCAGTAGGGGATGAACCGCGACACGGTGTTCTTCAGCGATTCGCTGGCCGGCACCTCCTCCGAGGGGATCAACGCGTAGCGGCGATCGTGGGACGGGTGCGTCGGCTCGAGCTCCGATAGCGGTGGCGGCGGGATATCGTAGCTGCGCCGCCAGATCTTGACCTGTGCCTCGCCATGTTTCGCGGCAGTCTCCGCCTTGTTCAATCCCTGCAGGCCGCCATAATGCCGTTCGTTGAGGCGCCACGACTTGTGGACAGGGATCCACATCATGTCCAACTCGTCGAGCGCAATCCAGAGCGTGCGGACGGCCCGCTTGAGCACCGATGTGTACGCGACATCGAACTCAAATTTCTCCGCCGCCATCAAGCGGCCCGCCTCTTGCGCTTCGGCGCGCCCTTTCTCCGTCAGATCGACGTCGACCCAGCCGGTAAAGCGGTTTTCCTGGTTCCAGGTGCTTTCGCCGTGGCGTAGCAGGACAAGGCGGAACATAGGCGTGCTCAGGAGGCGCGTGCGCGCGGCCGAACCGCGGCGCGTCCCGCGAAACGAGCGGCTGCGCCGAGTTCTTCCTCGATGCGCAGCAGCTGATTGTATTTGGCGACACGGTCGCTACGGCTGGCGGAACCGGTCTTGATCTGACCAGCCGCGGTACCGACCGCCAGATCGGCGATGGTCGTATCCTCCGTTTCCCCTGAACGATGCGAGATGATGATGCCGTAGTCGGCAGCGCGCGCCATCGCGATCGCGTCCAGCGTTTCAGAGACGGTGCCGATCTGATTCAGCTTGACGAGCACCGCATTGCCAACGTGGTCTGCGATTCCCTTCTTCAAAATCTCCGGATTGGTCACGAACACGTCGTCGCCAACGAGCTGAACCTGGTCGCCGAGGGCGGTGGTCAGTGCCTGCCAGCCTTGCCAATCGCTTTCCGCCACACCATCCTCGATCGACACGATCGGATACTGGCGCACCCAGTCGGCGAACAGTTCCGTCATCTGGGCGGATGTCCGCGTCGGCTCGTGCGACTTGTTGAAGACGTATGCGCCGTTGTTCCACAGCTCACTCGAGGCGACGTCAAGGGCGATAAAGACTTCATTCCCGGCCTTGTACCCGGCGGTGCCGATCGCCTGCAGGACGAGGTCGAGTGCCTCCCGATTCGACCTGAGGTTCGGCGCGAAACCGCCTTCGTCGCCGACACCGGTTGAATGACCGGCCTTCTTCAGGATGCCGCGCAGCGCATGGAAGATCTCGACGCCTGCGCGCAATGCTTCCGAGAACGACGGCAGGCCTGCCGGCATGACCATGAACTCCTGCAGGTCCACGCTGCTGTCCGCGTGCGCGCCACCGTTGAGGATGTTCATCATCGGCACTGGCAGCAGGAGTGTGCCGACGCCGCTGAGCCTGGCGACGTACTCGTAAAGCGGTACGCCGGCGGATGACGCTGCGGCGCGCGCCACCGCCATCGACACGCCGAGCAGCGCGTTGGCGCCCAGTCGGCTCTTCGTCGGTGTTCCGTCGAGCTCAATCAGAACGCGATCCAACGTCCGCTGATCGAGCGGCTGGCCACGGACGGCATCGGCGATCTCACCGTTGACGTGCCCGACGGCGCGTCGCACACCTTTTCCCGAGTAGCGTTTCTTGTCGCCATCGCGCAGCTCCAGGGCTTCACGCTCGCCCGTGGAGGCGCCGGAGGGAACCGCGGCGCGTCCGAAGGCACTCCCTGCCCAGACATCGACTTCAACGGTGGGATTGCCCCGGGAATCAAGAATCTCCCGCGCGACAACTCGTGTGATCTGCATAGTCAGGCCGACGCCGCTCCTCCGCGATCTGCATCCGCTTCGGCCCGAAGCGCCTCCTCACTGATCGGACCGATCAGCGGATCGTCTTCCGCCGTGACGACGACAATACCGGCCTCAGTCACCGTGTGACGACGCCGGTCTTCCTCCGCGTTGAAACCAATCAACGCGCCGCGCGGAATCAGCACGTCGCGATCGACAATCGCCCGGCGAACGCGGGCGTGTCGTCCGACCCGGACTCCTGGCATCAGGATCGTCTGTTCGATGTCACAAAAGCTGTGCACGCGGACATTCGGGCACAGGACGCTGCCAAGCACGCGGCTGCCGGAGATAATGCAGCCGTTCGAGATCACCGAATCCAGCGCCTGACCGCATCGCCGGCCCTGCTCTGCGAATACGAACTTCGCTGGTGGCGCCTGCGGCTGGTAGGTTCGGAGCGGCCATTCCGGGTCATACAAGTTGAACTCCGGATTTACCTGACACAGGTCCATACTTGCTTCAAAGTATGCGTCGAGCGTGCCGATGTCGCGCCAGTACTTCGACGCCTTCTTGTTTTCGTCGTAAAAGCGATACGAGTACACCGGGCCGCTCTGGATCAACGTCGGCAGGATGTTCCTGCCGAAGTCGTGTTCGCTGTCGGCACGGGTCGCATCCTCTTCGAGGGCGCGCACGAGCACATCCGCCTTGAAGATGTAGATGCCCATTGAGGCCAGTGCCACGTCGTTGGCCCCAGGGGCGGTCAGTGGGACGCTCGGTTTTTCCTGGAACTCGACCACGCGTTCAGTGTCGTCGATGCCGGTGATGCCAAAACGGCTCGCGTCGGATGCGGGCACTTCGATGGTGGCAATCGTGGCGTCGGCGTTCTTCTCGAGGTGGTAGCGAAGCATCTTCGCGTAGTCCATTTTGTAGACGTGATCCCCTGACAGCACAATCACGTGGCTGGGTGCCTCGCGTGTCACTGAGTAGAGATTCTGATAAACGGCGTCCGCGGTGCCCAGATACCAGTGTTCGCCGACACGCTTCTGCGGCGGAAGGATGTCGATGAACTCGCCCAGCTCTTCCGAAACGACGTTCCATCCCATCCGGATATGCCGGTTGAGAGACAGCGACTTGTATTGGGTGCAGATAAAGATCCGGCGCAGACCGGAATTGACGCAATTGCTGAGTGTAAAGTCGATGATCCGGTAGGGGCCTCCGAAATAGACTGCTGGCTTGGCGCGCTCTTTTGTCAGCGGATAAAGGCGCTCCCCCGCACCGCCCGCGAGCAAAATGACGAGGATATCGTCGAGGATCATGGTCGAGAGGCCCGCGCGCGGGGTCGCGATCTTAGCATGCAGGTCCGTTGACTTGGCTTTTACGGGGTGCCTATGATCTACCGATTCGGGTTATTGGATTCGAGTTGCGGCGGATCGTGACCGCGGAAGGAAGAGAGGCATTCATGTTTAACCCTCGGCTGCTCGGGCTCGGTCTCGCCCTGGCGCTGTGTCTTTCCGCCGCCCCAGTCATCGCGCAGCGCGGCAGCAATCAACCACAGCGCCCTCAGCCCGATGCGGACACGGTGGCGCTCGTGCAGTCAGTAGACGCTGCGATCGTCGCGTCGCCAGCCGCGCAGACCGCTGACCAGACGCAGGGCGAGATTCCGCTGAAGTGGGAGTCAGCGCATTTCATCAAGGGTCAGAATGGCGTCTACGTTCCGTACACCATCGCGTTCGACCCCGCTGCGGTGAAAACAGCAGACGTCGCGGTGTACATCCGGGCTGTGGAAAAGAGTCAGCTTCCGACTGTCGCGGCTGCGTTGACACCACCCGCCGCGGCGCAGGGGAACAAGCCAGCCCAGCCGCCGGCAGTGCCGAAGTACGCGTGGGACAACGTGCACTTCCTGCAGAAGCCGGCGGATGGACGAATCACGCGCGCCATCGCGCTGCCCCCCGGCGATTACGAGTTATTCATCGCGTTGAAGGAACGTTCGGCGGCGGCAACCGCTCCCGCGGCGACAACGGCCCCCGCGGGCGCGGCCCGTGTTGGTCTGCTTCGACATCCACTGCATGCGCCGGACTACGGCAAGGCGGAACTGCAGACGAGCAGCGTCATCCTGGCGAGCAGCGTTGAGCCCGTGACCGGTCAGCTCTCGCCCGCGGAACAGGAAGCGAATCCGTACGTATTTGGTCCGATGCGGATCGTACCCGCGCACGAGACGAAGTTTGCCAAGGCGAATGAGCTGCAGGTGATCTTCTGGATCTACGGAGCGAGCGCCGCATCCTCCGGCAAACCCGATGTGACCGTCGATTTCAATTTCTATTTGAAGCAGCCCGACGGCAGCGAAAAGTACTTCAACAAGACGGCACCGCAGGAGCTGAACGCGCAGACGCTGCCGCCTGAGTTCAGCGTCGCCGCGGGTCATCAGCTTCCGGGAAGCTTGGTCGTCGGATTGGCGCCGTTTCCGGCTGGCGACTATAGGCTCGAAATCAAGGTGACGGACAAGCCGAGTGGGAAAGCGGTCACACAGAACGTGACCTTTACGGTGACAGCGTAGCGCACGGCGCGCTGCGATCGACAGCTCTGCGCTGGAAAGGCGACCCGATGAAGCGGTTCATCACCCGCTGGTGTGCTCTCGGGCTCATCGTGTGTGCCACTGCCTTTGCGTCGCCGGCGTTCGCGCAAGTGGGGGGGCGGACGCCTCTTCAGGCCACGATGCACGTAACTTCCGCTTCGCAGGGCGAGCTTCGCGGCGTAGTCGAGGACGAGAAAGGACAGCCGGTTCAAGGCGCGGTGGTGTCAGCGCTGGGGACGACGACGCTCTTCGCGCTGGCTGGTGCAGACGGCCATTTCGTGTTCCGCAACCTGGCGCTCGGTCCCTATCTGCTTCGCGTGCATCTGCAGGGCTACACATCGCCCAGGCCGCGGCTCATTCAGGTGACGTCGACACAGCGTTCCGACTACGTGCTCTCCCTGACGCGAGCGGAGAGCGATGCCGCGACACCGCCGGTTCTGGCGGCGGGCCTTGGCGGTGCGGCGTCGACGCCCGAACCCGCCGAGCACGATCACGACGAGCGCGCCTGGCGGTTGCGCCATGCCAAGCGCAGCATCCTGCGCGACGCGGAGGATGCGGTCGTCGCGGAGCTCAGCGACGAATCTTCGTTCGAGGACTCCTTCAAGAACGTCGGCCGCGCCGTCGGTCATTCCGCCCGCCTCGCCTCGTCGCTCTTTGGCGACCTTCCACTGACGGGACAGATCAATCTGCTGACTACGTCGGCCTTCGAACGACCGCAGGATCTCTTCGCCCTTGATGCGAGCGTTCCGCGTGCCGTCGCCTACGTCTCGCTCGTCGTTCCTCGACAGGACGGCCAGTGGTCGATGCGCGGCACCGTCACGCAGGGCGACCTCTCGTCGTGGGTGCTATCCGGCGCCTACCGGCGCGCCGCGGAAACGACACATGCGTACGAGGCTGGCGTGTCGTACAGCACGCAGCGATACCTCGGCGGCAACACCGAGGCCCTGCTGGCGATGGCCGATGGCGGTCGCAACATGGGTGTCATGTACGCGTACGACAACTGGGCGGTCCTTCCGCGGATCCGCGTGGGATACGGGGCGCAGTACGCAAGATACGGCTATCTCGAAGAGGCCAGTCTGTTCAGCCCGCGCCTCAGCGTCACCGTTCAGCCGCGAGATGCGATGCGCGTCCGGGTCCTCGTTTCGCACCGCGAGGATGCACCGGGTGCCCGCGAGTTCATGCCATCGTCCACCGGGCTATGGCTGCCGCCAGAGCGTACGTTCTCCCAGATATCGCGTGATGGATTCCGCCCGGAGCGCATCGATCACTATGAGGTGTCTGCCGAGCACGAATGGCCCGCGGTCATCGTTGGTGTCCGTGCGTTCAGGCAAGAAGTCGGAGATCAGGTGGTCACGCTGTTTGGGCTGGCTGTGGCCGACGTACCGAAGAGTCTCGGCCACTACTACGTCGGCTCCGCGGGTGCCTTCTCGGCAGAGGGTTGGGGTGTGAGCGTGAGCCGCGCCCTGTTCGAAGGTATCCGTGCGTCGCTCGACTATTCGGAAGCGACGACGCAATGGCTCGACCGATCACGGGACGTGACGATGCTGCAGACAGCCGCGCCGTCGGTGCTGCGGGGCGATGAGCGGATTCGCGATCTTGCCGCCTCTTTCGACGGTGTCGTCGGACAGTCGGGCACGCGCGTCTTTGTGCTCTACAAAGTCAACAGCGCGTTCGCGCGGACGCGCGATGCGGTGTCCGCCTCCAGCTCACTGGCGAACGGGCGTTTCAACGTGCAGGTGAACCAGTCACTGCCGTTCATGCGTTTTGCGAACGGCAGCTGGGAGATGCTCGCTGCCGTGAGCAACCTTTTCACTGATGAGATCTTTGACGGATCCGTCTACGACGAGCCGCTCGTCATGCATCCGCCGAAGCGTATCCTCGGAGGAGTGACCGTTCGTTTTTAGGCGGCGCAGTGTAGAACCACGAGCTGGCAGATGGCCGCCGCGCCGGCGGCCACCCGCCGGCCATTTTTTGGCTCGTTTTTTTGCTCCATCTGATTGGATGAACGGTTCAATCGTTTGTTGCTGACACCATCGACCGAACGCTGGATTCGTGCGCGCCTGCCGGTGCTGGTGCTCGGGGTGTTGGCGTGTCTCGGCGCCGCCAACATCGCCGCACGTGCAACGTGGCACGAACTCGAAGACGGCGTGCTGTGGACTGAACAGAACGGCAACGTCGTCGCGGCTGAAATTGCGCCGTCGACACCGGCGGAAAAGGTCGGTCTGAAACGAGGCGACGTCCTGCTCGCGATCGACGACACGCCCGTACAGGACCCGCGCGAGGTGGTTGCGGCGCTACACAAAGCGGGTCGGGAGACGACGCTCCGGTATCAGGTCCTCCGCCTCGGTAGCAACGAGTACATCGACGTGCATCTGGCGCCAATCCCCAGCGGATCCGGCGTCCTCTATTTCGTGCTGGCCGCCGTCGGAACGTTTACGCTGCTCCTCGGCGGCGCCGTCCGCCTGCGCCGTCCACGCGATCCGGCGACACTGCATTTCTTTTGGATTGCGGTCGCCTTCTTCGGCGTCTTCACCTTCTCGTTCAGCGGTCGACTCGATCGCCTCGACTGGGTCTTCTACTGGGGCGATGCGATCTCGATCCTCGCCCTGCCGCCGCTCTTCCTCCATTTCACGCTGGTCTTCCCCGAGCGGCCGCGACGTTGGTCTGGCGGGCCCGCCGGGCACGCAGTCGTCATCGCGGCGTACGTGCCGGCTTTTGTGCTCGGTCTGACGCGGGCGCTGGCCATCGCTTACGGCAAGAGTGACGCAGCGTCTTCTATGCGCGTGCTCGGCGAGATAGATCGAATCGAGTTGCTGTATCTCGCCTTGTGCTTCCTCGGCGGCCTGGCAGGACTCTGGCGGGCGATGTCGCAGGTGGCGACGGTCACCGCGCGGCGGCAGTTGCGTTGGATTGCGTGGGGAACTGCCCTGGGAACGGCCCCATTCGCGTTCGGCTATGCACTGCCGTATGCACTGGGCGTTCAGCCATCAGTACCGATGGAGCTGTCCGCGGTTCCACTCAGCCTGATTCCGCTGGCCTTCGCCTCGGCCATCGTGCGCTATCGCCTGATGGACATTGAGGTCATCGTGAAGCGCGCCCTCGTCTATGCGGCCGCCCTTACCGCGATCGTCCTCATCTATGCCGTGTTGCTCGAGGGTGTCCAGCGTGTCTTCGTCAGCGGCAACGGCACGAATCCGTGGGTGATCGCGTTCTTTGCGACGCTGGTGGCGGTGTTGCTGGCGCCGCCCGTCAAGACGTTCGTGCAGAACGCCCTCGACCGCGCCTTTTATCGTGATCGCTACGATTACCGCCGGGCGCTGGGAGGCTTCGCACGTGATCTGAACAGCGATCTCGATCTGAACCGCCTGTCGGACCGCCTGATCGGCCGCATCGTCGAGACGCTGCTCATCGATCGCATGGCACTGATGCTCGACGACGAGGTGGCGCCGCATTTTGGCTCGTTCCGCGCGTCCGGTTTCGGTGCCGCTCATCCGCCGGCGCTGCCGAAGCGCTCGAGCATCGGCACCCGGCTGACCGCCGGCCACGTGGTCGCGCTCGACGATCCAATGGCTGTCGGCCGGTTTCCCGCGGAGGAGATCGAATTCTGGCGCGACCTCGGTCTCTATTACTTCATTCCCTGTGCTGTGAAGGACAGCACTATTGCCGTCCTTGCGCTCGGCCGTCGCGACAGTGGAGAGCCGCTGAGCAGCGAGGACATGGCGCTCCTCGCGGCGATCGCCGGTCAGATTGCGACGGCGGTCGAGAACGCGCGCCTGTACCGGCAGCTCCATACCAAGGCCGGTGAGCTCGATCGGATGCGGGCGTTCAACGAGAACATCCTCGAATCACTGGCTGATGGCCTGCTGGTCCTCGACCTGAACGACCGCATCGTCCGCTGGAATCGCGCGCTCGAGCGCCTCTACGGCATGCGCAGCGTCGACGCCGTCGGGAAGCGCCTGGAGCAGGTGTTCGACGCTCCGCTTGTGCAAGCGCTGCGGGCGGCGCGGCGAGACATGCCCAGCGGAACGACGCTTTCCCGCGTGCCGCTGCAGGTACGCGGCGGCGACGATCGGTCCATCACGGTGAACGCCGCATTGGCGCCCCTGCGCACTGCAGCGGGCGAAGCGACTCTGACGGTGGGCACGATTGTCATTCTTGAAGACATCACCGCGCGAGTGCGGCTTGAAGAGCAGCTGCAGATTTCCGAAAAGATGGCGTCCATCGGGCTGCTCGCGGCTGGCGTTGCTCACGAAGTCAACACCCCGCTCACCGGCATTTCGAGCTTTACGCAGATGCTCCTCGAGGGTGCCGATCCTGCGGATCCGCGCACACGCCTGCTCGAGAAGATCGAACGACAGACGTTCCGCGCCGCAAAAATCGTCAACGGCCTGCTGACGCTGGCGCGGCCGGCAGTGTCGAGCGGCGGCGACCTCGCGCCGGTCGATCTGAACGTCGTCGTCAATGACGTGTTGAGCCTGCTGGAGCATCAGTTCGAGCTGCACCGCGTCAAAGTGCGCCGTGAGCTCGCTGGCTCGCCGGTCGTGGTCATCGGGATGGAGCACAAGCTTCAACAGGTGTTCCTGAATCTTTTCCTGAATGCCAAGGACGCGATGCCTCGCGGCGGATGGCTGTCCATCACGACGCGCATCGACGGGGACCGGGCGGTGGTCGAGGTCGCGGACACCGGCTCCGGCATTCCCAGCGAATACATCGCCCGCATTTACGATCCGTTCTTTACCACCAAGGCAATCGGCCAGGGGACTGGCTTGGGCCTGTCAATCACCTACGGAATCGTTCGCGAACACGAGGGTTCGATCGATTGCGACAGCACGGTCGGACAGGGCACCCGTTTTACCGTGACGATGCTGCTCGCTCAACAGCGGCCGCTGACCGTCATGCACCGTATCTAAATGGCAAGTAGCTCCGGTTCCGGCACCCGGCGACGCGCTGCGATTCTCGTCATCGACGATGAAGAGATCATGCGCGAGATCCTCGACGCGTTGCTGACGCGCGAGGGATATCACGTGCGGCTTGCAGCAAGCGGAGAAGAGGGACTCGAACTGGCACGGGCCGAGCCTTTCGACGCCGCCATCGTGGACGTGATGATGCCTGGCCTCGACGGCATTGCGACGCTCGAGGAGCTGCGGAAGCTCGACGATGACCTGCCGGTTCTGATGATCACGGCCTTCGCGTCGGTGGAAACGGCCATCGCGGCGATGAAGCTGGGCGCGTTCGATTACGTCACCAAACCGTTCAAGAACGACGAGGTGCTCGTCGTCGTGCGCAATGCGGTCGAGCGGCGGCAGCTCGTCGCCGAAAACACCGCCTTGCGGCAGACGCTGCAGGCACAATACCGACGGTTCGCAGGCATCATCGGCGGCAGTCCGCGGATGAAGCAGGTGTTCGACCTGATCATTCAGGCTGCACCGAGTCGGTCGACCATTCTGGTGACGGGTGAAAGTGGAACCGGCAAGGAGCTCGTTGCTCGCGCTATTCACGCCAACTCGCCACGTGCCGAACGGGCGTTCGTAACAGTCAACTCCGGCAACCTGCCGGCCGATCTGCTCGAGTCAACGCTGTTTGGTCACGTGAAGGGCGCTTTCACCGGTGCCATCAACCCGAAGAAAGGCCTCTGCGATCTTGCCGACAAGGGCAGCATCTTCTTCGACGAGATCGGAAACATCCCGCCGGAGACGCAGGCCAAGCTGCTTCGCGTCATGCAGGAACGCGAATTCATGCGCCTGGGAGGGATGGAGACGATCAAGGTTGACGTCCGGATCATCGCGGCGACGAACTGCGATCTTCGGCAGATGGTCGAGGACGGGCGGTTCCGCGAAGATCTGTACTACCGACTTCACGTCATCAACATCTTTCTGCCGCCGCTGCGCCAGCGAAAGGAAGACATCCCGCCGCTGACGCAGCATTTCCTCGAAAAGTACGGAGAAGAAAACAACAAATCGGAGATCGAGCTGACGCCTGATGCGCTCGACCTGTTGATGGACTATGACTGGCCGGGCAACGTCCGCGAGCTGGAAAACGTCATCGAGCGAGCGGTTGTCCTCAGCACCCGCCCGCGCATCGACGTCGATCTGATCCCCGAGTACATTCGTGCGGCGCCGTCGTTCCACATTCCCAAGTTCGTCGTGCCGCCCGAGGGCATTTCCTTCAAGGACGTCATTACGAACGTCGAAAAGCGGCTGATCGAGTCAACGCTGGAGGCCGCCGGCGGTGTGCAGAAGCGCGCGGCGGAGCTCCTGAAAATCAAGCCGACGACGCTGAACGAAATGATCAAGCGCTACGAGATCGGCACACGTCGCAAGAAGAGCGGCACGGCCGCGGACCATGACCATCCTGACGCAAAAGCCCGCCCATTTCCGGCGGCAGAATTGACCCGGGAATAGCACTGCCGTTCGCTGCTGTTCTGAATCAGC
>Ga0111538_10002496_pt1 | contig 25828 bp, 17 predicted proteins | sample SoiMethybrSBSTD1_FD_79669 | JGI IMG/M metagenome (GOLD analysis project Ga0111538, IMG submission 79669) | Bulk soil microbial communities from a Populus tree surrounding site in Tennessee, USA - Soil MetaG P. TD hybrid SBSTD1 (version 2)... | ecosystem: Environmental > Terrestrial > Soil >...
ACTCACTACTCACCACTCACTTCTTTATTCCTTTTCCAGGCTTTTGTTCACGATCTGTTTAATGAACCCGATGCCCACAAGGCGAGGTGGTTCATAGATTTCAAATCGCTGTCCAACCAGTAATGTGTTGCTGAGCAGGTCGACTGATTTCATAGTAATATTTACTTCCCCTGTTTCGCCGAGAGGCAATAGTTCACGGTCAGTGAGCACATTTTCTGCGGGTGTATCAAAACCGCAATCATCGAACCGTATAACGGGCTGGTAACCCGAATGAACGGGTGCGTTGCGACCGCCCTGGTTGGGTAATGCATAGGTTACCTCTGCAATAAAATCTGGTTTGAATCTTTGCATATCGTTACGGTCTTTTTACTGTGACGATGGAGATAATGATTTTGTTACAGTAAAAAGTATATTTATGCTAAATGAGTTACTGCAGCGCAATTGAAACAATGGACGGTGACAGAAAATCTTTGCACAAGCAATACCATGATAAATTTTATGGATTCCCGATACATGATGACAATGAGCTGTTCGGCAGGCTGATCATGGAGATCAACCAGGCTGGATTAAGCTGGGAAACGATACTTAAAAAAGAAGCCGGATTCAGAAAAGCGTATCACAATTTTAATATCGGGAAGGTATCGTCGTATGGTGAAAAGGATAGAACAAGGCTCCTTGCTGATCCGGGTATTATCCGTAACCGGCTAAAGATAAATGCTGCCATTGAGAATGCTAAAACGATCGTTGCTATTCAAAAAGAATATGGGTCATTTCAAAAATGGCTGGAACATCATCATCCTAAAAGCAAAGATGAATGGGTGCAGTTGTTTAAAAAAACTTTCAGGTTCACCGGCGGAGAAATCGTAAATGAATTTTTGATGAGCGTCGGTTATTTGCCCGGCGCACATTCCAAAGATTGTAAGATATTTAAAAGGATCATCAAATCGAAACCGATGTGGATGAATTGATCATAAGAATATATTGCATTTTGCGTATTTTTTATTGCCCTAATGCTTTCTTTCAAAAGAACTATCCGCCAGCAACACCTGCCACGCTTGTTCAATTTTTCCATCATCAATTAATTCTTTGGCGTAAAGATGAATCCGTTTCAAAAGATTATTCTCCGGTTTAAAATATTGCCTGATAGCTTCATGCCTTTCATCTTTGAATCCAATTTCTCTGACCGGTAGCACGCTTACATTAGCTAGCCGCGCAAGATGATTACCTGTTAACACCTCACTACGCCGGAACGACTCCGGCAATGCCTCGAACCCAATACCCGGTTGTGTGCCCGGTTTCTGTATACTAAACAATTCAGCAGCTGTTATCCTGGCATACCAGTCATCACCCATCCTCGCCACATGCCCGATCTTTTCCTGGATGATCTTATTGTCATGGGTAAGCAGTACATCATCAATATGAATACACATTACTTCCGCGATCACCAATTGTCCGGCACCACCCTTCTCTCCCAGGGATTTTATTTCATTCACTTTGCATTCGAACGAGGCTTTGGCTTCAGCAACCATTGGAGGAGCGATGAACGACGATTTCTTTTTGGTAAAGCCCGCTTTGATGAATTCATCTGTCGCTTTCGGGTATTCGCAGCTTGCCAGTGATACCTGGTGAACGATTTCGTGCGTAACGATACTGATAGCCACTTCAGGGATCACCTTGATGTTATCCAGCGTGTGCTTTGTTGTATTATTTCTTAACCTTCGGGAAGGAGAAAATATCACAATAGGAGGATTGGCAGAAACCATATTGAAGAAACTGAATGGGCTCAGATTCACATTGCCTTCTTCATCGATGGTAGAAGCAAGAGCAATCGGACGTGGGGCAATAAGATGCTGCAGGAAGTATTGAGTTTCCAAAGGGGTTAGCTCATTGGTATGAAATGTCATTGCAGTTTTCGGCAATGATAACTTTTCTACACACCACAACGCTCATATTCAAATATGACAGAATTTTTTACTGTATAAAGAACTTTTTTAGACTATTTTCTTTTTAACCTGCTTGTATTTAATTAAAAAAAGTGTGGAACCGAATCTCAAAATGGGGTACACTTTACAAAAAGACAGGGGAAAATCTAGTTACTTTCCCTTAACAGCGCTTAGAATGCATTAGCATGGAAATTGCATAAAAAGAGCAACCTGAGCCTGCGACCCTTATAAAATCTGATCAACCAGTAACTAATCTCATGGCACAAAATGCAGTAGTACCGGTGGTTATTACCGAACTTACAAAATCTTACCTCCATAAACTATCGGATAGTGAATTGCAGGAACATTTCATAAAATTTTCAAACAAGTTTGCCGGCGCTCTCAACAATTGCTTAGAATCCGAACTGAATGTTCTGCAATCTTACCTTCGGTTGATTGCAGCTGAAATGAGCGGGAGGATGAATGCGAATAAGAAGTAACTTGAACTTCGGCAATCTTTTTTCCGTTAAAAAAAGATAATTACAACCTCCTCTTCAAAAATAAACAACAAACGTTTGCGTAAGTTTTTATTTAATTAAATAGTTAACTTCTTTTCCTGATCATCTTAATATCTTATTGAATTAGCCTATTGTTGTCATCTGATAACGGTCTCCCTTCTAATTAACCAAAAGTAATTGAAAAGCTTATGAGTATCCAATTTCGAATGATGTCCGCAAACATTACAAAGCTGCTTTTTGCTTTTTTGCTGGTATCACTTAACCTCCCTTCTTTTTCGCAAAATACCGGTAACGTTCACGGACGCGTCGTGGGCGCCAATAACGCAGGTATGGCGGGTGTATCAATAATGGTGCTGGGAACATCTAAAGGAACCACTACCAATTCGAATGGTGAATACACCATCAACGCGGGGCCGCAAGACTCACTGGTATTTAGCTATGTCGGATTTATGGAACAGCACGTTGGAGTTGCGGAAAGAAATGTAATAAATATTGTTCTTTCCAATTCCTCAATAGGACTGAATGAAGTTATCGTAACGGCTCTGGGTATACGAAAATCAGTAAAATCAATAACGTATTCAGTGGAAACCCTCAAAGGTGAGGAACTGAATAAGGCAAAAGAAACAAATGTTATAAATACACTTCAGGGTAAAGTTGCAGGAGTTACCATTACAAAAAATGCGACAGGCCCGGGCGGTGATTCAAAAGTTCTGATCAGGGGAAACCGTTCCATTACCAACAGTAATGAGCCCCTGTATGTAATTGATGGCGTTCCCCTCAGCGGTAATGTAGGCATGCTCAATTCTGATGATATAGAAAGCATGACCGTTTTGAAAGGCGCATCGGCCGCAGCCCTTTACGGCAGCCAGGGACAGAATGGAGCCATCATCATTACGACCAAGAGAGGAAAAGCAGGTGAAACCATCATCAATTACATAGGTAACTATACAGTGGACAAGGCCGCTGTGCTGCCAGAATTGCAATTTGAATATGGACAGGGTGATGCAGGCATTTACAATGCAAGTTCCGAACACAGCTGGGGACCAAAAATTACCGGGCAAATGGTTGAGCTATGGAACGGACATACAGTTGCGATGAAGGGTCAGCCGAACAACCTGGAAGATTATTTCAGGACAGCCAGCACGATAAATAATACGATTAGTGTACAGGGTGGCAATGATAAGATGCAATCGTATTTCTCTTACAGCAACACCCTGGGCCAGGGCATAATGCGTAACAACGATCTGATGAGGCACAATTTGGACTTTAAAATCACCAATAACATTACCTCAAAGCTTTCCCTTTTTACCAAGTTTACGTACATATATGAAAAGTTAGAAAACCGGGTATTCCCGGGTGATGGAGGAACTTTTGCGCTACCATCAATGTTCAGGACACCTGTAACTATTCCAATGAGTGAAATGGAACAGTATTTCTACATCGATGAAACCGGAACCGAAAAGCAAAGTTATTGGAATCCCGGTTCCTCAGTTCAGTCAAATCCGATCTGGGCTTTACACAGGGTGCTTAATACTCGGAGAAGAGACCGTTTCCTGGGTTTGGTTTCCCTGAAGTATGAATTAAATGATTGGCTGAACTTACAACTTCGCGGAAGCATGGATAAATTATTGCAGAACGATGAATATAAAGTATTTGCCGACAACTACTTCAGCCAGGTGGGTTCAGATTATGACAGAACTGCAAACCACAATACGGGCATGAATGTGGACGCGCTTTTATCATTTAATCATTCATTGGGAAAAGATTTTGATATTTCCGGTAATGTAGGTGCCTCGCTGCAGCAAAGCAGGTATTCGAGCACATCGGAAAGTGCAAATGGTTTAAATAAGGATAACTTCTTTTTCATGGTCAATGCGAAAAGTCCGTTTGTCAATAATATCTATGGCAGAACTCCACAGGTTCAATCTTTATACGCCACAACAACTTTTGGTTTCAAAAATTATCTATACTTAGATCTAACCGCACGCAATGACTGGTCGTCAGCGCTTCCTGAAGGAAACCAATCTTATTTTTATCCATCTGTAGGCTTATCCGGAATAATATCAGACATGATACAATTACCTTCATTTGTTACATATGGAAAAGCGAGGATCACCTATGCAAGTTCAGGTTTCGGAGGTACGCAATATCTTGATCGCGTTTATTATTCTGTGGGATCCGGAGGGTCAATATCTACGCCGTCAATTCAATCATTAGGTGATTACAAACCGGAATTAACCCATTCATTGGAGTTTGGTTTAGACTGGCGCTTTTTTGAAAACAGGTTTGGGTTTGATATAACTTATTATAATACTGAAACCAAAGATCAGTTATTACTTATCGGGATCCCAAGTGCTACTTTGTACAGTCAAAAGTATATCAATGCAGGTCTCATCCGTAATAAGGGAATTGAAGTAACCGCTGATGTTACCCCGATAAAAACCGCTGATTTCTCATGGACAGCCGGAGTAAATTTTTCAAAGAATACTAATAAGGTTGAAGAGTTAACCGAAACTATGAAGTCTGTGATCATTGGAGCGGGTGATGCTGTGTACCTGATTAAAGTTGATGAAGGCAGCAGTTATGGCGATGTATATGTGAGAGGATGGCAAAGAGACAGCCTTGGCAGAGGAATAGTTGAAGATGATGGCTCACCTACGTTAACTGACGGAACAAATGTATTTGTTGGCAACTTTAACCCCGATTTCATGTTAGGGTTCTCCAATACTTTTAATTACAAAGCCTTTTCTTTAAGCTTTTTAATAGACCACAGGGACGGAGGTGTTGTAATTTCAGGTACACAAGCCCTAATAGATGCCGATGGTCATTCGAAGGCATCGCTACAGGGCCGTGAGACCGGCATCGTTCTCGATGGGGTTAATCATAGCGGCGGCAAGAATACAACGGCAGTAAATGCGCAGGACTATTTTGGTTTAATCGGGGGAAGATATCCCATCGCTGAATTTTATAGTTATTCAGGCACCAATACGAGACTGAGAGAATTGATTTTAACCTACAGGCTTCCGGGAAAAACGGTGAATAAAACCAAGATCATCAAAAAGGCAGAGATTTCAATAGTCGGAAGAAATCTTTTCTTCTTTGACAAAAAGGCTCCAATTGATCCTGAAATTACAAGAGGAGTTAACGGCGGCGGACTTGAATATGCCCAGCTGCCTTCCACGCGCAATTATGGTATCAATCTTAATTTATCATTCTGATATAAAATATTTTAAAATGAATTATCCGAAATTTTCAAGTATAAGAATCTTATTTTTTATTACACTCTCCTCGGTGTTTATTCTGGCAGGGTGTACTAAAAACTATTCAGAAATAAATACTGATCCTACAAGATTGACAACACTGGCTACACAGGACATCAAGGGTTTATTTACTCGTGCCGAGTATATGGCCATGTGGTCTGGAGACGGCTCCGCTGAATAACAGTACGCGCAGGGTTTCTTTGCCGATGTCTATGCACAGTATTCTGATATTACAGCTACGTTTGATCCAACAGACCGGTACAATATCTCACAGGAATGGATCCAGGAACATTGGATCGGCACTTTCAGAGCCATGGCTCCTATAGTGAATATCTTAAACCAAACTACTGAACCTGAAAAAAAGGCCCTTAATGCCATCGCCCGGATATGGAAAGTATGGACCATTCATCGCGCAACGGATTACTACGGACCATTTCCATATACATACATTGGCGCCGACAGTACGGTGATACCATATGATAAGCAGGAAGACATTTACATGGATCTTTTTAAAGAATTACAGGAATCAACTGCAGATCTGCAGGCGAATATTGACCAGGTATCTTATGAAAGCGCTGACGTTATATTCTTCAAAGATGGAATGACGCCGACGGAACAGAATACAAAATGGTTGAAGTTTGCCAACACACTTCGACTGAGGTTGGCCATGCGTATCTCAAATGTGAAACCAGACATGGCTAAAGTAGAAGCCGAAGCCGCTTATGCAGGCGGTGTAATGACAGAATTAGACGATGATGCTTACCTGAAAAGTGACGGAGTTAATTACAATGGTTACCTGAGGCAATCCGGCTGGAATGAATTCAGAATGAGCCAAACGATGGAGAGCTTATTGGTGGGATATAACGATCCACGTTTAAGCAAGTTCTGGCAGCCATCTGTAAACACGGGTGAATATAAAGGCGTGCGAAATGGAATGAATGTGGCAGAAATAGTGGCTCCGGAAAATGAACCGGACAACACCTCAGGTCCCAGCGATTATCTGCTGCCGGAAAATAGTTCTTCAACTCCATCTACAGTGATGTACACTGCAGAAGCTTATTTCCTTCGAGCTGAAGGTGTATTAAATGGTTGGGAGATGGGTGGAACTGCGCAGGACCTATATGAGTTAGGTATTGCGATGTCGCTGCGCACCTGGGGTATTACTAATGCAACGGAAATCAGTAATTACATAAACGGCACCAGTCTTCCCAGCGCTCCCGGAGGCATGTTCAATACACCCGCGCTGACTGATATACCGGTAAAATTTACTGCGACTGAAGAAAAGCAGCGTGAGCAGATCCTTACTCAAAAATGGCTCGCATTATTTCCGGAAGGCATGGAAGCATGGGCAGAAATAAGAAGGTCGGGTTACCCTAAAATGTATCCGATTTTACATATAGACAATCCTGCGTTGCAACCTGGCGAATTCATACAACGCATTCCTTTTCTTAATTACGACAGGGATAGAAACGGTGCTGCAGTTGAAGCGGCAGTATCACTACTGGGTGGACCGGATAATATAGCAACACCCATGTGGTGGGATGTGAAATAATAAGTGAAAAGTTAAAAGTTTAATTGTTTAAAATCTGGTAATTCCTATGTTGAGATTTTATTGGCAAGGGCTGGCTATAGCGATCATTTTCATTTCAGCCGCAGGATGTAAGCAAACAAAAACGCCTGAAGGAGATAAAGACAACGGAGGATTGTTCCTTCCCGGGAACTTCGAAGCGCTGGTAGTAACAGACAGTATCGGACGCGCGCGTCACCTCGCAGTGAATGACAATGGTGACATCTACGTTAAGTTAACATACAACGACGCTATGGACGGCGGAGGAGGTTCAGTGGGCCTTCGCGACCTGGATGGTGATGGCAAAGCCGATTCGATAGTTTACTTCGGTGATTACAAGGATGTAGGAGGTTCAGCGGTCGGCATGACCATACATAACGGCTACCTGTATACGAGCACTGTGACCCAGGTGCTTCGTAACAAATTAACTTCAGGGGATCTGGTTCCGAAAAGCAAGACAGAAGTAATGCTTACCGATCTCGATTCGAATGTTGTTAAGAACTGGCATACCACAAAGCCTGTGGCATTCGACAACAAAGGTTTCATGTATATCCCTTTTGGATCACCTTCAGATGCTGGACAGGATATTAAAAAATTTGGTCCGGTAGGAATACCTAAAGGCAAAGGGCTGGATCCAACTCCAGAAAGGGAAACGCATGCAGGTATCTGGCGATTCCAGGCAGATAAAACCAATCAGACCCAAAAAGACGGAACCAAATTCGCAACGGGTATACGCAGTGTGGTAGGAATGCAATGGAACCCAAAAGATGAAAGTGTTTACGCTGTTGTAAATGGCATAGATAATTTTCACACGATCTACCCTGACCTTTATTCCTCATGGCAGGCAGCAGTATTGCCCGCAGAAACACTGATCAGGGTTAAAGAAGGTAATGATTTTGGATGGCCTTACGCATATTACGATCAGATGCTGCGTAAAAATGTTTTACAGCCTGGTTATGGAGGTGATGGAAAAATAACCACAAGAGCAGATACATTTGATACACCAGTCATTGGATTTCCCGGACACTGGGCACCAATGGATGTACTATTTTATGATGGCGATCAGTTTCCTGAGCGTTATAAGAATGGAGCCTTTGTAGCATTTCACGGATCTACCGACCGCTCTCCATATCCTCAGGCGGGTTATATCGTATGCTTCATTCCTTTGAAGGATGGAATTTCTGATGGCACTATTGAGGTTTTTGCAGATGGATTTACGGGAGTTGACACAGTTATCAATACCAGCGATGCAGTATACAGGCCGATGGGACTCGCTACCGGACCCGATGGATCGCTATATATATCTGAATCTAATAAGGGAAAGATATGGAGGGTAATGTATAAAGGAGACAAAAACAAGTTTGGTGAAAATGAACTTGCCGTAATGGAAAAGCGCAAAAACAGAACCTACATTAAAACTCCTGATGAAACAGCTGACAACCTACACACCGGAGACAGACTTGAAGGCAGTATCCTGTTCGACAACTATTGTGCAAATTGTCACCAGCGTAATGGAAAAGGAGACAACAACCGTTTCCCTCCCATTGCAGGATCTGAATATGTTACCGGTGACAAGAACCGTCTGATCAATATTATTCTGAATGGTTTGCAGGGACCGGTTGACGTGAATGGAAAAACATACAATGGATTTATGCCTCCGCATAAAGATATTCTCGACGATCATGCAATAGCATCCATTGCCACATATATCAGGGGAAGATTTGGCAATAAAGCCAGCATGGTGTATACTACAGAAGTCACACAGGTAAGAAACGGAACTGCTAAACCTTTACAGAATCAAAAATCCGCAGCTGTAAATAATGCCAGTGACCCTCACATCGTAAAGAAATGTAATGATTTTACGATCGATGGAAAAGGCACCAATGCAGAATGGTCAAAAGCTGAATGGCAGATGTTTACCAAAATTCAGAAAGAAGGCATAGACTACTCATCCAGAAATAAGATTCTTTATTCAAATAAGGGTGTATATGTTTTATTCAGCGGTGAGGATAAAAAAATAACCACGAAGAATTATAAAGATTATGATGATGAGATTTATGAAGGAGATGTTTTCGAGGTTTTTTTTCATCCACGGCCGGAATTACCCCAATATTTTGAGTATGAAATAAATCATCTTGAAAAAGAACTCACCCTTACACTCGCAAAAACAAAAGGCAACACAATAGCGTGGTCGCCCTGGCGGTACGAATACAATAAGAATAAGCTCATAAAAAAGAAAGTAACCATTACCGGCGGTAAAAATGAAATAGGAGCTGCTATTCAATCATGGACCGCCGAAGTATTTTTTCCCAATGAAATATTTGCGCTGATGCCTGGTGTGCCACCTCAAAGCGGAAATATATGGAACGCCAATTTCTGCAGAATTGATTATGATAGCGGAAAATCTTTGGAGTGGTCGTGGTCGCCTGCTATAGTATCTTCATTTCATGAGCTTGAGCATTTTCGTTCCATTAAATTTGAATAATGAAGTTTAGATGTATTACTTCAATCATTTTATTTTTAATCGCATTGTCTGCCTGCTCCCAGGAAAAAAAAGACGATAAATTCTTTTTACTGATTGGTACTTACACATCTCCGGGCAAAAGCGAAGGTATTTATGTGTATGATTATAATTCAGCGACGGGTAATGCATCCTATAAAACAAAAGCCAATATTCAGAACCCCTCCTATTTAGCTGTAAGCATGGATCATAAAAAAGTCTATTCTGTAAGTGAAATGGGAAAAGGCAAGGGAGCCATCAGCGCCTTTAATTTTAATGATCATACCGGTGAATTATCATACATCAATTCGGTTTCTTCCGGAGGGGATGGGCCCTGTTATGTAACTGTTAGCGATAAAGGCGATTATGTTTTTTCCGCCAATTACAGTGGTGGGAGTTTAGCAGCTATTCGGGTTACTGATAATGGATCGCTGGATTCCAGTATTCAAAGCATACAGCATGAGGGGAAAAGCATTCATAAAGACCAATATAAACCTCATGTTCATTCGGCGATACTTTCACCTGATAATAAATACCTGGTGGTTGCAGATCTCGGTACAGACAAAATTCATGTTTACCGTTTTCAGCCGGAAGTCGAAAAGGCATTAACACCTGCTGAACCTGCTTATATTAAAACTAAACCAGGCAGCGGACCACGGCATCTTACTTTTCATCCCAATGGTAAATATCTTTATTCGATCAACGAACTTGATGGCTCAATAGGAACTTACAGTTATACAGATGGTAAACTAGAAGAACTGCAAACAATCACTATGCTGCCTGAAGGATTTAATGGAACAATTGAAGCCGCTGATATTCATATTTCTCCTGATGGTAAATTCCTGTATGGAACAAACAGGGAAGACGCTAATGAGATCGTGACCTATTCGATTCAGAAAAATGGAAAACTCAAATATTCACAACGGAACACTGTGTTAGGAAAAGCTCCCCGTAATTTTGTTATCGATCCTGATGGTAATTTTCTGCTTGTAGCCAATCAGAATACTGATGAAATTATTGTGTTTAAGAGAAATAAAAAGAACGGGGCGCTTACTTTTACAGGCACTAAAATTCCTGTCAGCAGGCCAGTATGTCTTAAGTTCGTTCCAGTAATGAAGTAGAGGGATGGATAAATTCCACCTATTTTGAAGTCAGAGCGTTCAGCATTTCCTCCGCAACCAAACTATTTCCTTTTTCATTCAGATGCACTCCATCAGTAGTAAGCGTTCCTGAAGGTTGATTGGTTCTATTGTTGGCAAGATTATATTCAAGAAATAATTTACGTAGATCGATAAGCTTAACATTATTCTTTTCTGCGATCCCGCGGATGATCTGTGAATATTGATTAAGATCTCCGTCCTGCGAATTAGTGAAATCGGTTTTTTCCCCGATAGCAGCAGGAGTGCAGATAAAAACCTGGGCATTTGCCGCTTGTAATTTTTTGATCAGCGCGTTATAAAATTTTTCAAACTTATCCTGGTCAGTACCCGTGCCGTAAGTGCTCTTATGCCATACATCATTGACCCCTACCCATATCACTACAATGTCAGGCTTCTTTGACAACACATCATCTTCAAGTCTCAAATAAAGATCATATACTTTGTTGCCTCCGATACCCGCTCCATTCAGCTCATAGTTATTATCCAACTCTTTTTGTTTCAATAGCTCGCCCAATACAGTAATATATCCACCGGGTTGCACACCAGCCTGCGTAATGGAATCTCCGAAAAAAATAACGCGTTTCTTCTGCTGGAAAGTAAAGCCAGACATTATCATTGCCGTGGCGACCATTAATACAATCGTTTTCATCTAATGATATTTATACTTTAAGATTATGGAAAAATATGAATCCACCTCAGTTAAAAATAAAGTTTTATCTCGTGTCGCCTTTTCAATATTCACCGCTTGCTCCCCCTCCACCGGAACTACCTCCTCCAAAATTAAATCCCTCTCCTGCTCCGGGTATGGGAATTTTCTGAAAAGTTTCCGATATTACTATCGATTCAAGCTGTAAAGAATCCTGCATGTCTTCATCTTCAGGCTCTTTGTCTGTTATTCCATATTTAGGCGTTCTCAGATACTTTATCACGAAATATGTAGCAACGATCAGGATCAATCCACCGGCAGTCATCACTACTTCTACCGGGGCTACAGAGTAATAATACCGGATCGTAAAAATTGTTGCGGCAAGCAGGAATAATCCAGTGCGCAGCATTAGACTGTCTTTCGTTTTCAACGCTCCGAAAATATATAGCGGAGGAATTAAAACAGTGGTCAGCCAGAAAAACCATCCGCCGGGAATTGAAGCACCTACAGGCAAATAAAGATCAAATAAAAGGTTGCTCAGTTCACGAACAGCAAAATAATTCACCACCGTATAAGTTGTAATAAGAGAAAGGAATTCCAGCATCTTTAAGCAGTACCTATAATGCCTTATGGCATTTTTATTTTTGTAAATCTGTACAATGAAATAAATAATTACCGATATGCTCATGAGAACAAAAGGCAAAATGTGCTTACCAATATTTCCGTAAGGCGTAATGCTATAAAATATAATTGCAATGAATGAAAAAAACATTACCGAGCTCATCACTGAATTGGCGAAACGGATGGTCGCAGCGAGCGACAGTATAAAAATCAATAAGGATTGCTGTAGCGGAGTTATTCCTGTAAATAAATTTACAGCAGAAATGATAAAACCCAGGGTGAGCCAAAGCAGTGCGTCATCCACGCCCGACCTGTAATGTCTTTTACTTTGTATGATCCATTCGAGCGCCACATATATAAAAAATGCGAAGATGAGACAAATCACAAAAAATCCATTATTCGAATCGAGAGCATCAGCTGCCACAAGTACCAGCAGTCCAAAGCTCATCAGTACGATTACAACTGTAACCAGGAACAATCCTATCCGAATAAAAATATTAGGCCGGTATAATTCAACAGCATAAGCCGCCGCTATTGTATCATACTCGTTCTTTGAGATCAGTTGTTTACGAAGTGCAATGCCAGCTTCTTCATTGATTATTAACCTGTCGAGTGAATTATCGTTGTAGACTATCATTGCTTCTTCAATTTTTTGTTCATCCTGATCAGGAATAAAATGACATAAATGCCTGAAGCAATAAAATACATTAATGCTAAATATGTAGTTCCAATGTTATCAAACAATAAAAGCTGTGTAACTACATAGCTTATTCCAACATAAGCATAGAGGGTCAGCATTAGCATGAAATAAAAAGATGAAATTGCTATAGCCTGCCTGTAGAAATAGTAGACAAGAGCAATTAATGGAACAAGCCATAATAAGTAAAATGAGTCAAAATGAAACATGCCGGCAATACAGGAAATAAACAGAATGTTCATGCTGAAATTAAGGTAGGTAAAGCAGAAATGTGACTTTATTTTTTTGGTTATGCTGAAACGGGCCATTAAAACAAGCAATCCACCGAGAAGTAATCCCGCAAAAATGATTTGTGCATCCGCGAAATTATTTGCTTTAAAAATTTTAAGAGGTGTAACAGCTATGCCCATCCAGGCAGCAAGGTTGGCAACAGCCATTGACAACACGCCGAGGTGATCGAAATAATAAGCACAGTAAAACAGGATGATCATCGGAATAAAAGTGGCGAGCCCGTACCGATCTCCGAATATATTGTATTGGACCTGGAGGTAAGTAATAAATGTCAATAGAGTAAGGCAGCCAAGCAGCAGGATGTAGTCGAAATAAACATTGGGCGACTTTACTTTTTCAAATGAAAAGGGCGGCTTATTCCGTTCGCAATAGAAAAAGCATCCCGCACATAGCAATGCAATAAGCGCGAGGATCACCTGGTGGCCAATAGTGTCGATGTTTTTATAGATAAGAATGCCTAAACCGCCTGTAAGAAGCAGTACTCCCAGGTACAATAATGTTCTGAGTTCCCAATGAATGGAAAAAAGCTTTTCGCTTTCAGTTTTTTTAATCCGTTCTAAGGATTGATCTGAAATCAGTCCTTCCTTATGAAATTGTTCAAAGATGGCAATATTCAAAGTTCAGGTGCTTGGGGATACTCTAAAATACGTTATTAAATCTTCTCCAGCACCAATACCAGCTTGTTGAAATCCGCGGCAGCATTGATTATATCTTTGAACGGAATGTACTGGTCCATAGGATAGCGGACTTTCCTGTACTGCTCGATAATATTGATGGTAACCAGGTTGCCGTTCATTTCAGCTGACGATTCAAAGCCCATGGTTACCACATTATCTTCCTTAAAAACTTTATCCATTTTAAGATCACCGATATTTTTTATCCTGTAACCTGCAGGAATTTCCATAGTAATCCTCCTTGCGAGAATATGAGGAAATTCAATCTCTATCGGAAACATCCTCTTCTTTTCCTGGTACATTTCAATCTGTGGTCCGATGATCTCACCAACCTTTACCAGTATACGGTTGCCCGCGTTCTCGATCATGCCAGGCGCCTGTACGTTTGCCTGGATAATAAATGGTTTGTTTTCATTATAATTCTCGAATTCCTTATTTTCTATTTTCGATGAAAGTATCTTTTCAGTACCCAGGTTATGTTTCACCATCGACTTAATAATCTCTTTCTGATCTTCTTCCGAATTATAATTAAATATTCTGCGGTAAGGTGCTGAGAGATATCCGGTGCTTATAGTCTTTGCATCGATCAGCAAAGTGTCGAGTGAACTATTCAGATGAATATACGCTTCTATATTGCTCTGGCTCGATTCAGTTGATTCCAGTTTTATCTGCTTTGTGTAAGCTATGGCGGTAGTGAAATTTCCTATTGTTGTGGGTTTACAGAAAATACCGTCTGTACCGGCCCAGGTGGGATTTATCCAGGGAAATCTCATGCTCGCATTTGAAGGCACAAGGTATTTCTGCAATGATGGTATATAGATCATTTCATTGTCACAATTCAGCCAGTTTTCAAAAGATTTATCAACTGTAAACGACTCGCGTGATCCGCACAACACATGTTCATGACTGATACCCGTAATTGTAAATGCTGAACTGAAAAGCCTTGTCATGCCTCGTTGGCTGCAAATCTTATTTTTAAGGATCCATTCGATATTGGAAGCTTCTTCTGAAATTACATCTTCCCTTACTGCGATATTATTTTTGAAATAATTTTCGATGGCAACGATCCTTTCCTTGTCTCCGCTAATTTTTTTCCATCCGTTATTTTCAACAATATTGTTCATCTTCTTCAATTCCTTTTCACTGAATTCCGCATTCAGGCTGTAAACACGTTTTGCAAGATCATTCCAGGTAAAAAGCCTTTCATTCTGTTTCTTTGCCCTGTTATAAGATAATTTGTATTCTATTCTTTTGAGATTCGCAGTGTACATCGAATATTTTTCATCATCCGACGCCTCCATGTCGTTCATCAACACATTTACTATATTCTTTCCATTGAGTGAATCAGATTTTGCGACGCTTTCTCCATTAAATGTGCGGATCTCAAACATCAGCCTTGCGGGAGAAACGATCTCTACCTCACTTTTCATAACGAGTGTACTGCCCTGCACTACTTCCCTTCCGAAAAAAGATAAATTACTATTATAAGTGTATAAAAATTCGATCTCACATCCTTTGCTAAGTCCTTCCATCGCAAAGATCTTGTACACATTGTCTTCCTCTTTTATTTCCTTGATATCGTTCTTATCCAGCTCAATTACTTTTCCTCCGGGCAGTATCGTTCTTGCTTTAATATCAACAATAGATTTATTCTCCACAACGGGGAGGTATATCTTATTGAAAGCTTCAATACCACGATCGTCATTCAGGTGAATGATCTTGTGAAGGGTACGATATTGAACCTGATCGTCATTAACGTCAATATACTCTATCCTCCTTTTATCAGAAATAATAACAGCTGGCTCTTTGGCGTATTCAGTTGAAATAGCATGAATAACCGGAGAACCTTCCCATTGTTCCCGAATGATGGGCAAAACATCTTGGGATATAACTATTTCTGAAGATAAAATGACAATGAAAAGCAAAAACACTTTGGTGTGAACCATAATTATTACTTTTTGGATAGGATTACTATTTCTTTATATAGAGGCGTTAATTGTTCAAGAACCTTGTTCCATTTTTCGAAGTCAGTTGCGTTAATCATCAGGTATTCATTACTGAATCCGAGGGTGTAAATAACATGATTATTTTCCAACCTGTAATCAAGATCGAACCCCCACAATTCATTCTTATATGATTTGCCTTTCGGAACATAGGTGGCGGTGTAGCCTTCCGGAATTTTCAGATCAATAACATATTTGTTGCCGAATAGAAAATCCTTTTGAACCGGCATTTTCCTTTTCGGATAGTCTATTTCTTCACCCTGGAATGGACGGAGCAGATTCAAATTAATAAACCATTCATCACCGGACTTTTTAGCGTAGTCGTTGAGTGTAAAATCGCCTCGCATTGTGATCTCATTCATATTACTCATATCCCCGATAGTATAATCCTTCAATTGAAATTTATTCGACCCTCGTAAAAACATATTCTTCACTTTTTCCCGGAGATCTCTTTGTGCTATACTGTTCAGTCTTGAATGCATGTTAGCAGCATAATATCCTTTAAGGTCCTGCTTTATCCTGCCGTAAATACCATCTTTACCGATCTCAAGGAAAGTCGTATCCGATTGAATATTCTCCTTCATTCCCGGTGTCGGAACTTTAAGAATTTTGTATTCACCCGGACCAATGGCAACCATCGCTTCTTTATCCTGGATACCTTCAGGCACTGAACCAAAAACACAATGAGGATCGGTGCCATCCAGGAATATCATCCTGCCATCAGGATTTGCTGTACAGATCATATGATTGTCAACAATCGGAAGTGGAGTTTCATGATAACTGTATGCGATATCCCTTGTTCCTATCCATGTAAAATATGCGGGTATACCGGCAGTATTCAGCATCATGGTCAAGAGGCTGGTCATATCCTTGCAATCACCATAACGCCTGTGCAAAACAATGTTGGCATCACGGGGTACAAATCCTCCCATGCCATCTTCGAATGCTATATACTTGATATGTTTCTGCACCCATTGGTAGATACGCCTGGTTTTTTCAACATTTTCCGTTGTACCCTTACCTAATGAATCTACCAGGTGCTGCATTTCAACTCCCGGTACTTTATTCACCTGGCTGATAAAACTGCTGTTTAGTTTATACAGGTCATCAACACCTGATAAATATTTAACCGTTTCCCCCGTTTCTTTCTTAAAATGGTCAATATAAAAAATCACATGTGGCAGATACCATGATTCGTCCGGCGCGTCATTATATGTTCTTAATCCATCTAGGTTTTCCGCATAAAATGTATAAACCGTTTCGTTACGTTTCTTATCCTTCTTTAATTTTATTACAGTCGTATCAAGCCCCTTAAGTATATACTTTAGCCCGATATCGTTCGACACAGTGATCTTCAATTCCGTTTTTAAAACCGGGATATTCCGGGTAAAATAGTATGGCGAAAGAAGGTATGGTTTATTATGCACCAACGACACTTCAAGGTTGCCTGTGGCACCGGGAGAGATAGATGGGAAATCAAATTTCGTTTCTTTAGTGTCATCATAAAATACGCTGCTGGAACTGCTGTTGCTTGTCTGAAAATCAGTTACCTTGATTTTTTTGTTCCCTGTTGTCTGTGTATATGCAGTGTATTCCCTTACCTCATGAAATGTACTGTGATAAAAACTATACCTGCCAAGATATGAGGGATTGGTATTAAGGTAAAGTAGCTTTTCTGCTTCATAACTTTCTACAAAAGGCTCGTTATTCTTTACCTGGATCTTATAATGCATCATCTTATGAAGCACCACAGCATTTTCTCCAGGGTATTGCCTTTTGATTTCCTCTATCTCCTGTGCTGCTGTTCTTGTACAAGTAAAGCACATGAACAGCACCAAATATCCGGATATGACTATTCTTTTCATTTTCGTACCCCCAGAAGTTGATCGAAATAAAAAGTCTGGGTTTCTGTCAGTTTACCTTTCTCATCGTAAGATTTAACCATTCCATGCACCATTCCGTTTACATATTGGCCCTCTGTTTTAATAGCGCCATTTGGATAGAACTCCTTGTAAGGACCTTCCATGACGTTATGAAGATATTTTGTAGATGATTTCAATTTCCCGTCAGGATAATAGTATTTAACGTAATCCTCTGTATTACCATAATCTTCACGGCTTTCCATATTGATCTGTCCATTTGAATAATACCTGTTATCGCTATTGTTAAGTTCATCATCAACAATTTCATATTCCAGTGATTTCTTCCCATTAGGATAATATGCCGTTACTTTCCCGTTTCCGTTATTCATTGCTATCTCCGGAACAGGATTATTATTCTTATCATTATAAGAGTAAGATATAAATATGCCATCCTTATAGTTGGTTTGCACCATCAGCAAGCCGTCTTCATCGAATCGTTTGAAAAGACCATTGCGATCACCATATTGATACCCGGCTTCAGTCTGGACTTTACCGTTTTCATAATAATTGTATTTTTTCCCGGTAAGCTCTCCGTCTGCAAACTCTTCCTTAGTACTAAGCTTGCCCGTTTTCGAGTAATAGTTCCATTCTCCGGTTTTATTGCCCAGGTAATATTTCCCTTCTATTGATAATTTGCCATTATAGTAATACTCCCTGTAAATGCTATCCAGCAGACCGTCCTTATAATACTTTAATGATTTTATTTTCCCGTCGAAGAAATACTGCTTCCATTCTCCAACTGGTTCATTATTCACATATGATCCTTCAAGTTGTTTACTACGGTTTACATTTAGCAAAATAAGTTTGCAGGTGCCATCCGAAACATCTGCATTATTAATAATGTTTCCTGAAGTATCATATTGAATGATCCCAGTTAAATCTCCATTATCATAATGCGACTCCATTTCTTTTTTGCCATTTGGCCAGTATGAGGTTACTGTACCATGAAGTTTATCATCCAGATATTCCGATCTTTTTGTCAACCTCGATTGAATATCATATTCCAGCCAGGTACCCTGGGCTTTATCATTCACATACCACCCTTCCTGCTCCTTTTTGCCATGACTGTAATAAGTTGTGAGGAACCCATCTTTATTACCATCCTGGTAGGTAAGCTCATGTTTTTTTGACTTATTGGGAAAATAGGCAACAGAAATTCCTTCCGCTTTTCCACTACGGTATGTGTATGTTTCTTTCAGTGTTCCGGATGAATAATAGAAATTCCGGTTACCTTCCAGGTCGCCCTTTTCGTTATAAAATGATTCTGATTTTTTCTGTCCCTGAGGTGTGAATGCTACGAGGTTAAGACTTTTGTTCTTCGTTTCCGAGAAGCTGATCTGCTTGCCGGTTTTATCAAAATACTTTGCCCACTTTATTTTATCATTATCGAAGAATAGGATAGAAAACAACTTTCCGTCTCTGTCCATATATGATGCCTCTCCATTGATCTTGCCTTTTTTATTCGTAAACCTGGTAAAGAGCTCGCCATTATCATAATATTCTTTGTATTCGCCTTCGGATAAGTCGTTCACAAAGTTTTCTTCCAATTTCAGATTTCCATTTCTGTGATATTGTTTCCAGGGACCGACAGACAGACCATTTTCATACCTCCCTTCAATAGCCTTCATACCATTGTCGAAGTAATTAACATATGGACCAGATATCCTGTCTTCCACAATTTGGCCTTCTTTCTCTTTTTTCCCATTGGAATGGTAAACTACAAATGGTCCGTTCATTTTACCATCTTTATAATTCTCAACACTATTTGCGACGCCGGATGGAAAAAATGATCTCCTTATACCGTTAGCTAATCCACCTTCATACATTTCAATGTAATTAACGCCACCCGTTTTAAAATACTTTGTAAACTCACCTTGCTGTTTTCCATCTTTATAAAAACCTTTTAAAGAAAGTTTGCCATTTGTATAATTGTACATCACAGGACCTTCCAATACGCCATTTACAAAATTCTCTTCTCCTTCATACTTTCCATTGAAATAATAAAACTTCCATAAACCCTGTCTCTTTCCCCTGTCATCATACTTTCCTATAGATTTAAGGTTACCTGAGGTGAAATAATATTTCCATTCGCCGACGTTTAAATCACCATTCACTAAACCAAAACCGTACAGCTTTCCATCCTCGAAATGATATCTTTCAGTTACCTCGTCTCTCTGGGTTGCTTTCAGTTTTCGAGTAGCCCGCACAGTGTTGTAATAGGCTACCACATTGTTGGTAAACTGTTGTAGTTCCTTTTTGTTCCTTTTGTTATAGGCTTTAATTTCATTGAGATCCAATGCTGAAAAAATATAATTGATAAAAGGTTCGAATTGTTTGTCGGCAAATATTTTCTGGTAAACTGGAACGTAATACTGCATGGAAAAATCCGTTTCATTCTCATCGTATGCAAGTTTTTCCATAACTACCTGCAACTGCCGGCAGATCGGATCGTCCAGATCTACAAGTTTTTTATATCCTTTATCAAGAGCAATTTTTGAGGAAAGCAACTGCTCGATCTCCTGGAAATTTGCCGGCGTTTCTTCAGTTCTTTTGTTTATAAGATCAACAACAGCATCTTCATTGTTGGCAATGGAGCTTAATATATTAATGACCTTTCCTCTGTTCATACCTTCCGGGAGAATCAGCAGATAGGTGCAATAAGATAAAATTGCAGGAACAATTCTTCCTTTATTAATAGAAACCATGCCGTAGTAATAGTGCAGGCTGGGTGAGTAAGGATCCTGTAATAGAGCCTGTTTTAAAACATTTTCAGCCTTGTCATATTGCTTTTGGTTGATAAGAGTGATCGTTTTATTAACATATAGCGAGCTGTAAGCAGGATACATTGCTATAGCTGAATCATAAATACGTAGTGCACGGTCATATTGATTCAGATTATCGGCAAGGTTTCCGTAAAGTGTGTAAAGCTCGGGTTCACGTTCCCTGTCATAGGTTAATTTAAGCGCCTCCTTGCAGTACTTCATGCCCTGTTCGAACATGCTGTCCGACTGGCTGGAAAGCGCTTTTTCATACAATGCCAGTACATAATTGCTGTCGGCTGATGTAATTCGCTCAAAAACTTCTATTGCCTCGCGGTACTTGCCTGCATCGTGAAGTTTAATGCCTTCCTGGATGAGCTCTGAAGAGTTTGCAAGGGCCAGGTTGTTTTGTGAAAATGAATTAAGGGATACAAGCACCAGCAATAAAGCAAGCACCAAGGTAATTCGTAGCATTCAGGATCTGGTTTAGGTATGAAGGGTTTAGGTAACACAAACGTAATGAAGATGTTAAAAATTGTCTGCGAAACCCTAAGTGTTTGTATTTATCTGCCCTTATGAAATTCCCTTACTTTCAGTTAATAGTCAGGATATTGATCAATGTTCTTTTCTTAATTTGACCTGATAAGGCCATCATGAGCAATAACCTGACCATAACCAAATGATCATTCAGGTATAATAGCTTAACTTAAAATTTAATATCCAACCTCTAAACAAATACATTTAATCAATGATAGCTGCAGATCCGGGATTTTCAATTCATCCGGATATCTATTCGACAGAAGAAATTAATGATATTATTACTATCATTGACAGGTCGAACCATGATAATACCAATTTCAGAAGAAACAGCACACCGTATGCGATCAGAAATTTTATTTCAGCATTCCCACAATTGATCCCGATACTATTCAACTGGCAACTAAGAGAACTGATTATTACTGAATTTGGCCGGGGCTACTTCATTTCTAAATCCATTTATTTTGACAAACCGCCGAATGCAAACTGGTTTGTTGCCTATCACCAGGATATTACTATATCCGTCGACAAGAAAGTAAAGATGCCCGGATTTAGTTCATGGTCAGTAAAACATGAACAGTTTTCAGTTCAGCCTCCTGTTTCTATCCTTGAAAATAATTTCACCGCTCGTATTCATTTAGATGATACAACCGATAACAATGGAGCATTAAGAGTTATTCCGGGTTCTCATCTGAAAGGCATTTCACGAACAGATAAGATCAACTGCATATCCGATGGAGAAGTGATTTGCAATGTGCCCCGGGGTGGCGTGATGCTGATGAGACCTTTATTGTTACATGCGTCGGGCAAGAGTACCAGCCAATCACGAAGAAGAGTAATTCAAATCGAATTCAGTAAGCAGGAACTACCGGAACCGCTTCAATGGTCGGAAAAATATATTCCGGAGAACATGAGTGATTTTGATGTGGCATAAAAAAATAAACCTCACTAATGCCAAAACAACAGAAATTCCTAACCCCCCTCACCATCCTGATGTGCATCATTGTGCTTGCCGCTGGCGCAACCTGGATAATACCCGCAGGAAAGTACAATACATTATCGTATAAAAATGGCCATTTTATCATTGAAACTCCCGACAGTACGATTGTGGTCCCATTCACAAAAGCAGTAACAGATAGCTTACATATTCAGATCCCTTTAAAAGCATTCGAAGACGGAGAAATAAGTAAACCCATTTCTATCCCGGATTCCTATCACCGGTTAAAGAAAAACCAGCAGGGCATCATCAGCATACTTAAAGCACCCATAAAAGGCATTTACGAAACAATCGACATCATTCTTTTCGTACTCCTGCTTGGAGGATTCATAAATATTTTTTACGCTTCAGGAGCCATTGAAAAAGGCATCGCCCGACTATGCTACAAAATGAAAGGAAAGGAAACCTGGCTGATCATTTCACTATCTTTCATCTTCATTGCAGGCGGCACTACTTACGGAATGGACGCCGAAGCCATGGCGTTTTACCCTATTCTTGTGCCTGTATTCCTTGCTGCAGGTTACGACCTGATCGTTCCGCTGGGAGTGATCTTTTTAGGCACCCAAATGGGGCAATTATCTTCTGTCTCCAATCCATTTTCAACTGTGATCGCCTCAAACATCATTGGCATCAACTGGATCAACGGAATAACAGAACGCATTATCATTTGTATCATTACTTCAGTCATCAGTATATTTTACCTCGTGAGGTATGCACAAAAAGTAAAGAAGAATCCTCAACGCTCGATCTTATACCGGGTTGACGGCGATGTTCACTCTCCTTATCCAGTACAAGCTATCGAACTGAATGATAAACGACTCGATGTCCGAACAAAATTCCTGCTGCTGCTCTTTGCGCTCACATTCATCATTATGATCACCGGAGTGATTTTCTTTGGCTGGTGGCTGGAGGAAATGTCGGCCGTGTTCATAGGCGCATCAATTATTTTTGGAATATATCTTCGCCTGCCTGAAAGTATATTCATTGAAAAATTTGTTACAGGAGCAGGGTCATTGCTTGGAGTCAGTTTAATTATCGGCGTCGCACGCGGAGTGACCATCGTAATGAACGAAGGACATATCAGCGATTCTCTCCTTTATTATTCTTCACTATTCGTCGGCAACATGCCACCCGCCCTGTTTATTGTGATGTTGATGACGCTTTACATTGTGTTTACCATCTTCATTGCCTCCACATCCGGAATGGCAGTTGTTACTATGCCGATCTTAGGAGCATTGGCGCTTATGCTCGGCATCCCGGGCAACGATACTGTTAACGCATATTTATTCGGATTGGGGATCATGAATCTTATTAGCCCGACTGGGCTACTCCTCCCCTCTCTCGCACTGGTAAACGTGAGTTATAAGTCGTGGTTGAAATTCATTTCACCTCTACTCATTTACCTGTTTATCATCTGCGCAATTTTCCTGGTTATTTCAGTGATGTTCTTTTAAACCAAATAACGTTTATTTGCCTGATGTGCGCCAGTATTACCACTTCAATTCCATGGATTCAGACTTACCAGGACCATTCCTACTTCTTTACTGAAAAGAGAGAAAACTGGATTCCTATTGGACAAAACGACGCAATTACATGGCCCGACATGAAGGGTCTTTTTCTCAAAAAGAACATTAAAAGTGTTGAGCAGTATTTTAAAATGCTCCATCAACATGGCATAACATGTATGAGACTCATGATGGAATATTGCCACACTGAAAACCGCTACTTCGAAAAACCAATTGGTCATTTTCATCCTCACATGATCGCACTTTGGGATGATCTTTTCGCCCTTGCCGCAAAATATAAAATCCGTTTTCTGATAACACCATTTGACACTTTCTGGATGCGGCGAAGGTGGGCATATCATCCTTATTATAAACGAAATGGCGGACCCTGTTCAACCACCACACAATGGCTGCTATCCAAAGGAATGAGAACTGCCATTAAAAACAGGTTTGCTTTTTTTACTGAACGCTGGGGCGCCAGCGGTATTATTTTTGGGTGGGATCTTTGGAATGAAATCCATCCCGTCCATGCACGTAATGAAATACAGCAGCTTTCAAACTACATAGAAGATGTAGGTGGATTTCTAAGATCCAAAGAAATGGAATTGTTCGGCAAAGCTCACCTCCAGACAGTTTCTTTCTATGGTACGTCGCTTCTGAATAATCATCACATCGCTTCTACAGCTTTTCGACACCCGGGACTTGATTTCGCCACTATTCATTTCTATGATGAGCCTGCCATCGACAGACCAAAAAATACAATTGATGCAGCGATCATAACAGGTAAGCTCACCCGGGAAGTGTTATCAGAAATTAATGACAAAAGGCCATTCTTCGACACCGAGCACGGACCCATCTTCACTTTCAACAATAAGCACATCACGCTCGACGAAAAATTTGATGACGAATATTTCCATAACATGCAATGGTCGCATTTTGCTTCCGGTGGCGCCGGTGGTGGCATGAGGTGGCCATACCGCCATCCTCATTCATTAACAGCAGGCATGCGCAAACGGCAACATTCACTGGCGAAATTCGCTGAATTTATAGACTGGATAAATTTCAAAAGATATTCACTTAATCATAACATCAATTTAAATAATGAACATCTTATTCCCTTTACGTGCGGAGATGAAAAACAGGCGATCATCTGGTTGGTAAGAAATAAATTATCATCTCATCAATCGGAAACTTTTAAAATGAATTTTACTTTAAAAGAAAAATATGCCGTATTATTTTTCGATACCTCTTCAGGAAAAAAAATAACAGAAACCACTATAGATAATTTTCATACAGAATGTCCTCTCCCCTCTTTTGAAAAAGATTTAGCTATTTATTTGCGGCAGATGTAATTATGGTATCCAACCCTGGCTCTTCATGATCTTCAGCAACCGCGGATCATCAGCCGACATAGCCGGTATCCAATCACTAATCCTCCTGCGATTCCATAAAGATCCTTCTTTATTGCCTGGCTCCGCAAACTGGTATTGATACAACACGGCACGCACGTATTTCGGCGGTTTACCTGAAAATGGTTCCTCTTTAAATAAACTCAACGCCTGCGCATCGTTATGTAATAATTTCCAGATCAGGAGATATGTCCACGGGTATTCTTCTGGCACTGACATGGAAGCAAACCACATCTGCCAGTCTAACCGCAAATGGTAAGGAGCTACCTGCGGAGGCTGTTTATCGGTCAATACGGGTAATCCTTTGTAGATATACGGTTTCCAGTTTGCCTGTTCTGAAGGATCATCATCCATTGTTCCTTCAAAGATCACATTCATCCTTTCTCTTCCTACAGTTCCGAATGCGCCATATGTGTTTACAAGGTTGAGGGGATCGAATGATGTATTCATGATCTGCCTGGGAGAAAGCATATTGAAGATTGGCTGGATGCTGAGCATGGCAACGAGTAGCGTAACTATCAAAGTGGTCACACGAATTGATTTAGATGGCGTTGATAGCTCATCAGCGATTTTCGCTTTCCGAACAAGTCGGCGCGGTAATATCTTTTTCCAGAATCCATCATCAAAACATGCTAAGGCGGGAACTATCGTTAACCAGTTTAAGAAAGAAAGGTTACCGCTTAATATAATTGTTATTTGAAAAAAGATAATTACCACCCCCGCAACATGGCGTGCAAGTCCTGGCCAGAATACAAACCATGGCGCCACAAGTTCTGCGAAATGATTGAACCACACGCCCGCTTTGAGCATAGCCTTGGGAAGAAAATGAAACCAACGGCT